>VFQQ010001908.1_pt1 | contig 26256 bp, 24 predicted proteins | sample 3512341 | NCBI WGS metagenome assembly VFQQ01 (sample SAMN10412373, study PRJNA504923) | tailings metagenome | isolation source: Relicate 2 Philex TSF1 revegetated site | place: Philippines: Tuba, Benguet | collected 2017-08-29
TCGGCCATCTTGGCGGAGAGGGCGAAGCCGACGGCGTTGCCGATGCCCTGGCCGAGCGGGCCGGTGGTGCACTCGACGCCGGGGGTCTCGCGGAACTCGGGGTGGCCGGGCGTCTTGCTGTGGAGGACGCGGAAGTTCTTCACGTCGTCGAGCGAGACGGCGTAGCCGCTGAGGTGCAGCCAGGTGTAGAGGAACATCGAGCCGTGGCCGGCGGAGAGGATGAAGCGGTCGCGGTTGAGCCAGCGCGGCTCGGCCGGATGGTGTTGCAGGGCGTGGCCGTAGAGGACGGCGCCGATCTCCGCCGCGCCGAGGGGCAGGCCGAGGTGGCCGGAGGAGCACTTGTGGACGGCGTCGATGGCGAGGCCGCGGGCTTGGGCGCAGGCGTGGGCGAGGATTTCGGTCTGCAACTTCATGGGCGGGAAAAGGTGCAGCGAGTTAGGGCGGCGAGACGCACGCGTGCAAAACCCAAATGAAATATGCCGCGCGCCGCCCGGCATGCCGCGCCCGAGCCGAGACCGCGTCCCCGAACATGACACTTAATAGGTGTCATGTTCGGGTGGGCGCTTTGGGGGTGGCGGAGCGGGCTCCCGACATCGGAGAGAAGCGAGGCTCAGCCATGCTCGAAGCGCGGCTGGGGCCGCGGTCCGGCGGCTGGGCTTCAGTCCCCGACGCATTCCGAACGCTCAGTTTTCCGCGAAGTCCCCCGGGATTCCTGCCGTGACCGAAAATGTCCCGCCACGCGGCCCGACATCGGTGTCACCCCACCGCCCCACGAGTGAGCGGACCGCTGCGCAGGACGTCGTCTCTCCCCCGTGCAACGGGAACGTCACCCAATCAGGCTGTCGCCGACGATATCCAGCACCATGTGCGACGTGTAGGGCGTCCACAACGACTGCGTTCTGCGCGTCAGCCAGCAAAGAAAAATGCCGACCGCGGAGATGAGCATCTGGAGCGAAAACGGGTATTGGGTGTGCGTCAGGCCCCACATCGTGGAGGACACGACGGCCGCAGGCCAAAAACCGATGACGGCGCTGAGTGCGACGAGCACGAACCCGCGAAAGACGAACTCTTCATAGAAATTCGAGAAGACGTTGCCGGCGATCTTCCACGGGACCGGATCGATCCACCGGATCATCCCCGGGGAAAACACAAAATAGACAAAAGCCAGCGATACGATCAGCGCAACGAGGCCGCCCACCGTTCCCGCAATGAACTGGCCCGACGTCGGTCGGGACAATTGCGGCGCCGGCAACACATGCAATCGGACAGAACCCAGCCAAAACAACCCGGCCACCAAGGCGGTGAGCGTCGAATAAAAGAGCAGGTGAGGCAGGAAGATGCCCTCGAAACCGACATACGCCGGGTTTCCCAGCGCGGCGAATCCCGCGTTCCTGATCTGCGTCGACGGCCAGAAGTTGACCACGTAGACGGCAACGACATTGACTACGAGCAACGCGCGCTGGGCGATCGAGGGATGAAGGTTGGACATGTCTTATCCCATAAACGCAAAAACCGGCCGAAAAGGGCCAACTCGGGGGAAAACTGAACCACGCCTCAGGCCTTGGCGTCCTCGAGGCGCTTTCCCTTCACGGCCATGGCGGCATTGCCAGTGCGCTCGCGAAGGTAGCACAGGCGGGCGATCCCGACTGGAAGTTTTGACGGCCGGGGCGAAAGCTGTCCGTGTGTTCGGCGTCCACCGCCCTGCCGTGCGCAGCGGATTCTCTCCACTCCCCGCCTTGTTCCCCATGACTCTTCGCCGACTCGCATTCACCTCGATCACCCTCGCCCTGCTGTCCGTCACCCCGGCGATCGCGCAGGATGTCACCTCCGACAGGGGCAAGGTCAGCTACGCCCTCGGCTACCGTGCCGGCCTCGAGATCGCCAATGTCCTCGCCAGCGGCGAGCAGCTGGACATGGCCGCGGTGATCAGAGGCCTGCAGGACGCCGCGGCACGCAAGGATCCGGCGGCGTCGGGCGAGCAGTTGGGCGCGGCGCTCCAAGCTTTGCAAAACCGTCTCCAGGCCCGCGCGCGGGCGCAACTTGAGGAACGGGCCGCAAACAACAAGACCCAGAGCGAGGCCTATCTCGCGAATAATCTCCGGAAACCCGGCGTGTCGGCGCTGCCCAGCGGCGTGCAATACCGCATCATCGAGGCCGGCTCCGGCGCGCAACCGACGCTGGAAAATCAGGTCACGATCGCCTTCCGCACCCAACTGCCCGACGGCACCGAAATCGAGAACACCGAAAAAGCGATCAACGGCCAGGTTCCCGGACCGGTGACCATCCGCCTGAGCGAGATTCCTTTGCCGGGTTTGCGCGAGGCCTTGCAGCAAATGCGCAGCGGCGCGCGGTGGGAAGTGGTCGTGCCGGCCGCCCAAGCCCACGGCACCAGCGTCGATCGGGCGGGGCCGATGGCCAATCAGGTCCTCATCTTCGATATCACCCTGTTGCAAGTCGGTCCTGTCGTGCCACCTCCCGGGAAACAATAAGCGGCGGCGCGACCGCGCGCGAATGGCAACAGCAAGCGCGGGAGTTGCGCGCCAGCGCGCAACCGACAAAGACACGGGCCGATCCGGGCGCAAAAAAAGCGAGCCTCGCGGCTCGCTTTTGAAAATCGATCGGGGAGCGGAAGGCTCAGGCCTTGGCTTCCTCGAAGCGCTTCTCTTTGACCGCCATGGCGGCCTTGCCGGTGCGCTCGCGGAGGTAGTAAAGGCGGGCCTTGCCGGGCATGGAGTCGCGCTCGACCTCGATCTTCTCGATGTTCGGCGAGTTGACCGGGAACACGCGCTCGACGCCCTCGCCGTAGCTGATGCGGCGGACGGTGAAGGTCTCGTGGATGCCTGTGCCCTTGTGGGCGATGACGACGCCGGAGAAAATCTGGACGCGCTCCTTGTCACCTTCGCGGACCTTGGTGTGGACGCGGACGCCGTCACCCACCTTGAAGGGGGCGGTCGCGTGCTTCACCTGGGCGGCGGTGAGTTCTTTGATGATCGAGTTCATGGCTGTTTTTTAAGTAAATCGGGTCGGACTTTCGCGGTTTTCGCCAACTGCTGCGCGTGCCGCCACTTGTCGATTTCGCCGTGGTTACCCTGGAGGAGCACTTCCGGCACGGACATGCCGCGGAAAACGGCGGGACGCGTGTAATTGGGAAAGTCGAGCAAGTTGCGGGTGAAACTTTCGGTGGTCAACGACTTTTCTTCACCGAGCACACCGGGGATAAAACGGGCCAGCGCGTCGATGACGACGGCGGCCGCGAGGGTGCCGTTGGTGAGCACATAATCGCCGATGCTGAGCTCCTCGTCGATGAGGGTGTCGCGCACGCGCTGATCGACGCCTTCGTAGTGGCCGCTGAGGAAGATAAGGTGTTGCTCCTGCGCGAGCTGCTCCGCGCGGGCGGCGGTGAAAGGCGCGCCGTCGGGCGTGAGGTAAATGCGCCGGCAACCGGGCGTCTGCAGCTCCTCGATCGCGGCGAAGATGGGCTCGCATTTCATGACCATGCCGGCGCCGCCGCCGAAGGGCCGGTCGTCGGTGGTCTTGTGCTTGTCCGTCGCCCAATCGCGGGTGTTGCGGACGTTGATCTCGAGGAGCTTCGCCTCGCGCGCGCGGCCGAGCATGCTCTCGGACAGGAAGCCGTCGAGCATGGCGGGGAAGAGCGTGAGGACGTCGATGCGCATCAGGGAGAGCCGGAGTTTTGCACCACTCATGGGCACGAATGAACCCTAATCTCAGCGCAGCGGTCCGCGCGGTCGGCCCATTTGTGTGTATTCGTGTTCATGCGTGGTTGTTCTTCCCGGAAAACAAAAACCCCGGATCGCTCCGAGGTTTGCCTCACGTCGGACACCTCTGTGCCCTCCGTATATCTGTGGTCAATCGGGCTCAGGCCTTGGCGACCGCGGCGCGCTTGGAGCGCTTGACGAGCGAGTGGACGGTGTCGGTCGGCTTCGCGCCCTTCGAGAGCCAGTAGTCGTAGCGGTCGAGCTTGATGTTGAGCGGGTTACCCTTGGCGTTCGGGTTGTAGGCGCCGAGGTATTCGACGGCGTCGCCATCGCGGCGCGAACGGGCCTCGGTGACGGCCACGCGGTAGTGCGGCTCGTTCTTGGTGCCGAAGCGGGAAAGACGGATCTTGAGTGCCATTTGGTAGTGCTGAGGTGCTGCGCGGAGCAGCGGTTTTGATTGGAAAAGGGTGAGAAGAGTCGGAATCGCCCCCACCTTGTCAAGCCCCCAAAAATAGGCCGGGCGGCGCGAGGGGTCGAGGCCCGGTGCCAGTGGCCGGGAGCCGACTTGTCCCGGCCCCCGGTCGCCCTAGCGCCAGGAGGAGTTCGCCGCGCCGTCGCCCGTGGGCGCCACGTAGCGGATCCCCTTCCCTTCCTTGATCTGGCGCTCGTAGTCGCGCAGGCATTCCACGGCGGGTTTGGCGAGCAGGAGGATGGCGATGAGGTTGAGCCAAGCCATCGCGCCGACGCCGATGTCGCCCAGCGCCCACGCCGTCTCGGCCGTGTGCGAGGTGCCGTAATAGACGACGCCCACGAAGACCACGCGCAGGACGTTGAGCATCCAAGGCTTGGTCGCCTGCCGCTTGAGGTAAGCCAGGCTCGTCTCGGCGTAGAAGTAATAGGCCATGATGGTGGTGAAGGCGAAAAAGAACAACGCCACCGCCACGAAGCCCTTGCCGAAGCCGGGGATGACCGTGTCGACCGCCGCCTGCGTGAACGCCGGCCCGACCTCCAGCCCCGCCGCCCCCTGGTGCAGGAAACCGCCCGCACCGTCCACGACGTTGTAGGTGCCCGTGAGCAAAATCATGAACGCCGTCGCGCTGCACACGAACCACGTGTCGAAATAGACCGAAAACGCCTGCACGAGGCCCTGTTCCGCCGGGTGCTTCACCTCGGCCGCCGCCGCCGCCATCGGCGCCGTGCCCTGCCCCGCCTCGTTCGAATACACACCGCGCTTCACGCCCCACGCGATCGCCTGGCCGACGATGCCGCCGAACACCGCGCCGCCGCCGAACGCGCTCTCGAAGATCAGCGCGAACACGCCGGGCACCTCGCGCCAGTGCAGCGCGATGATGACGAGCGCCACCAGCATGTAGCCGATCGCCATGAACGGCACCATCACCTGCGCCGCGTGGCTGATGCGCCGCGTGCCGCCGAAGGCGATGAACGCCATCAACCCCGCGATGCCGAGCCCTGTCACCCAGCGCGGCAGCGCGAACGCGCCCTCCATCGCCGCGCCGATGCTGTTGGCCTGCACGTTCGGCATGAACAACCCCGCCGCCAGCAACGTCGTCAGCGCGAACGCCACCGCATACCACTTCAGTTTCAGGCCGCGTTCGATGTAGTAAGCCGGACCGCCGCGCAACTGGCCGTTGATCTCCTCCTTGTAGATCTGCGCCAGCGCCGCCTCGACGAAGGCCGAGCCCGCGCCGAGGAACGCGATCGCCCACATCCAGAACACCGCGCCCGGTCCGCCGAACGCGATCGCCGTCGCCACGCCCGCGATATTGCCCGTGCCGACGCGCCCCGACACCGCCAGTGCGAAGGCCTGGAACGACGACACCCCGCGCGCCGTCGCCGAGGACCCGAACAGCAACCGCGCCGAGCGGCCGAAATGCCGCACCTGCGGGAAACGCAGACGCACCGAGAAATACAGCCCGGCGCCGAGACAGAGGTAGATGAGGGCGGGACTCCAGATGAGCCCGTTGAGGGAGTTGATCAGGGTATCCAAGCGCCCCGCATCAAGCACACCGCCCCGCACCACTGCACGCCCGAACTTTGCGGATGCGATTCGCGGAAGCTCTCCCGCAAGCAGGCGCGTGCCGCAACTGGTCGCGTTATTTTGACCACGGATTACACGGATGGACACGGATGATGCGGCACCCACTCCGCCGCGTGATCCGCCAATCCGTCCTTATCCGTGCAATCCGTGGTAAGGAACAAACGACCGCCCGCGGCACGAGCATCACTCGCCCTCGCCCCCAAGATTTGCCGTTGACCGCCCTCGCCGCGCCCTGAACCGTCGCCCCTCTTATGCTCAAAGCCGGCATCGTCGGTCTGCCCAACGTGGGCAAGTCCACCCTCTTCAACGCCCTCACCCGCTCCCGCAAGGCCGAGGCGGCCAACTATCCCTTCTGCACCATCGACCCGAACGTCGGCGTCGTCACCGTGCCCGACGACCGCCTGCCCGTCCTCAAGAAGATCGCCAAGACGAGCGTCGTCATCCCGGCCGCCATCGAGTTCGTCGACATCGCCGGCCTCGTCGCCGGCGCCTCCAAGGGCGAGGGCCTCGGCAACCAGTTCCTCGCCAACATCCGCGAGGTCGACGCCATCGTGCAGGTCGTCCGCTGCTTCGAGGACCCCGACGTCGTCCACACCATGGGCGCCGTCGATCCCGTGCGCGACATCGAGGTCATCACCACCGAGCTCGTCCTCGCCGACCTCGACGCCGTGACCAAGCGCATCGAGAAGACGCAGAAGAAAGCCAAGTCCGGCGACAAGGAAGCCATCGCCGAGATGGCACTCCTCCAGAAACTCGAGCCGCACCTCAACGCCGGCAAGACCGCCAACACGCTCGAGGCCACGACCGACGAGAAGGCGATGATGAAGCTCTTCCAGCTCCTCACGGCGAAGCCCGTCCTCTTCGCGTGCAACGTCGCCGAGTCCGACCTCGCGACCGCCGAACAGAATCCCTTCGTCCAGAAAGTCGCCGAATACGTGCGCACGCACCACGACGCCGCCTACGTGCCGATCAGCGCCAAGATCGAGGCCGAGCTCATCGACCTCCCGCCCGAAGAGGCGAAGGCCTTCCTCGCCGACCTCGGCGTCAGCGACTCCGGCGTGTCGTCACTCATCCGCGGCGCCTACGCCCTGCTCGGCCTGCAGACCTATTTCACCGCCGGGGAAAAAGAGGTGCGCGCCTGGACCATCGTGAAGGGCTGGAAGGCCCCGCAGGCCGCCGGCGTCATCCACACCGATTTCGAGAAGGGCTTCATCAAGGCCGAGGTCGTCAGCTACGAGGACCTCGCCCGCCTTGGCTCGACCGCCGCCGCCCGCGACGCCGGCAAATACCGCCTCGAAGGCAAGGAATACGTCTTCCAGGACGGCGACGTCGCTCTCTTCCGCTTCAACACCTGAGCCGGAACCATTCAGTCCAACCGATCGGCTCGGGGCCACGTCGCAGGAGCAGGATCGCAGCTTGGGCTGCCCGAGACCGGCACTTTTTCGGTGCGCAGGTGTTTTCCCGGGCTGCTGGTTCCTCGGAGTGATCGGTGTTCGTTTGGGTCCGGCAGTGGTTTCGGAATTGCATGAATTCGCCTCAGGTAGCGCCGCGCCCCCGACCGCGCCCTCGGCCGTAATTTTACGAATAACTGGTCTTGTCGATCTGAGGTTTCTGCCCTATTAAAGGGTCATGCCCTCTGGCATCCAGACCTTCCTTTCCGCCCTATGCCTCGCTCTCACGCGAGGAGCAGGCTGGATTTTGGCACTGGGTTTGATTTCTCAAGTTTCTCTGGCGCAGACACTTTACTGGGACACCAATGGCAACACCGCCGGCGCAGGCACCTCGCCCTCGGGCACCTGGGTCAACAGCAACGCCGCCGCCAGCCGTAATTGGACCAGTAATTCCGGCGGCACGACCGCCACCGCCCGCTGGAACGACAACAACACTGCGATTTTCAGCGCCGGGTCCGACGCCACCGGTTCCTACACGGTGACCGTCAGCGGCACGGTCAACGTCAACGGCATCACCGTGGAGGAGGGCTCCCCGACCTTCACCGGCGGCACCGTGAACTTCAGCGACAGCACGCCCGACCTCGTGGTCAACGGCACGCTCAACTGGGGCTCCACCGCGCTGACCAGTTCCACCGGCGCGCTGAACATCAGCGGCGGCGGCGTCCTTAATTTCACCCAGGACCGCACCTTCGCCGGCACGGTGAACATTTCCGGCGGCACCCTGCGCCTCACCACCGCCAACCTCAGCTTCACCACGCTCAACATCACCGGCGACACGACGATCGACTTCGCCGGCTCCGCCTCGTCGCTCTCGCTGGTCAACTTCAGCATCAGTGCCGGCGTCACGCTCACCATCACCAACTGGGCCGACGCCGTCGACGTGTTCACCGCCACGGCCTGGACCGGCGCATCCTACGACACGGTCGGTTCGGCGCCGATGAACCAAGTCGTGTTCAGCGGCTCCAGCCTGGGCACCGGCTGGCAGGAGATCGACAACCAGATCCGCCCGATCCCCGAGCCCTCGACCTACGGCGCCATGCTGCTCGGTGGACTGGCGGCCTTCTTCTTCTGGCGCCGCCACCGCCGCCGCAGCTGAGGCCGCACCCGGCCCGTCAGCTCTCGCGGCCGGCGGTTTGCCGCAGGTCGCGCCGGTAATCCACGCACGCCGCGATGGCGATCCGCACCGCCTCGGTCATCTTCTCGAACGGCAGGCTCGGCCCCGTCGTCGTTTGCTCGGGCAGATACGGCACGTGCATGAATCCGCCGCGCACCTCCGGCCGGTGCAGCGCGAGTTCGTGCATCAGGCCGTAGAAGACGTGATTGCAGACGAAGGTGCCCGCCGTCTGCGACACCTCGGCGGGGATCTCGTGTTTCCGCAGTTCGTGCACGATGGCCTTGATCGGCAGCGTGCTGAAATACGCCGCCGGTCCGTCCTTCGCGATCGGCTTGTCGATCGGCTGCTGGCCCGCGTTGTCGGGGATGCGCGCGTCGTCGAGGTTGATCGCCACGCGCTCGGGCGTGATTGCCGCGCGCCCGCCGGCCTGGCCGAGGCAGATGACGATCACGGGGTCGTGGAGCTTGATCTGGTGCTTGAGCTCCTTGATCGCCGCGCCGAACACGCAGGGCAGCAGCGCGCCGACGACCTTGTGGCGTGCGATGGTGGCGTCGTTGATCTCGCGCGCGATCTCCTCCGAGGGATTGATCGCCTGGCCGTCGAAGGGTTCGAATCCGGTCAGCAGGACGTTTTTCATGCGGGGTAAGGCAGGGGTGTCAGAATCGGTAGACGCAGAGATACATCAGGACGACATTAAACACCCAGATCGCCGCCGCGAAGGGCGCCTGGGCGCGGATGACCGCGAAATCGTCGCGCAGCTCCAGCAGGCGCACGGGCACGAGGTTGAAGTTCGCCGCCATCGGCGTGAGCAGCGTGCCGCAATACCCGGACAACATTCCCAGCGCGCCCATGATGGCCGGATCGCCGCCGTGCTGCTGCACGATGAACGGCAGCCCCACGCCGAGCGTCATCACTGGGAACGCCGCGAAGGCATTGCCCATCATGATCGTGAACAGCGCCATCCCCGCGCAATACGCCACCACCGCCACGAGCGGATGCTGCACCGGCAGCAGGGCCGCCACGATCTTCGCCACCTCCTCGCCCACGCCCGCGCGCGCAAAGATGCCGCCGAGCGCCGCCAGCATCTGCGGCAGGATCAGCGTCCACCCGATCAACTGGAGGAGCCGCCCGCCCTCGTCCACCGCCGCCACCGGCCGGGCCCGCGTGAATCGGAAAACCAGCGCCAACCCGAGCATCGCCCCGAGCCCGAGCGACACCTGCGAAGCCTGCGCCGCCGTCACGACGGGCGCATCGCCGATCCGCACGTGCGCGAGCAGAAAACCGCCGATGACGGCCACCACGGGGATCGCGATCATCGGCGACAGCAATTTACCCCGCAGCTCGCCGGCCCGGCGCGTGAGCTGTTCCTCGTCCCCCTCCGCGAAGCGCGGCGCCGTCACCTGCCGCGTCGCCGCGAGCAGCGTCATCACGATCAACGCGTAACCCACCGCCTCCGCCGGCACGCGCTTGCCCGCCACCAGGCAGCCGCCGAGCAGCAGCCAGAAAACCGCCGAGCCCCAGCGCCGCGGATGCGACGCATCCGTCGCGATGCGGACACCGAGCGCGAAGACGAAGGTCCCCGCCAGCAGGAAAAAATGCTCGAGCGTCAGCCACGCGCTCATGCCCCGCCTCCTTTCTCTTCGGGCCGGCGCCCTTCCGCCTCGCGCGCGCGCCGCAGCCGCGCATCGAGCGCCCGATACCGCCACCACCCGATGCCGAGCACGGCGATCGCCGTCGGCGCGCTCCACAGCTGGATGTCCTGCAAACGCACCGGCACGCCCACCGTGTCGAAGAATCCCTTGATCAGCAGCAGCGCCCCGACCGCGACGAAGATATCGTCCGCAAAGAAATTCCCCACATTCTCCGCCGCCGCCGCATGCGCCCGGATCGCCTCCTTCTCAAGCTGTAGGGCGGGGTCGCCGAACCCCGCCTTGCCTCGTCCTTGTAGGGCGGGGTCTCCCGACCCCGCCTCCGCCCGAGGCGCATGCGCAGCCTCGGCCCGAGGCGCTGCTGCAGCCTCGGCCGGAAGCGCATTCGCAGCTTCCGCCATCGGCACCACCAGCGGCCGCACCATCGACGCGTGATTCCCAATGCTCATCCCGAACATGCTGCTCACCCCGCGCACCGCCTGATAAATCCACAGCACCCGCCCCGGCGTCGCCGCCTTCGCGCGGCGCATCAACGCCGCCACCCGCTGCTGCAACCCGTGCCGCTCGAGAATCCCCACCACCGGCACGAGCAGGATCACCGGCAGCGTCAGCGCGCGGTTGTCGACGAAGAACTGCCCCGTCAGCTGCACGATCTCGCGCAGCGAAAAACCCGCCAGCAACCCGGTCGCGATCCCCGCCAGCAGCACCACGAGCAGCGCGTTCCACCGGAACGCGAATCCCACCGCGATGAGCACGATGCCGAGCAGCTTGATCATGCGCCGAACCTCCGCACCTCCACGCCCGCCTGTGCGAAGCCCGCGCGGAGGCGCCGGGCGAATTCCACCGCGTGCACGCCGTCGCCGTGCAGACAAAGCGTGTCGGCGCGGATCGCCACCTCGGTGCCGTCGTTCGCGCGCACCCGGCCCTCGCGCAGCATCCGCAGGGCCTGCCCGACCGCCGCCGACTCATCGGAGATCAACGCGTCCGCCCGCGAGCGCGGCGTGAGCGAGCCGTCGGGCTGATAAGTCCGGTCCGCAAAAACTTCCTCCGCCACGCGCAAACCCGCCGCCCGGCCGGCGGCGACGGACGCGCTGCCGGCGAGCGCAAACAGCACCAAGCCCGTCCCGCACGCGCGCACGCCGTCCGCGACCGCCGCCGCGATCGCGGCCTCGCGCGCCGCCAGATTGTAGAGCGCGCCGTGCGGCTTCACGTGCGTGACCGTCGCCCCGCAGCGCGTCGCGAGGTCCTGGAGCAATTGCGTCTGCTCCACGACGAGCGCGCGCACTTCCGCCGGACTCAGCGCGAGTTCGCGCCGTCCGAAATGCTCGCGGTCCGCGAAGCCCGGATGCGCGCCGATCGCGACGCCGTGTTGCAGCGCGAGCATGATCGTGTCTCGCATCGTCATCACGTCGCCCGCATGCGCGCCGCAGGCGATGTTGGCCGATGTGATCAGGGGCATGAGCTCCGCGTCCTGGCCGGCGCCTTCGCCGAGATCGCAATTCAGGTCGATGCGGAGCATGGGGTGAATCAGGCGGGCAGGCGCGCGAGGCCGGCGCGGACGCGATTCAGGTTGCGCTCGCGCGCGAGGTAAAGCTCGTGCGCCGTGGCGAGCGTGATGCGCGTGAAACGCAGCGTCGCCCCTGGCGCCAGTTGCGCCATCCGGCCGAGGTCGACCGATGCGACGGCCGCCAGCCGCGGATAACCGCCGACCGTCTGCCGGCTGGCCAGCAGCACGATCGGCGCACCGCCGTCCGGCACTTGCACGACGCCTTCGTTGACGCCCTCGGAAATCATCTCGCGCGTCTCGCTCAGCGGCAGCTCCGGCCCCGCCAGCCGCAGGCCCATGCGGTCGGCGTCCTTGGTCACGCGCCACTCCGCGGTGAAGAACGCCTCCTGCGCCTGCGCGGTGAACCACTCCCACTCGGGGCCGATCATCGCGCGGACGCGGCCCGCTTCCGGCGCCAACCCGAGCGTGTCGGGGCGCACCGACCAAGCTGAGCTGCGCGCGGCGGACTTCATCCGCGCGTGCGCCCACTCGGACGGCGGGCCGACGCGCAGCGTGTCGCCCGCCTGCAGCGGCCGGCCGTGGTGGCCGCCGAAGCCCGCGCGCCGATACGTGCTGCGGCTGCCGAGCACGGTCGGCACGTCGAGGCCGCCGGCCACGGCCAGCCAGGCGCGCAGGCCCTCGCCCGCCGGACCGAACCGGACCGTCTCGCCCGCCGCGACCCGCACGGCGCGGTCGCGCGGCAGCGGTTCGCGGCCGACGTGCGGGGCGAACCCGCCGCCGCACCACGCCACGAGGGCGTCGGCGCCGAAGCGCAGTTCCGGACCGAGTTGCGCCATCTCGAGCAACGCGGCGCTGTCGTCGTTGCCGACGATCATGTTCGCCACGCGCGCGGCAAAGCGGTCGAGCGCACCGCCGACCACGACGCCGTGGCGCTGGTAGCCGGGACGGCCGAGATCCATCACCGAGGTGAGGAGACCGGGTTTGACGACGGTGATCACGGGCTCACCTCCGCGGCGAGACGGTCGAACTCGGCGCGCTTGATCGCGCGGAACTGCACGCGGTCGCCGGCGCGGAGAAGCGCGGGCGGGTCCTGCTGCGGGTCGAAGAGCCGCACGGGCGTGCGGCCGATGAGATTCCAGCCGCCGGGCGTGGCGAGCGGGTAGATGCCCGTCTGCGCGCCGGCGATGCCGACCGAGCCGGCCGGCACGCTCGTGCGCGGCCGCGCGTGGCGCGGCGTGGCGAGCTCGGCGGGCAAACCGGCCAGATACGGAAAGCCCGGCGCGAAGCCGACGAGCGCCACCCAGTAGGCGGCGCGTCCGTGGCGCCGCACGACTTCCTCCGGGCTCAGCTGCGCCTGCGCCGCGACGCGCGCGAGATCGGGCGCGAACTCCGGATCGTAGCAGACCGGAATGACGACGCTGCGTCCGCGCGCGGGCTTCGCCGCCGCCGCGGCGGCGACGGCTTGCCCGATCCGCGCGCCGAGCCAGCCCGCGAGATCGGCCGCCGGCGCGCCCGCGGAGAAAACGGCGGCGGGATTGTAATGCACCGTCACGGTCGTGTAGGCCGGGACGAGTTCGCTGACGCCGGGCAACGCGGCAGCCTCGATCGCCGCCGCGGCCGCGGCGACGCGCGCGTGCGTCGCCTCGTCCATTTCCTCTCCCAGCTCCACTCGCAGGGCGCAGTCGCCCAACGGCATGATTCGCATGCGACTTCGAATGACGACGCGCCCCCGGGTTCGCAGCAAAATTCCTGCCCTGTGCATCTTTTGCTAATTAATGCGCCCACTCTGAAATGCCGGCCGGTTCGTGTTGCCCTTTCCTCCTCCCGGGATTCAAGGAAGTCCGCAAATGCTCCTTCGTTTCTCCACGCCAACGTTGGTCGTCGCCACGCTCCTCCTCACCACCGGCTGCAAAGACCGCGACATCGTCGTCTACCGCACCGCCAAGGAGACCCGGCCGGCGCCCGCCGCCACCACGCCGCCCGCCCCCGCCGCGATGAGCGGCACCCTGCCCGACGGACATCCGCCGATCGGCGCCAATGCGCCCGCCGTCGGCCCCGTCGCCACCGCGCCGGACGGCTCCGCGATGGGCGCCCTGCCGAGTTCGGCCGTCGCCGCCGGCAACGCCCTCGTCTGGACCGCACCCGAAAGCTGGCAGCCGAAGAATCCCGGCTCCGTCCGCAAGGGCAGCTACGCGATCAACGGACCCGAAGGCGCCGGCGACCTCGGCATCACCGCCTTCCCCGGCGACACCGGCGGCCTTCACGCCAACATCAACCGCTGGCGCGGCCAGGTCGGCCTGCCCGCCGCCTCCGGCGCCGAGATCGACCGCAGCGTCGAGCACATCGACGTGAACGGCCTCCACATCGACTTCGTCGAGATGGTCGGCCCGAGCGGCATCCGTCTCCTCGGCGGCATCGTGCCGCACCAGAACGAGACCTGGTTCTTCAAGCTCACCGGCCCCGACGCCCTCATCGCGCGCGAGCGCGACGCCTTCCGCGCGTTTCTCCTGACCGTCAAGGTCCGCTGAACTCCCGTCCCCGCCCCTCTCCGCCATGCATCCCACGCTCCGTCAGTTCCGGGATTTCTTCACCTCGCTGCAGCTCACCGTCGTGCTGCTCATCCTCTCGCTCGTGCTGGTGTTCGTCGCCACGCTCGACCAGGTCAACCTCGGCATCTGGGCTGTGCAGGAGAAATATTTCCGCAGCTTCGCCGTGCTCTGGCAGATCCCGAACACGAATGTCGCCATCCCGGTCTTCCCCGGCGGCTACTTCATCGGCGGTCTCCTGCTGATCAACCTCATCGCCTCGCACATCTACCGCTTCCAGTTCACCTGGAAGAAATCCGGCATCCAGCTCGCCCACGCCGGCATCATCATCCTCCTGCTCGGCGAACTCTTCACCGGCCTCTGGCAGCAGGAGAGCTTCATGCGCATGGACGAGCGCGAGACGAAGCAATACTCCGAGAGTTTCCACGACAACGAGCTCGTCTTCATCGACCGCACCTCGCCCGACTACGACGAGGTCGTCTCGCTGCCCGAGGGACTCGTCGCCGACCAGAAGTCCGTGCAGCACCCGCGCCTGCCCTTCCAGATCAACGTCCGCGCCTACTACCCGAATTCGACGCTCCAGATGCGCAACGCCGTGAGCAACGCCCCCGCGCTGCAGGCCACGGCCGGCCCCGGCACGCAGATCGCGCTCATTCCGCTGCCGATGACCTACAAGCCCAACGAGCGCAACATCCCCGGCGCCCTCGTCGAGATCGTCACCACCACCGGCAGCCAGGGCCTCTGGCTCGCTTCGCAGATGCTCAACGCCAGCCAGACCTTCACCGTCGACGGCCGCACCTGGGAAATGGCCTTCCGCCAGAAGCGCCACTACAAGCCCTTCACGCTCACGCTGCTCAAGTTCAGCCACGACCGCTACCCGGGCACGAACATCCCGAAGAACTTCTCCAGCCGCGTCCGCCTCCGCAGCGACGACGGCACGGAGGACCGCGAGATCCTCATCTTCATGAACAACCCGCTGCGCCACGGCGGCTTCACGTTCTACCAGGCGGGCTTCGACAACAACGACACCACCACGATCCTCCAGGTCGTCCGCAACCCCAGCTGGCTGCTGCCCTACATCTCCTGCGTGATGATGTTCGCCGGCCTGATCATCCAGTTCGGCATCTCCTTCGCCGGCTTCATCCGCAAGCGCACCGCCGCCGCCAAGGCCGCCGCCGCCTGACGCCCCCTTCGACTCACCCACGCCCATGAAGAAGTTTCTCCCGCTCCTCGTCCTCGTGCTCGGTGCGCTCTACCTCGGCTCCACCCTCCGCGAGCCGCGCTCGAAGACCGAGTTCAACCTGAACGAATTCGGCCGCGTGCCCGTCCTCGTCAACGGCCGCATCAAGCCCCTCGACACCGTCGCCCGCACCTCGATCCTCAGCATCCAGGGCCGCCAGCGCATCAAGACGCCCGACGGCGCCACGCTCACCCCGATCGAGTGGCTCGGCGACGTGCTCTTCGCCCCGACCAAGGCCGACACCTACAAGGTCTTCCTGATCGAAAACCACGAGGTCCTCGACCTCCTCAAGCTCAGCACCGACGACGGCGACGGCGGCAAGCGCTTTTCCTACGACCAGATGCGTGCGCAGCTCCCCGAACTCGACCGCCAGGCGCGCCTCGTCGAGAACATCGAGCAGCAGCTCCGCACGCCGTTCCAGAAGCAGGTCAGCCTCGTCCGCGAGCGCGTTATCCAATACCTCATGCTGAAGACGAGCGCGCAGATGCCCGACTCGCCCGACTTCCTCAGCGAACTCATCCAATACGAGAAGGCCCTGCCCGCCGGCCTCGAGGCCATCCGCGCCAAGGGCAAGGGCGAACCCTTCAGCGCCGAGGCCGCCACCGCCATGCGCGAGATGGCCGACCGCTTCGCCTACATGGAGCAATTCGGCAACCTCCGCACCATCCCGCCCGAGACAGGCGACCCCGACCCGACCCACTGGCGCACCACCGGCGGCGCCCTGATGGAGAGCTTCGCCACCGGCCGCATCAATCCCACCGCCCTCGCCTTCGCCGGCCTCGGCCACTCCTGGCGCAACCACCGCCCCGCCGACTTCAACACCATCACCCACATGCTGCACGAGCAGCTGGAGAAGCGCTACCCCGAGGCCCTGCTCAAGAGCGACGTCGAGTCGCGCTTCAACGCCGCCGCGCCGTTCTACAGCAGCATGAACCTCTACGTGCTCGCCTTCCTCCTCGGCCTGTTCTCGTGGCTGAAGTGGCCCGACACGCTGCAGCGGAGCGCCTTCTGGCTGCTCACCCTCGCCTTCGTCGCCACCACCGCCGGCATCGCCACGCGCATGTGGCTCGAGGGCCGCCCGCCCGTCACCAACCTCTACTCCTCCGCGCTCGGCGTCGGCTGGGGCGCGGTGTTCCTCTGCGTCATCCTCGAGCGGATGTATAAGAACGCCATGGGCGCCGTCACCGGCGGCATCATCGGCTTCGCCACGCTCGTCATCGCCCACCACCTCTCCATCGGCGGCGACACGCTCGAGATGATGCGCGCCGTGCTCGACTCGAACTTCTGGTTGGCGACGCACGTCGTCGTCATCACCATCGGCTACTCCGCCACCTTCCTCGCCGGCTTCCTCGGGCTCGTCTACATCACCCGCGGCGTGTTCACCAAGTCGCTCGACGCCGGCACGGCCGACGCGCTCTACCGGATGGTCTACGGCATCACCTGCTTCGCCGTCCTCTTCAACCTCACCGGCACCGTCCTCGGCGGCATCTGGGCCGACCAGTCGTGGGGCCGCTTCTGGGGCTGGGACCCGAAGGAAAACGGCGCGCTGATGATCGTGATCTGGAACGCCGTCATGCTCCACGCCCGCTGGGGCGGCATGGTGAAGCAGCGCGGCTTCATGGTCATGGCGATTTTCGGCAACATCGTCACGAGCTGGAGCTGGTTCGGCACGAACATGCTCGGCGTCGGCCTGCACAGCTACGGCTTCATGGACGCCGCCTTCTACGCGCTCGTCTCCTTCGTCGCCTCGCAGCTCCTCTTCATGGGCCTGGGCCTGATTCCGCTCGAGAAGTGGGCCAGCTTCCGCAACCGCCAGCCGGCGGGTTGATCCCTTGCTACCGGCCGCCCGGCCGGGATTAGTGAACCCCCAATAAGAGGCCCGCGGACAGTTCACCGCGGGCCTCACCGTTTTCGGAGTGCGCGGCAGATAGCCTCCGTCGGCGCGATGCGCCTCGCGCCGCGCTGTAGGTTGCGCGCTTGCGCGCAACGCGGTAGGGCGGGACCGCTGGGCCCGCCGCGCGGGTGGCATCACGTTCCCGGCGGGCCCAGCGGTCCCGCCCTCCCCTCGCGACGAAACTGTTGCCAAAATTCCCCGGCGGCCGGTCGCAGACCGGCCCTACTTGGCGGCCAGCTCCCGCTCGGGGGCGAGGGCGGACGGAGCGCGTCCGCCGCGGCGCTCGTCGTCGTCATGCTCGCCCGCCGGCTTCGATCCGCCGCGCCGCGTTCCGCCGATCAGCGCCTGCAACTCGTCGACCGCCGCCTGCAGCGCAGCGGCCTCGCGGTCGAGTTCCTGCGCCGCCGCGGCGTTCTGCTCGGCATTCGCGGCGCCGGCCTGCGTCACGCCGTCCATCTGCTTGACGGCGACGCTGATCTGCGCGCAGCCCTCCGCCTGCTCGCGGCTGGCGCGGCTGATGCCCCCGACCAAGCCGGTGACCTTGTCGCCCAGCGCGCCGCCCTGCTCGATGGCGCCGCTCATGGCGGAAAAATCCTCCGTCGTCCGCACGAGCCTCCGCCGTGAATCCTCGAGCAGTTCCTGCGTGTTGTGCGCGGCCTCGGCGCAGCGCTGCGCGAGGCTGCGCACCTCGTGCGCGACGACGGCGAAGCCCTGCCCCGCCTCGCCGGCCCGCGCGGCCTCGACCGCGGCGTTGAGCGCGAGCAGGTTCGTCTGAAAGGCGATCTCGTCGATCGCCTTGATCACCTCCGACGTGCGTGCGCTGGCGCGCACGGAGTCCTGGAGCGTCTGCTGCACGCGCCCCGTCAGGTCGCGCAGGCGCGCGAGGGCGGGCTGGAGCTCCTCGCGGATGCAGCGCTCGACGCTGTCGGCGCCGGCGGCGTTCTGCCGCGTGGCGGAGGTCATCTGGTGCATGGCGGCGCCGGATTGCTCGAGGGCCGCCGCCTGCTCGCTCGCACCCTGCGCCAGCGCCGCGCTGGATTCCGCGATGCTCGCCGCGGCCAGCTTCACCTGCCCGGCGTTGCGGTCGAGCCGGCCGGCCATCCGGCCGAGCGGTCGCACGATCTGCGTGCGCACCAGCCCGAAGACGAGCCCGCCCAGCACCACGACCAGCGCCACCGAGGTGCCGAAGGCCGTGCGCCGGTTCTGCCCCTGCACGGTGTCCTCGAAGCCCGCCCATTGCGCGCGGGCCTCGCTGAGTTTCTCCGTGCTGTAGCGGTAGGCCATCACGCCGCCGACCGTCCGGCCCTTGAAGTTCGCGTGGCACTCCAGGCAGCCGGGCGTGACCGCCATCGGCCGGTAGATCTCGAACGAAGTCTCCGTCTGCCGGCGCACGGGCTCCGTCTGCGCAAGCAACCGCTCCCGCAGCTCCTCCGGCAGCGGGCGGCGCCGCGCCGCCGGGTCCGAGGACAGCGCCACGGTGCCGCGGATGTTGTAGAACGACACCTCCTGCACGCCCTTCACCTCGCGCTGGGCGGCGAGCACGTGGTTGACCGTCTCCATTTCGCCGGCGCCCATCGCCTGGAGCAGGGCGACGGCCGTCGCGTCCTCCACCGTGCGCACCCAGTGCCATTGGTTGTCGGTTTCCTGCCGCAGGCTTTCCTCCGCCAGCCGTTGCACGGTGCGGTGATTGAGGTGCTGCTGGACCAGCTGCGCCGCAGTGTAGACGACCACCAGGGCAGCCCCGATGGAGAGGAGAAATTTCCCGTGCAGAGTCATAATGGACGCGGGTGCCGCACCCATGCGCCCAGGTCCCTCCCGGCATCACAACTGCGACGACCGCAATCCCGTATCGGCACGCCGGGCCGCTCACTTGAGCAGGAAGCGCGTCCACCATCGGGCTGCGATGCCTGAGTGGCGCCGGCGTTCCCTCTCTCCGCGTCCTCCGCGATCTCCGCGTTTCAATGGCTTGGCCGTGGTCCGATTGGGAGGGGCGCAGTCTGGCCTGCGCCCTTCTGGCTTCAAGTCAGCAGGCGGGACGGCTGCGCTACTCATGTGCCTTGGCCTGCTGTCCGGAGTTCAGTGGCCCAAGCGCGAGAGGAAGGCGTAGATGATGAGCGCGAGCAGCACGAGGCCGGTGCCGACGAAGACGAAGCCGAGCGCCTTGTAGAGCGTGCGGCGGCTTTCCCAGTCGTCGTGCACGACGCGGTGCTGCTCGAGCTTTCCGCTGGCGACGAGGCGGTCATACCACTTCTTCCGCTCGCTGAGCATTTCCGTCTTCGAGATGCGGCCGGAGAAGATCACCGTGTCCATCGGGAACCGGTCGATCCGGAAATGCGTGTTGAAGAAGTGGAACGTGAAGATGAAGCCCGCGGCGAGCAGGGCCTCGTCGGAGTGGATCACGACCGCGATGTTGATCGCCCAGCCGGGGAGGAACTTTGAGAAGAACACCGGGAACCACAGGATCAGGCCGGAGACGCCGATCATCGCCACGCCCCAGAACACCGCGAGGTAGTCGAACCGCTCCCAATACGTCCAGCGGTCGAACTGCGGACGCGGGCCGCGGCCGAAGAACCATCTCAGGTGGGCGATGATGTCGCGCAGGTCCTGGAACGACGGCGCCATCGAGTCGGGCCCGAAGAGCGCGCCCCAGACGCGGCGCAGCTCGAACCGGCCCGTGCCGGGATCGAACACCGCCTGCCGGTTCTGCCAGAAACTGAGCGCGAGCGAGCCGAGGTGCAGCGCGAAGTAGCCGAAGGTCACGATCGCCGCGAGGTGGTGCAGCGTGGCGGCGGACTCGGGGCCGCCGAGCAGGTTGAACATCACCTTCGCCCAGTCCGTGTAGTAGAACTTCAGCGGCATGCCGGTGATGACCAGCGCGAGGAAGCTCGTGACGACGAGCATGTGCAGGAACCGCTCGAAGGGCGTGAAGCGGCGGTAGGTCTCGCCGTCGTGGTGCGCGGCCATCTGCGCGGCGCGGAAGGCGGCGGGGTCGCGGAAATAGGTGATGAGCATCCGCGTCAGCCAGAGCAGCGTGTGGATACCGAAGAGGATGAAGACGCTGACGAGGAGCGTCGTCATGAAGAGGAACACCTTGTTCAGCAGCGGATAATTCTCGCCGTCGTGCGGGTCGGCGTGCGGCTGGTATTGGGTGAACGAGAGGTTGGCGCCCGTGTGGCACTCGGCGCAGGTCTTGACGATGTTTTGCGGGTGGAGCTTCGAGCGGATGTCGTCGTTCGGGAAGACGTCGTGGTGGCCGTGGCAGTCGTAGCAGGCGGCGACCGCGGGCGCGGAGCCGGGGCGGTTCAGCGCCATCGCCTTGCCGTGGTAGGTCTCGTGGTAGTTGCGCTGCTGCGCCTCGTGGCATTGGCCGCAGCTTTGGTCGCTGGTCTGCTTGAAGTGCGCGTTGGTCGGGCGCTCGATCTGGTGCGCGGAGTGGCAGTCGGTGCAGACGGGCGCCTTCGCGTCGCCGCGCGCGAGGGCAAGGCCGTGCGTGCTGGCCATGAAGGTCTTCTCGACGCCGACGTGGCATTGTGTGCAGGTGGCGGAGAGCTGGCTCTTGTGCGTGTGCGAGGCGAGGTCCTGCGAGCGCTTGATGTCGTGCACGCCGTGGCAGTCGTTGCAGGTCGGCGCGACGTTCAGGCCCATCTTGTAGAGGCCCTGGCCGTGGATGCTGTCGCGGAAGTTCTTCACGGCGTCGTGGCTCCTGATGCCCATCTGCGCGATCGCCTGCTCGTCCTCGTGGCACTTGGCGCAGGTGGCGAGGAGGTTGAACTTCGAGACGGGCGAGTCGATGTGGTGCGCCGGCAGCAGCTCGTGGGCGTTGCCGCCGTGGCAGCTGGCGCAGGTGGCGGCGGGCCGGTCCGTGCCATCGCGGATGATGCCGTGGATGCTGCCGTCGAACTGCGCGACGGCGTCCCGGTGGCACGACGCGCAATCGACCTTCGGCAGCGGGCGCTCGTGCTCGGGCTCGGTGATGGTGCGGTGGCAGTCGACGCAATTGAGCTTCGCGTGCGCGGACTTTTCGTAGAGCTCGGGGCGGATGCCGACCCACTCCTTGGGCTGGCCGCGCTTGCGGGCCTTGAACTCGGCCTCGTGGCAATCCAGGCACTCGCGGTTCGGCACGGCGGGCGGGGCCTTGGCCGGCCCGGCGGTTTGGGCGGCGAGCTGGAGGCCCGCGGCGAGTGTCAGTGCGGTCAGCGCGAGCCGCGCCAACCCTTTCCCAATGGTTCCCGCATGCATGGTGTTGCCCTCGTAACCCAGTGTGTCGGAAACCCCGCCGCGCCTCTGCGCAGGACTTGGCCGGGCATGGGCGCAGATTGCGGAATCATCCGCCCGGCCGCGCAGGACAAGATATGCGCAGCGATGGTCAACCTCCCGGTAGTCGCTCCCCGGCCGCTGCGGCATAGTCCGCGTCATCACCCCCACCCCTCGATCGCTTCCATCATGAAAATCCGCCCTGTGCTCACCCTCGTTGCCACGCTCGCGTTCGGCGCCGCCGGCGCCCTCGCCGCCGATGCCGCCGCCAATTGGGAAAACCACTGCTCGTCCTGCCACGGCGCCGACGGCCGCGGCGACACCAAGATGGGCAAGAAACTCAAGATCCGCGACCTCACCGACGCCGCCTACCAGGCCGGCTTCACCGACGAGGACGCCTTCCACGCCATGAAGCACGGCCTGAAGAACGAGGCCGGCAAGACGACGATGAAGGCCATCGAGGGCCTCAGCGACGACGAGATGCACGCCCTCGTCGCCTTCGTCCGCGGCCTGAAGAAATAACCGCCCGCGGAGCCGCCCCATGACCCGACCGCTCTCCGGCGAATCGGTGCGCCGCACCAACCGGGTGCTCGCCGGGCTCACGCTGGCGTTCCTCGGCCTCACCGCGGTGCTCCTGTCCGGCACCCGCGGCCGCCCCCCGCCGCGACCGGAGATCCCGCTCGTCGACCCGGCCTTCCTCGACACCACCGCCTCCCGCCGCTCCTACGGCGACCTTGTGCGCGCCAAGGAGGACGTTTCCGAATTCCGCTGCTACACCTGCCACGAACGCGGCGTGCCGCCGCAGCTCAAGTTCGACGAGCAGCACCGCGTCATCGTGCCCGAGGAGCACGAGAACATCGTCATGGCGCACGGCAGCCACAACCGGAACAACCACTGCTTCAACTGCCACAACGAGGCCAACCGCGAGACGTTCCACATCCGCGACGGCCGCGACCTCTCCTTCAAGGAGAGTTCGACGCTCTGCGGCAGCTGCCACGGCCCGACCCTGCGCGACTGGGAGGCCGGCGCGCACGGCCGCATCAGCGGCCATTGGGACCGCAGCAAGGGCGAGGCGCATCGCCTCGACTGCGTGAACTGCCACGACCCGCACTCCCCGCGCATCCCCGCACGGCGGCCCGCCCCGGGCCCGAACCCCCTCCACCCCGAGCGCCTCTCGCCTCCGAAGCACTGAGCCGATGTCCACGCCCCCGTCGTCCCTCCCCGAGCCGCCCCAGGCCCGCGACCTCTCGCGGCGCAGCTTCCTCCGCTCCACCGCCGCCTTCGCCGGCCTGAGCGCCCTCGCCGCCAGCCTCGCCCCGTTGCGCGAACTCACCGACTTCGCCAACGCCGAGGAGTTCATGCAGAAATACTACAAGGAGATGACGCCGGAGGAGATGGCCAAGGTCCTCCAGCGCATCGAGCACGAGGTCGAGCGCCAATACGGCATCCGCCCCCACGTGCGCGACCTCAAGCCCATGGACGGCGTCGAGTTCGTCTACGCGCTCAACCTCACGCGCTGCATCGGCTGCCGCAAATGCGTCCACGCCTGCGTCGCCGAGAACAACCAGTCGCGCAACCCCGAGATCCAATACATCCGCGTCCTCAAGCTCCCGCACGGCACGCTCGACCTCGAGAAGGCCGAGCACAACTACGCGCCGGAGTCCGTCCCCGAGAAGGACTTTTTCTACATGCCGGTGCAGTGCCAGCAGTGCCGCAATCCGCCGTGCGTGAAGGTCTGCCCCGTGCACGCCACCTGGCAGGAGAGCGACGGCATCACCGTGATCGACTACGACTGGTGCATCGGCTGCCGCTACTGCGAGGCGGCCTGCCCGTATTTCGCGCGCCGCTTCAACTTCACCAAGCCCGAGATCCCCAAGGAGCGCCTCAACCCCGACATGGCCTACCTCGGCAACCGTCCGCGCAAGCAGGGCGTGATGGAGAAATGCCACTTCTGCGTGCAGCGCACCCGCGCCGGCCGCTACCCCGCCTGCCTCGAGGTCTGCCCCGTCGGCGCCCGCAAGTTCGGCAACATCCTCGATCCGGAGAGCGAGGTTTCCTACATCATGCGCACCAAGCGCGTGTTCATCCAACTGAAGGAGGAACTCGGGACCTCGCCCCGCTTCTTCTACTACTTCGACAAGTGAGCCCCGCCTCCGCTCCCGGATCATGATCACCGCCGCGCGCAACTACCTCCTCTTCCTCCGCCGCTGCCTGCGCATCGCCTTCGTCGGCGACTGGCGCTACTATGGCTGGATGGGCGTGCTCACGCTGTTCTGCCTGCTCGGCCTGCACGCCTACTCCCACCAGCTCGTCCACGGCCTCACCGTCACCGGCATGACCGACGAGGTCTCCTGGGGCGTCTACATCTCCAACTTCACCTTCCTCGTCGGCGTCGCCGCGGCCGCCGTGATGCTCGTCATCCCGGTCTACATCTACAACAACGAGGAACTGCACGACCTCGTCATCTTCGGCGAACTCCTCGCCGTCGCCGCGATCATCATGTGCCTGGCCTTCGTCACCGTGGACCTCGGCCGGCCCGACCGCTTCTGGCACCTCATCCCCGGCCTCGGGCAGCTCAACTTCCCCGCCTCGATGCTCAGCTGGGACGTGATCGTGCTCAACGGCTACCTGCTCCTCAACGTCCACATCTGCGGCTACCTGCTCTACTGCCGCTACCAGGGCAGGAAGCCGTCGAAGTGGTTCTACATTCCCTTCGTCTTCGTCGCCATCGTCTGGGCCGTCTCGATCCACACTGTCACCGCCTTCCTCTACGTCGGCCTCGGCGGCCGGCCGTTCTGGAACAGCGCCATCGTCGGCCCGCGCTTCCTCGCCTCCGCCTTCGCCGCCGGCCCGGCCATCATCATCCTCGCCCTGCAGATCATCCGCCGCGTCACCGCCTCCGACGCGCAGGTGGACAAGACGCGCCCCTACAAGGGCGACGCGCCCGGCCGCGCCGCGGCGATGGCCGACCTCGACCAACTCGCGGCCCACCTGCCCGGCCTCGCCGCCGTGCCCGCCGCCGAGCGCGCCGGCCTCCTCCCCGGCGCCAGCGTCATCGCGGTCGCCCCCGGCGACCTGCTCCTCCGCCAGGGCGAGACCGGCCGCCACGTCTTCTTCGTCCTCTCCGGCCGCGTCGCCGTCAAACGCGAGGAGAGCGGACGCTTCCGCGTCACCCGCAACCTCGGCCCCGGCGGCCAGTTCGGCGAACTCTCCGGCCTCAGCCACACGCCTCGCCTCGCCTACGCCGTTGTCGAGGAGGCCGGCACCGTGCTGCGCCTGCCCGCCGAGAGCTTCCGCTGCCTGCTCGAGTTCGAACCCGTCGAGCAGACCCTGCGCCACCGGATGAACACGCGCCTGATGATCACCGACAAGGCCCTGCTCACGCTCCGCAGCATCCTCCAGGTGGCGATGATCATCAACGTGTTCCTCCTCGCCAACGAGATCTTCAAGGAATTCTACACCGGCAACCTCCACGTCGCCTCCGCCCAATACCTCTTCCTCGGCCTGCACGGCCACAATTCGCTCGTGCCGTGGATCTGGACGGCGATCGCCTTCAACCTCATCGCGCTCGTCATCCTCATTTTGCCCATCAGCCGCAGCCTCAAGTGGCTCGATGTCGCCTGCGTGCTCTGCATCGTCGGCATCTGGATCGAGAAAGGCATGGGCCTCGTCATCCCCGGCTTCATCCCCACGCCCCTCGGCGCCATCGTCGAATACAGCCCGACCTGGATCGAGACCCTCGTCTGCCTCGGCATCTGGGCCTTCGGCCTCCTCCTCTACACCGTGTTCCTCCGCATGGCCGTGCCGATCCTGCAGGGCCGCCTGACCAAGGCCAACGAAGGCGACGACGTCGAGGGCGACGAAACCGAGATGATCTCCCCCGACACCCCGCCGGCCCCGGTTTCGCGGTGAACTTTTCCCCTGTCATGGCGAGGAGCGAAGCGACGAGGCCATCCACCCGACGGCCAGCTGGATCGCCACGGTCCGCTTCCGCGGACCTTGCGATGACAGAGCAAAGCTAACCGGCTCCTCCCCGCCATGGCCACGCAACTCACCGCCAACCACGCCCGCGAGTCGCTGCACTCGCACGTCGCCGCGAAGGGCGCCGAGATCCACGCCAAATACGGCCCGCACCTCGGCTTCACCGAACTCCAAGCCATCCTGCAGGACCGCACCTGCGTGCGCTACCCCTGCGAGATCGTCTTCGACGCCGCGCGCCTCAACCCCGGCGAGTTCGCCTACCCCGAGCCCCGCGGCGAACGCCCCGAGGAGGGCTTCACGCTCTACGTCCACCCGATCTACCTGACGCAGCTCGCCGAGGTGCCGCTCCTCGCGCTCTACCAGCTCGTGACCGTCAACTACGGCGAGTTCGCCTCGCCCGACGACGCCGAGACCTTCGCCGCGCACGCCCTCGGCATCAGCGTCGAGGAATGCTACGCCCGCATCTGCGCCCTCGCCGACCAGCTCGGCGTCGACCTCGATCCCGGCACCGGCTACGGCGGCGGCGTGCCGCTGCCCGCCGGCCTGTCCGTTCCCGGCGCCGGCTGCGGCGGAGGCTGCGGCTGCCCGTAAGCAGGGCCGGCTTCAGCCGGCCTTCATTTGGCAAACGCCTCCCGGCTGTCAGCGCGAGGCGTGCGCCAGCCCGCCGCGGCGATCCAACGGACAAAGCCGTTTATTGAGAATTTCCTGAAGGAGTGACGTTGGCGGAGGTAGGGCGGGACCGCTGGGCCCGCCGCAACCCGCTCTCGGCGCGCCCAGCGGCGACGAGTGCGAAGCCTCGGCGGTCGCGCCCTACCCCAAGGCATCGCAGCGTCACTTCTTTGGGT
>VFQQ010001909.1_pt1 | contig 26254 bp, 11 predicted proteins | sample 3512341 | NCBI WGS metagenome assembly VFQQ01 (sample SAMN10412373, study PRJNA504923) | tailings metagenome | isolation source: Relicate 2 Philex TSF1 revegetated site | place: Philippines: Tuba, Benguet | collected 2017-08-29
GATTTACGCTGCGCATGCAGCGGTTATATGGGCGGTTGCCCGAATTTGCAACCTGCCGAGTTCAAAAAACTCGTTCGAGCATTTTTGAGGTGGTTATTAGAGGTCCCCTAAACGACGGGCGTCATGTCCAACAACATCATTGATTTGGTGCCATGCGCTTTCACACTACGATATAGAACGCATCCACGATTGATAGAGAACCCATCCACGCCCGTCGTTTACGGCGGGCTGGAATTTGGCCAAACCCACAGACCCTGCGTCTCGCAGGGACTGCCTCCGGCGGTGGTGAGTGTGTTGGTAGCGCAATGTAAGGTTGGTTCACTATTCTATTAGTTAACACACGTCGCCCTATGCAACCTTGCCTCTGGCATTACCGCTGCTCCAGCAAGAGGACGACTCCGGCCCCGGCCTCTGGTCGGAACCGCCTCCGGCGGCCCAGGGGAAATATGAAGAAGCACAATTTGATTATGTACCGCCGGAGGCGGTCCCGGCGAGACGCCGGGTCTGTGGGGCGGTCCCGACCTTACGATTATTCACCGCCGGAGGCGGTCCCGGCGAGACGCCGGGTCTGTGGGGTGGTGGTACCTGGCCGAAGGCCGTAACTGTGCGAAGCATGTCGCTGCGGCGAAGCCGCGTCGCTGTTGGCGAAGCCAACGTTGCTGTGCAGAAGGCATGTCATTGCACCAACAACACCTGCGAGGCCACACTGCCCCGCGCTACGATGCGCACAACATAAGCCCCGCGAGGCAGAGCCGCCACTGAAAACGTAGCCACGTTTGTTACACCGCCAACCATGGTGCTTTCGTTGGTATAGACAACCGTGCCCAGCATGTCTACCACCTCTATCCTGTACGGGGCACCGCCCAACCGTCCGGTTGAAAACTCCATGGTTACCTCGCCCGAGGCAGGGTTGGGCGCAAGCGCAAGCGTAAGCGAGGTGTCGCGACTGCCGTAGCCCGACTGTTCGTCGACGCTTACCACGCGCAGCGACACGGTATCGGAGCAGCGGATGCAGCCATTGCGGTCGCGGGAGCGAACAAAGACATCGCCTTCGCCGTAAAAAATACTGCGTGGTGATCCAGACGTACCTTCCTTCGGATTGCGGCCAACTCGATCCCAGCTCATCCAGCCATCATATAGTTCAGACCTTAGCAAGAAGCTATTGCCCCACGTTCCTGATCCGAGGTACAATACACTATCTATTCTCGGCCTAGTCGTGGGCAGATTTGTGGAGTCACAGTGTGTCATGCCCGGACGAAGACTGTCGCTAACCGTAAAGCAAACTCGCACAGGTAGTGTTGAATCAATTGCCTTGACGTCGATAAAAACTACCCGTCGGTTTGCACTTACGCTCCACGCAACGTTGGCGTTTTTCGTAAACTGCTCGACTACTTCCACACCCCGTATAGCCTTGCCACCGAATAAAAACTGCATTCCGCCACATGTGTGAAGTCTGTCGAGCATCGAAACGGGACGGATGTGATCGGCATGTCGGAAGCTCGCCCGAGAGTTCGTGTGCAAGTTGCCATCAAGGTCGTAGAAGGTCGATATCGAAAGAAATTCTCTCCAATCACCTCGCTCAATTGGCTTTGCTGTATCAACGGTACCATCAGCAAAGCGATACTCCCATGGAAACCATCCTCCATTATCCAAACTACCCATTGTGCCAGAAGCATGGTGGCGTCCAAGACTGTCAACGATGCTGTTCTCTGCACTAGACTTTTTGAAAATTTGTTTGCGTGGAAGAATCTTTGGGTCAAACGAGAACTTGCGGAGTTTGGGATCAGCAAAAACGAAAAAATCTGTTGCAGGGTACTTGCTCGTGTACTCGTTGTCGTCGGGACATGTGTCGCATCGACCAGACAATGATAGGAAGAGTGTGTCTCGTTGCACAAAGGCATCGTTTATCCAATTGAAACTCCTTCCATCAATCCGCTGAATTTCACTTGGAGTTCTTGGAATTACATGGTAGTTGAACTCAATCCACGTGCGACCATAGTCTGCCGTGGCATGGTGTGACCATACGAACGCACCGTTGTTCGTAAAACGCATGGACTCGCGCATATTCCCCTGACTACTTGTGTACTCGACGTCAGGAATGATTCCAGACTGAGTTACGCCCTCGTCGATGCTAAGGGCAATCCTATCGTACGAATCGTACCACAAAAGTGTCCCGCGATCATCACGCATGAGGTTGTCTCCTACAGCCATGCCCATCGGATGCGGCCCATACGAAGAGGCGCTAATGATGTGTCGCTGCCATGAGCGTCCGTGGTCGCTGCTCCGCATAAAGGCATGATACATGGTTGCGTCAGGGGCAACGAGTACGCCGTCCTTCATACGCACAATCAGTCCGCCCGAATGAGCCGGCGCGCTTACACGTTCCGGAACCCACGTTACTCCACCGTCATACGAGCGATTGAGAAATATCTCATCGCAGGGCTGCCTGAACGATATATTGCCGTTGTCTGACGTGCGATTGCAATACAATGCCCCGCCTACGATGGTACCATCATTACACGGCACAAATCGTATTGCACCCACAGTGAAGTACAGGCTATCAAGTCGAACCGACTTAAAGTGGTTTTGGGCGCACATCACAGAATTCGCGAGGGCAATAATGCATAGGTAGCCAAGCACACGACCGCAGCGCGAGCAGATACGTCGCAAAGCCGAATTGACGTTCCATCGTCGTGTACGAGCATTGTTGTCGATGTGGTGGGAGTGGATCATAACGACGTCGTACTACTGAATGACAACCAGAGAAGATATTGATTTCCCCGCAACGAGAAGACGGAGAACGTACACACCGCGTGGCAAGTGCGAAACGCTAAGATGTGCATGGTGGAGTCCAGATCCACGGACAGTTCCTGTTACTCCTTCTGCCGCTGAACCAAGTACGCCGGAGACGTCTATCGTGTAGAACGTTTCTTGATTGACACCAGTCTGAAACTCTATGCGCAAAACATCCGCCGCTGGATTGGGGGCAGCTCGTAAAAGCATCTGTGTTGGTTCCGCAGAACTGCTGGCTCCAAAGGGGCTTCTTCGCTTCTCCGAACTCTCGGCAACTTGGTCGCGATGGATGTAGGCAAACAGCTCGCGGTTAGCAACAGCGAACGAACTATCACTGCCCGATGAATCCTGACCACATATAATCGTCGTAGAGTTCGTAAAGAACATCGACTCAATCTCTTGACTAGAATAGAGCTCAGGCATCATGTTCGCATGAAGCGTCGTAGCACCGGCGCAATTTTCGCGTTCAATGAACACCGTTTCCATTATCGGCAGAATCTGCCTTCGAAGTGCAATCGGTGCGTTGGTGTCCGCTAGTACCGTCGACATCGCTGAAATCACACTGTCAGTATTGGAAGGCCAAAGCGTATCGGCCTCGAGCACCTGCAGATGCATCAGAAGCCACTCACTGCGGTTCGACCATGGTGCATCGTTGTAGCGCCAGTAATTGTTTGATACGATAAGGTAGTCTTGTCGCTCTTGCTCTGTTAGTGTAGATGGATCCACCTTAGCAGGTCGAAGTTGGGCAACAACAGGCCCAGGGATCTGGCCCATTTGGTTCGTGTTGACAAGATCCAACCACGAGTTAACTTCAAGCTCACCAGGAGGGTTAGGGATGAATGGCACGCATTCTAGCTCTGGGTTGGACTGTGCATTCCGGAGCCGCGGTTCACAATCGTCCTCAGTAAGCCACTCTTTGTCGCGGTCTGTGAGGGCTGGGGAAAGCACAACGTTTAGAACGCGCGGGGTGGCTTGAGCTGTATTGAACTCATTGGCATTAGGATTAACCGATGCCGTTGTAGTTGAATTGGGATCATCTCGAGTTAGCAGATAGTTGTGATAGAGAACGTTGTCGTTGACACTCGTTCTCAACTGCCCCGAATGGTCGTTCAAACCACAAAGGACAAAATAGTCTGGCTTCGTTTCATCTTTTTTAACATGCCATAGCAAATCTGCCCACTGGCTCTGTTTCCAAAACGGCGTTTCGCCCTCTTCAGTTGTCATTCCTCGGAATCGATTACGGCCATCTACTTCAATGGTGTTGCAATTGGAGCCCAAACATGTTCGGCGATCGCGTAGCCATACTTGTGAAACACCTAGTGCCCGAATGGCCGTGTTGTAGTCACGGAAGTCGTTGCTTCGTGCCCATAGCATTGATTCATCCAGTTCAACGCCAATGCCCATCATACCAGCCGTTTCGCTGCTAATCATTGCACCGTTGGTTGACGATGACATGCCTTCACCAAACGAGCATTCGTTAATGCGAACAGAACGCGTGCGCACGCTCGACACGCCAACTCGTGTGCGGCTGAAGTTTGATGCACAGACCTGCGCATGATTGCCACGCGCAACGATACCTTCGATGGTGTTCGCGAAATTGCTACCAGTAACGAGTAGGTCGGGTTCTCCCGCCTTGATGCTGATGCCAGTGCTTAGATTAGCAAAGTGGCTAGCGTCCACGCGCACGCGATTGAGTCCTGATGCACCGATAGCGTTAATAACGTAATATGCATTTTGCGGTATTGCCTCATGGTCTCCTGCCCAATAATCCGGATGCATTTCTGTGTAGTAGCTTGCGGCCGCAATCATTCCGAAATCATCGCGGAACTGAGAGCTCGATATTTCGATCTTGCCAAGAAGTGCATTCATTCGCGCCCATGCTGTGGACCATGCCGTCTTTTGTTCGGAATCTGAGGTTGCATTTCGTCTTTCATTTCGAAGGGCAGCAACAAGACTACGATTGTGACTAATGTCTAACATAGTGCTGCGTTCAAGAAGGAACGCCCGTCTCAATTGAATGGTCGACGCCGTAGTGAAATCCGTCACATCGAAGAGTGCTCTTCTAATGTCATTCCTGTTGGCCTTGAAGAGCGTATTCGCAACATATCCAAGGGTCTGGTTTTCATCTTTTACTCCTACAATTGGCATACTCTGCACCTGCGTAAACACGTTGATCATCTGGGCGTGGTCAAGGAATAAATAACAGCCAAGCTTTGCTGTGTCAGGGCGATTGTCGTTGTAGTTGAGGTCCTTATAGGGAAACTCACCAGGAATCATCTTGAGCAGCGTTGGCCAGGCCCTGCGAGATGCCAGTGCTTGGCCGCAAAGGTTCTGATTCAACTCCATAGCAGCACGCACGATGGCACGGTTGCCCGATGTTCCTTGCACGTGCAGGATGCCGTTCCACTCAACTTCTTTCTCGAGTAGCGTTAACGTGGTACCGGGGCCTACCCAAAGCCCTCCGTTATATTCAACCTTGACGCGGCCGAGCTCCAGATTGGTGTTTGGTGGCACAACTACAAGAGGTCCTGCTGGTATCGTGGTGGGAATATCGACCCGATACCGTGCCGCAGCCCCGCCTACAGGGGCCACAAGCGTTGGGAAACGTATGCCACCAGCGACACCAGACGTTGCCTGGTTGCGCTGACGCAAATAGGCATTGGGCTCTAAGATGATGTTGGCCGCTGGGTCGGCCGTTATCACGTACACATCCAAGCTGGGATAGACAAAGTCCACACATGGCTTTACACGTAGCGTACTGTTGGCGTCCAGCGACAGCCGCGTTTGGATGACGATGTTCTCGGATTGTTCGGCCACTCTCCCGGCTACGGCGTCGTATTGATACACCGTAGCCATTTCGCCGCCCCCTTCTATGGTGACGATGGGCTGATTGGTGGTATATGTTGCAGCAGGCACGATGCGAGCTGCATGGTGAAGGTTTACCTTGCCACCGCTCCTAACCTTGATGGATGAACCCTGCGACATAATGACGATGGCACCAGGCATGAGGTCGAGTGTTCCGCCGTCGTCAACAATCAGGTCGGTGTTGTCTCGCAGCCAGAGTGTATCATGGATTTCGCTTTGGCCGGACTTGCAGACAAGGTTGTCTGGCTGTGCTGGGCCAACATTCACCACGCGGAGGTCCACGGCATAGATACGGCCTTCGAGACGAACGCCTTTCATCCAACCGGTAATGAGGACGCGTCCTTGCGAGGTTGTCGATATCAGTGGCGTCGCGCCTTGATTGTTTGTGGTTTCGAGTATTCCATCAACAACGAGCCCTTGGGCATTACCGACGGACAGATTCTTGTTGACAATGGTCTTGCCATTGCTGTTCAGATAGTCGGGCTCGCCCTCGAACTTCACGCCACCATGTTCAAGTACAAGTTCTGTAGCGTTCTTGTACTTGCCAAAATGCAGGTACTTTACCATGCCTAGACCATTGTTGCCGTCCATCTCGTGGGCATTGGCCCAGTCGAGGTTGTCGGTGCCGGCATACGTGTACTTCACATTCGGCTGGCTGTTCGTGCCTACACCGGGAATGCTATGGGCAACGGAGCGGAAGGCGTTCAAGCGACCGAACCCCATACGGATAGCCCAGTAACGGTCGAGGTGGTCGTAGTTTTCAACGCCGTATTCGTTGCTTCGCATGCTACGGTAGCTCGTGCGTAGTTTGTCTTGGTTTGGGGGCAGGCCTTTGAGGGAGGGGTCGGAGCTACCGTATCCAAGCGAAGCAGCGTCATGATTGTCGCCCAATGGGTCGACCAGTTTATCAGCCGTGAACGTCACTATATCGTAAGCTCGACGATGCACGGCAAATCTCTCTTGTCCAAGTCGATCTTTAACGGACATCATCAATCCAATAACACCCGAAACTAGTCCCATCTGAAACTGTCCGTGGGTATCAGTAGAGTAGAGCGACTCTTTGGCATTGTTCGACACTAACGTCACAGGGATGGTTGGCACAACGATATCAAGCGGAGCCTTCGATTTAGTGTACTTGGAGGGTGTGACGGCCGAACCCGCAGTTCGCCCATTCGGACTCTGCCATGTACTGAACTTGTTAGCATGGGCGCATCCAAAAGCGTGATTGTTGCTGATGCCTCCTATTGGATTAACTCGGTAGGTACAGTCGTCATTAGGTATGCCCCGATGTAGCGTAACACCAGTCCGACTGCTGTCGTGCCCGCTTTGCATGTGTTGGGAACAGTATCCAACTGTCAGCAGTTTAATGTCGTTCTTCGGATCTGGCTCATCTTCAATCTTCGGATTAGTTCTATCGTAGATGGACTCGGGGTCCCAGTAGACGTTTTTCCCGGGCATCTTTGCGCTGCCATCTACGGGCTCAAACAGCAACGGTGAAATAACGACAAGTCCAGCAAACATATTCTGGAAAAATGGATCACTTCGGACATATTTCCCTATCTCGTCACTGTACCCAACTACATGCGGGAGTTTATTTGCCTTTTGGGGATTGACGATAAGGCTGCCATAACTGTTAATGTCGTTAACATCAATATCACTGGTCGCGTGGATGATGCGGCAATGTGGGGCAACGCCTACTGTTCCTACGCCATTTAGCTCCGCACAGGCTGGCCCCGCATTTCTTAGAAAGTGGTCGGACGTCCAGAGCAACGGATAGGCCCGCGGTCCTGGTCTAGAGAAGTTACCCCCATTCTCTACTCGATGTAGGTCCTCATGCTCAAACTCGAAGGCTGGATCAATTTGTGCAGGCGACTCGGCCAACATCAAATACACGTCTTGGTGGCCACGAGTAATCTGCCAAGCCATGGGAACTTTCATGTCGTAGTAGGGGGACAACAGCCCTCGCTGATACATCCTGCTCCACATCCAATACTCAGCGTGGGCTATCGGCTCGATTGGGCCTAACTCTAATGGGTAGCCAACGGGCAGAGCCCATGGCTCACTCAATGGTTCTGGTTGCTGAGATGCAGGAGGGTCTTCCTCCTCTTCTTCCACTTCTTCACTCGGAATCCTAAACAACCTTGAAACAAACCCCGTATGCCGCGAAGGGAACCATGATTCGAGAGAGTCCACTACTGACGAATTGCGTCGAATCGAATCGAACGCAACCTGATATTGATATCCCAAAAACACGCTATCTAGGTCGTGCCACGTGTCAATCCACGCTACCTTGTACGAACCAAACAGCGAGTCCAGTTCGAGCAATCGTTGATACTCCGCATGGGTAGTGTCGGCACAATCAAGACTCTGTAACTCGCGCGGATCGCCACAGGTTGTGTCAAGGATGTGTTGCGATACGCATATTCTAAAACCTCTTTTCGCGTAATAGTGCTGTTCGGCATCACACGTATCCACCATTACACTATCAGGATTGAATTTGCCATTCTCAGGGTCGTGCTCCCACACGAGCTTGAGACAGCTATCGGGGGCAAATGGTACAAGCCGTGCCTGCATGTTGCCTATTGTAACGGAAAGGAGCGCGAGGACACACGCTACCGAACCGAACCGAACCGAACCTACTCATGACGCCACCTTAGATATATGGGATGAAGTGTTTCGCCGACGGTCCTCTCTTTGCTGCTGCGAAACCTACGGAAAAGATTTGCCGAATGCAAGAACTATTTTTTTGCGGGGGGGCGCGCTGTGGATGTGCGAACCACCTATCACATCTTGGTATCGTGGCTGTCAACAAACCCATCCTTCCTACTATTCTATTAGTTAACACACGTCGCCCTATGCAACCTTGCCTCTGGCATTACCGCTGCTCCAGCAAGAGGACGACTCCGGCCCCGGCCTCTGGTCGGAACCGCCTCCGGCGGCCCAGGGGAAATATGAAGAAGCACAATTTGATTATGTACCGCCGGAGGCAGTCCCGGCGAGACGCCGAGTCTGTGGGGCGGTCCCGGCGAGACGCCGAGTCTGTGGGGTTGGTGGTACCTTTCCATCAACCATCCACTACCCACCATCCACAATCCACCAAACCACCGCCGGAGGCGGTCCCGGCGAGACGCCGGGTCTGTGGGGCAGTCCCGGCGAGACGCCGGGTCTGTGGGGTTGGTGGTACCTTTCCATCAACCATCCACTACCCACCATCCACAATCCACCAAACCACCGCCGGAGGCGGTCCCGGCCTAACGATTATTCACCGCCGGAGGCGGTCCCGGCGAGACGCCGGGTCTGTGGGGTTGGTGGTAACTGGCCGAAGGCCGTTACTGTGCGAAGCACGTACCTATGCCGAAGGCATGTATAGTGTGACCTTATCCACACCAACGTGTTATGTTGCGGTATGTCAAACACATACGAAGGTCAAGAAGGGCTTGACGAACGTTCGGCGGCCGACCGTGAAATCATCCGATTGTTTGCTGGTATTCAATCCAACGACCTAGAAGCATTCGAGGCGTTTCACAAACTTCTTGCTCCCCGTATCTTGGCTTACAGCTTGTCGTTCACGCGTGATATCGACGCAGCGCATGATTTGCTTCAAACAATCATGCTCCAAGTGTATGAACACCGTGGACGCTTCAAAGAAGGAAACTTGATGGCGTGGCTGTTCACCATCGCTCGCAACGCTTGCCGAACATGGCAGATGAAGAGCAAGCGATTTGAACCGCTGCCAGACGGCTTTGAAATGACGGCGACAGATACTGCACCGTTGGACGACGACGAAGTGTCGATTATTCAACGAGCGATCCTCTCCCTGCCCGATGAGTTCCGCACCGTAGTTGTTCTACACTACTTTGGCGATATGGGCGTGGCAGAGATCGCCGAAGCAGAAGAGATCTCGGTCTCGCTTGTAAAAATGCGCCTGTTCAGAGCCCGAAAGAAACTCGCCACTATCCTTGAATCCGCCTTGGATCATCGCTATGGACAATCTCGATAACCTCCTTAAAACTGCTACCGACGATTGGCGCGAACGCAGCAAGAAGCCAATGCGCCGCAGCGCGCTAGCGTTTATCGCCCTTGGTGGTGGCTCGCTTCTTTCTGGTAGCCGCGTGCCAACCATGATTGGCACCGCCGTCGTTGGCGCTATCGCCGTCGCAACCTGGTACCTGTGGCCGTCAGCGACAAACGAAGTTGCACCCCAGCAACAGATCGCCCAGCAGTCCACAACACCTACAGTCCAAAGCACCCCACAGGTTATCGCCCAAGCTCCAGTCGAACAGCAACGCCGAACGCTTCCGTCGGTTCAACCCCAGCAAATCCGCCAGACGCCGCAGCGCGAGATCGCTGCACCAGCAGCCACTTCAGAGCATCTGTCGTCTCCAATCTTCCCCTCAGAACGACCGAAACTTTCTGCACGTGACCTTGCCGAAGAACGCCGCCTTCGCGAACTATTCCGCCAAGCAGCCGCCGCAGCCGAAACCGACCCAGCCGCCTCGGTAGCACTGTTTATGTCGATTGCCCGCTCATACGAAGCTCGCAAGAACTTTAACCATGCACGGTATGCCCTTCTGCAAGCCCGCGATCTTGCCGCAACAGGAGCTGGTGATTCCGAGCAGGTTCGTACCATCGAAGAAGCTCTGCAACGCCTACAACCGTAAGCGGCCGCTCGATGAACCACATCACTAGACGTGGGCCTGCTTCCAACGGCCTCGCGTAAAGAGCCATAGTGTAAAGAGACCTACCGACGTTTCCGACGCAAAGGCGGCCCAGAATACGCCCGAATGTCCCCACCCCGCATGCAGGGCCAACAGCCATGCCAGCGGAATCTGTATCAACCAGAAAAACACGATGTTGATATACATCGGCGTTCGCGTGTCGCCCGCACCGTTAAAGGCCTGTACCGACACCATCCACCAGCCGTAAACAAAGTACGAGTACGAGAGGATGACCATCCACTCGGCACCAATTTCAATTACACGTGGACTTGCCGTAAATACACCAAGTATCGACGTGTTGAGCGTAAAGAACACAATCGACACGGCTATCAAGTATCCCATGGTGTAGGTTCCAATACGCCATACGGCTTGCTCGGCTCTGGCCGGCTGTTCGGCTCCTAGGTTTTGTCCCACCAGCGTAGCCGCTGCATTCGAGAGCCCCCACGCCGGCATCATCGTAAACATCATCACCCGTATGGTAATCGTGGCCGCCGCAACGGCGTCACTACCCACGTCGGCCAAAATCCGCATCAGAAATATCCACGCCGTCATGGCCACAATCATTTGGCCGATGCCCCCTAACGAGGTGCGTAGTAGGTTAAGCATGGTGCTGGTGTGCACTCGTAGCTGAGCAAATGCAACCCGGATGTGCTTTGCACCCCGTAGTAGCAGCCATAGCTGAACTACCACTGCCGTTCCACGACCAATGTTTGTGGCCATCGCTGCCCCCTCGACACCAAAGGCCGGAATGGGGCCCCATCCGTAAATGAACACCGGATCGAGCACGATGTTCAGCGCATTGGCAATAAACAACACCCACATGGCAACGGCGGCATCGCCTGCCCCACGAAAAATGGCATTCATCACAAAGAGCAACGACACAACCATGCTGCCGCCCAGCATCCACTGCGTATACCGATGTCCATGTTCTATCACCCACGCATCACCCCCCATAAGCCCCATAAGCTCGCGTGAGTACACTATCCCAGCAATCATAAAAGGGGCAGCGACACACACTGCGGCGATGACAGCCTGCGCCGCGGCTATGCTTGCCTCGGCACGATTGTGCTCGCCAACACGACGCGCCACAATGGCCGTGACGGCCGTCGAGAGTCCCATCGCCACCGAGTACAGCAAAAACATGTACGTCTCGGTAAGCCCTACTGCCGCTATCGCCGACGGGCCCAGCTTGCCTACAAAGTAGATGTCGACGACGGCAAATACCGACTCCATCACGAGCTCGAGAATCATCGGTACGGCTAGCAACAGGATGGCCCGTCGCATGGGAATAGCGGTGTAGTCGGCTTCAGAACCACGAATGGCTTCGCCGAGAGACTGCCAGATACTTCCTGATGGTTGAGTTGAGGTCATAACGTTGTTAGGCGGAAATTGGCCAATATGCCGCCGCCGAGACAGGGTGGGACGAGGTCGCTAACGCAAGTGCGAAGCTACGGCGAAGCTCTGGCACATGGGCCACGTCCATTTGATAATAGCCGAAATTCCGTCATTGCTTCGATTGTTTGCTCCTCTATGTTCGCAGGGTATTCCACGAGCACCCAATGCGCATCCTGCTGTTCACGACGTTGATTGTACTGTTGCCCCCTATCGCTGCGGCACAGCAGTTGGCAACCCTTACCGGTGGCATCGGACTGTCGACAGATGCCTTTACCTCGTCGGGCCAGTTACCACTCGGTCAAGAAAGCGTGATCCATCGCGCTAGCATCAACCTAAATCTGACGTTGTTCGAGCAGATATCGATTCCTTTCGACGCCTACGTTTCGTCGCTCGGATCGGGCTACTCACAACCGTTCAATCAGTTCGGCATTCATCCCCGCCTTGGCAACTGGCTTACGGTACACGCTGGCTACTTTACCAAAAACATCTCCTCGCTGTCGTTTGGTGATGCCCGTATACTTGGAGGGGGCATCGACTTCACTCCCGATCAGTTGCGCGTAAGCGTGTTCCACGGCGCTACCATGCTGGCCCGCGAGGCCGACTCGACGGTGAACTTCAACGGCGATTACCACCGCCGCGTCACGGGGCTGTCCGTTGGATATGCCGAATCCGGGAACTCTGCAAAGGTCACGCTCATGCAGTCGTCAGACGATGCCGAGTCGATTCAACGTACCGACCGCACGCGGACGCCGCAGGCGAATCTGATTTCGACGATCTCGTTCGAAACGTCGATCGAGAAGATCGCCACGATCACGGGCGAAGTTGGCGTGTCGTTCTACACGTTCGATACCGAAGCCGACCAGGCGAGTGAAAGCGACCGCATCCGTGTGCTCGAATCGTTGGTAGCATGGAATGCTAGCTCGTCGTACGATTACGGTGGACGTATCGGCGTTGGCCTCACCATTAGCGAATCTGTGAGTCTACAAGCCAATGCGCAATGGCTGGGCCCTGGCTATGTGACGCTAGGATTCGTGAACCTGTTCAACGATATGTTCGACGTGACGCTGTCGCCCGCACTTCGCCTGTTCGAGAGTTCACTGATGATTAACGCTACGATTGGACAGCGTGTAAACAACCTGCGCTCGCAACGCGAGACCAGCACGACGCAGCTTATTGGCAACCTGAATGTTACCGCCTATCTGTCTGAGCACGTTTCGATCGATGCTGCATATTCCAACTTTGGACTACGGAACACCAACCGTAACGACACGCTGCGAGTTTCCAATATCAACGACTACCTGTCGGTGTCGCCGCGGTTTTCGTTCCGACTGTTTGACGTTGCCCATACAGCGTCGCTGTCGTTGTTTCGCCAAAAGAGCGAAGACCTCAATCAGTTTACCCGCTTACCATACGTGAACGAAAACCTGTCGTACGGCGCTACCTACAGCGTCACGTTACGTTCACCATGGACCATCATGGCCAACGTTAATCGAATGGCAGGAACATCCAACGGACAGACGACCGACGTAACGTCGTTGAACGGTACGGCTTCGACGCGTGTGCTCGACGATCTTGTATCGATTTCGGCTACGCTTGGCGTGAACACCATCAATGCCGTTGTTAGCAGCAGCCAGGCCTTTACACGTGTATCTGCCACGGCGATGTTCGACGCCTACGGCCAGTTTACGGTGATGTTTACGACAAATAGCTTCGACTACGCTGCCTCGGGAGCTCTAGCCCAGACCGACATGATGGGAAGTCTGCAGTACTCGATTACGTTTTAGCGATGCCCCCTATGAAATTCATTGCTGCTGTTGCCGCGCTGTTCATTACCGTGCCGTTCATGATGGAAGCGCAGTTCCGTATCGATATTCAACTGCGTGAACCACCACCGGCTGAGTTTTATGTGTGGTCGCAAGACCCCACAATAGCCATGGTAACCGTCACGGCATTAGATGCCGATTACCCTGACGGAGTCTTCGTTGGCGTCGACGTGCGCCATGTATCGAACCCAAACCTCTACGGTCGATCGCGTATCGATAATCGCATGAGGCGCATCCCAAATGTGCGCCGTAATGTGCCAATTACACTGTCGGGACCGCAGATTATCAATACACCGAACATTGAATTTGGCTCGGCGGTCGACGTCAGCTTCCAGCAAGCTGGTGTGCTGCCCGAAGGCCAGTACCTGTTCTGCATTCGTCTGTACGACAGTCAGCTACGCGAGATAACAGGCGCCGGCACCAATAACTGTCGGCCCTTCGTGATTCGCATCCCCGAGCAAATCATGCTGATACGGCCCCTGGCCGATGCTCGCCTGCGCCACGACGTTCCGAACGTCTTTTCGTGGACGCCGCTGTCGGGCGCATTCACCAACGTCAGGTACCGCCTGGTGGTTGCTCCAGTGTTCGAGCAACAGGTTCCACTTACCGTCATACAGTCGGCCTTTCAACGCACGGGTGAACGCCTGATTGACATCACTGTGCCGGCGCCGACGACCGACCATACCATGATTCCGAACATGCCCGAGCTACTGCCGTTACTACAGCGAACGGCACCTCGTATGGTGGGCTTTGTGTGGCAGGTTCAGGCGCTCGACGAGCGCAACAGACCCATTCGCATGCGCAATAGCGCCGATGGCAAAAGCGAGTGGCGCATGTTCACGTTTGAGACTTCGGGCCTGTCGCAAAGCGTGTGTACGGGGCCTCTGAACGCCTCGCCCTATTGGCCTGCCGACCGCGACACGATTCCGTGGCTGGCCCCCCACCTTATCGTGCAATGGGGTCCGTACTGCGACCAAATGGAGAGCTTCCGCTATCGCCTCGTTGTCAACCGCAGCGGCTCGCCTCTTGCTAACTTCGAGCGCACGCTCAACTGGTCGACGGGCGTCTTGTCTAGCCAAGGCCTTACGCCTACCACGCGCCAAGCCACAGAGCGCGCGCGCTTGATCGTAACGAACTGGCGCGACAACACAGGGGCAGTTCCTCCGATGAACGCTCAGCTTCGCCGTGGCGAGACTATCGACTGGCGCACCGAGGCCACGATTGTTCGGGCAATACCACGCACAACGCAAACAGTGAACATGCCTGTGCGGACGCTCACGTTTGGCCTGCGACAGCCCCAGGAACCGTCGCCCCGCCATGACGCTCGCATACTTGCGGAAAACGTCCGCGAACTTTCCTTCGTAATACCGGCGCCGGCGCAAGACCGCTTTGAACCTGTCGATCTTCACACAGCACGTGGCACCGACACCCGCATGGAATTCGGCATGGCGCGCGAGCGCATCCGCGTACGCTTGTCGCGTATGCCCGACCTAAGCCAGCCCATTGTTGAACGCACGTACTGGGCTGGCCGCGAGGCTGGCTTTGTAACCGGCGAAGATATCTCGTCGATGTTTGGCTCGCAGAGCATTCCCGTGACCCAACGTCTTACCGCTGGCAAGTATTACTGGCGCGTCGAATATCTCGACTGGGCCAACGGCGACAGGGTGTATCGCCATGGTCCTACGTGGGACTTCCTCGTAGAGTCTAACGCCGTCGACGCTGCCACAGAGTGTATCCGCCTGCACGCCGTAGCTCCCGAAAACCGAGGCACTACACCACGGTCTACCAACATTCAGTTTTCGATTTCTACGAATCCACGCATTAACCTAACAGCCGTAACCGGTGGCAGACTACGCGTATGGCGCATGACGAGCTCTGCCGAGGCCCCCTCTGCTGTCCGCAGTCGCGCACCCGTTGCCGATCGATCGTTTACCGGCAACGACGCTCGCAACATCGTTCGTGCTCCTGGTATACCTGCCAATGCCGCACGCTCCTATCTCAATCTACCTTTTGCGAATGGGGCACTGAGCAACGTCGAAGACGGGGCAAGCTATTTGTGGGACGTAGAGTTGGAGTACGATGGAGCTCGCATTCGCGAAGACGGAACACGTTGCGAATTGGCCAGAACTACTTCGGCAGGTAACATCTTTACCGTACGCGATACAGTTGGTTGTAGCGATCCGTGTGAACTTCCGACGTCGGTAGCATTCGACAGGACCCCCACAACGCGCATCTATGCGCCCGGTGATGAAATCACGATCGGCCATTTCAGAGCCCGCCTTACACAGGTAAGTACTGCCGCGCAAGGCGGCCTGCGCGGCGAAGCCGAGATTGCAGTGCCCCTTTTACAAGGCCGCCTAGCGGTGACGTTCGACGACGTGAGAGTGAATCAGGCAGGTGTGGTTATTCAGGGCGAAATGCGGGCAAAGGTGCGCACCGATTCGCCGTTGGACTCGACCATCAGCAACCGATTGGAAGGACCGTTGGGCCTAAACCGCACGCAAATGACGCAGCTGTGGAACGTAGTGAACGACGTAGCTAATCACGTAAGCGTTGTAGCTGGACTGCGCCCCATGACCATGCCGCTAGGCTTCGATAGAACAATCGAGGGGCATCGTGTTGTGATTGGTATCATTGGCGTGGTGTTCCAACCACGCGTAGCCAAGATGAACATTGGCATTAACATACCCGTGCCGTGGCATGGACCCGATGAGCGCCTTGGCTTTGGCGTTCGTAATCTGTGCTTCAGTCCGCAAGGTTTTGGGCAAGACATCGACCTGGCCTTGCTCGAAGACCTTGGCCATACGGCCAGCGATACATCGTGGAGTGTCCACATCATGGGCCCAAGAGATGCCAACCGCACCACGGGCGAACCGGCCGACGACGGTACCTACGTTCGCTTCGACTGCCACGGTTTTAAAGAGCTGCGCATCAAGGCACGTGCGCGCTTCCCACGCACGTGGATGATTCCCGTCAATGCCGAAGGTGTCGATCAACCCGGCCTTGCCGAAGCAACCCTATCGGCCAAGGTGCGCAACCCTTCGGACATCATCGCCGAAGCTACCATGACTCCCTTCCGTCCAACCGATGTGCCGGACTTCGTGATGTTTCCCGACACCATTGCGTTCGACTTCAGCACAAAGGAAAATCCGCGTTCCATGGAGTTTCCTCGCGGCTACCGTGGCGACATGTCGAACACGTGGAAGGGCTTCTATATCAAGCGTATTTCGATGCGGCTGCCCGAGGCAATCCGCACGTTCGATTCTACGCGGCCTGTTCGCGTTGCCATTCAAGGACTCCTGATTGACCGAAGTGGTTTTTCGATGACGGCCATCGCCGACAACATTATCCAGCATCCTCGGGGCAACTTTGGCGACTGGGGGGCCAGCTTGGACACCTTTCGTATTGACTTCGTAAGCAGCTCGTTTACGCATGGACGTCTTGTAGGGCGTTTCAAGATTCCCATCAGCGATTCTAGCGTGGATTACTCGGCGTTGCTCAATATCACACGCGAAGGCAGACGGCGTGACGTTGGCTTCGACTTCCGCATCAAGCCGCGCGGCGAAATCAACGCCCCCATCTGGATTCTCAACCTGCGGCTCGACCCCGTGAGCAACATCAGCGTTACGCGCAGCGAAGGCCGCTGGAAGGCCGAAGCGCTCCTGCACGGTAGTCTAACCGTGGGTGACAACGCTCCGCGTGTAGGCGAGGGCACGCAGGCCATTACTGGCATGGACATCCGCGGAGTGCGGTTCGATAGTTTGCGCTTCCGCACACATGCACGCCCATACGTGTCGTTTAGCAACATCGCCTTGGCAAGTCCGCAGCACCGCACCAGCGGCTTTAACGTGACGTTTACCGGCTGGGAAGTCCAGCAGGGTACGCGCACCATTGATGGGCAAGCCATGCCCGCCGTAGGCCTTCAGCTTGGGGCGCGATTCCACTTGCAAAGTGGCAACAACGGTGTGGGCGGCGACACGCGCATGACGTTCTGGGGTGGCATTCGCACTGGCAGCGGTGGGCCGCCTAGCGTTGTGTTTGGTGGCATTTCGCTTGACGAAATTGGCATCAACGCCGACCTCAAAGCCGTTCGCATTGCGGGCCGCTTGCGGTTCTACGATGCCGACCCCGTATTTGGCAATGGCTTCCGCGGCTCTATTAGCGCTACGTTTATTAAGCTGGCTCAGGTGGATGGCACAGTACAATTTGGCGCTCTACCAGGAGCATCTGGATTTACGTACTGGTACGTCGATGCAAGGGCAGCACTCGCTGTTGGCATCCCCATTGTACCAGGTCTTGGCCTGTATGGCTTTGGCGGTGGTGCATGGTATAACATGACGCGTACCACGCCAAGCGGCACTCGCGGAAGCACAACGTTGTCCGACAGAGACCGTGCCATGTTAAGCGGCACGTCCACACCACAACCCAACATGACGCCTGGCCAAGCCCCATCGGGCACCGAGTACAGACCCAGCAGGCCAAGTGGCGGCGACATCTTTGGGTTTTACGCCATGGCTACACTGGGTACGCACCCTAAGGCCGAGGCGTTTAACGGCGACGTGCGCATCCTTGCCGAGTTTGGCACCGGCGAAGGCGCGGGCGTACGTGAGATCTCGCTTGAAGGACAGGGCTACATGATGGCTTCGATCTCTGACCGGTCGAATGCACCAATCGAGATGGGCGCACGCCTGCGTATGGACTTCGTTAATACAATTTTTACAGGCAATTTTTCGATATCTGCAAACCTACCCAAGCAGGCACCCGTACTGCGCGGAACGGGCGACCTTGACATTCTCGTAACACCTACCAGATTTCACTTTAAGTTTGGTAGCCCGCCGTTTGAACAGCGCATGGCGCTTTCTCTATCGGAGCCCATTAGTAGGAATCCTCTCGTCACCCTGCGCTCATACCTTATGGTTGGCACCAACCTTGACGTTCCGGTGCTGCGCCCGAGCGCATTTCCACAGCCGATGTGGGACAGTTTGTACAACAGCATACCGCGTCCGCCAGCAGATTTCAGTCGCGGCGACGGCTTTGCCGTTGGCGCCAACCTAACGGTTGATCCGCCCGACCTTTCCTTCCTGTTCTTCTATGCCCAGTTCAGATTTACCATGGGCTTCGACATTTCGCTGCTGAATGTTGGCCGCCAATCGTGCGCCGGTATTCAGTCTATTGGTGCCAATGGTTTTTACGCTAAGGGGGCCATGTATGCCTACATCAATGGTGCCGTGGGATTACAAGCCGATCTTGGCTTTTGGCAAGGCAAGTTGGAAGTGCTAAGTGCTTCGCTTGGCGCTATGCTCGAAGGTGGTACGCCCAACCCAACGTGGCTTGCCGGAGCAGTGCGCGGCAACTATAACGTCTTAGGCGGCCTTATCCGCGGCAACCTCGACTTCCGCTTCTCGGTAGGCGAGCGCTGCGTTCCCGAACGCAACGTGCCCCTGCCGGTGAACCTGCTTACAAGCATTACGCCGCAGGACGAATCCACCAATATCTATCCCACCGTACAGCCCATTGCAACGTCGACCTACGAGTTTGGCGTGCCCTTCGACCTTGTGGAGATGTACGATGGCCAGCGCATCGTTCATACCTATCGCATTACTGCCGAAGGCATGACCATGGTTCCTGCTGAACGCCCAACCGACGTCATCTTTGGGTCCATCACCATTCCCCCCGCACAGCGCACTCGCATGGTGTTTGCCCCTAGCCGTTCACTAGCATGGGGCACCGGCTACGTTGTCACGGCCCGCGCCAAGGCCGAGCGTGCGTTTCGTAGCATCTGGTTTGGCTCGTCGACTACGTGGACGGATGCCCGCAATCCGCGAACGAACGACGTTGTTCGCGAGTCGCTTTCGAGTTTCTTTACCACGATGCCCCCTCCAGACTCGGTGATTCCAGAGCAGGTATGGAATACCTATCCACGTAACCGGCAGCGATTCTTCTTACAGGACGAGTGCAGAGAGGGATGGGTCCTGGTAAATGGCAACTACTCTCACCTCTTTTTGCCGAACGACCTTAAATTCCGCTACGAATATTTTGCTCGATTTGTTGGGCTGCAAGGGGCACCGGTTGTCGAAGTGCCGGCAACGTATCGTGTAACAACAGGAGCCACAATGCGCGGAGCACCGCCCCAGCCAGTGGGCAGCGGCACGCGCATCGACTTCCGTGTGCCGGCGCTACGCAATTCGTCGATGTATGCACTGCAGATTGTACGGCGGCGCGTTGTTGTGCAACAGACAGCCACAAAGCGCAGTGCCTTGGAGTCGATCATTCAAGGTTTTCGATCGAATGGCGGCGTATCCGATGCCTTTGTTCGAGAACTGCAGGCCAGCTTTACGCGCTCGCTGGATATGGCGCAAGCGACGGCGCGAACCGAGCAGACGATGCAAGACATGGCGGGCAGCCAGGCGATTTCGCTTCGACGCGACCGCGTGCCTTCGGCGCTCGACCAAGGACGCAGCGTTCCAGCGTCCGACAAACTGTTATTCGTGTACTACTTCCGCACCTCTATGCACAATTCGCTCCAGCAAAAGGTGGCCTCGTTGCGCCAGTCGTCTTCGAACATGAATAACTTGTGGGGCAACATCGTAAAACTTGAAGGTGGTTTTGGTGGAGCCGAATTGTTCGACGCTCACGACGTCACCTACGTCAGTGTGCCAATTCCCGTTGGCGCTGCCAGCGAAGCAGGAACGCCACCTGCCTTCACGATTCAATTGACGCCACTTATCGACATTGGCTCGCATCTCGACGCAAGCGTTTGGGCACAGCGTTTTGTGCGGCCCGACGTGTACGGCGCCATCGACGCAATGCGAACCATGTGGTCGCCACGCTGGAGTCCCTCTCTCAAAGTCGACGAGGTGCGGGCCGACTGGTGGCGCGAGGGACATACGTTCCGTTTCATCAACACGACAGCGTCGTTTGGCATTCTCACCGACGGTGAGATTGCAGCCGTGAACAACGTTCTCTTCCGCCAAGTCAACAAGGGTGGCATGTTCTCGCAAACAGGAGCAACCGTCAAGACAACGTCGATGCGCTCGTCGACACCAACCGAATGGCGCTTCGACTGGGACTATCCCTTCTGGGTATGTTTTGACTGGGGCACCATGCGCACGCGTGCCGCCTTTTTGCGGACGGCAGGTTGTTACGAGATTCTGGGCAATCAGACGTGCGCCCGATTGATTCGTTGGCAGTCGTTACCCTTCGAAATTCCGGGCCGCGGCGCTTACGACTTTTGGATGTCGTATCGATCGCCGTGCGCCATTAACCCCGACGCCATTGCCAACGCGCCTCAACACCCATTCCGTTTGACGTGGTAACCATGCGCACTCTCTTCTTGACCTTGCTTGCTACGTCGTGCGTTGTTGCCAGTGCGCAAACAACGCCGTCCGACTCTACAAATCCGTTCACCGTTGAACTGCGAGCTGTTGCGCGGCCCTATGCCGACTCTGTCGTCGTACGCTGGGGCATCAGCCGTCCGGGCGCCTGGGTGGCCTACAACGCCATTGGCTGGGTTGTTGAGCGAAAGAACATCAGCACGCCGTCAACCACAACGCCGTGGCAGCGGTTATCGCCTGCGGCCATAAAGCCATGGACTCTCGAAGAGTGGAAACAGCGTACGACAGCCACCAACACGTGGGCTGGTGTTGCCGCCCAGTGCCTGTACGGTACGCTTGCTGTGCCCACGCCCAATGGCGTTGACGCGCTTCGCTTGGCTTCGTCGGACCTCACCAATCGCCATGGTTTTGCCCACCTTGTGGCCGACTTCGATGCCGTGACGGCCGTTGGTCTTGCCCTGCGCTTTGTTGATCGCAACGTCGAACAAGGTGCTTCCTATGCCTACCGTATTGCGCCTGTTCAGCAAGACACCGTGTTTGTTGTCGACACTGCCTACGCCTTTGCCACCCCAGGTCAAGAGTATATCGCTCCAATGCCCATCGAGTTGGCGGCGCAGGAATCCGAGGGGCGGGTCGTGCTAACGTGGACGATGCCCCCTACCGCTTCGGCGTCGGGGTTTCATGTTGATAGAACGGGGCCTGATGGTACGAAGCGGATGACGAAGACACCGGTGGTGCCCATGGGCACGCGCGACGTTGGCATTGGCTCGAGTATGTCGTTTACCGACAGCACCATAGGCATGTACGTGCCCTACACCTACGCTATTCGCGCAATCGATGCCTTTGCCGAGATGGGCGAAGCGGCCTCGATTACTGCAATGGGTAGGGACCGCACTCCCCCGCCTGCTCCGCGCGTTACCGCTCCTGTGGTCTATGGCAACACGGTAGCTGTTATCGAATGGTCGCAGCAGGAGAAGTCCACCGACCTTCAGGGCTACCGTGTTGAACGGTCTATACGCAGTGAAGGCCCATACGAACCCCTGCACGAAGGCATTCTTCCGGCGTTTTCGGATAAGTTCGTCGACACGGCCGCTACCACCCAAGCACCTTGGTATCAGGTTGTTGTGCTGGATACCGCTGGCAACGAAGCTGCGTCGTTCCCTGCCTATGTAGAGCTCATCGATACCCTTCCTCCAGCTACGCCGGTAGGGGTCATCGGTTTTATGGACAGCACAGGTCGCGTGTTACTAACGTGGCACCGTGGCACGGAAAGCGACCTCTACGGCTATCGCGTGCTGATGGCCAACGACTCGACGCACGAGTTCAGCCAGGCGACAAATCTCATTCTTCAAGACACCATTTTTATGGATAGCGTGGAGATGCGTACTACGACTGCAGCGGTGTATTACCGAGTAGTCGCCGTTGATACCCGCCAGTATCACTCCGCAGCGTCGGACATCTGCGTGATACGGCGCCCCGATGTTCTTGCGCCGATAAGCCCCATGGTGGCCGACGTCGTAGTATCGGATGTGTCGGTGATGATAACCTTCGAGCGCAGCCCCAGCGAAGACGTGCGCTATCACGTGCTGGAGCGCGCTGGCGCTAATGGCCAATGGTATACCATCGATACAACCACGGCAGAGGGGACCTTGTTTGTTGACACAACGGCAACGCCGCGCCTTCCGCATCGGTATCGCCTTGTGGCTGTCGATACGGCCGGACTTCGCTCCAACCCTTCTACGGAAGTAAGCGCTCGGCCGTACGGACGTAGGGTTCACGGCGCCGTGAGCAACCTTGTTGTTGCGTTGGATACGACAAGTCAAACGGCACGTTTGTCGTGGGCGTATTCAGTGCCCCCTTCCGAAGACTACTGGTTTGTGGTGTTACGTGCCTACGATGACTACGACTTTGCCATGATTGGCAGTGTACGGAGTAACGAATTCCAGTATATCGACAAGGCGATGTTAGGTGCGGGGCGGTATCGTTATGCCATTCAGGTGCAGGCCCGAACCGAGGATGTACCGCCATCGGAAGCCATTGTGGTTATTGTGCCTGAGCGCTAGGTTGGGCCTCAGGGCGCATGATGTCGCAGTACGCATCGACGAACGACCGTCCGTCGAGAACCGACCTTGCCCACACGATGTGAGGTGATTTGCGTTCTGATTCAACGTCATGAGGATGTTCTTCTTTGGTGGCCTCGAACGAGGCCTGTAGGTGCGACTCGAGTAGGACCTTGCGTTGCGACGAGCCTAACTCGGAGCAGAAGCGCATAGACGTGCGGAAGAACGAGACGAGCACGGGCGGAGTATTTTCGGCCTTAGCATTTCGCAGGGCCGACGACGCAATGCTCTCCACCGAGTCGTAATCCTGAACCATTAGGGCAGCAATGCAGGTTACCTGTCGCATAAATATGCGCATTGGAGCTGTGCTTGGCGACTTATGTCTGAGAATCTCGGCGGCTGCAGCGTGTACTACAGGCAACCTGTGAGTAATCAGTGCCAGCTTGGCCACATACATTCGCAACTCATCGGCAAACTGTCGGCGTCCCGACGATGCAAACAACGCAAGAGCGTGCTGGCACTCCTCTAGAAAGGCATCAATATGTTCGAAGTCGAGCGTCTCGTCGAGCAGCACGGCTTGATAGGTATAGCCCTGTAGCGTAAGCGTCTGCATAGCGGCAGTGCGGCGGAACGCATAGCGTTCAGGAGCATTGCGTAGCACATCGATGGCTCTTCGCACGCCGTCCATGTTGCCTACCCACGTCGACGCCGTTGCAAACGTAGCTGCTGCGCGCATCAGGTGCATAGCAAAGGCCTGTGCCACCTGGGTAGTTTCCTCGAGCATATCGAGCAACTGGACTGCGTGGCTGTACACCACGTCGGGATTGCGCTCGACCTTGCCGTAGTACAGAATGTGGACGTGGTGCCACAGCATGCGAGCCGTTGTGCTGTTGCAGGAGGAGTACTGTGCCTCGGCGGGGCCCATGGCTTGGGCAAGGAGTTCGTGCAGGTGTACGTGCGGCGACGGAGCGGCATCGCGAGGCATCGTTGTTAGCAGGCGTTGGACCCGGCGCAGAGCGTTCACCTGCTGGAGGCGTAAATCAAGGTGTTCGATGCTGGCGTCGATGCGCCCCAAGGCATCGGCCATCGATTCATCGGTAAAGTGTCGCTCTTGGCGAATCATCACGATGTTGCGTTCCTGTTGCAGGAGGCGCCAGTGTACATCGAAGGCATCAATCTGGGTGGCATCTGCAATGGCACGCTTTAGCTGGCGCCATGCTTGATGGTACAGTCCGCGGTCTACCAGCGCTTCAACATTCTGCGACGTTATCAGCAGCGATGGAAGCGGCAGTTCGGCATCTTGTGCGGCTACGAATCGCAGAACCGTAGCATACAGGTGATGTTTGTACGAGGCAAAGCCGCGGCGGAGCGGTTCGTGGTCGATAGCATCGATCAGCGCTTGCTCGTCGTATTCCGACATGCGCGCCATGGCGTCGAACAGGCGGACGATAATCGCATCTTCGGTTCCGCGTTGGCGGATGGTGCGAGCAAAGATCTGGCGTTCCGATTCGGACATCGAATGCACTAGGTCGAACAGATCCGTCGTAGGTCGCATGCGCTAGCGGTGCCCCTTGCTCGACACTGCCTGAACCGAGGCGGCAACAAGTTCGGTAAGTACGGTTCGATCGACGGCGGCGAGCTTCGACACATACAGGCAGCTAACGCCAGTGGAGTGTTTGCCTAGGCGGGCAAGCAGGTCTGGAAAAGCCGGAGCACCTGTGGGAAGGTACAGGACCAGTTTGCCCTTGCGGGGTGCAAATCCAACCAAGAACCAGTCGAGTTCCCTTCCGGAGTCGTACACAAGGTGCTGATCGCCAAAGCCCACGATGGAGGGTCCCCACAGCTTTGGCGGCGCCCCCGTTACCTGCTGCATCATAGCAACAAGCTCGAGGCAATCAGCGCGCACCTCGGCGCTACATGTGTCGAGGAATTCGGCAACATCCGAATCGGTCTTCGTGGTCTTTAGCGTTGCTTTTGCCATAGCAGGATATGATAGCTGTTAGTAGGCACGCAAACATAGTGTACGAAACGACACGTTCGAGCGGGTTATGGGAACGTAGCGCGGCCGATTTCGCTTGTAGGTGAAATCCGTAAATTGCTGCTTCACCGACTACAACACCTATGCTTCGCTACACCGCAGACCTTCGCACGCTGGCCTACATGGCAGTGACCACGCTCATCTTTGGATACATGTGGACGCTCGACAGTCTGAACCCCTACCTGTACTTCGTCTATTTATTCTTGTCCATCGCCGTAACGGTGATTGCCCACAACCACAACCACTTGCCCATTTGGCGCAACTCCACGCTCAACTCGTTGACCGACTACTGGCTTACGGTGTTCTATGGCTTTCCGGCCTTTGCGTGGATACCCACGCACAACATGAACCATCATGCGTTGAACAACAAGGAGGGCGACTACACCATTACGTATCGAATTACAGAGCACAACCACCTGATGATGTTGCTGTTCTATCCTATGATGAGCAGCTACTTCCAGCAGAAGCCCATTCGTGACTACCTCAAGATGCTCCGTACCAAGGACACCAAGAAGTTCCTCCTAGCTGCCGGACAGTATGCGTTCTTGATTGCGTGGATTGGTGTTGGTCTGTACATCGACTGGCAAAAGGCCTTGCTCTACATCATTCTGCCCCAGCAAGTAGGGTTGTTCAGCGTGCTCATCTTCAACTATGTACAACACGTACATGCCGATGAAGAATCTCCAACGAACCATTCGCGCAACTTCACGGGCTTCCTAAATGTCCTGCTGTTTAACAACGGCTACCACACTGTCCACCACGACAAGGCCGGCACACATTGGAGCAAGACGCCTGAACTGCACAAGAAGATCGAGCACACCATCGACCCTTCGCTGAACGAACGCAGCTTTTGGTGGTATATCTTCCGCAACTACTTCCTCGGTGCCTTCATCCCCAAGTTCCGCACCAAATCTATGCGCCTGGCTCGTATGCAGCGGCAAGGGGCAATGTAGTAGCGCTGCGCGACATGCTTCGCACAGGCACCACATGCAACGTAAATGTCACCACGTCACGACGTCACCATCGGCAATCTGACGATCTCGTCACCTGACCCGTCCTAAAGGACGGGCCTAGGCGCAGAGCCACATTCCAGCCTGCCCTAAAGGGCAGGCGTACCCCATCCCTCCATTCATGCATGGTACCCCATCCCACCATTCATGCATGGTACCCCATCCCACCATTCATGCATGGTACCCCATCCCTCCATTCATGCATGGTACCCCATCCC
>VFQQ010001910.1_pt1 | contig 26247 bp, 46 predicted proteins | sample 3512341 | NCBI WGS metagenome assembly VFQQ01 (sample SAMN10412373, study PRJNA504923) | tailings metagenome | isolation source: Relicate 2 Philex TSF1 revegetated site | place: Philippines: Tuba, Benguet | collected 2017-08-29
ATCAACCTGGCCAACGAGAAGCTGCAGCAGCACTTTAACCAGCACGTGTTCAAGATGGAGCAGGTGCGTGCTGGCAACATCGCCTGCTGCACCTCTGGCCTGGCGTATCCGCTGCTGCATGCGTCTGCGGTGTTGGCCTGGCGCCTGAGTGCTCCTCTCCCCTGCCTTGCGGGGCGTTGCCTGCAGGCGGAGTACGAGCGTGAGGCCATTGAGTGGAGCTACGTAAGTGATCTGAGCGGCCTGCATTGCCTGCGCTTTGGGCTTTGGAGCCTTGCTTGAGATTTGAGGCAGTTGCTTCAAGGCATAATTCCCATCAATAGCATGCTGATCTGTCTTGCCCTGCTGCCTCCCTGCAGATCGAGTTTGTGGACAACCAGGACGTGCTGGACCTGATTGAGGCGCGCATGGGCATCCTGGACCTGCTGGACGAGTCCTGCCGCTTCCCCAAGGTGGGCTGCTGGGGGCCTGCTTTTGCTGCACAAAGCTGCTGGCTGGCCGGCAGCATGTGGTCGACTGGCCTGAGGACATCAGATGGCAGCTAGATCTGCGCAAACTGTCCATTGGTTGAAGTTGATTGAACGTGAATGCCCCCGCTCCGTGCCGCAGGCGACGCACGAGGACTTTGCCAACAAGCTGTACGGCGCGCCCAGCGTGTCCAACAGCAAGCGCTTCTCCAAGCCCAAGCTGTCGCGCACCGACTTCACCATCGACCACTACGCGGGTGAGGACGTGCTTGGTCGCTCTGCATCGAGGAAGCCACCCAACCAGCATCGTTTGTGTGTTTGGTGGTCATGAGCACAGCTTAGCATGTCAGGTGCTGCCTTGCCTTCCAGTCACCTCTCAAACCTTGGTCTTCTACACTTGCCCGCTGCAGGCGCGGTGACGTACCGCACCGACAACTTCCTGGCCAAGAACCGCGACTTTGTGGTTGCGGAGCACCAGGCGCTGCTGGGCGCCTCGGAGCAGGACTTTGTGCGCCAGCTCTTCCCGCCTGATGCGGACGGCCCGGCCGACGGCGGTGAGCTGCGGCTGCGATCAGAGTGTGGCCTAGCTTTGACAGCAGAGGCCAGGAGGCAACTGTGGAAAGCAGCTGGCAGTGTGCATGGATCGCAGCCATGCATCAAGCACCAAAACCCACCAACGCAACCCTGCTCATCTGCTTATGCCTGCTGCCCGCCGCAGGCAAGGGCGGCGCCATGAGCTCCTACAAGTTCTCCTCGGTGGGCTCGCGCTTCAAGAAGCAGCTGGGCGACCTGATGGTGGCGCTGCACACCATGGAGCCGCACTACATCCGCTGCATCAAGCCCAACTCCTTCAACCGCCCCATGGACTTTGAGAACATGAACGTGCTGCACCAGGTGGGCAGAGCCGGAAGCCACAGAGCGGCAGATGCTCTGGCACTGTGAGCCTGGCCACCTGGCGTGCGCTGCTGCTGCCACGAAGCTGGCCCTCACCTGGCACAAACTCCTGTACCCGCTCTGCAGCTGCGGTGCGGAGGCGTGCTGGAGGCGGTGCGCATCTCGTGCGCGGGCTACCCCACCAAGCTGCCCTTCCTGGACTTCATTGAACACTTCTGGATGGTGAGCCCAGGGGATTGCAAGGCCGGAGGCGTAGGCAATCCCAAGTGCAGAGCAGCATCAAACCCACGGCACATCCTATACCCAACTGGGCCTCCCCTCTGCTGCTGCGCCTGTGCAGCTGGCCACCGACAGCCCGCAGCTGGATGACCGCGACTTTGTGCACCTGGTGCTGCGCCGCGTGCTGGGCGACGAAGGCTGGCAGATGGGCAAAACCAAGGTGGGCAGGGGGAGCTCCAGATATGCCATGCTGCAGCCTGCGGTCGTGCAGCAGGCTCCCATGTTGCGAAACCCCACAGCTGGATTGCGCATCCACAGTCGTGCAGTAGCAATCCAAACGTTCTCTACCCTCCCCTCCCTGCCTTGCAGGTGTTCCTGCGCGCCGGCAAGATGGCTGAGCTGGACAAGCGCAAGATGGAGGTGCAGCACGCCGCGGCCGCAGCCATCCAGCGCCACGTGCGCGGCTACCTGGCCCGCAAGCACTTTGCTGCCGTGTGCAAGGCGGTGCTCACCATCCAGTCTGCTGCGCGCGGCATGGCGGCCCGCACCCTGGCCCGCAGCCTGCGGCGCACCAAGGCAGCCACGCGCATCCAGGCGGCGGTGCGGCGTTGGCAGGCACGCACCCGCTTCCTGGCGGCGGTGCGGGCGGCGGTGGCCATCCAGGCTGCCTACCGCGGCCGGCGGGCACGCCTGTACGCGCGCTGCATCAAGCAGCACCATGCCGCGCTGCTCATCCAGACACACTGGCGGCGGCACCGCGCGCAGGCCGAGTACCAGCGGTACCGCAAGGGCGTGGTGCTGGTGCAGGTGCGCTGGGCGGGAGTTCACAGGGTAAAAAGGTCAACGATAGCACTCAAGAGGCTTGGCTGTGTTTGTGCCCACTGCCGGGCGGTATGTATGCTCTTGTGCTACCACAGCCACCACCACCGCTGCCCAACCCTGCTGCAGAGCCTGTGGCGCGGCAAGTGCGCGCGGCGGGAGCTGCGGCGGCGGCGTGCCGAGGCGCGCGAGGCCGGCAAGCTGCTGCAGGACAAGCAGGCGCTGGAGGTGAAGCTGCGCGAGATCCAGAACGTGCTGGAGACGGTGCAGGGCCAGCGCAACGAGCTGCGCCAGCAGTACCGGGTGCGTGGCTGGCAAGACAGCGGTTGGTGTGCTGGTCTGCACCATGGGTTGTTTTACAGCCTGTTAGCTGCGTTTGCCCCTAACTGCCCCGTTGCATGTGCCTCAAGCGCCCACTGCCGCGACTGCCCCAACCGCCGCAGGAGGAGAAGACACATCGCGAGGCAGCCGAGGCCAAGGTGGCCGAGCTGCAGCAATCAATGGAGGCCAAGCTGGCGGCCGCCGCTGCTGCAGCCACGGCGGCTGCTGCAGCCGAGGTTGCGCAGCGGCAGGCGGTGGAGGCGGAGCTGGCAGCACTGCGGCAGCAGGTTGCGGCAGGCGCAGAGAGCTCGGCGGCGCAGCAGCAGCAGCTGGCAACAGAGACAAAGGAGCTGCGGGACAAGGTGGCGGCGCTGGAGCGGCAGCGTGCAGAGGCCGAGGTGCGGGCTGAGCGGGGCGTGTTGACTGCGACTGGTTTGCTGGCGCAGCAATGATCACCCTGCTTACTGCAGCTCGGTTAGGTTCTGTCACTGCTGCCCTTGCTGCTCCTGTACAAGCGCACCTCCGCCCCGCACACCTGCCCACCCGCAGAGCAAGGCGCAGGCGGAGAAGGCAGACCTCATGAACCGGCTGAACAATGCGGTGGCGCAGCGCAACGCGGCGCGAGAGGAGGCGCTCATGCTGGAGGCCAAGCTGAAGCAGCTGCAGGTGGGTGCCGGATGGAATGCTGCATTTGGTTGTGTGGCAGGAAAAGTTGACCGAGCCAGCCTGAGCGAGTGCAGGTGGCCAGTGCTGGTGTTGCCTTGCACCACAAACTGCCTGTGTTTGCACCCCACGAACGTTCCACCTGCATCTGTACTTGTGCAGGACGACATGCAGTCAGGGCGGCTGGCGCCTGTGGCAGCAGCTGGCGCAGCGGCAGGGGCGGCGGCAGCAGCAGCATCGGCCGGCATGGTCACGCCGCCGCCTGCAACCGCGGCCGCTGCCGGCGACGAGGGCATGATGGACCGCATGCGCCGCTTCATGCAGCAGATTCCCGGCACCTCGCCCATGGGCACGCCGATGGCCACACCTTCAGGTAGGTGGCGGCACTGGCTTGCAGAAGAAAGACCACTGAGGGGCTGGTCTGCAGCACCCATGCGCATTATGTGGGCCTGTCTGCAAGATCATGGGGCCTTGCTTTTTGTGCTCCTCAATCTGCCACAACATACACCATCAAACCCTCGCGCCTCCCCCACCATCCTTTCCTCCCCAGGCCGCCTGGAGGGCCCCTCCACCGAGCCGCTGTCGGAGATGGACCGGCGGCAGCGCGAGCTGTACGCCAAGCAGCAGCAGCTGCTGCGGGAGCAGCGCACCGCGGACCAGGAGAAGCTGCTGGCGGCCATTGGCGGCAACCTGGGCTTCCATGCGGGGCGCCCCGTGGCGGCCACCACCATCTTCCGCTGCTGCCTGCAGTGGAAGACGTTCCAGGCAGACCGCACGCCGCTGTTCGACCGCATCATCGCCACCATGGGCTCGCAGGTGGGCTGGCGGCACCGGCCGGGGATGATGGGAGGACGGGAGGCTGCAGCTGGATGTATGCTGTGTGATATGTTTGACCTGCACCCAACCTTGCTGCTGAAGAATGCTGGCTCATCATCCCCTGCCCCTCCTCCTTTTCACCTGCCTCTCCCAGGTGGAGCTGCACCAGGAGGACAACGCCACGCTGGCCTACTGGCTGTCCAACACCGTCACGCTGCTTTACCTGATGCAAAAGAACGTGAAGCCCGCCAGCGGCGGCGGCTACGCGGCGCGCATCAAGGCCTCCGGCCAGCAGGTGCGGACTGCCGGTGGAAGGACGCCTTGTCAGGGTGGCTAGGGTGCCTTGCTGTCTTGCTGTTGGTTGCATGCTGGCCGGCTGCACACCTAGCATCGGCAACTCGTGCCTCCTTCCACTGCGCAGGTCACGCGCGGCCTGTTTGGCAGCAGCAAGGGCAGCTTCACCTCCTTCTTCACCCGCACCGGCTACGGCGGCGGCTCGCCCGGCCAGGGCATGGAGGCGTCCATCCACGGCGGCGCCATGGGCGGCTTCCGCCAGGTGCGGCTGCTGGCTGGTGAAAGGGCTTGGGCCTTTGATGGTCATGCGGGTTGGACACTGGCTGCTCCTGCACCGCAACTCCACCTCACCTGTCCGTCACACTCCACCCCCAAATGCGCCAGGTGGAGGCCAAGTACCCGGCCCTGCTCTTCAAGCAGCAGCTGGACGCGTTTGTGCAGAAGATCTTCCCCATGCTGCGCGACAACGTGAAGAAGGAGATCTCGCCGCAGCTGGCAGCCTGCATCCACGCTCCGCGCCAGGCAGGCGCCCGCGGCGCACGCCGCACCACCAGCGGCGCAGCGGCACTGGCGGCGGCGGCAGCAGACGGGCAGCAGCCAGGCACCCCCGGCACGCCGGGCGCCGCGCGGCCCAGCGGCAGCGGCGAGGCGGCAGGCGGGCTGTCGCCGCACTGGGCCAGCATGCTGCGCGTGTTTGACGGCCTGCTGGCCACGCTGCGGGAGAACCACGTGCCGCCCTTCCTGGTGCAGAAGCTGTTTGAGCAGCTGCTGTCGTTCGTCAACGTGCAGCTGTTCAACCAGCTGCTGCTGCGCCGCGAGTGCTGCTCCTTCTCCAACGGCGAGTACGTCAAGGCGGGGCTGTCCGAGGTGGAGCAGTGGATCTCGGCCGCCGGCGAGGAGTGGGTGAGTTCGCGGCGGCTTGTGAGGGATGGTAACAAATGGGACAGCTGTCTTGATGGCACACGCTTGGGCGCCACTGCTGTGCTTGATCCTGTGTGCCCTGCAGCATTTTGTGGTGCCTTGCCCACTCACACCCCGCCCCGTCTGCCCTTGCCACCCTCCTGCTCATGCGCAGGTGGGCGAGTCGTGGAACGCGCTGGCGCACATCCGGCAGGCGGTCACCTTCCTGGTGATCCACCAGAAGCACCGCAAGTCGTTCCGCGAGATCACCGAGGACCTGTGCGGCAGCCTGTCGGTGCAGCAGCTGTACCGCATCTCCACCATGTACTGGGACGACAGGTGGGCTGCTGGGGGTGGTGTGGGGGGTGCACTGCTGGTGGGTGTAGGGCTGCTGGTGGGTGCAGGGCTGCTACTTGAAACTTGAGGATGCGGTGCATGGCTGGACGCGAAAAGCAGCTCACCTGCGTCACTTGGGTGCCCACCATGCCTGCCCTGCCCCGCCTGCCCACAGGTACAACACGGAGACGGTGAGCCCAGAGGTGCTGGCGCACATGAAGACGGCGATGCAGGAGAGCAGCAGCACCGCGGCCAGCCACTCCTTCCTGCTGGACGACGACTCGGCCATCCCCTTCACCCACGCCGATGTGGAGCGCATGGTGGACGACAAGGTGAGGGGACCTGTGGCGGGGTGTGGCTGAGCAGATGCGGCAGAGAGGCTGAGACGGTTGCCATGCCGAGGAGGACAACAACATGGAGCTGTCAGCTTGACCATGGTGAATGTGGCACGTGGGCCCCATGTTGCCTTCTTTCCCACACCGTGCCCTGCCCACCTCTTGATGCAGGACCTGCTGGGCGAGACGCCGGTGCCCACGCAGCTGCAGGACCAGCCATCCTTCAGCTTCCTGCGGAAGCCGCTGGAGGTGGCGCTGCAGGCGGCGGGGTAGAGCCACCTTATCTCACTTGCATGCCTAGAAATGACAGTGTTTCAATTTCAATATTGATTGCTCCCTGTCCCGCTGCGTTGCTCGACCCTGCGAACCGACTGACAGCCGTATGCCGCTCCGCTGCCATGCGAGGCGGCTGGGCATCTGTAACTTGAACTCCCTGGCAGTGGCTCTTGAAGTGGTGTGTCGGATGGCATGCAGCAGCAGATGGGCAGGGCCGAAGCACGTGGTGCATGCGGCGGCGCCCGGCTGGCAGCAGCTGCCACTGTCCACTTGTGAGCAGTGGCTGACAGGGAGCTTGAGCAACCCATCATGCGCTGATAGAAACCTCCCAGTACTTCTATGGCCTGGAGGCCGTCGTGAGCAGATGGCGGACAGCGATTTCTGGGGCGGCGCCGCTCCCAGTCGCGCTCTGGCCCTGGTGCCACAGCAGCAGCCACAGCCAAGCAGCATATCGCAGGCGAGCCTGGGCATCTCCGCGCCGTCTCCCCAAGTTGCCTGCCGCTGCCTCTGCCTGCCGCCGTTGCCGCCACTGCCCGCCTATGGCGCACCCCTGCTTGAATTCCGTCGTCCCTCCCGCTTTCACCTTGGTTCCAGAGATCACAGCGCAGCCTGCCTGGGCCGGCAGGGCGCCTCGGCGGCACCGCACGACCAACCCTGAGCTCTGCAGGCACAGGCGGCGGGAGCGGTGGCGGCGGAGGCGGGAGCGGTGCAGGCTGGGCGGGCAGGGACCCCGATTTCCAGTCACGGCCCTGGCGGCAGGCGCTGCAGGAGGCTGATGTGCACGAGTTCGATGGTGAGAGGCCCGCGCGATGTGGGTGCTGCCGCCACCGGCGCCTTGACCGCACAACTTGCTGCTGAGTCATGCTGACCTGCTCTCTGCACGCAGAGACTGTGGAGCCATTTCGGGGCACCACCGTGCGTGCGGCAGCAGCTCTGCAGCAAAACGGCGTGCTGGGCAGCCTGCTGGCAGTGGTGGCTACCGTGCGGCGCTGCCACAGCGGCGAGGCCTTTGTGCGGCTCAAGGTGGGTGCTGCTGAACATGGCTGCAATCTGCAAATGCTGGGTGCTGCTGGGCTTTGCATCGTTCGGCTGCTCAGTGCAAGGCTGCCCAGTCCGCCAACCATTGCCCTGCTCTCCGTTGCTGCGCGCCCAGGACCCCACTGGTGCCATCGGCGGCACGCTGACCAAGGCGGTGCTGCAGGCGGAGCCCGACATCCGGCCGGGCGCAGTCGTGCGCCTGCGCCGCATCACCGTGCTGCGCACGCCGCCGCCGCGCAGCCTCAACCACCTGTGCATCACGCTGTGAGCGGTGTGGGCTGTGGGGCCGTGGCATACTGCTGAGCAGAGTCCGGTGCAGGACAGCTTTGTGGGTGCATCCGCTGACCCCCTCTTCTGCTCTCATTTGTCCCACGTTTTGCAGGGAGGCAGTCGTGCAGGTGATACCACCTGCAGAAGAGCCTGAGGCGCCACTGGCGCTGCCAGAGTATCAGGCGCCTCAGCAGCAGCGGCAGCAGCCCCCGCCGCCGCCGCAGCAGCGGGCAGCGTTTCCAGCGCTGCCTGCGCCACCCTCCGCATCCTTGCAGCCAACCTCGCAGCGGCAGCCCTTGCCACCCCCTCAGCAGCAGCAGGCGGCCAGCGAGGCTGTCATGCTGCCGCCTCCACCTCGTCAGCCAGTGCCACCTGGTCCCTCGCCCAGCTTTGCATGGCCATCTCTGGCTGCCGGCAGCATGCAGCCGCAGCAGCAGCAGCAGTCTTTGCAGCAGCCGCCTCCTTCGCAGCAGCAGCAGCAGCAGCAGCAGCAGCGACCACAGCAGGCCGCCCCAAGTTTCGCCTGGCCATCAATAGGCGCGCCAGCGGGAAACACTCGCAGAGAGGCAGCCCAGCACAGCATGCAGCAGGTTGGTTGAATGGGCAGTGGGTGCTGGACTGTTGCACTTGCTTGCGCCCACAATGCCACACGCTGACCTGCACACTGCTCCCAAATCAATATGCAGCAGGCGGCGCTGCCTTCGGTGCGCCAAACCCATGCTTTTGGCATGCCACCAGGCAAGTTTGGGTGTATAGCAGGCAGTGCCACCCGGCGCGAGTGGCAAACCCAATGGCGCGATGCTGCATGTCATCTCAGCCACCCACATACATTCTGCCTCTGCGCAGGTGCACAGCAGCAGCGCCCAGCGCAGAGCGAATCGGTCAACTTCTCAATGCCCAACTTGGACTTCAGTCAGGAGCCACAGTGGCAAGACGACGCCACCAGTGGGCCGGCCAACCAGCGTGCCCAGGCACCCACGCCTGCCAGCCAGGTGGCGGGCGCCATGGGCGCAGGCTCTGGCTGGCTGGCAGGCCTGCTGGCGGAGGCAGATTTCAACCCCTTCCTGGCCAGCCAGGGGCCGCCACCGCCGGCCCGGCCGCCTTTGGCAGAGCGGCAGCTGAGCAGCGCAGTGCCCAGCCAGCAGCTGTCCCCTCCCGGCATGCCGGCGTCCAAGCGGCAATGCACGGCTACGGCAGGTCCAGCGGCGGCAGCGCAGCGGCAGCAGTCCCCGCCAGTCGGCAGCAATGCATTTGCAGACGGCATTGATGATTTGGAACTGGATGACTGACTGATGTGCCGAGGCCCCACATGCCCTGGCCATGCCTGCTGCTGGTACTAAACTTACTTCTGTGCATCAATCACAACTTGCAACAGCAGCAGTTTGACAAAGCCTATCGAACACGCATAGCAATCTAGCTGTCCCAGGTGAGAATGAGCAGCTGGCGCCGGCGGTCACTGTCATGTCTGCTGCCCGACATGTTGTGCAAGCCATCCGGCGGCTGAAGATCCACCTCAAACACACTGCAAGGCGCAGCAGCAGTGCTTCATTGTTTAAGAAAAGCCCAGAGCAAACTCCTCAGCCAAGTACAGAGATGCACCTCCACACACCGCGCACCTGATGGTGTGCAAATTTGGAGCAGCCTCGGCAGCCAGCAGCAGCGCGGTACGGTCCACAGGGCCCCAGTTGCCAGACAGGTCGATGATTTCGAGTGCCTTGAACTGCAGTGGGAGGGGTCGCCCTGTGAGCGAGGTGCAACTTGCCTATTTCACAATTTGCAAAAATGCCTTCTTCCAGGGCGTGCAATGCATCCGCTGCTGCTGGCCTCGAAGCTTGCCTGCGGCAGCAGCTTAAGGACCGTGTCCCAGTCCAGGCGCAGACTGGATGCGCGAAGCGATTGCAAAGTGGTGCGAGCAGGCCCAGCCACAAGCGCCTCCAAGGCAGCTGCTGTCACATGCGTGTTGCCGCTGATGTTGACAGTGCAAAGCTGGGGGAGAGGAAGAGAGAGGGGAGGAGAGAGCTGAGAGGCGCAGCACATCCAGTGTGCACATCTTTTTCCATGCTACAATATGCGCGGCTCAAAAGGGCATGACGGCCTGCCTACCTGCGGCAGGCTGGCCAGCAAAGGGACCAGGTGTGGGTCCTCCAGCTCGCAAAAGCTTACATCCAAGCGTGTGCAACACCTGCAACCACAAAAGGAGGCGCAAGGTGGCTGTTCCTCTGAGCTCAAGAGGTGAGAAGCACGAGGGTCGGCCAGCAACAGAAGGCATCTTGCCACCTGAGACTGGTCAATGGGTCGAGCGCCGATAGTGCTGTGTTGCCACAAATGTCCAGCGCCTGCATGAAATGCATGCCACAGCAGTTGTGTGATCTTAGCAGCACGCACCCGTCCCATGCACACACCAATGCACCGTAGCAGGGCCATACCTGCAGCTGGGTCAAGCGGGCCACGGTGGCCACTGCACTCTGCTGCAGCCGGCAATGTCTGGCCACCAACCGGCGTAGGCGGGTCAGCATAGATAGGTTGCTGAATGCCATGGTGGAGCAGGCACGAGAACAACCTTGGATATTCAAATAGGTCAGCTGCGGCGCGGGAGTGGTTGAGCACGTGTGGAAGTTGCAGCAAAGAGGCCAAAGGCATGCGGGATGAAGATGCATCATGCGTCATAAGCTGTGATGTGAAGGCTTGCCTGGGTCAGCCTTCCTGCCACGAGCGGCAGCAGCGCGTCACTGCTCATGCGGTTGCTGCACACAAGGGTGAATGGCCGTGGGGTTTCAAGAAAGTGTTTTAAAGCCAGACGTTTCACCCAGCCCCCCTTCCGCAGCACCTGAAAGCCAGCGAGAGAGACTGCAACTTGGTCAGGGCCGCCAGGGCTGTGGCGCCGTTCTCTGTGACATTGTGCCCGCCCCCCAGCTCAAGATGGGTGAGGGACCCAGCTAGACGAGTGATTCCTAAGAAGCCGTCGTCTGTGAGCTCGGGGTTGGCTGTGCGCACAAACAGGGTGTGCATGAGGGGCGCTGCTTACAAGTAGTGCTTACAAGCAGCAGTGGACAATTGTGACACAAACGCAGGTTGGGATGCACAGTACCGGGCAGGCGCTCTCGCCCACCTGATATGTCCAGGCAGCGCAGGTTGGTGAGCGCAGCAAACAGCTGCAGGAATGCGTCGTCAGGGGTGAACGAGCCCCGCAGCTGCAGCGATGTCAGCTGGGTCGCAAATCCGAAATCAAAAGCCTGCTGCGCGTGTGCGGCTGCATACAGGGGTGCAGGGTGCAGTGGATGCAAGCTGATGCAACGGTTGATGTGGTAATTACAGCTGTCACACCCCCCTGGCTGCCAAATCCCAACCTGCCTGTAGCCCGCACGGAGCGGTAGAGAGCGAGGCGCTGGATGTGCGAGGCGCCGCGCAGCACCGCCACGACATCGGCAGTAGGCTCCTGCAGGCATGGGTTGCAACTTCCGGAAACATGTCAGTTGAACATGCAACGTGGCCCGGGTGATGTGGTGCAGGAACGGTTGCCCTCGTGCCACCCTTTGGCAAAGCAACTCACCTCACGGTGAAAGTCGATCAGCTCGAGCGCGGTGAGTGAGCTGCAGGCTGCCAGCGCTGCCAGGCCCACCGGGCTGGGCCCTTCGTCCGAGGCCTCAACAGACAGCGACTGCAGCGCCGGCAGTGCCGCCAGCACCTGCCACAGGCGCCGCGCTGCCACGCCAGACAGGTAATGGCAGATGGACAGCTGCTGTAGGCGGCGGCAGCGGCCGAGCGCCTGCAGTGCTGCCTCGTCGAGCCCACAGGCCGTCAGGGTGAGCGCCTCCAGGTGCTGCCAGCGCCGCAGCATGCCCGCCATGCGGTCTGGTGGGGCGCGAGGGATGGTGAGGCTGCGGATGGAGTCGTCAACGGCTGAGCGCCAGTGACGGTTGACGAGGCGCAGCGCCGACAGAGCAGAACGATATTGGTGGGGAGGAAGGCTCCTGGTATGAGCCACAATGCCCTCCACTGCTGAGAAGGGGAGCGCCGCCCAGTCGGGCGCCTCGGTGGGAGAAGCCATCCCTGCAGGCGGTGCGGGGGAGCGGCGGCGGGTGGTAGCGGTGAGTAGCGGCGACGCAGCGGGACGCGGCGGCTGGGAGCAAGCAAGTAGGGGAAGCTCACTTGGGTGCCGAGCGCACTTCAGCGCTGAAAGGGTTCTGCCGCAGTCTCCGCTTGCTGCCCCGCTCCTTCAAACCGCACCGATCGATAGAGACTGAAGTGATCAAGCGACTGACGACAACACTTGCTGAGCACAGGTGAACAGGAGGTCTCTCCCATCTCACCGCCACCCGGACTGCCCTCACCGCTCCTCCACCATCCATTTCTGCTCATGCTGCAGCCATGCCTTTGATTATGATGGCAATGTATGGAGCCTGAGGGAGACACATGGGACATACAATGCAGAGCACAGTTTTGACGTGGGCAGCTTGTCCACGCTGCTTGTGCGCCCGCGGCAGGCGTTTGTATTAGCTAGCTATTTGGCACTAATGAATGGCAGATCAAGGCAGGCCACGCCTCTCTGTCTGGATGGCTCTATGCTGAATTGCAGCGTAAATAAAACAAAGTTCTATGATAAAAAGCTGCTGCAAACCTTGCCAGCCAAACCTCCATCGTTCAGCCGTTCAGCAGGCCATGCTTGCCAAGCAGCGGCAGCCCGGGCAGCTGCTGCGCCGCCAGCCGCTTGTGCTGCGCTGCAGGCATAGAGTCAAAGTTGGAGGCGTCCAGCTGCCAGATGGCCTCGCCGCCGCGCTTCTGCCCGGTGTTCACAAAGTCTGCAGGATGGGAGGTTTGCCAGCTGTTCAACATGACCGCATGCCCAGCAGGCGCGATGAAGGCTTGCAAGCTTGCAAGGGCTGCCCTGCCCCAGCACCACCTGTGCATACATTCAGGCGCACTCTATCTATGGCCCCACCCCAGCACTCACAGCTGCGGTGCGACAGCTCCTCCCGTATGCGCTGCTTCCACTTGAGCACGCCCGCAGAGTCGGGCCGGCAGCTGCGGTCCAGCAGGGGCTGGAAGGGGCCATGCGCCTCAACCGCCGCACACACCTCCTCGCCCGTGCCGCTCTGTGCAGACATGGGAGTGCGATGCAGACTCAGTGGAACCATGTCCACATGACGCCAGGAGGCAGAGCGCGGCACGGATGCAGATAGCACAAGAACATTCGAGCTGCTTGGGCGTCTAGCCAGCGGCAGCTCACCCGCTCGGGCAGAGAAGCAAGCCCAAACAGCGCCATGTAACCGTCTGCACAGTGGAGGGCAAGACAAGAGCAAGCGAGGGTTTCACGTACCACAGCGTTGGCACAGACACACTGATGACAGCACGCCTTTCAGGCATGCCTGCCAACCCCCTGCTTGGATTCATCCTGCCACCTGCCGACTCACAGCTGATGGCTTTGCGCATGCTGCCACCCCTGTGCCCCTGCCCGCTCTCTTTGTCTGCTTTCGTGACCTGCAGGCGGGGAGGTGCCAGGACTCTATGCGGTGCGTCTACACCGCGGCAGAGCTGATGCAAGCGAGGCAATGCACACCGTAGGGGCAGGCAGGCAGCTGCGCAAGCAGCCCACCTGCTCATGCCGGTACTTGCTGCGCACGGCTTGCACGCTGCGCTTGAAGTGCGCAGCAATGGCGTGCCAATCCAGCTCCTCGCTGCCCAGGAGCTCCCTGCACACAGTGCCGACGGATGGCGGCTTGTGCAGAAGCAAGTTTCGGTTGAGGCCGGGCCGGTACGCCAGTCGGCAACTAAAGGCTGATAAAATCCAGGTGCCAGGCTGGTTCAGATGCATCCGCAGCTGCCAGCAAGCAGTTTCAGCAGCAAGCTTGCCTGCGGAACTGGGGCTCGTCCACGCAGCGCAGCAGTCGCTCGACCTCATTCGGAGCCCAGAAGCGATACAAGTCTGGGCCGCCCTGCTGCTGGGGCGTCTGGCCCGCTGCCGCCGTGGTCGCAGCACCAACAGCTCTGTCTGGATCTGCCGCTCTATGTGCTGCTGCTGCTTGCGGCTCGGCCGCTGCTGCTGCTGCCTGGGGGATGACATCGCCCGTCGGCTGGCCCGGGTGCCCGTCTGCCTCCTGCTCAGCGTGCAGCAGCTCATTCTGCTGCGGCCGTAGCTGCTGCTCTCTTCTGTCATGCTCTGCCTGCTGCGGATTCTTCCGCTGCCTTCGAGCCTCCTCCTTGGCTGCTCGCCTGGCCTGCCGCAGCCGGCGCCGCTCCTCTTTGGCCTGACGCCTCGCCTGCTTCGCAGTGCTGCTTCCCGGCTGCTCCTCTGCAGCAGTTTGCTGCGACTGGCATGCAGCACCACTGTCCTGTTGCTGTTCGAGCCGCTGTGGCCCCTGCTGGGCGCGCTGTTGGCGTGGCCGCTTTCGGCCAGGGGAGCTCGCTGCCGCTGGGGAGCGAGGCGCCGGTGCCGCCGCCGCTGCCGCCGCCGCCGTCGCTGCTGCAGCTGTTCCAGGCACCGCATCTGCTTCGCATGAATCGTCTGCCACTACAGGCAGCGTGCACGACAGCAGCACGGCAGCCGACAGCGTTTGCACAGTTTGGACGACTTGCAAGCAGACGAGTGTCGCCGCCAGGCCCGGCTGCATTGCGTTTGAGGCTTGGAACACTCGTGGGGACTGCATAAATTGCCGGGAGTCGACATGGGCAACTTGACATGGCGCTCGCATTGAATGCCGCTGCTGAATGCGCCCGATCGCCAATCGCGTGACAGCATCGCGCTCTGTCCAGCATCAACTCTTTTGTGTCGCGGTCAGAACCCCCTTGGGCCAGCAGACGGTCGTGCCCAACACCGGTCGGCCCATAGAGGCCTGCCCAGACCCTCCCAATCGCCAGGTGCGGTCCATGGAATGCCGTATCGTAGCCAGCCGCGCCGATCAGCCTCCCAGCCTCCTGCCGCTCGCCGCTGCCGCTGCCGCCGCCGCCGGCGCCACCGTTTGTCTAGCTGCCGGCCACCTGGCCCTCATATTGCAGGCCCTGACCAGCAGCCGCAGCCTCGCCAGTGCCAACAGCACGGGGGCCCGCCATGGCGGAGGCGGCTGCCTTCACGCAGCTGGTGGACCGGGGCCTGGCATGTGAGGGCAGCCTGGCGGCCTGGTGCCCCACCATGGACCTGCTGGCCCTGGCCACAGCCGACGGCCAGCTGCACCTGCACCGCCTCAACTGGCAGCGCCTGTGGTGGACCTCGCCCGACGCGCCCATCACGGGTTGGACAGCTGCGGGGGACCTGCATGTTGGGTCGGGCGCTGGGCTTCTCGGCTGCTGTTGCAACCGACACGTGCGTGCAGCTCATGCCACTGTGCCACTCTGCGGCCACATCCCTGCTGCACGAACACACCCGGCCGCCCTTACCCTTACTTCACAACCCTACAGCACTGGAGTGGCGGCCCGACGGCAAACAGCTGGCAGTTGGGCTGGAGGACGGCTCGCTGCTGCTGCTCAACACAGAGGATGGGGAGGTGGCGCAGCGTGCACGCCTGCTGCCCGATGCCCTGGTGGCCATCAGCTGGACAGAGTCAGCTGCGGCTGCAGGGCCTCGCGGCAGCGGCGGCAGCGAGGCAGCCACCGCCAGCAGCCACCTGGCTGAAGACCGCACGCGCCGCATGTTCGCGCCGCCGCCGCCGTCCGTGCCGGCGGCCGCCGCAGGGCTAGCAGTGGGGTATGCCACCTGCGGCAAGCACGGCGCTGGCGGGGCTGCCTGGCCGCCGGAGCCCGCCCGCCTGGCGGTGCTGGCCTGCGCCTCGGCAGCAGGCGACCTGGTGTTGTGCACATCCGCCCTCTTCCCGCTGGCCACCGTGCAGCTGCCGCAGCTGCTGGGCTGCCCAGCCGTCAGCGTGCTGCGCCTGGCCACGGCACCCAGCCTGCAGCAGCTGGCGGTGTGCTGGCGAGAAGGCGGCGCCGGTGGTGCGCCGGGCCCGCTGCGCCTCACCACCATCAGCCTGCAGGCGGTGGGCAGCCACGCGCCGCAGCTGCACCGCCTCGCCTTGGCCGCGGCACAGGTTGGGTCGCTGCTGGAGGGCTGCCGCGCCAGCCTGGCGGCAGCCTGCAAGGAGTGGGAGGCCGGCCAGCGCGAGTTCGAGGAGAGCCGGCGCAGGCTGGTGAGCTGTGGAGGTGTTACGGGGGCCATGGCCGGCCAGGGGTGTTGTGGGTGAGCATGACAGGATGGCCCCCTGATTGTTGGTTCTTGGGATGCATGCACTGCCACCTCGCTCCTGGCATGCCTGCCGGTTGCCCACGCATTCGCTGGGATGGCAACTTGCTAGGCCATTGCAAGCACAGTCCAGCCCAAATGCACCCCACCATCACTCGCCTCAGCCCACCCTTGCCTCCGCCTCGCAGGCCAACCTGATGAGCGACTACGGCTCAATGGGGGACCCCGCCAGCGAGCTGCTGCGCCTGCTGACCACGGGGGCGGTGGGCGGCGCGCTGCAGCAGTACCTGACGGCCACGCTGGGTGCGATGAGGGGGAGGGGAAAGGAGGGGCCCTCAAGGAGAGGGCTCAAGGCTGCGCCAGAAGCAGAAAATGGGGCAAGCAGAATCATTCTGCATTTTTGCCGAGCGAGACAACTCCTACCTGCACTGGACGTTATTTTGCTGCCTCGCTCTGCTGCTCTGACACCCCTTCCGCCCGGCCCCGCCCATCACATGCCCCTCAGGCGAGCCAGGCCTGAAGAAGCTGGCGCGCGCTGTGGACGCTGCGGTGTGCGCTGTGCACAACCTGCTGACGGACCACCTGCAGCCGCAGCTGGAGCAGCTGGCCTTCCGGCTGGGCGAGCTGCGGGGGCTGGCGCTCTGCCTGCCCTGGCGCCGCGTGACGGGCCTGCAGCCAGAGCAGGTGCGCGGGCTGGGCTGGGCAGGGGGTAGTGTGCGCCTGTGCTGCAACTGTGGTGTGAGGCTGCAGTGCTGTGAGGCAGCCTCAATCCTGCTTGTCTGGCCTGGATGCAGCCGTCAACCACCCCACCTCCTGAAACTGCCTTCCAACCGCAGGTGGGCGCTGCCGAGCAGACCGCGCTGCGCTTGATCATGCTGGCGGAGACGCTGCGGCGCAGGCTGGTGGCGGCGGGGGCCAGCTACCGCACCTTCTTCTCCTGGCTGCTCATCACCATGCGCAGGTGGGTCGGGGTGGCGGGTGCTCGTGTGTGTCGCCGCAGCAGGGTGGCGGGTTCACAGCCTGGGTGCCGGGGTGCTTCAGAGGTACATGCATGTGGGCACATAGGGTCCTATAGCTGACCCCCCTGCCTTGTACAGCAACCCACCCCAGCGGCTGCTGGGCTTGCTCAACTGCACATGCGACTGCCGTCGTCCACGCCCCCCCATGCTTGCTGCCGGCCGCCTGCCCCCCGCAGGATGCAAGAGGATGCGGCGGATGTGTTGGCGGGCTACCCTCGCTCCCATTTGGAAGCAGTGTCCGACTTTTTGTCAGGCCAGTTCCAGCAGGATGCGGTGGGGCCCCTGCTGGGCAGCACAGAGGGCGGCAGCAGCAGCAGCAGAGGGGGCGGTGGTGGCGTAGCAGCGCCAGCGGCGGCCGGCAGCGGCAGCAGCGGTGGCAGCATGCTGCACATGGTGATGGAAGTGCTGGGGCGGCAGGCGCTGGTGCAGGCCGCAGACTCGACTGCTGCCAGCCCCACCGGAGGCTCGGCTGCGGCAGCAGCGGTGCTGGACGGCGGCAGCGGCAGCGGCACCTCGATAGCGCAGCTGCTGGCAGGACTGGATGCTGCCTGCTCCGCGGCGTTTGACGGCACGTCTGCGGTGGTCAGCCCCACCCTGGCGGTTACAGGCAGCCTGAGCCTGGGCCCCTCCCCTAGCGGCCTCTCGCTGGCCTACATCCCCACCAGCAGCGAAGCAGCAAACGCCTCCCTAGTGGCGGCGGCAGCCTGGGAGGGCCAGCAGCATGTGCTGCTGCTGCGCAGCGCCGGCGGCAGCGGTGGCGGGCAGCAGGAGGGCTGTGAGGCCGCAGTGCTGCTGCTCCCTGGCGGCGACAGCGTGACAGACTTGGCGCTTTACAAGGAGGGCCGGCTGGCGCTGCTGCTGGCAGGTGCCACCTGCCGCCTGGCGCTGCTGCCCCCCGACGCGCTGCAGTGGGTGCAGCTGCCACCAGACCTGCTGGCCGAGGCGGATGCGCTGCAGCTGGCCCAGATGCTGCTGGAGAGTGCCGGCTGCGGCAGCGGCACGGCTTGGCCGGAGGAGGCGGCTCGCCAGCGGGTGCTGCCCTACCCCAGGGCCCAGGCGCCGCTGGCCGTCAGCGCCTCGCGCGGCGTGGGCTGCGTGCTGGCCGGCACCCAGGCAAGTGCAGAAGGGGTGGATGCGGAGTGCCAAGGGCAGGGCGCGCAGTGGAGCGTGGCTCATGTGTGGTGTGTTGTGGCCTGCTGGGCTGCACTGTGCCCTGTGCAATTCCGGCCCAATCTTGCACTCATCTTTGACTCTTCTGCTCGCTTTCCTTGCTGTCGCAGCGAGTGGTGTTGTATGACTTGGAAGAGGACGAGGCAGAAGAGGAGGACGAGGAGGAGGAAGAGGGTGTGGGAGCGGCAGCTGCAGGGGAGGACGGCATGGAGAGCGACTACGAGACGCCAGCGGGCAGCATGTGAAGAGCTGACTGCCGAACTCTCTGCTTCACAGGCGCAGCCTGATCGGCACATGCGGCAGGTCTGCTGTGCTGCAGCACTTGACAATGCATTGATTCCTATCCCGACAAATCACGCTCACAAATGCACTTGTAAATCTTGCGCATTGGCTGGCAAATGCCTGCACCAGGACTGCACACTTACAGTAGTCAAACAGTAGCCTGAGCAGGACAGGGTGTGATGAAGAGAGCAACAGAATGAATAGAGTTGCATTCAAAACGGTTGGTTGAGTGCATGGCTGCGTAAAAAGGATGCGACAGAGTGCAAGGAAAACAGGGGAACACAAGGCAACACAAGGCGGGGTCGTACCGCCCCAGCTTTCACCCCGCCTCTTCCTGGTCGCCCACCAGCCCAGACATGAATCGGGAGCAGTAAGGGTCCAGCTCAGCAGGCATGTGTGCGCCGCCGCTGCCCAGCGCCGCCTGCAGCTCACGCTCATGCGGCGCACTGCGCGTCTCAGCAGGCGCGTCAAACGGCTGCGGCGGTGGGTCAGCGGCGGGCGGCCCAGGCGGGTGCGGCGGCATGGACTGCACATGCCGCAGCCGCAGGTCGCCTCCAAAGGGGCTGGGCGGCAGGAACGGCTGCCTGTCGGCGGCTGCTTTGGCTGGCGAGGTGGGCTGCGAGGTATCCGGTGTGCCCGCCTGGCTGCTGATGCGGGGCAGCGGCGGCGGCGAGGGCACACCACCAGCGCTGCTCATGCGCGCGAGCCTCACCGGCGAGGGGGCGCCGCTGGCGCTCTGCGGGCTGACCACCTCTCCCTGGCTGCTCAGCCGCGCCAGCTGCTGCGCCGCTGCTGCCAGGCTGGTGGACCGCATCGGGCCGCGCTGGCCGGCCAGAGAGGACGAGCGCGACAGGCTGCCGGCGGTGCCGTTCTCGCTGCCCGCCTCGCCGGCCTGGCCCACAGGCCGCGGCGCCGTGCTGCGCCCCTGCAGGCTGTTGCGGCTCAGCGTGCGCACCAGCTTGTCATACACAGCTGCATGCCGCTCATCCTCAGCCCGCTGCTCCTCACTGCTCAGCCGGCGCATGTAGGGCTCGGGGCTGCCGCGCCCCTCCCCATCAGCCTGCTGCTGCTGCTGCTGCTGCTGCTGCTGCTGTGCTGCATCGCCACTCTCCCCAGCTTCGGGGGCCTCGCCAAAGACTTGGGTGCGGGCTGCCTGCGCCGCATGGGCTGCTGCCTGCGCGGCATGGGCCGCCGCCTGCGCCAGGAGGCTGCCACCGTCGGGCGTCTGCGCGGCAGCCGGACGGATCAGACACAGTCAAACGCAGGACTGGTTCAGTTGAATGGAGGCGAAAGCCACACAGGTGGAACTGGCAGGCGACCTGTTGCAGCAGTCAGGCAGGGCAGGGCGACAGCCGCCCACCTGTGCACGTGCATCCGTGTAAGCAGTGCTGCCGTGCCGCGCCCGCTCCATCGAGTCCCGGAACAGCTGCGGGGTGCGCCGCCCGCTGCCGCCGCCGCCAAACGTGAGGTCAGCCGTGACTGCACGTGGGGTGGGGCGGCGCTGGGCAGCAGTTGTGCACTTGGGCATGTTATGCCAGGTGTTGCACAGCACACATGTGGCTCGCTGGGCAAGTGAGCACAGGCATCCTACAGGCATCTTTCAACAAGCAACCTCCTCTGATCATTGCAGCAACACAGCAAGCCAGCGCCACTCAAAGGGCAACAATGCAGAAAGGGGCAGGCAGGCTAGTGGGAAGCAGGGAAGCAAGCCAGGCAAGCAAAAGCGGCAGCGCACCATCCCGCTCCATGTCGCTCGAGGATGTGGGCAGGCGGAAGGAGGAGGTGTGCGCCACGCTGGCTGCGCCGTCCTGAAAGGTCAGGCTGGCACTGCAGGGATGGGGTGGGGTGCAGGCGCACCATGCCAGTCAGAGCTGGTTTGACTACTCGCATGCATCGCTGCCCAGTGCAGCAGCAGGCAGGCAGCCATGCAGGCCTCAGAGCAGGCCGGCGCTTGGACAGCAGCGGGTGCCACCTGCAAATGCGCAACCAGCCAGCAAACAGCACCATGCGCACCTGATGCGCAGCGGCGACATGCCAAACAGGCGGAACGACTGCTCAGGCTCCAGCTCAGGCTTGCTGCTGTCGCCGCCAGGTGCCGCTCGGTCCTCGCCGCCGCCGCCGCTGCCGTCTGCGGCCAGCCCCTCTATCGCACCGCTGGTAGAGAGCGCCAGCGGCTCCACATCTCCAAACAGCCGGAAGGAGCGCTGGCCCTGCAGGTCGCCTGCCTCGTCGCTGCTGCCAACGGGCCCACTTGTGGACAGCGCTAGTGGCTCTACGTCTCCAAACAGCTTGAACGACTTGCGCCGATCCTCCAGCTCGCTGCTGCCGCCCACAGCGCCGCTGGTGGACAGCGCTAGGGGCTCTACGTCTCCAAACAGCTTAAATGACTTGCGCCGATCCTCCAGCTCGCTGCTGCCATCCGCCGGTCCGCTGCCATCCGCCGCCCCGCTGCCTGCCAGCGCCAGCGGCTCCACATCTCCAAACAGCTTGAAGGAGGCCTGACCCTGGAGGTCGCCGGCCTCACCAGCAGCGGTGCCGCGGCCGCGGCTCGCCATAAACTGCTGGTACAGCTGCCCGCCGTGGTCGCTGTTGGAGTGCTGCCGCAAGGTGTCGTCGGCCGTCAGCGCCGACAGGCCGTGGCTGCAGGGAGGATGGGGGTTGAAGGGCAGGGAAGGCTGTGGAAATGGCGGCTGCATATGCACAGCGGGCGGCTGTTATGCAGGATGCAGGTGTGCAGCCCAAGTGCTACAGCAGAAATGTTGTCAAGCTGCCAACCGTTCCTGGAACACTTCCGCCAGACAATCCTCACCTGAACGTCTTGGAGCGGAGACGCGCAAAGTCGCCGGGCCGTGGCGGCACGGGGCTGCTGGACCCGCCCTGCGCCCCGCCCCTCAGCGCGCCCGACGACAGGTTGTGGGTCAGGGGGCGGCCGCCCAGGCGCTGCACTGGCGAGGCAGCAGGAGGCGAAGCGCCCCGCAGCGATGATGCTCCCCAAGACGAGCCGGCAGCGCCCGTGCCAGCTGATGTGGCAATGTAAGGGGTGCCACTGTCGGTCATGCCCCGGGCGCCAGCACGGTAGGGCACCGGCAGTGAGCGGGGCGCCGCACGGCCAAAGCCCAGGGCCGCTGCCGCAGCGGCGGCGCCGGTGGGAAGGGAAGCGTCTGCGATGGGACGGGGTAGCATGCAAGGCTCGGTTGGCACACAGAGGCGGCACAGCTGGCATTGCCACCGATTGAAGTGCAACCAGCTGGTGCAGCCAGCAAATGCCAGCCCTGCAGCCCCATATAGTGCAGTGCAAACGCAGCACCAGCACAATTGAACTACCAAACAAGAACCAAAGGGTGCGCACCTGGGCCTCGCCCTGCAGCCGTCAAGCTGTAGCTCTTGCGCATTAGGGCCAAGCCGCTGGGCGGCGGCGGCGGCTCCCCGTCCTGCATGTGGCGATGGCGTGCACAGCATGGAGGCGGCCTGAGTGTATGCAAGCGCGCTGCCCTCTACAGCAGCATGGAGCCCAGTGCGCCAAGCTGCTGCATGCACACAAGCAGCGCAGGTGTGGAGGTTGGCCCTCCAGCACAGCGCTTCCTGCCGTGCTGTGCAACATGCCGTGCTGCGCAGTGCAACCTTGCCCACTCACCGCTGAAGGGCCGGCATGAACTGAGCTGCGCAGCATGGCCGCCGCCGCTGCCGCGCCGCGTGTGCTTCCCTCCAGCGGGAAATTGGCCACGGAGGGCGGGTTGCTGCGCCCAATCACGCTGCCCGCCAGGCTGCCGGGGCCGTGCACGCCGCCCATTGCGGCTCCTCCCCCCATGATCATTGTGACGGGCAGGCCGGAGCGGTGTGTGTCCTGGCTGTGGTAGCTGCGGCAGGAGGGGGCAGGAGGGGGCAGGGGCTGGGTAGGGTGGGGTCGGCTGGGTGCTGACAATAAGAAACCAGGCTGTTGTGGGCTGCTCGAGTGGAACAGAGGCAGTGCAACAGTGTCCTGCATGCAGCAGCGCCAGGCAGGGCAGCAGCAAAACGGCGTGAGCAGCAGCAGCCGTCCGCACCTGTCCTGGTAGCCGGGCATGCCCACAAACGAGTCGGCGCGAGAGGGCGGCGCCTCGGGCGGCCCAAACGTCTTGCGCATGTGGTAGCCTGTCATGCGCCTGGTGGAGATGGGGGGAGCAGTGCAGGGTGGGCAGGTGAGGGCTGGCAGATCACAGGCTGTGATGGAGTGCTACGGCAGATGAGGGCATACATAGCGCAACCAGCGCAGACGGCTGCAGGCAAGCACCCAGGAGCAGCACCCACCACCAGCCGCACCTCTTCAGCCTGCGGGCGTGGCGTGGCGACTCGCCGTCGCCACCGCCGCGCCGCCATCGCTTGCGGATGAAGTCCCAGGCCCAGAAGGGCGAGTGGATGGCGACGTAAGCGGCCAGCCCCGCAATCACGCCGTATGCCACTGCGCGCGGGCAGGTGAGCAGGGTGTTGACGGGTGTGGGGCGCAACGGAAAGAGATGAGGTGAACAGTCTGCTTCAGCGTAGGCCTGCTCCAGCGCGTGCCAGCCTTGGCACTCTCTACCACTCCATCCATGCTCCCTGTTTCACATGCACACCACCCGCCCGCACCGCTGTATGTGAAGGGCATGAGGACCATGGTGAGGAAGGAGGGCACCGCCACGCCGATGTCGTCCCACTCGATGTGCGCGATGTGGCCCAGCAGGATGGTGCCCACCTGCGAAAGGGGACCCACAGGCAGGGCGGGGTGCATGCTTGAGGACACGACTGCCGGCAAGCCACTCAGTCTCTCTGCAGCGCAAACCCTCGGCATCCAGGGCATTGACATGTCTGTGCAGGCTGTCTGTGCAGGCCAGCTAGAGCCTCACCCCGCAGCCCTCCCTCCCATGCATCAGTAAGGCGCTCACCAGCACGAGGGCGGAGCCGATGGCGTAGGGCGGGATGGAGGCGATGATGGGCGAGAAGAAGAGGGAGACGAAGAAGAAGAAGGAGACCACCAGGGCTGCGGAAGGGGAGAGGGGTGGCAGTGGGCTGGCTCGGTTGGCCTGGCCGCCATGGTGAAGCAGCAAGCCTGTGGGGGTGATCACATGTAAGCCCGGCAGTCCGATTGGCTAGCTTGCCAGGCTGCATTGCAACGGCTGCACCCACCCGTCAGCCCGGTGCGCCCGCCGTCCTCAATGCCGGCCGCTGACTCGATGTAGACTGCAGGGCAAGAGCGGGGGAGAGTGGTTTGTCATCCGCTGCCCAGCTGGGTCCGGACGTTGCCAACCTGGTGCCGCCATCCACCTTGCTTGCATTGCACTCGACCAATCTTGCAGTGCAGCTCCGCACCACCACCCACCCACCTGTCAAGGGCGTGGTGCCCATCATGGACCCGCTGACGATGCCGATGCCGTCCGACAGGAAGGCCCACATCTGGCCGGGGAACTCCATGGTGTCGCTCAGGAAGCCTGCGGCAGGGGCGAGGGCAGCAGTGGGAATGGGTTGAAACATACAAGCACCGCAGGCATTAGGAGTATGAGCTAATACAACAGCCAGGTAAGCCGCAGGCCGTCCCACCAGCGCTGCATGTACTAGCGCTCAGGGCTGTGCATTCTAGTGTAAATATGTAGCATTCGGTCTCAGCCGGCGCTGACCTGGCATTGAGAAGTCGAGGAGGCGCGCCATGGACAGCAGCGTGCCCGTGCAGTCCAGCAGGTCGATGTATCTGGGGCAGGCGGAGGGTGGTAGGTGGAGTGGGGTGAGGTGCAAGAGAAACAGCGCAGTTGCTCAACGCCAAGAGCAGCGAGCAGGGCTGGCCAAACTGCTGCCAAAACAAGGCGCTGGCGCACATCAGCACAAACAGGCTGTGTGCTCTTAGATGGGACTGTCCAGCCCTGCGCCGCCCCTGCCATGGCCCTGCGCCCGCTCACAGGAAGGTGAAGAGCACCAGCCATGTGCGACCGTCCTTGAAGGCCGACCAGTCCCAGGCCAGCCCAGTGGCGTTCAGCGAGGGTGCCGCCACCACTTGCTTGAACACGTCCAGCCGCTGCTCGCCGCCTGCCAGCGGGGAGGGAGGCAGGTGCAAAGGGTGGGTGGGTGAAGGGGATACTGGGCGACCGGAGCCTGAGGCCTGGAGAGGGAAGCTGCACACTCCACAACCCCACATGTGCAAACTCAGCCTTCAGGTTCACCTGGGATGGGCGAGGAGGAGCCCAGGTAGGAGGCGCCGTGGCCCGGGATCCACGAAATGATGGTCACAAAGCTGCAGGGCGGGGAGTGGGTGCAGGTGGACGGCCATCAAGCCCGGCATGCCGGCACATGCGCTGGGTGGCGCAAGCAGGCTAGTGGGCAGCAAGCCGGCGAAGCATGCCCAGTCGTGCTCCGCCCAGATGTACCCTGCCTGGCAGGAGCCCACAAACCCGCCCATGCACTCACGCGATGCCGATGATGAGCGAGCCCTTGATGCCCATGTACAGCAGGATGCACATGAGGAAGCCGCCAGAGATGCCCAGCCACATGGTGGCTGACCGCATCTGCACATTAGGCGGCAGGCAAGAAGGTGCACTTGTTCAGCGAAGCACCTAACTGGCCAGTAGTGCAAGACCCATGCCCCCTCACATGAAATCGCTGCAAGTCCAGCAGGCGTGTCTACCCCAGGCGATCGCCAGCCCCCGCATCGCACCGTTTCGCCCTTGCAGCCATACACGGTGGCAGGGGAGGGCAGGTCCGCCACATCATAAGTGGGCCAGGTATCGGGCGTCAGCCGCTCGGGGAAGGCGTACAGGTAGTTGCGGTGGCTCACGGGGCAGCCGCCCTGTGAGGCAAGGGGACAGGGGAGCAGGCGGGGTCGTTAGTAGAGATGCCTGGCAGGTGACTGCAGGTTCACCAGCAGCAACTGCGGGCATACTGCAGCACAAGCACGCATACCAGTTGCATTGCTGTCCACCCGGGCCCCTGCACCACACACCCACCACCACCAGCTCACCAAGGTGACCAGGGTGGCGGAGTCAAAGGTGATGAGGCCCAGGTTGCGCAGCCCTGTGAACGCCAGCAGCATGCCGATGCCCACTGCAGTGGAGGATTCGGAAACACACTGGTTCATGTACAGGTGATAGGAGCAAAAGCACACAAAAGCACCGCCTGCTCGCACCAGGACAACCCAGCCAGACCAAAACAGCTGCTGATGCACCTGCCCGCTCCAGCCCGCACATCATACCCCGCCCCTGCCCCCCACGCACCAGATGAGGCCATGGCGATGGACTTGGGCATGTACTTGACGATGCCGCCGCGCACGCCGGTGACCGACAGCAGCATGAAGATCCAGCCCTGTGGGGCGCAAGGCGAGAAGGGGTAGGGAGGGCGTCGGCCGACTGCCCAACAAGACGATTGCCGCTGGCTGCTGCCAACTGCATGCTGGCATGCGGAAATGTTGGTGGTGCCGCACAACCACAGTTGGGTCGCCTGCCAACCGGATAATAAAGCATGCCACCTTCCTGCCTAGGAATCCCCGCCAGCTGCTCTGCACTGCCTTGCCTCGATGAAGATGACGGTCATGGCCTGCTCGTAGGACAGCTCCCCGTCACCAAACTGCCCCACCACCTGGTAGGCCACGTACGCATTGATGCCTGCGGGAGGTCAGGAACAGGTATGGGTCAGCTGTTCGCACGTTGATGTGGCGACAAATCAACTCAATCGCTGTGCGCTGAAAGAGCTGCCCAGACTGCACTCCAGCCAAGCCTCCCGGACTGGCTGCACCCAGTCACTCATCCTAACCCCTCAACACCCTCCTCGCTCACCGATGCCTGGCGCCAGCGCCAGCGGCAGGTTGCCAAAGTAGCCGATAAAGAATGTGGAGATGAGGGAGGCGGCGGCGGTGGCGGTCACCAGGCTGCGCACCAGCTGCGTCATGCACTCGTTGGCGGACGGGTCGTCCGGGTTGGCCAGGCACTGCGGCCCCAGCTCGGCATACCAGCTCACGTTGGTCT
>VFQQ010001911.1_pt1 | contig 26229 bp, 44 predicted proteins | sample 3512341 | NCBI WGS metagenome assembly VFQQ01 (sample SAMN10412373, study PRJNA504923) | tailings metagenome | isolation source: Relicate 2 Philex TSF1 revegetated site | place: Philippines: Tuba, Benguet | collected 2017-08-29
GCTGCGTGCTGCCTGTTTTCCGCCCATCCCACCTGGTTTTGAGCCACATGCTGGAAGCCCAGCATGGCAGTTGCACTCACCCCTCTTACACTGCTTAAGAGTGCTGCAACCGGTGCAACATGGGTCTGACGAGTGCTCCTCCAGGCTGTGCATGCGTGCCGCGATGCCAGCGGCAGGGGCAGCAGTGGTCTCGAGGCAAGCGTGCTATTGGTATGCCAGCTGTGAGCGGCATTACATGGGAGTGTAAGGCTGCCAGCGTGCTCCCAGAGCGACAGAACCTGCCAGCATGTTTCCTCCGCGGGTGTTCCCGCCGTTTCGGCGCCTTCCCTTGCGCGCTGCGCTGCGCCCCTTTTGGTGGCCCAGGCTACCTTTTGCAGATCCGGTCCTCGCGCAGATCGTCACTTGTGCTCTCCCTGTGAAGCCCGCTTCCCGTTACCCCTTGCGGAGGGAAGCCTGCAGCGAGCACCAGATACGCAAACTCGCGGCTCCCAGGCGCTCGGCACCAAACTGCCGCCAAGCGCTCGGGCAGGCTGCTAGAGCGGCCTGACGGGCCGGCGAGGCGCCCAGATGTCCGTGCTCGTCGTGGTGAGGGGCCTGGCCGAGCGAGGGGCGGGCACCGCGAAACGGGGGCCTGGCGTGCCGCTTGCTCGCGCAGGTTTTGTGGACGTCTGTGAGCCGTGCTAGACCCTCAGGCGCTCGGCTGGGTCAGGGTGGTGCCGCCGCCGCGGCCGGCGCCTCCCGCTCCCGCTCGACGGCGCCAGGCCTCCCACGCTCAAGCGCCCCAAACCCTTGCATCCGGCTGCCGCTCTGCTTGCAGGACGATCAGGCTGTGAACCGGGTCGTGATCGGGGCCCTGCTGCGCAGCGTGAGTGTGGCACAGCTGGTCCGGGCTGGGCAACCGCTTGGGTCTGCAGGTCAACCCAAGATGGCCAGCGATAGCCCGGCGCGATCCAGCTCTTGCCGCCGCTGATCGCAGCATGCTGACGGCTTCCAGAAACTTGCCTGTGGGTGGTCAGGCCTGGGGGAGGCTCAAACCCAACCCGGCAAGCGCCGCGCCGGTGCTGACGCCCGGTGGCCCTTTGTGGCCCCCAAAAAGTGTCCCACTCTTGGCCTGCCTACTATTTTGAACCGCTGGTGCTGCGCCACCCAACCTGCCCTCCTGCTGCCCCCTTTTCCCGCCTGCAGCTGAACCTGGATGTGATTGAGGCGACCAACGGCCGGGAAGGCCTGCTGGCCTACCTGCGCCATGGCCGTGAGCGCATCGCATTCGTCTTCCTTGACCTCGTGATGCCTGTGTGGGACGGCTTCCGCGCCGCGCTCTCCATCCGCAGGTGCGTACCGGCTCCAGGGTCGCTGCTGCCGCATTCTGATTTGCTGAAGTTGCAGCCGGGCATGGCAAGGGGCGGCAGGAGCAGCAGCAAATGCGCAGCCGCCCCAGTGACCCGTGATATGTGTCCGGTCGTGGTTTGCTCGCGCGTCTGTGTCCTCCCTGTATGCCTGACCTGCTCCCCTGCATCTATCCGGCTCCCCTTGCAGCGCGGAGAATCAGCGAGGGTGGCAGCAGGTGCCCATTGTGGCTTACACAAGCGAGGACGTGCACCACGGCTCGCCCCTGTTTGACAAGTGCATGGCCAGCGGCTTCAACGGCGTGGTGGTGAGTTTGGCAAACTGGAGAGTTGAACCTGCCTGCTAGTCTCCTGCATGGCAGCTCTGGAGAAACTTGGGCGGCGTTTTTGGCAGATGCTAAGCTTTCAGCTGCAGCTGGGAAACAAGATAGCGCCGCGGCATGCCCGACCACCCAGTGGCAGCGGCGGCGCGCTTCCCCTGCGCACAGCCCATCCCATCCCTCGGCCGCCTCTCAGCCCTGGCCAACGTTCGCCCCCCAACGGCCCCTGCCTCCCGTGCAGCCCAAGCCAATGAACCGGCGGGATGCCACACAGCTGCTCTCCCGCTGGCTGCCCGGTGTGAGCGGCCACCCAGCCTCCAGCGGCAGCCGGCACAGCGCGAGCAGCAGCGATGAGGAAGCTCAGTGCAGCTGCTCACAGCCTGGCTGCGGCCTGTGCCGCGCCGCCTCTGCAACGTCCACCGGAGCAGCCGCTTCAGGCATGCAAGGTGTTGTGGACAGCCGCAGCACAGGCTGCCGCTCCGCACCCGACGGCGGCGGCAGCAGCAGCAGCGCCGCCGGCTGCAGCAGCGCGTCGCTAATAGGCAGCGCTGAGGCCGGCGGCGGTTCTGATGGCGCTGGCGGCGGCCGCAGCAACGCCACGAGCGAGCGGCGCTGGCTGCCCTGCTGGGCAGCCTCTCAGGCACTCAGTGGCTAGCCGCCTGCGTGCAGCCGTTTCCTTTGCGCTACGTGTCTTCATTGAGGATTGAAATCGATCGCCGGTTTTGTGGGGGTCCGCTCCTCGGTCAGCACCCAAGCGGCCCCCATTCTTGTACTCTAGAGAGAGCCTATTTTTTTCATGTGGGACTTGAATTCTGCTTGCTTGCTCCCCTGTGCCTATCTAGTTCTTTCCCTTCTCCGCAGCAGACCTAGACCGAGCAGCGCGCTCAGCTGCCCTGCTTACACGTTTTTAATGCCTCGCCTCACCTGCCCAAGCTGAGCAACCCCAAAGCTGCTCTCCCTACTACTTGCCGCCACCAACGCATGCGCTGTGCACTGCGCCTCTACGCGTGTTCCAGTTGCAATCAACTCTCCTCCCCGCCCAACAAATGACATGCTCCCTTGATTTTGAACCCACAATCGCCCCCGAACCGCCCTAGTTGCGCACTGCTTTGGCCTCTGGGCCCATCGGTTTCAAGGCTTACATACCATCCCACACATCCTTCCTCTTCATACCAGCTGGCGCACTGCCCGCGCCAGCAAGCGGCTGCCCGCTCCCCTGTGTAGCTCCTCGCATAGAGCCCCCCGACATTTTTTAATTCCCTTGCGCTCCGGCGCAACCCACATGACGCACCGCAGGCCGCTTTTCTTCTGAACACTGCTATCCGTCTGTTAGCTGTAACATCCCGATGGAGCCGAGCCGCGATGCCTCGAGGGGACCGATGAGCAGGCTGGTCAGAGCACGGCTTAAGCGGCGGCGGGGCGGGCGGTGACCGCAGCAGTGACCGCTCCATCCCTCGGCTGGCGGCTGTGCTGAAATGGATGCGATGAACGATCTCGCCAGCTCGGTGCAGCCGTTGCGGGATGTGCGGCGGCTGCCGATGCCGTCACCCAAACGCCATGTCACTCTTCGGGTCAGGCGCAGCTCATTCCGCCCAGGAAGCTCTCAACCCTAATCATCTGACACCTGATAATCCGGGATCAGGGCGCAGAAGGGCAGAATGGCGTGCCGGCTGCACCTCCTCGTTGCCTTCCTCCTTGCGGGCTGCAGCGCGCTGGTTGCGGCGCAGCATGGCGGTGAGTGGGGACTTCCAGTGAAATGAGGGTGGCTGACAAGGCCGTGGGCGCCGCCTGGTGCGCGCCGCCGCCACCGCCGCCGCTGCCACCGTACCAGCGCCGCCGCCGCTGCTGCTCGCAGATTCAAAAATGTCAGTGCCCTGCACCCTCGGCAGCTTGAACAGCTCGAGGAACCAGTCCATCAGTCCACATTGCGACTTCCTGAAATGGCCGACTGTCAAGCTTGTTTGCGGTCCCCATCGCTAGGTGGAGCGACCCACCGCCTGCCGCTCTGCTCATGCCGCCTGCCGCCCGTCACGCCCCTCGCAGGCGGCAGGGGCCATGCCTGGCGACGACGGAGCAGTCCCTGCAGTCTGCACCTATAGCTTCAGTTTAGCAACTATGATGGCCAGTTCCACTGTTTACACCCTCCAATGCAGGCATGGCCATGCCTGCCGGCGTGTCGGTGAGCGGCAACACCACCAGCCCCTGCTACGCCGACCCAGCCGCCGCCGACTGCCAGGCATTCCAGCGCGCCGACGCTGGTGCGTCACTGCTGCGCAGCCGCATGCGCACATGTTGGTCTAGCTAGGCAGATCAGTACTTGCAATCCAATTCCGCCCCGCCTTGATTCTCCTGTGGCAGCTTCCAGCGCATGCTGAGCTGCCCCTCCTTTCCCGCTGCCTTCCTGCCCCATTATTCCCGCAGACTGGCAGCTGGACCTGACCTCCCTGTGCTGTAGGGGTGACCCATCTACACATTCTATGCATCTGCAAACAATCTCCGTCCCTGCTTCCTCTTCTGGCAGACTTGCAGCTGGGCATGACCTCCCTGCGTCGACTGCAATCAACTGCTCCAACTCCTGAATTCTTTCTGTTTGCAAACCCTAATCCGCAGACTGGCAGCTGGACCTGACCTCCCTGTACTGTGCGGATGACCCATCCATACATTCTGAGCATCAGCAAAACCCCTCCGCTGCCTGGCTTTTCTCCTCGCAGACTGGCAGCTGGACCTGACCTCCCTGTGCCTGGCCATGCCCTTCATGACCTCCTGCACCATGTGGGCCGAGTGCCAGGTGAGGTGGGCCACTTGATCAAGTGTGTGGGGCAAGAGCTTGCAGATCACTTGATGTGCTATCTTACTTGCCAGCTGCATGTGGACCGAGTGCCAGGTGAGGCGCTTGAGTTTTGGGGCAACAGCTTGCAGATCAATTGATTGGTGGGGTGCATTATTCGGTTTGCCCGAGTGCCAGGTGAAGCACCTCTCGCAACTTCAACAGAGCGCAGCAGGGGGTTGCTGTGGGGGCGATGGCTTGGAAGCCATTGGTGCAGCCTGCATTTCTGAGTAACACGTGTGCCCCCCCACACATGCATGCAGTGGCATGCAGCCAGCAATTCACAGCACAGCGAAATATGCAGGCGCAGGCTGGGCCGCTGCCGAATGCCCAGCACGTAGTGTCCACCTGTAGCCTCTCTGCCCTGTCCTCGGTGCAGCCGCTGCAAAAGGCAGTTGACGAGGCAACCGGCCTGTCCAAGGCGACCAACACCTGTAAGCCTTAAGGGTAAAAAGAAATTCGTGACAGCAATGACAGCATAATGCCGCCCTGCTGTGCTCCAGGCGGCGGCTGGGGTCCCTCTGGCGACTGTGCTGCAAAAGCTGCAGTGTCGTCCGTAAACCGCAGCCATCCAATCTATGCCCCGTGCATTGTCTCCTCCCTTCCCCGCAGTCTGCTCCTACCAGTCCCTTGTGGCCTCTGTGTGCGTGGAGATGCCCCGCATGAAGGGCTGCGAGGCCTGGAAGGCGCTGTGTGTCGCCAAGGGCAGCACGGTGAGCATGCTGCGCCTGCTGCGCCTGCTGTGAAATGCACCCCCTGTGAAACTTGGAAGGCGCTGTGTGCCGCCAAGGGCAGCGCGGTGAGCATGCACAGCGTATGCACAGCATGGACAGCATGCGCCAAATGTGCTGTGCCTGCATCGTGGGCTCTGTGTGTAGCACTCCTGGCGTGCTCTGCCCAGGGCGGCGTGGTGCGTTGTGCCTGCAGCTGCCGATCTCTAGAGCTGGCCGATGGCGCATGCTTGATGATAGCGTGCTTGCGCATGCGCATGGCATCCTGCAACTGAGTGCATGCCTGCCAATGTGCCCCTAACCTCTGCACTGCAGGTGAAGCAGTGCACCCAGAACCCGCCCCTGCCCGCCATGGTCCCAGCTGAGGGCATCGATGTCACCCCCGCGGGCGCCAACAACACCACCCCCATGTGGACGTACGATGTGAAGGAGGCCGTGGATGTGAGTGCGGCTGTTGTGCCTAGATGCTTTGTGTGCTTAAAAAGGTGAAAGCCGTATGTTCAATGGCGTGCTTTTGCTGGGCCCGGTTGCACGCGGCACAGTGCGCCCCAAAGATGAGCGCAAATGGCTTTCAAGGGGGCGCACATCCAACCTAGCTGCCATGCCGCTGTAAATCCCTCGCAGACCATCTGCGCCAACGAGCCAGGCATGGAGGCCTGTGCCAACTGCACCGAGGCTGGTGAGCGGCTGTTCGAGGGCAGGGTTTGCATGCTTTCTGGCTGCCCGTGGATGCATTCCCGTGCATGGGGACGCCAAGTTGTGCCAGTCTGCCCTGGCATTGACAGCGGTCCGGCATGCGGCCCTTCGACAGGCATGCCCGCTTGCACTTTCCAGCATGCACAGCGTGCTGCCTGCCTTCCCTGCCGCAGGCCGCATGTTCAAGAACTGCCCCAACCCGCTGGAGACGCTGTCCAAGCTGTGCGCCGGTGAGGGCAATTTTTCGTGACTTACTTTGTCATGTGTGACATTGTAACGGTATTTTGCGACAACAAAACCGTTGGAGACGCTGTCCAAGCTGTGCGCTGGTGAGACAAGTGTTGGTGTTGACATGTCCAACATCCACGCTATGCGCTGGCGCAGAGCTGGCGCCGCTGGTGCTGCGGTGCTCCATCCGGTTGTGTGGGCAGGCAGGTTTCAATCCTCCCACCCTCCGCCTGCTCTTTGCAGCCAAGCCCGACATGGAAGAGTGCGCGCCCCTCCAGGAGATGTGCGGCGAGGCGGATGTGGCCAAGCTGTGGCCCGAGCTGTGTGCTGGCAGTGAGTGCCCCTTGCCGTTTCTACCAACTTGGGTACTGATCACGTTGTATTGCATATGTGGCAAGCTGTGGCCCGAGCTGTGCGCCGGCAGTGAGTGGCGCCCCGCCTTGCTTGCTTCACTGCTGACTGAACTGCTCTGCTCTCACGGGATCTGGTCAGTGCTGTGCGCTTGCAGTGAACGAGCGCATGGGCGCATATTTGGTGCATCTGCGAGTGCTTCAAATGCATCAACATGCCGCTCTGCCCACAACCCGCCCTCCGCTCCCCCAGAGCTGGTTGTGCCTCCCTTCAAGCCGGTGTTCCGCTCCATCAACATCACCGACCCTTGCTACGTCGACCCCACTGCCGACGCGTGCAAGACCTTTGCCCGCGCGCACATGGGTGGGTATTTGGCACTTGAGTGGCTGCTGGCGGCTGTATTGTGCGTGGTGCTGCAGTTATGTGTGGCCCTCGGCTGGTGGCAGCTGCAAGTTGATCTCTGTGTTTAGTCCCCGTGCCTGGGCCTGCGGCGCGTGCCACGTGTGGCCTGGTGCGGGCACAGCATGCATGCAATACTAGGGCAGTGGGTGCATGCGCAGAGGGGCGGCTTGCTGCCTGTGGCCCTGCCGGTCATGCCTATCCCCAGATGGCAACCAGTTGGCCGCCGTTCCTGCTTGCAGAGTGGATGTCCGACATGACCAGCCTGTGCAACGCTATGCCCTTCATGGTGAGATGCTGCCGAGCACCACTGTTGCTGAGCTGAGCGCCGCTGCGGCCGAGCGCTGCTGCGGCCGAGCGCTGCTGCTGTCGAGCACTGCTGCTGCCGAGCGCTGCTGTTGCTGAGAGCTGCTGCTCCTGAGCAGTGGATGTTTGTGACTTCAAGTTTGCGCCTGCTGGTTGCATGCAGCATGCACAGCCACTGGTAACGGCAGGAGCAGCAGCAGCAGCATTACTTTATATGCCTACCGCTGCCCTCCATTGCCCTGCTGTGCTGCAGGTTGGCTGCACCCTGCTGGCTGACTGCAAGGTGGGATTGGGGGCAGACCGGGTCTGGATGAGCATAGCAGCTGTGGGTCTGAGGACGGGCATCCATCACGCAAGCCGGTCGCTTGCGGGTGTACACACTGCAACACCGCTGCCGCTGCTGCTGCAAAAATGCCGTTCCGCATTGTGGCTACAGGAGCTGATTGACACCAAGAACCCCGCCACCAACAAGTCCATGGCGTTTGGCACCTACTGCGGCATGCCCTCCATGGTGGGTGGCCTCATGCATGTGGCATTTGGCAGAGTGGCTGGGTGGCATCGAATCGTGCTGGCTGCTCCTGCTGCACATCAGTCCGGCGCTCCGCAAAAAGGGGCAGCCGCTGCCATCCCAAGTACATCTGATCGGCATGTTTTTCACAACGATCGCCCGTAACGACTGCAGGTCGGCTCTGTGTGCGTTGACATGGGCAAGATGAAGGGCTGCGAGGCGTACAACGCGCTCTGCAAGGTGAGCAGCGCCTGCTTGCATGCAATGTTGAGCAAGATGTGCATGCAATATGGCCCGCACATGCTCGCATTGACTTGCTTGTTGGGATGTGCCTCGTTTCACCATATGGTGCATCCGCACTTTGCGTACCCGCCTGCTCGGCAGGTGGAGGGCACTCAGGTGGCTGGCTGCAAGAACCCCGGCGTCCCCTCCACCCTGTACACGTGAGTTTCTATGTTTACTGCTTGCCTCGACTGGTTGCCATGCTCTGCTTGACATATCACCGCCTGGTGAGCTATGTGATTCAAATAGCAGCGCTTCCGCTGGATAAACACGCCAGATCAACCTGCTGTGACATGTTCTTGCAGCTATAACACCTATGGCGTGAAGGACGACGTGGACGCCATCTGCGCCACCCCTGAGGCCGACCAGGAGGCACGTGGGCTGTGCATGCTGTGCATGCTGGGACGTGCTCGGCAATGTGTGGCATGGCATGCTCCTTCGCTGACCTTGGGTGCCATCGCCTGATCAATCAACATCGACATGTGCATGCCACACAAAAGGTGCCCCCAAGACCTTCCCGTCCGCCTGCTAATCGGTGGATTGTAACTGCTCGCCTGCCGGCCATGCAGGTGTGCGCCACCTGCGCCCCCGGCCGCGAGTGGGCCAAGTGCAAGGACCCCTTGAGTGCGCTGGTGCAGCTGTGCGATGGTGAGTGGAGGTGGCATCCACGCTAAGATGGTTGAGAGCAGTTGTTGCAGATTGTGTGCATTATGCAGCAATTGTCAATGACTGGTGGGCATGCATGCATGCATGCATGCATTGTCGCCTGCGCTCACCACCTGCAAGCTACTTGCTGCCGGCAGCCAAGACTGCCGTTGGGCAGGCTTGATGCACCTACGTGCCGAGGCTTTCACGTGCCGTGCCTGCAAGCAGAGTGTCACTCACGATGCGCCACCTACCTGGCGCAGCCATGCCATCTACACAAATTTTTGCCCATACTGCATTTCATCATCCCAACCACCCTGCCTGCAGTGCCCGAGGTGCCGGCCCAGTGCGCCAACCTGACCGCCCTGTGCGCCGAGGACAAGGTTGCTGAGGTGTACAACCAGGTGAACAATGTGTCCTCGTGTCCCTGGTTCTCATCCGGCGCAGCTAGCCTCGCAGCAGCAGCAACCACCCACTGCTGCAGCCGATGGCCTTGAGCCAAGCATCGGCATACCTTCCTCCAACCCTCCGCAGGTCTGCATTGGCGACAACGCCTCCGCAAACGCCACCATGGGTCCTGCTGTCCCCGCCCCCACCCCTGAGGCCGCCCCTATGGCTTCGGCCGCTGCCACCGCCGCGCTGGTGCCCGCGGCGACCCTGCTGCTGGCTGTGGTGGCCCAGCTGCTGCTGGCTTGAGGCAGCTGATCGGTCTAAGCTCACCTGGTGCCCGGTTGGGCACGGCATACGACAAGCTGCCCTGCTTCCCACGGCTGGGCTGCTGCAAAGCATGCACAGCATGGACGGCTTGTCGCTGAGCACTACCGGTTAGCCGGGCGGCGGAGGTCGCTGCCCAGTGCCCCAAGGCAGGAGCGCCCCTTGCAAAACACCTCTTGCAAATCCAACCCAAGCGTGGAACTCAAAAGACAGTTGAGCGTTCCTTACCCACCCACCCATTCCACCTGTTGAGAGCAGCTTACCAGCGCTCCATTCAGCAACACACCGTTGTCTCCAATCCTCCCCTGTGTCTCGCCCACCCATGTCATTACCCCATCCAATGCTCCCATCCCAGTGCCTTCCTCCAAACTGCAACTGTTGATGCCAGGAGTTTCTTTTCCATATGCACCGCTGATATTGTGCGAGGCAAACTGTGCAGTAGCAGGAGCAGAGGACACTAAGCAGTATTGCCCAAAGGGATGCAGCGGCTGCACTGGGAATGCCTCAGCCAGGCGCCAGCACCGCTGCTGCTGCTGCTGCCGCTGCCGCTGCGCCTGTCCCTGCTGCCGCTGCTGTGCCTGCCGCTGCCGCTGCGCCTGCTGCGCCTGCTTCGCTTGCCGCCATGGTCCGGCTGAAGCGAGCCAGCTTTCCAAATGCCTCACCAAAGCTGCGTGGCACCTGCATGGCAGGAAGGGCGCGAGGGGCAGAGGCTTGTATGTTTGGGGGTTGGTAGCCTGGCAATAGTCCGCAGCACTTGTCTGCAATGGCAAGCATTTGCCCGCCACCCTGCTGCACTGTCTTTGGGCTAGTTTGCATGCACAGGGAAGCGAGGCGGCACCAAATGCAGGGACTAAGCCGCCAGCCAGCCGCACCTGCAGCGATTGCTGGATCCATCCGGGCAGCTTGGCCAGTGGGCCAGTAAACTGCCCTCGTGAGTCCACAGCAGCCGCATACCTGCGAGAGAAGGTGCGAAAGACGAGTGATTACCATTGCAACAGGGGTGGGGGATGGCGGTGTGGAGTCCAGCGATGTGATGCATGCTGAGAGCAGAAGCAGTGGCGGCAGCAGCAACAGTGGCCGCAGCAGAGGCATTATCATGCACCAAATGAGGCAGCAACATAACATATACCACTACCAGCATCAGGCGCACCTGGCGTCCACCAGCAAAACAGAGGCCCAGTCGCCTCGGTGGCGGATCACACGCCCGATGCACTGCACAGGCAGGGACAGATTATTCAGATGTGGCAAGGAGCTTTGAGCTTGCACCAGCAGTTCATCAAGGGCACGTCTCCTACTGACCTGACAGTGTGTGACCCACGGCAGTCACCTTGTCTCTTGCAAGCATGCTGAAGGGAACCGACAGTAAATGGCGGCGCTACTCAGCCCACCCACCTGGTTCACAGCCTTCATGCACAGGTTTGAGTAGTACTCCTGCCCATGCAAGCTGTCAACCTGTTTACATCCAACCCCAAGTGCCCACCTGCCTGATTCACCGCCTTCATGCACAGATTTGAGTAGTACTCCCGCCCATCCTCCAGCTTCAGGGCAGCGTCCTGCCCCGCCTGCTGCGCCTGCTGTGCCTGCTGTGCCAGCTGTGTTTGCTGTGCCAAGGCAGGGTGCTGCGCCGGCGGCGGCGCCTGCTGTGCACTGCCCATGGCAGCGGCTGTTGCTGCTGAACTGGCTGCTGCTGCTGAGCTGGCTGCCGCTGCTGCTGAACTAGCTGCTGCTGCCGCTGAGCTACCTGCTGCGCCTGCTGCTGCAGAGCTACCTGCTGCTGCTGCTCCTGCTGTCGCTGAGCTGGCCGCTCCCACACCTGCCGAGCTGCCTCCTGCTGCTGCTGAGCTCGCGGCCTGCCTGTCCATAAACCGCATGCGCTCTTGCAGCTCCGGATCAGAGGGGTTGGGGTAGGGCAGGCCCACCATGATGACGCACCTGCACACAGAAAGGCAGCCACCCGCACCACACACTGGGTGAGTTCCTTGGCAGATGGTTCCATGGAATGGATGGCATCAAACACTCCAGGATTGGAAATTGTAGCGAACTGCCCAGCACAAAACCTCACGTGTGGACAGCCATGCCAGGCTGGCAACTCGGGGCACACGAAGAAATCATTGCAAACAGTGCTGCGCACCTGCCCAGTGCGTCCCCAAAGTTGATGCCTTCTGCAAGCTTGCCGCCCACCACGCACAGCATCACCGCTCCACTGAGCGATCCGCTGCCACCGCCGCCCGCCCTGCCGCCGCCCTGGTTGCCGCTGCTGTTCTCAGCATGCACAGAGGGCGGCTTGCCAGCGCTGCCCAGTGTGACAACTGCCTTGCCGCCGCTGCTGCCGCCGCCGCCGTTACTGCCGCCGCCGCTGCTGCCACGCGCAGCAGCTGCCTGTATACAGTCGGCATAGTCTGCTAAGCACGCCTCCACTTCTCCTGCTGAGCGCGGCTCCCTGAACACACGCTTGCGAGCCACCAGCTGTCGCAGCAGACCACTGGCCTGCCACCTGCACAAGCGGGCAGGTGGGCGGGGCAGCTTGGTCGGCGGTGGGTTTGCGCAACAGCACTGGAGATTGCGCAAAGCCCATGGGCGGGATGAGTGCCGCAGCGCAAGCAGGGAGTAAGCAGCTGCATGACATGAACGCTGAGGTCGCATGACACAGCCCAGGGTCCAAGCAGCAGCAGTGTCACCCTAGCAGTCGCTCAGCAGCCGTGCACGGAGCTTTGCCCACCTGGCTTGCACTTGATCGGCGTACGAGAAGGACGGGAAGAAGACCACCACACCGCCCGGCACCACCTGCACAGGGAGGGCAGCGTGTGGTTGGAGTTGGTTAACACGTCGGTGAATCAACCAACCAACACCACCAGGCACAACCTGCAGGGTGGGGGCTGGGTCGTGACAATGTCGCAGGTTGAAGTGGACTGCAGGTGAGCAGTGTTTGTTGTCGAATGGGTGCCATGCCTTGCTGGCTGTGGTCAGCACGCATGACATGGCAGCAGCTTAGCTAAAAGCACACCACCACCAGTAGCCCACCTGGCAGGCGTTGAGCACCAGTCGCCCCAGCTCATCCATTGTGGCTGCGCTGCCCCGAGCCGCGTGCCGAAAGTCCAGGGCTGCACCGGACGGCCCGCAGCCGACCGCAAGTGCCAGCAGCCTGCAAAGAAGCAGTGCAAGATGGAGGATACCAACCGGCCGTGTGCAGTGGGAGGTCGGCTGAGAGGCTATGAAACAACTGGGTGCCTCGCAGGCATGCCAAGCAGCCTGAAGGCGAGCCGGCGGTGCACATGTTGGCGCAGTGCCGCAATTTGGAAACTTAGGGTGAGGACTTTGCAAAGTTGGTAAGACTCACCGCTCTCGCGCCACCACATGCCCGCACGAAAAGCGGTGCAGGCGGTGTGGCGGCAGGCCCGGAAACAGGTGCAGCACGCTTTCCAAGGGGGACAGCGTGCCACTTTTGGGATGGAGGAAAGAGGGTTACAGGACAAGAGTGAAAGCCAGTGAGGCAGTAAAACGGCAGCCAGTAGCGTGACATGGGCCATGCAAACGGAGGCACCCACGTGGCCATGATGCATGCTGCTCAGCAACCCCTTGCGTGGAGGCTTACATCAAATGAGCAAACAATATCCTCAGCTCACCTGGCCAGCACCACAGCATGCGCAGCGGAGACCACAGCGCCAAAGTGGGCCGCAGCGTTCAGCAGCACAAACTTCAGCAGCCCTCCGCCGGCGCTGCTGCTGCTGCTGGTGCCACTGCTGCCGCTTGCAGGTGCACCAGCGCCGCCGCCTGTCCGCTGCTGCCCTGCCTGCCGCCCCTGCTGCTGTGCCTGCTGCGCCTGCTGTGGTGGCTGCACCACGATACGCCCATCAGCGTCCACACTGGTCAGTGCTTGCAGGAAGCTGACCAGCGCATGCAGCGGCCCGGTGCCACCCGCCTCTGCTGCTGCAGCCTCTGCCCCTGCTGCTGCGCCGCCGCCGCCGCCAGCCGTGCCTGCTGCCGCTGCTGCTGCTCTTGCTCGCCCTGCTCCTGCTGCTGCTGGTGCTGCCACCGCTGCCGCCGCCCTCTTCTGCTCTGCCTGCCAAAAGCCGGCAATCTTGTACACCGCCTTGCTCTCCCGCACGTAGCTGCACACCAGGGAAAGTAGTTCGAGGGTGAAGGGATGCTGGCCACCAGAACATGCCAGCCCTAAGCATCCATGAGTCAGCATACGTGTTCCATCATTTCCGTCGCCGGTCTGGATGCAAGTAGTGAACAACAGGCGCGCAGCAAAAGGCAAGCAGCACAACCCAAGGCATCTGCAAGCTCACCTGACCAGCTTGAAGAGGTTCAAGTTGTCCAGGCCCGTTTGCAGCAGGAAGTCGTTGACAGTGAGCACAGCTCCGCCGCATGCCGCCGCCCCGCTGCTGCTGTTGCTGGCATGAGTGGCTGCCACTGAGCCACTGCCAGGTGCCAAAGCGGGAGACAAGGTCAGGGCGCCGCTGGCTGCGCGGCTCAGCACCTGCGGCAGCGGTGTGTGGTAAATCGCATTCCTGAGCTGCACTCATTTTCTCATGCAGGGTGACGAGCACGTGCCGCGTGAGGCCTCTCATCCAATTCCAAAGGGCAGCTGCTGTCGTACACACAGTCGCACCTGCGCACACCGCGCCAGCGTCTGTATGTGGCGGCAGTTGCCGGGCGCGAGGCGGGACTGGAACCGCTGAAAATAGGCGGACAGCTGTCGGTGGGCCGTTGTGGCACCTGCTTCTGTGAGCTCCGCGGCGTGGCTGCTGTTGATGGCATCCACTGCAGGGGGCCATGGAAGGAATGCGGCATTGAGATACATGTGAGGGACAAGATAGCATGGGAAGGGAAACGTCAACGGAATGCCGCCGACATGTCACTCAGATGCTCAATGTCGCTCAAATGCTGATGGCGTGTTCATCCGTGCTGACCACGCGTTCCTCCACCCACCATAAGACCGAACAACACCCCACTCAAGGGCCGTCAACATCCCAAACGAAACACACCCAGGTTGTGCCCTTCATCGCCATGATCCCTCCGTCTTGAAACTTGCTGATAACAATATACGGCAACGCACCCAGGTTGTGCCCCTCGTCCACAATCACCACGTTGCCCTCCAGCCAGCCTGTGATAAATCCGCACCAAATCCGAAAAGAAGCAGCTCACCCAGGTTGTGGCCTTCGTCCACAATCACCACGTTGCCCTCCAGCCGCAGGCCCAGCGCTTCGCGTGTTTCCTTCACCAGCAGGCAGCTGCGGAAGGGGTAGATATGAAGCAGCTGTTCAAAAGCAATGCATTGCAGACAGCCTGCCCGCGTCTCCTTCACCAGCAGGCAGCTGCGGAGTAAAACATGGAAGTATGAAGGCAAGCGGAGGGGTAAGAGGGTGACCGTGTTTGATGCAAATGCTGCCGTGGCACCACGATGGCAGGAGCATGGCAGGAGCATGATGCCATCTGCTTTCGGTCCCCTTCACACTTCCCCTCAGTCCAGCATGATTGGGCACAACAAAGCTTGCCTGTAGGGCGCCAGGATGATGTCTGCTTCGGGCACCGCCCGGCGGGCGGAGTAGTACGGGCACACCGACTTGCGGCGGCCTGCGGTAGAGGGGTGGGATGCGGCATGACAATCAGTCGGCTACAGGATTGCTGGGCGCTTGATGCCATGCAGCAGCCTGCAGGCCGGGAGGGGAGGAGCTCTTGAGAACACAGGTCCGCTCTGAAAAGGCACCCGCTATGCAATGGCAAGGCACTAGCGCAATGACCATGCCCCACATTTTAGGGATCGCACCCAGCTTGGCCAGCTCCTCAATGTCAATGGGGTGCGCCAAAATCATGTCGCGAGTCGTAGCAGCCACCTGGCTGCCGCTGGCCAGGTAGGGGCAGCGCCCGGCGGCGGCCTGAGCGAGGGCAGGCGGCAAGAGGGATCCAAGCGTCAGTGCTTGTGGACGGAGAGAGGCAGCCTGGCTGCCCTGTCCAGGTGAGGGCGGCTTCAGAAGGCTGACCAATGCCAGTGCAATCGGGCTGGTGTGAAGGGTCCCGCGTGGGTTGCAAAGCCGGACCAAGGGATGAGCGCAGCACCCTGCCACCCAGCTGCCCTGCCAGGCCACACCTTGCGAGCCTGCGGCCCCGAAATGCTGCCGCCTGCCGCCGCTCCCACTGCTGCCTTCTTGCTGCCGCTTGCAGGCTTTTGAAGGTCCAGGCATCGCTCGTTGATCAGGGCAGGGGCACCCAGCTGCAGCACTGCCTCATTGATGCACAGCGCCTGCACACAGGTTGATTGTTGCACAGATGTGTGGAAAACAAGATTCATCGAGATTGCTTCCACGTGCCCACCAGCAGTGCAAGCTGCACGCGATACACACAGCTGCATTTTGCGGGAACTCGAACCCTTGATGGCACATCGACACCTGAATGCATGTACAGACCAGCTGTGCGCCTGGCAGGGTAGGTTGGAACCTCGTGCAACAATTCTGGCACAAGTCTGGAATCTCCTGCAACAAATCTCCGTACCTTGCGCGACCCGAGGGCCACCAGAGACATTTCGTCAGCAAAGGGCGTGCGGTGCAGCTCGCCCACAAACTGGGACAGCTGGGAGTGCGTGCGGCTGGCAAAGATGATCTGCAGTGGGGGGCCAAAAAGAGATGAATGCCTGGGCAGGTGGACCGGTGCTGCTCTCTCGCCTGCTGGGCCGGCAGGCAGCGCATCTGGCCGTTAGCGGCAGCAATGGCAAAGTAGGCCAATCTCCACCAGCATGCTGCCCAGCTGGGTACCACAACCAGCCTGCCACCCACCCACCTGCCGCTTGCGAGGCGCCTCCCCCTCCTCCCCCTCCCCCAGCCGCTCGCCTCCGCTCCCGCCCTCGCTGTCACTGCCGCTGCTGTCCAGTCCTGGCCTAAGGCCGGCAGCGCCGAGGCCGCGCTTGCGTGCTGAGCCTGCTGCGCCTGCTGCGGTGTCATCCTCCCCGTCGGACCGCCATTCGTCCATCAAAAACTCTGCATCGAGGTCGTCTGCTGCTGCTGCTGCTGCACCTGCTGCGCCCGCCCGCCTACCTCCGCCAGGCTTTGCACTCCCGCCGCCCAGCCTGCCGCCGCCGCTTCCCAGCAGCTTGGCTTTGGCGCGGGCAATGCGCTTCTGCTGCCGTTCCAGCAGCTGCTGCTGCCGCTGCCGCTCCTGCTCCTCTCCAAAGTCCCGCATCCAATCTGGCGCATCGTCATCGCTGTCCCCTGCTGCGGCTTCTGACCCTGCTTGCCCAGCGCCTGGCGCGGCAGCTGGCTGCGCACCGCCACCGCCGCTGGCGGCACGTGCAGAGGCGGCGGCGGTCTCCGCTGCCTCACGCTCCCGCTGGTCGTGCAGCCACTGCAGGCTGGCGCAGATGAGGCTCAGCGTCTTGCCAGTGCCTGCGGAAGCAGGTATGCAAGTGGGGGTTGTAATCGGGGGAGCAACTGGACAGCAGTGATGTCAACCTGGTAAAGCAACGCAATATGACACAATGTCCACAGCTCGGCCCCGCCGCTGCTCTGTGCACACACACGCACCTGTTGGGCTCTCAAACAGGCCCACGCCGCCGGCTTCCAGCGCGGAGTAGAGGGCACCCATGAACCCCAGCTGGATGTCATAGGGCGGGTAGGGGAAGGCGGGGAAGTCCGCCCGTCCTGCGAGCAGGAGCGGCGGCGGGAGCGGTGGCGGCGGCCGGCAGGCGAGTCGCGGCAGGGGCGCGGCAATCTGCATGCGGTTTGCCTGCCTTCAGCTGCTGTTTTGGCCACTTTCAGACGCATGAGGCCGCTCTGCAGCGGCGTTCAATCCGCCCGGCGCCAGGGAAGCCCGCAGCACCCACGGCAATCCCAGCAGCTACTGCATTGCGATCAACGCACCTGCAGGCTGCGCTGACGCCCCGCCACCGCCTCCAGCCGGCGCGCCCATCCCGCCGCTGCTCTGTAAAGCTCAGGTCCGGCTGCAGAGCATCAGGAATGTTTCGATGTGCACTGGGGAAAATGAGGAAACGCACCAACCCCCGTGCCAGGCCCGGCCTTGGCGGCAGAGGCCCACCGCCTCCCGCCCATGCACCCTTCCGACGCACCTCACTGCTCTTCAGGCATTGCCAGACAGCGCCTCTGTGACGGCAGTCACTGTGCTTACAGCATCGAAAATGCACTCGATTTCATGAAGTCACTGTGCAATGCTCTGAACACTCATACAGTTGTCATGCGCACGCTTCCTGGCCGCTCCGGCGTGTTCAGGTGGCGGCGGCAGCAGCGGCCCGCTGCAGCCCTGCCTCTTGCACGCTGCAGAGTTGCGCAAAGCTGAGCAACACGGTACCGCAAGTTGGATGGAGGCGCCCCCTTGCATGCCATCAGATGGCACACAGGGCCCAATGTGGCACCCCGTTCCTCACGGTTGTGCCGCTGCTGCTGCTGCTGCCTGCTGCTGCTGCTGCTGCTGAGCCGCCGGCTGCGTTGGCGCCACTGTCACGGGCTTGCGGGCTGGCATCTCCTGGGACTCGTACTGCTGGATGTACTGTGCCGCGTTTGGCTTATTTTCGATGCGAGCGGTCTCGTGCCGCACCACTGGGCGCGAGCACAGGCCGCCCATCGGCGCGGCGCAGGGCCGAGGCACCGGATGACAGCTGCTGGGGATTGCTGCACACAATTTAGAAGAAAGGCAGCTGTAGGTATGGGTCTGGGCATGAGTGGCCTTTTGTGTGGTGTTGCTGTTCTCACAGAGCAGCCAAAACAGTCGTGCCACCTGTGGCTTAGGCCGAGCGGCGGCGTGGCGGCACCGGCGGCGGCGGCGGCAGTGGTGGCGCAGCAAACGGCGACCAAGCGTCGGCACGACAGTTACGGATGCCCCGCGACACTCACGGTAGCTTCCAAACTGCGCCCTGCGGCTCCTTCACGAGAGCGCTGACCCGAGCTGAGAGTTAGGCCGCGGTGTGGGCGTGAAACGGCTCCAAACACGCCACAAAGTGCCACAAACACAGCAGGCGGCTCGCTCTGCTGCTGCTGTCCGGCACCGTTTCCAAGCCAATCGCACTAGGTGCCTCCTTGGGCATGCATCATCAGCCTGATGGCAGCTCTGCTACGGCATTACAGGGTCCCTGGGCACTTTCGTGGGACGCGGGGGTGCAAGGCGGTGGGTAAGCCAGTGGATTCTGTCGGGTTGCAGCTGCGGCATTCGCCGCCGCCTGGCATGCATTCAGTGCTGAGTTGAGCTGCAGAGTTCGGTGGCTACCTAGGTTGGGTTCGTGTGTGATTGTTAGCTACTCTAGCTGACTGTGGGTACCACATGGGCCGCTGCCGCCGCAGCTATTGCTGCTGTCGCACCGGCCGCATGTTTCGCTTCCGAGGTGCTCAGAGGTAGGCGCTGCCGCCGCCCAGCTGCTGCACCATCACATCGATCACATCACCATCCTGCACGTGCACAGCAAGGTTGTGTGAAACAATCACCTCAGTGAACCAGCGTGCATGCCACAGCACCAACACACGAGCTGTGCGTGGTCAGGGCCCGTACAGCATGTCGCAGTGTACCAGCCTGCAAGCCTGCCCCAGCTGTGTCGCACCTCCATTTCAAGGTCAGCAGGAGTTTGCTGCAACAGAGGCGGGTTGGAAAATATATATTCGGCTGATGTCGCAGCAAGCACTCACACGCCACCACGCAAGCAGGTGCGCCCATTCAGCACATTGCTATAGCCGTGTGCTTTGTGCCCGCTGCCGCGCCCTGCAGCCCTCGGGCTCGTACGCTGCGCAAGCAAGCCCGCCACTCTGCTGAGCAGCATTTGCAATAGCAGGCATTTGCATCCGGCATCCCCCAAGCTATGCAGCATCAAACTCCGGCCCGCACCTCTTGACGCAGCCGCTGCTGGTCGTAAACAAATCGAAGGAGGTCCTGATCCAGCCCCGCTTGCTTGCAGTACGCATTGAAGATCTGGGCGGGCGAAGACAGGTAAAGGGTTGGGCAGTGAGGGTCCGCGCTTGGTGCACTGTAAGCGAAAGGGCGCAACACGGGGAAGGCCGGCGCCCGCAACCCAGCGCTCGTGTTGTCCCCATGCGCCAGCCACCCAGCGCCCAGTGCGTGCAGCAGCAGCTTGCCTTCTGGAACGGCATGTTGCTCCGGACCTGCACCATGTGACAGAAGGGGTGATCGTCAACCAGGCTGCCTGGCAAAAGGGAAAGAGGCGGAGCTTTGCCCGCAACTCGCTGCGCCCGCTCGAGTCCTCATTGCTGCCCAGCCAGTGCTTCACTCCAGTCCAGCCACCCCACCTTGAAGGTCAGCTCGTTGCCGTCTTGCGAGCGGACCTTGAGCTGCAGCACCTGGCCGTCCGCCATTGCTGCTACTTGCTAACGCAACACCTGCGGGGCGGCGAGCGGCGGCTGGAAGCCTGGTGGCGCTGCGGGCCTGGGGCGCAGCTCGACTGGCGCAGGTCGCATGACCAACCTTCAGGGTGGACCCACAGGCCCTGCAAGGCCCGCCAAAAGGCGCACCCGACTTTTGACTGGCTGCGGGCGCCCGCTGCTGAGTCCCGCGGCAATTGGCAGTGAACTTCAGTTGCCTGAGACGCAAGCAGTTAGTGGTGATCGCGCTTTGGGGCCCTCCACGCCCAAAAGCAAATGCCGAAATGCGCGTGCAAGGGTTGGCTTTCCGGCTCTCTGCTGGGTCAACCCGACACATCATGCGATCCTGATTCACAGCAGGAGGGGAACGGCGTGTCAGCGCCTGCTCACGCACCTGAAGCGCCGGAGCGCCGGCGCCCCACCCCTTGTCTCACCTGCACCTCTACGACATGCAGCGGGCGGCAGCGAGTTTCGGCAGCAGACGAGTAGCAAGCAGGCCCTTGCGCTGCAGCCGCCCGCCCTCCGCCGGCGCCGAGGGCGGCGCCGCCCCGCCTGTGCTCGACCGTCTGTGCCGCATCTGCTGGGACGTGGAGAGCGCAGACGATGACCTGGTGGCGCCCTGCGCCTGCAGCGGCAGCATGGTGAGCGCTGGGTGGGGCATGGGGGCACGGCAGCCCGCCAACGGCACCCATGAGCTGCAGCGCGCCGGCCACACACGCCTTGCTGCCCGCTTCGATGAATCACACAGCTTCCTTCCCGCTCTTCCTCCCCCCGCAGCGCTACGTGCACATGCAGTGCCTGCAGCACTGGCAGGCGCAGCTGCGTGCCACCAAGGGCGTGGCCGCGGCGCGGCGGTGCGATGTGTGCAAGGAGCGCTGGGCAAAGTGCTACCAGCCGCCGGCCGTGCCCACAGACTGGCGCACCATGCTGAGAGATCTGTTCCGCAGCGTGCCTTGGCCCGCAGTACTGGAGGTGCGAGGGGCCAGGGGAGCGTGGGCAGGCATGCTAGGGATGGTGGCCGCATGGTCCGCTCTGCTGCGCGGGTCATGTGAGCCTGCTGTGGTGCTGCAAAGTCTGCAAAGCCTAGCAAGGCTGTGGCAGTGGGCTGCGGCGTCTGTTGCCCCGGCTTTGCGTGAGCTCGGCCCCAAGTTTTAACTCATGTCCCACCCTTCCCCATCTGCTGCCGCAGTGCTGGAAGTTCAGCGTGCTCGCGATCAGCACGCTGCAGGGTGTGCGGGCGGGCGTGCAGGGCTTCCGCTGCGGCATGCAGGTGGGGCTGGCTGGCTGGCATGCTGCATGCGTTTTTGCTGTTGACTGTGCTGCTGTATTGAACATCAACTGTGATGGTCGGTGTGTGCAGCAGCAGGGCATGCCGCAGCGAAGGGCAGCTTGATTGCTGCGACGACGCCACCCCTGCTGCATCATGCACAGCCGTGCCGTTTTGGTTGCAACAGTATGAACCCTCTCAACAGAGTTGCGGCTGTCCTGTCTCATTTGCAGTGGGCGGCTGGGGCTTCACGGCAAAACTTGGAGGAGCTGGCGCGCTGGGCGCCCGAAATGGCGCTGGCTGCAGGGACCGTGCCGCCTCTCAAGGCAAGCTGGTGCATGAAAGTGCGACACACCATGTCTGTCGCTTGGCAGCCGGCATGCTTGGCCATTGATGCGGATGCTTCTTTGAGCACAACTGCAGTAAGCGTCTTTGCGGCTCTATGGGCTAGGCATTCCTTGCCCCTCCTTAGCAGCTGGTTTACGTTAGCAAGCTCCTTTTCCGTGCAGGCACCCATGGCACTCTGTTTGGTGGCCTTCGTGACGGGCTTGGCAGCTCAGGTGAGGATTCAGACTGACTGGCACCTGCAAATGTACTGAACGTCGGTGGCAGAGCTTTCAGGGCGTTTGATGCGGGACGGGGCAGGCCGTTGCGCACGTGGCGCCCGCGCGAACACGTCTTGGTTGCTCCTTTGAATCGCAGCATCTGACACGCATGTTGCCTCCCCGCTCTCTCCCCGCTGCCGCTGGCAGGTGGCGCTCATGTCGGTGGTGTGCGCCTGGGCCGGCAGCATGGCGGGCTTCGCCTCTGGAGTGGCGGGATGCCTGCTGGCCACACTGCATGCTGGAGCCGCCGTCGTGCGCCAAGGTGGGTGCTGCGCCTGGTGCCGATGTGAGTGTTTGGCTGCACTTGCTGCCGAGCGCCGGGCGTAGGCAGCTGGGTGTAAGCCGCCGGAGCAGCCACAGAACAGATGTGCCACATGCAGCCAGGACCAGCGAGCCTCTGCTCGGCGTCACAGCCTCCCTAGCCTCCCGCCCCCCTTGCCCACTACCTGCAGGTGCCCTGGCCGCCAGCGCACTGGCATCGGGCGCAGGGCGCCTGGCCGCATCTGTGGGCGGCCTGGCGACACCGGTTGTGATGGCCCTGCTGAAGGCGCTGGCCTTCACACGCTTGTTTGCGTGAGCCCAAGCTCGACGCTTGTACCCTTTTGTAGATAAGCAGTTATCCCACCCTGCTGTATAGTAGTGCATGCTGTTGTACCTAAGCTGTAGATCAGTTGGGGCTGCTTCTCAGCTCCTGGTCGTGTGTACCCCCACTTCACCGTCAGTAGACTTCTCGTGCTCCTGCTGCTGCCTCTCCTGCTGCTGCTGCTCCTGCTGCTTCTGTACTGCTGCTTTCCATCTCTCCCACTGCTTTACCGCAAGCCTGGTTGCGCTTTCATAGTGACAGCCTGAACAGTTGCTTTGTAAGCCACTGCCAACAGCGGAGGGCTCGGGCGTGTGTGCATGGGTGTGCTGAGAATGGGAGCTTTCTGCAGGACCATAGCAATGATCTGAGCCGTCGGACATGTGTCTGTTCTTCACCTCACCTTTGCCTCGGTGCCACTATTGTAGCCGCCCGGTTTGGCTGCTACCCCTGCTTTCTATGCTAGCAACAGCGCAGCCCAAGTGCGTGCGTTAGGTCAAAGTGGCACGAGCTGATGCAGTGTACTTTCATTTTTGTGTGAGACAGGGCAATGGAATGTGAGCTGCATGCCACACGACCAGTGCATGCAGGCAGCACAGGGTGCGCTTGGCAGCACGTCTTCCAGGCACTGCTGACCGCTGCTGCCGCCGCTGCCGGTCCGCGAGCCAGGTCTGGCTGCTGCCTGCCCAGCTTCGCCTATGCTGCGCTGCGCTATCAGGCATGCCGGCCCTGTTGCTGGCGCTGGAACGAGGCCTGTCTCTCGTCCTCACCGAGGCTGAACAACCCTGCGTGCTTGGCCGCGGCCCGCACACGCGCTTGAAGAACCGCTTGCTGAGCCGGCGGGCTGCAGTCTGTACGCTGCAGCAGCGCGCTGGGCAGGCCGCAGCGGTTGGCGTCACCGCCGGCCGAGCGGCGGTCGCCGTAGTGCGGCGCGGCAGCAGCCTCTCCTCGTTCCAGCTGCTGCCAGCTGGAGAGAGCACAGTGCTGCAGGATGGTGACAGCCTGTACCTGCTGGCATCCTCACAGCAGCTGCGCTTTGGGTACAGAGTTGTGAGCCTGCCGGCTGATGGGGGCCATGCCAGCGGCAGCAGCGGCGGGGGCGGCGGCCAGGCGAGGGAGGCAACATTGACACAGCCTCTGCTGGGCAGGCCGCAAGTGGCGGATGGGGCAAGCAAGCTGCCACCAACGGCATCAGCAGCAGCGGCAGTCACAGTACCAGCAGCAGTGGATCCAGCAGCAACAGAGGCAGCGGCTGCAGCGGCAGCTGCGGAGGCGCGGGAGGCACGAGCGGCGGCCACCGCTGCCGCCGAGGCACGCGTAGCAGCAGCGGCGGCACGGCACACCAGCCGGGCAGTGGCTGCAATAAACCGAGCACGGCAGGCCAGCATGGAGGCAGAGCAGCCAGTGGAGCCATCAGGCAGCGCGCCCTCTGACGCTGTTGCCATGCACCCGGCAGGGCCAAGCAGCACGGGTGCGGCGGCAGCCATTGAGCGAGGGTCAGAAGTGGTTGACCTCACTCTGTCCTCTGATAGCGATGCAGAGGCACAGCCGTCAAACCGAGCAGCCAAGCGGCCGCGGATGGCTGACGGAGGCGCGGGCTTGGCTGTGGCGGCAGGCGCCAGTGCAGGAGCGGCAGCAGGTGGTGGGGCAGGGGCAGGGGAAGCAGCGGGCCATGGCCAACGCGTGGCAGAGGCAGCATCTGGAGCAGCGGCTGCGGCAGCAAGGGAGACCACCAAGCAGGCGGCCAGTGGGGGTGGGGGCCTGCTGAACAAGCGGTCGCAGCCAGGGGCAGCCGGACGCGGGGCTCTTGGCAGCACTGTTCTGGCTGAGAACGTTGGTGGGTCTGATTCTGATGAGCAAGCCGGCCTGCTGATGCGACGGCGGGCCCCACATGCAGCGCCAGCTCAGCGGGCACAGCAGGGCAGCGGTGCACAGCAGGGCAGCGGTGCACAGCAGGGCGGGCCCATGACGCTGCGCCAGCTGCGGCGGCTGCAGCTGAAGTTGGATCTGTTGGATGCCTGGGACTTCCTGCTGCGGTTCAGTTTCGAGGAGCCGCTGGTTGCGCAGCGCATCGGCGCCGGCCAGCTGGCGGCGGCGCTGGGAGCGCTGCGCACGCTGCCCGTGCCGCGGCCGCTGGCTGACCCTGCAGAGCAGCATACTTTTAGCGTGCTGTCCTACAACATCTGGTGGGTGCTGGCTGTGGCTTGGGGATGGTGCAGGTATTAGCTGAGCCTGAGAGGGGCCGCGCTCTGGTGTGGCGCGACTTGCGAGCAGCATGCATCTACTTCTGCTCTTGTCAACCACACCTGGCGCCCGATTGCCGCTTGGCAGTATTGACAGTAAACCCTGCCCGCAGGTTTGACAACATCTGCGTTCCTGAGCGCCTGGCTGCCATCGGCCGGCTGATTGAGCAGGCGCCTTTGCGGCTGCCCGACTTTGTTCTGCTGCAGGTGGGGTTTTTGCAAGGTCTGCGCAGGTGCTGCACTGTGGGAGGACTGCGCTACTGCCACTCTGTGACCAAACAATGCAGGCGGCCGCGGCTTGCACCCAAACTGCTCAAAGTAATTTCTGGTTCTCTGCAGGAGATGACGCACGCCTTCTACTTGCGGTTCGCTGGCATGCCGTGGTGGCAGGCCTACCATGCCAGCCCCATGCCGCCGGTACCTCCTTTGGGATCGCATTACTTCACAACCGTCCTGTGGAGGAAGGACAGCCTGGCAGCTGCGCAGTGCCACCCGCCCCACCCCTTCAAGCAGACCAGCATGGGTGAGTGGTCGGTTGGCCGGGTGGCTGGACGATTTAGTCATGTGCTTGTGGCATGGAGAGCCTCACAAGCCCTGAGGATTGTGGGAACGGCGGAGTGTTGCGCCTGCCGCCTGCACAACAACTGTGCATGGGCTTGGATTTGGCAGCCTGTTTGCTGAAAAACCAGGCAGCCCAGTGCTGAGCCATCACACGTGTGCCCCTGCAACTGCTGGTGGCCAATCGGCAGCCTCAGATGTACATGTGTGTGTAATACTGCCACGCATCATGTTGGTGTGTGTCCCATCCGGCACATGCTGACATCCCCTGCCGCTGCAGGGCGCGACCTGAGGGCGGTGAGCGGCAGCCTGGGCGGCGCGCCGCTCCGGGTGTGCACCACCCATCTAGAGAGCCCCATGGGTGGCCCACGGGAACTGATGTGGCCGGAGCGGCGTGCACAGGTGAGGGAGGCGACTGGTGCTGTCCTTGCGAGGCAAGCAAGCAGACAGGGCACCCGTACCGAGGCGACTTGCTGCAGTCAGCCCTCAGCCAGGTGTGCTCCTGGGCAGACTGCTGATGTCTCGTTACTGCTTGACATTCCATCTTGATTGAGTGGGCACACATCCTTGCGACACAGATGGACGAAATGCTGCCGCTGCTGGACCACAGTCCCGAGCCCAACTGCTTAGTGGCAGGTGCGCTGCCGCAATGTGCATACATTGCATGCGACCCGGCTTGCCCCCAAAGGCAGACAGTGTTGCCTGGTGCTGGATAGCGCCTGGTTTGCGCCCTGGTGTGCTCTGCTGCCGCCCCACTCCCGGCACCCACCCTGCTTTCAGAACTCCTCCACTTGCCCCTGCAGGTGACATGAACTGGATTCCCATCAATGGGGTGGACGAGCCGGTGCCGCTGCCGCCCGGCTGGGTGGATGTGTGGCTGGAGCTGCGGCCACAGGACCCCGGATGGACCTACGATTCACAGGTTGGTGCGATAAGGTGGCCCTGTATGGCTGTACGCTGCAAGCCTGGTCGAGTGGATGTCCTGGCGCTGCGGCCCCAGGACCCTGGCTGGACCTATGATTCACAGGTATGCTCCTGGACAATCTGATGATCCAGCTGTTGACCGGGCCCTGGTTGGTGTGCATGCTCCGGCTGTCGGCAGCTGCTGCGGGGCGCATGCACAGGCATCAGAGGGCATCTGCCTGGAAGCAAGTGGTTATTCTGCTTGTTCTGCCTCCCCGTGTGCAGGTCTGCTACCAGAAGGGTCGCAAGTATGGCCGTGGGGTGAGTGGCATGGAGTCTTTTGCGTGCTGCAGCTGCCTCGCAGTTCAGGCAAGTAGCATCTGGTGCAAATGCAATAGTTGCGGCAA
>VFQQ010001912.1_pt1 | contig 26218 bp, 20 predicted proteins | sample 3512341 | NCBI WGS metagenome assembly VFQQ01 (sample SAMN10412373, study PRJNA504923) | tailings metagenome | isolation source: Relicate 2 Philex TSF1 revegetated site | place: Philippines: Tuba, Benguet | collected 2017-08-29
CGGGGCTGTCGATGTGCCACGAAGTGATCAGCCAACTACGTGGTGAAAGCGGCGAGCGGCAAGTACGCGATGCGCGGATCGGCCTGCAGCAGAATGGCGGCGGCATCATCGGCCTGGAAGAGGCGGTGTGCGCGGTCGCGATCTACGAGCGCTAGACGGACTCCGTAGGATCGTCGAGTTCGGTGAGGCGCCGCACCCAGTCGCGGCGGTGTCGGTCCAGCATGGACGTCATAACCTTGAAGTAGCTGTCGATGTCCTGCTGCGTCACGCTGTCATAAGCGGCTTGGAAACGATTCCTCTGCCCGCCCGAGACGAACTCCAGCAGCTTGTCTCCTTTGCGTGAGCAGTAGAGCTGCTTCACGCGGCCGTCCGTCGGGGATGCGCGCGTGAGGAGGTAGCCCGCTTTTGCCAGCTGCCGCATTGGTGCCTGGATGTTCTGGTGCCTCACGCCCAGAACGGCGAGCAATTCGCTGACCGTGAGGCCAGGAGCGAAGTGTGCGAAGTAGAGGATTCGGTGGTGCACGCGACCCATCGACTTCTGGGCAAGGCGCGCATCTGCGTCTTCGCTAATGCTCAGCTGCACCATGAAATGCAGCACCAACCCCGTATGAACCAGGCGCTTCTTTTCCGCGGCGACTCCGGCCGCATCCCCGCCAGTGTGTCCCCTGCCGATGCATGCGCCTTGACTGCGATCCATGGCGTTGAGTCTAGACCACCCTCTCAGCGCTTGCTAAAAGCGGCTGCGCGCATGCTCTTGCCTTGGGACTTACCCCTAGCAGCCGGCACGCGCGTTTACTGCAACCATCTTTGATGGTACAACCTTATTGACAGAAATAATTCGGGTCACTAACCTCGATTCGCCTTTGCCCAGGTCCGGTCTGGGCGACACAACACAGGAGACAACATGAGACACGCATTTCGCTTGGCACTTGCAGCGGCCGCGTTCGCGTGCTCGCTCGCCGCGACGGCGCAGCAGCAGCAGCCTTTCAGGATCGGGGCAGTCCTCCCGCTCAGTGGCGCCTTCGGTGTGTTCGGCCAGAACATGAAGCGCGGGGTCGAGTTCGCCATCCAGGAGCGCGGCGGCAAAGTCCTGGGCCGGCCCATCGAGGTGGTCTGGGAGGACTCGGAGACCAAGCCGCAGGTGGCCGTGCAGAAGACATCGCGGCTTATCGCGTCCGGAGTTGACGTGCTCTTCGGAGCCGCCAGCTCGGGCGAAACAATCGCCATGATGCCCTTGGCTGCCCAGGCTAAGGTCCCGCACCTGGTGACGATGTCGGCCGACGATCGCATCACGGGGACGAACAAGACGCGCTACACGTTCCGCACGTCGAACAACTTGGCGATGGAGAACGTCATGGTCGCCGAGCAGGTCAAGGCCTTGGGGCTGAAGAAGGTTTATGGCGTTGCTGCCGACGTCGGCACCACGCGCGAAGGATGGAATGACATTCGGGCGCTGCTCACCAAGGAAGGGGTGCAGATCGCCGGAGAGGATTTCCCCCCACTGGGCAGCAAGGACTACTCGGTAATCATCGACAAGGTACTGAAGTCGGGTGCCGACACGGTCGTGGTCGTCGCCGCAGGAAACGATGCGATCGGCTTCGTCAAGCAGAGTCACGAAGTCGGGCTTGGCAAGAAGGTCAAGATCATGGGGCCGGTGCTTCTCGACGACACGCTTGCTCGAGCCGTGGGCCCTGGCGCCGAGGGTGTCATGTCGGCCCAGCGCTACCACGCAAGTCTGCAGAACCCCTCAAACCAGAAGTTTGTCGAGGCTTACAGGAAGAAGTACGGCGAGCCGCCGGATTGGGTGGCTGGAGAGGCCTACGACGGCCTGTCGTGGTTCCTGAGCGTCGTCGAGCAAACCAGAAGCAATGACCGGGAGAAGTGGGTCGATGCTTTCGCGCAGTCGAGCTGGCCGAGCTCCATTGAAGGCGGTAAGGCCATGCGAGTGTGCGACCACCAAGCGGCGCAGGGCGGTATCTGGGGCGAGGGTACCAAGCCGGGCAGCGATTACCCCGTGCGGGTTGTTCGCCAGGTTCCCAGCAGCACTGTCTTCACCGCATGCAAGTAACGGAAGCCGGCCGGCTTCCGGTCTGACGAGCACCCATGGCTCTTACGCTCATCGGTCTGAGCATTGGACTGCTGCTGTTCCTGGTGGCTGCTGGACTGACACTGATATTCGGTCTGCTCGGGGTCATCAACTTCGCCCACGGTGCTTTCTACATGCTTGGTGCGTACATCGGGTACCAAGCCGTGGCGAGCACCGGCAGCTTCTGGCTGGCGTTGGCTTTGACCCCGCTCATCGTCCTGCCGGCAGGCGCTCTGCTGGAGCGGGTGCTGCTCCGCCCGCTCTATGCCAAGCCGCATGCCCAGCAATTGGTGATGACGTTCGGGCTCATTCTTGTCATGGAAGAGGCCGCGCGCATGGTTTGGGGGCTTGGCTACCTTCGCGTTTCGCCCCCGGCTGCTCTGGCAGGTACGACGGAAATCTTCGGCAGCTACATCGGCGACTACCGGATCTTCGCGTGTGTCGTGGCGGCCGTCGTCGCAGCCGGGCTATTGCTGGGCCTCGAGCGTACGTCGCTGGGCGCGACCATCCGCGCCGCGGCGGCGAACCCGCGCATGCTTTCTTGCCTGGGGGCCGACGTGAACCGTCTCCGCATGTGGACGTTCGGCGGTGGAACCGCTCTGGCGGCGTTCGCCGGCGTACTTGTATCGCCCCTGGTTCCCATTGATTCCGGGATGGCAATTACCGTGATCACGGACTGCTTCGTCGTGATCGTTGTCGGAGGTTTGGGAAATGCGCGGGGAGCTATCGCGGCGTCGCTGCTCGTCGGCTTGCTTCGCGCTTTCGGCCAGCAGTTCGCGGCGGAGTGGGTTGATGTGGCCACCTATGGGCTGCTGATATTCACGCTGCTTATCCGGCCGGCGGGGCTTTTCAACCAAAGGACGCGAACAGCATGAAGCCGGCCAGTCCGTCTGTCGGCAACTGCTCAGCCGAACCTCAAGCCCCGAGTTCTCTCGGGCATTCGTTCGGAAAAAGGGCCACGCTCACCGCGGCCGCTCTCCTCGCGATGGCAGCTCTTTCCGCGGCCATCGCGCCGCCGGCAGTCCACTACTTCCTTACCTCCGCGGCGATCTGGGCGATTTTTGCGCTCGGGTTCGACCTTGCTTTCGGAGTGGCCGGACTGTTGTCCTTCGGGCATTCGGTCTTCTTCGCTGCGGGCGGCTATCTGGCTGCGCTGCTGACGATGCTTGCCGGGATTCCGATGTCGGGGGCCATCCCTTTGGCCGGCCTGTCCGCCGGAATATTGGCTGCGCTTGTCGGCATGCTCGCCCTGCGGATGTCGGGCGTCTATCTGGGCCTGACTACGTTGGCGGTCTCGCAACTTTTCGAGACGCTGGTCGCCGTGCGACTCCGCGCGTACACCGGTGGAATGGAGGGGCTGGTCGGCGTCGCACGGCCGGCGATCTTCGGGCACGTACTCGACGACGACCGGTCCTATTTTCTGTTTGTCTTCGCCATCTTCATGATGGTGCTGGGCGCCAGCGCCTTGCTGCGCCAGTCACACTGGGGGCGCGGGCTGGTCGCGATGCGAATCAACGAAGTTCGAGCGCAGCAACTGGGCTTCAACACCCTGCGATTGAAGATCAGTGCCTTCGCGGCGTCTGGGGCGATCAGTGGCGTAGCCGGCGCGCTGCTGGCGTCACTGATGAGATTCGTCAATCCCGAGATCCTCAGCTGGACGATCTCGGGCGATGTCCTGATCGCCACTCTGATCGGTGGCGCGGGAACGCTCCTTGGCCCCGCCTTGGGAGCCTTGCTGATGTCGTGCTTGCGCGAAGTGCTGGGTGGGATGACAACACACTGGCACGGATTGCTCGGCGTGGTCCTCATCGTCTTTACTTTGTGGGTGCCGAATGGACTCGCGCCTGCGGTCCAGGGTCTGGTGCGCAAGCTGCGTAACGGATGATGAGCGCATCACTCCCCATCCTGAGCGCCAGCCGTCTCCGCGTTGCATTCGGAACTTTCCTTGCGGTGAACGATTTCAGTGCCGACTTTGAACACGGCCGGCGCTACGCCCTCATCGGACCGAACGGGGCCGGGAAGACAACGCTGCTCAACGCGCTCTCGGGACGCCAGCGGGTAACATCAGGCTGCGTGCAGTTGTCCGGCGAGGACATCACGCACTTGCCTGCTCACCGTCGCTTGACCGCTGGAATAGGCCGCAGTTTCCAGATCGTGAACATATTCTTCGGCTTGACGGTATTCGAGAACCTGTGTCTTGCGGTGCAGGGAGCGCGCTATGGTGGGCGGCAACCCTGGACACGTCTCGCAGCGGGCGACCGGGAGGTCCAGCAAGCGGCCCAAGAGCTGGCGGAGCAGGTCGGGCTTCAATCGATGTGCAACGCGCTTGCTTCCACGCTGTCGCACGGCGATCAGCGCGCACTCGAGCTGGCGCTCGCATTGGCTTCCAATCCGCGCGTGCTCCTGCTGGACGAGCCCCTGGCCGGCGTCGGACACGGACGCATCGCGGAGACTCTGCGCCTCATCGAGGGAGCCTCGCACGGGCGCACCGTGTTGATGGTGGAGCACAACATCGAGGCGGTGATGAATTTCGCCGAAGAGATTCTGGTGCTGGAGGCCGGCGCCCTGTTGGCGCGGGGCACCCCGGATCAGATCCGATCCGATTCGAAAGTGCGCCGCGCTTATCTGGGGGACTGATGGACACTGTGCTTGACGTCAGGAACCTGAACGTTTTCTATGGCAAGGCCTGTGCACTCGAGGGAGTTTCGTTGTCGATCCCGCGCGGCGAGATTTGCGGACTTCTCGGACGCAATGGCGCAGGCAAGACAACCTTGTTGAATGCCCTGATGGGTTTGCTTTCCATTTCAGGCGGTGACTACCGGCTGAACGGCCAAACGGCCCGCGGCGTACCCACACATCTACTCGCCCGAAGTGGCCTCGCTCTCGTACCGGCAGATCGGCAAATTTACGGTGAGCTCACCGTACGTGAGAACCTGGCGCTGGCAGCGCACAGCCGCCGGTCCGGACCTTGGACACCGGACCGGATCTTCCGCTTGTTCCCGCGGCTGCTCGAACGCTCTGAAGGGCTGGGCGAAAACCTTTCCGGTGGCGAAAAGCAGATGCTCGCGATCGCGCGTTCACTGCTGATCCAGCCTTCGGTCCTCCTGCTCGACGAGCCCACTGAGGGGCTCGCGCCGATCATTGTGCAGGAGGTCATCGCAGCCGTCGCGGAGGTGCGCCGCGAAGAAGGCGTGTCCGTGCTCATCGTCGAGCAGAACCTGAAGGCGGTCGCTCCGATCCTGCAGACCGCCCACGTGCTTGAAACCGGGCGTGTCGCGTGGAGCGGGCCGGCGGAGACACTGATCGAAGACGAATCACTGTCCCGAAGCCTATTGGGACTGTAGGCGCCAAGCACCGCTGAAGATGATCGGGCGATCGACTTCTTCAGAGTCAATTGACATCTTAGTGAGGGACTGACACATGCAAGCAACTTTCAGCGTGGGACATGTACCGCGCAATCTGGACGGCAAGGTGGCTATCGTCGTCGGCGCCGGATCATCGGGTCCCGGCTGGGGAACGGGCAAGGCAACAGCGGTCCACCTTGCGAGGTTGGGCGCAGGAGTCCTGGGTATCGATGTCAACGCCGACGCGACGGCAGCGACAGGTGACTGGGTGCGCCAAGAGGGCGGCAAGTACGAAGCGTTCGTTGGAGATGCCACCACACCCGAGGGTGCTGCCGCTGCAGTGAACGCCTGCATCGACCGCTTCGGCCGCGTGGATATCCTGGTGAACAACATTGGTGCCGGACCGGTTGAGGGCGTCGTCGAGACCTCCCTCGAGGATTGGGAGCGAGTGTTCCGCTTCAACGTCACTTCCGCGTTCCTGATGGCCAAGCACGCGATCCAGCCGATGATCTCGGTGGGCGGCGGATCCATCGTCAATGTCTCTTCGATCGCCAGCAATCGATGGACCGGGGTGCCTCTGTCGGCCTATTCCGCTTCCAAAGCGGCGATGAACCAATTGACCCAGAACATCGCGATGCAGTACGCCGCCAAGGGAATCCGCTGCAATGCCGTACTCCCTGGACTGCTGATGACACCGATGATGCTCGGGACCCTTTCGCGACACTATGGGAACGACGTCGACGCGCTGATCCGCAAGCGGGACGCCGTTTCACCGACTGGAAAAATGGGAACCGGATGGGACATTGCCTACGCCGTGGGCTTTCTCGCGTCGGACGAAAGCCGCTATATCAACGGCGTCCTCCTGCCGGTGGACGGTGGGTTGAGTTGTCAGGTCATCGGCTCGACTGGGTAGCGCGCCGGAGTCATGGGAGTGGGATGAAGGCGGGAAGCTGTGAACCGCAGCACTAGCCTATCTTGCTGACCAGCGCCCCCAACTTGTCGATCCGCATCTCGACAACGTCCCCAGTCTGGATCTTCAAGTTGGCGTCCAGTCCGCAGCCCCCCGGAAAGGCGCCGCTGGTCACGACATGTCCTGGCATGAGCGTCTGCGCTCGTGAGAGGTAAGACACCAGATCGGCGAAGCTCCATGCCATTTCAGACGTCCGATAGCTGTTCACGGTCTTGCCATTCACGACGAAGGACATCTCGAGATCCTGCGGGTCACCAACCTCGTCGGCCGTCACCAGCCAAGGTCCGAGGACGTTGCTGTGGTCGGCGTCCTTGCCCTTCGTTGGGCCAAGGCCAAACGCCATCTCCTTGCGCTGGATTTCGCGAAAGCTCACGTCGTTGAAGATGGTGTAGCCAACAATCGCGCGCCGTGCGTCGTCGATCGACAGGTCGCGCCCGCCCGTGCCGATGACCGCCGCCATCTCGCACTCCACGTCGGTTTCGCTCGCATAAGCAGGCCTTGGGATCACCGTGCCGGGGCCTTCGACTGCGTCGGGATTGGCCTTGTAGTAGGCCCGCATGTCGCTGTTGCGATCGGGGAAATTGAGCATCGCGAAGCCCTTGTCCCTGCTGTCATCGACGTGAGCGGACCAGGTGATGAAGCAAGCGATGCCGGGGGGACGCGGAATCGGCGATAGCAACCGCACGGCCCCGATCTCGTACGCGACGCGCGCACCTGCCCGCGTGGCTTCACGCCCGGAAGTCACCGCGTAGTCCAGCGCTTCCTCTGCCCACTGCAGTCCGAGAGGCCCGGAACCAATCAGCGCGAGCATGTCGCTCGGCACCTGAGCGTCGCCAACACGCGCGGCAGCAGAAGCGCTCAGATGTTGCTCCAGGTACGCGACTCGCGCCGCAGTCGCATCGATGATCGTTCGATCGCGAACGATACCGACACGGCGGATTTCCCCCAAAGGTCCGGAGACGGCAAAGGTGCAGAGTTTCATAGCTTTGGCTCAGCAGACAGTTGAGGACTCACGATTGCTGAGGCCAACGCTGGTCGGCTTCACATCGTGGAGATGTTCGACGCACCCTGCGGGCGGCACGTTTCAAGGAGCAGAAAACTTCTCGTCGAGAGGGAGCATCGTCTCAAAGCCGGGCTCGATCGGAACGTCCAGCGAATTGACGACGCGGCCGACGCAAGCATAGAAGCCCGCAATCACAACGAGCTCGACAAGCTGCTCATTCGGTAACACGGCCTTGAGGGCATTGATCGTGGCCTCGGTTGCACCGCATTTGATGGCGGTGTCTTCAGCCAGTGCCAGCACAGCGCGCTCGGCTTCGGAGTAGATGTCGCTGGTCTGCCAATGCTCCAGAGCATGCAACTTTTGTTCTGGAACGCCTTCATCGAGCGCGGCCACCCAGTGATGCTTCCACTCGTATTCGGCCTGCTGCAGCTGTCCGGAGCGAACGATCATCAGTTCCCGCAGCGCCGCTGGCGAGCTGGTCTTGAACCGCAAAGCATGCCCGAACTCCATCCAAGCCGGCAGCAGGCCGGGCGCCCATCCGAGCAGCCGATAAAGGTGCAACACCGGTGCACCCTGCCAACGTTTTCGCAACCGCTGGAACACATCGGCGACTTGCGGGTCCTCCGGCTGCTCGGGGACGAAGGGGAGGCGGCTCATACGGACTCGGTCGGGTCATCCAGCTCGGTGAGTCGCCGCACCCATTCACGACGCTCGGGACCCAGCATGGCCGTCACCACCTTGAAATAACTTTCCACATCCGCCTCGCTCACGCTGTCGTAACCGCGCTGGATACGCTCGCGCTGGCCCGCCGAGACGAACTCCAGGAGCTTGTCCCCCTTGCGGGAGCAATACAGCTGCTTGACTCGTCCGTCCTGCTCGGACGCCCGGCTCAGGATGAACCCGTCCGCGATCAGTTGCCGCAGTGGTGCTTGGATGTTTTGGTGTTTCACACCGAGCACGGCGAGCAGTTCGCTGACGGTGATGCCGGGGGTAAAGTGCGCGAAGTAGAGGATGCGGTGATGGACGCGCCCGAGCGTCTTCGTGAGCAACCTTGCATCGGCATCATCGCCGAGGCTCAGCTGCAGCATGAAATGCAGCACGAGCCCCTTGTGGACGAGCCGCTTGAGTTCGGATGCGGACAGCCGCGCGGCGTGCGGCTTCGCGGCGGACGTTGAAGCACTTGGCATGCCTTGAGTCTAAGGCGTGCTCACTCCAGTGAGAGCCCGAGCGATTTCGCGATCGGACCCCATGCGGCACGGTCGCGCGCCACCCGCTCGGAAAACGCCTTGGGCGTCTCGTTCAATGGCGCGAACCCGGCAGCGCTCATCGTCTTCAGGACCGCGGGGTCGGCCGCCGCGGTCGTCAGCAACTGGCCCATGCGGCTGACTATGGCCGGCGGCGTGCCGGCGGGCGCATACACGCCGTAGTAGACGGTGGGCGTGAAGTTGAAGCCAGCTTCACTTACGGTGGGGACGTTGGGCAGGGCGGGATACCGCTCGCCTGCCAGCACTGCGAGCGGGCGCATCTTGCCTTCGTTGATGAACTGCGCGATGGGACCATAGAACAGCAGCGTCGCCGAGGCATCGCCGCCGAGCGTTGCCTGCAGCATCTGTGGCACGCCGGGGTAGGGGACATTCGTGAAGCTGCCGCCCATCGACTTGTTGAACTGCGCCATCATCAGGTGGGCCGCACTGCCGACACCCCACGTGGCGAAGTTCGCCTTCTGCTTATTCGCCTGTGACCAGGCGGCGAGTTCCTTCAGGTCCTTGGCAGGAACGCTGCTGTTGGCGACGATCGCGAGCACGACCGTCGCGATCGGGGCGACGACGGTGAAGTCGTGTTCGACGTCATAGGGCACCTTCTTGTAAATGTGCGTGTTGATGGCCATGACGTCGGACACGGGCAGGCAGTACGTGTACCCGTCGGCGGCGGCGCCCTTGCACGCCGCGGCGCCGATCATGCCGTTCGCGCCCGCGCGGTTGTCGATGACCATCGGCTGGCCCGTCTGCTTCTGGAAGACGTCCGCGATGGCGCGCGCCAGGATATCCCCTCCGCCGCCGGCCGGATAGGGAACGATCATCTTCACGGGGCGGGAAGGGAAGGCGTCCTGTGCCGTCGCGATGGAGCCGAAGGCAAGGCACGTGATCGCGATCAGGGCGGGAAGCAATTTCTTCATTGCAGGTCTCCTGGGGTGGGCAAAAGGTCTGGAGGGTGCGCGGCAATGACCGTGCCGCGCGAGGACGGCGCCAGCCGGAACTTCGGTGGCACGTAGTGATGGGCTGCGTCGTGAGGAAAGTGGACGACGGCCAGCTCGCCGCCGGGGCCGGCAGCAAGGAAAGATGGATCCTCATCGCCTGCAGTGTTGGACATGCCGAGTTGCGTCTACTGCTTCTGGGAGTGAGCGGCACCGGTCGATTCGACGAGGCGCTTCCACTTCGGCACTTCTGCTTCGATCTGCTTGGCGAAAGCGCCCGTGCCCAGCGGGTCGGGCTCGATGCCGGCCGCAACCAGCTTGGCCTGAAACTCCGACCGCTGAGCTACCTTCAGGAACGCCGCATTCAGTTTCTCGATGAGGGCGTCGGGCACGTTGTTGCGTGCCAGCGCGCCGCCCCAGGACGTGAGCTCGAAGCCCGGCAACGCGGCCTCCGAAATCGTCGGGACTTCCGGCATGGCGCTGGACCGCTTGAGGCCGCTCACGCCGAGCAGCTTCAAGTTGCCTGCCTTCGCTTGAGGCAGTGCAGTCGCGATGGCGGTGAAGGTGATGTCCAGGTGGCCGGCGATAACGTCGGTGAGCGCCTGGCTGCCGCTGGTGTAGGGGACGTGTTCGATCGTCGTTCCTGCCATCTGGTTGAACAGGGAGAAGGCGAGGTGAATCGTCCCGCCCAGCCCGCTGGACGAGTACCTCAGCTTGCCCGGGTTTGCCTTCGCGAACTCGATGACCTGCTTCGCGGTGGTGAACGGCGAGGACTTTCCGGCCACCATGACGAGCTGCGCATTGCTAACCTTGGTGACGGGACGGAAATCCTTCACCGCATCGAATGGCAGCGAAGCGAAAACGAATTGGTTGATGTAGTGTGCCGGCGCCGTGAAGAGCAGTGTGTAGCCGTCGGGCGCGGCCTTCGCCACCACTTCGGTGCCGATGACGCCCGACGCTCCAAGCTTGTTGTCGACGACGATCGGCACCTTGAGCTCTTCCGAAGCCCCGGCCGCGGCCAGCCGACCCACGATATCGAGCGCCGTGCCGGGCGCGAACGGGACGATGAGCTTGATGGGTTTGTCGGGGTAAGCGCCTTCCGCCAGTGCCAACATCGGGATGCCGGTGGCCAGCAGGGGCAGCGCGAGTATGCTGCGTCGCTTCATCGTGAGAGCTCCTTGCGGAATTCGAGCACATATAACAAGCCGCTTGTGCGAGTATTAACCCGTAGTCGGATCGGACCTCCGGGCCGATAAACTACAACCTACCTGTAACATCTCGCGGGAACCCTCATGAGGCTGATCGACTATTTCAGGCGCGGCATGCTGAGCGCTCCGGAGCGCACGGCGTTTGTTGACGCCGATGGCCAAGGCGCGTACACGTACGCGCAGGTGAACGAGCTTGCCGAGCGCGTAGCGGCTGGATTGCACGCTGCCGGGAACGCGGCCGCAAACGTCGCCGTGTACAGCCCCAACGATCCGAAGGCGTTCTGCGCCATGATCGGCATCTTCCGCGCTGGAGGCCGGTGGGTGCCGATCAACATGCGCAACCCCGTGCACGTCAATGCGGCCTTCCTGCGTACGACGAAGTGCTCCCTGCTCTTCTTCCATCCGTCACTGAATGAGCAGGTGAAGGAGCTGCGCGAGGCGGTGCCGACACTTCAGCACCTCGTTTGCATCGGGGAGCCGATGGAGCAGGGTGTCGGAATCGGGTTAGACGAATTCATGGAGCGTGCCGCGGACCCGGCACCCGAGCCGGAGGATGACCCGAATCGCGTGGAGACGATCTTCCCGACCGGAGGCACAACCGGGCTTTCGAAGGCCGCGATGTGGACGCAGCGGACATGGGGCTCCGCGATCAAGGCATTCTGGACCTGCCTTCCGACCGACCGCCCGGCGGTGCACTTGGTTGCCGCTCCCATGACGCATGGCGCCGGTGTCGTCGGCCTCATGATGATGGCCGAGGGCGCAACGAACGTGGTGCTGCCCTCTGCCAACGCGCTTGGCATCCTGGAGGCGATTCAGCGCCACAAGGCGACGCACTTCTACATTCCGCCCACTGTTCTCTACAGCATGCTGGCGCACCCGCGCGTCCGGGAGTTCGACTACTCATCGCTGCGTGCGATCGTGCTCGCTGCATCTCCGGTTGCACCTGCCAAGTTCAAGGAAGCGATGGACGTGTTCGGGCCGGTGATGTGCCAGTCGTTCGGCCAGGCGGAGGCGCCGATGTTCCTGACATTCCTGTCGACGCGAGACCTGTTGAATGCGCCGGAAGGGAGCGATCGCTGGTCAAGCTGCGGGCGTCCGACGCTCGGACAGCGCGTCGAAATCATGGATGACGATGGCAATCTGCTTGCGCCTGGTGGCCGCGGCGAGATCGTCGCGCGGGGGGACTTGGTGTTCCGCGGCTACTACGAGAATCCGGAAGCGACCGCTGAAGTGTCGAGGTTCGGCTGGCATCACACGGGCGATATCGGCTACAAGGACGACCGCGGCTTCACGTACATCGTCGATCGCAAGAAGGACATGATCGTTACCGGAGGCTTCAACGTCTTCAGTGCCGAGGTCGAGCATGTGATCGCCGGCCACCCGTGCGTGGAGGACTGTGCGGTCGTCGGCGTGCCGGACCAGAAGTGGGGCGAGGCAGTCAAGGCGGTGATCCAACTGAAGCCCTCGATGCAGGCCACCGAAGAGGAAATCATCCAGTTGGTGAAGTCGACGCTTGGCTCCGTCCATGCACCCAAATCGGTGGATTTCGTCGCCAGCTTACCCCGCAGCCCCAATGGCAAGGTGCTCAAGCGCGAGATTCGTGACAAGTTCTGGGAAGGCGTGGAGCGCCGCGTCGGGTAAGCGGCATGGGAAGTCGCCTCGAAGGCAAGGTGGCCATCGTGACTGGCGCCGGGACGCGCGGTGACGGCATCGGCAACGGAAAGGCATGCGCCTTCGTTTACGCGCGAGAAGGCGCACGCGTGCTGGCTGCGGACGTCGACATGGGACTTGCAGAAGCGACGGCCGAAATGATCCGTGCAGAAGGTGGCACGTGCATTCCATTTCGCGCTGATGTCTCCAGGTCCGAGGATTGCCGCGCCCTGACCGAAGCGTGCATCAAGAGTTTCGGCCGAATCGACGTGCTGCACAACAATGTCGGAATCACCAATTCAGGCGGGCCCGTCGAGTATGCCGAGGAGCAGTGGGATCGCATGATGAATGTCAATGCGAAGAGCATGTTCCTCACAGCGAAGCACGCGCTGCCGCACATGGAGCTGCAGGGCAGCGGATCCATTGTCAACATCGGCTCCATCAACGGTGAACGGGCGATCCCATTCCCGAAGTTCGCTTACGCGGCGTCCAAGGCGGCAATGATCGCCATGTCACGCGAGATCGCGATCCAGTACGCACCGAAAGGCATACGCAGCAATGTGGTGCTGGTTGGCCTGATCAGGTCGCCGATCGTCGAGCAGAACAACACTAGGCTGTATGGCGGCGACCCGGACGAGATGTGGCGCAAGCGTGATGCCATGTCCCCGACGGGCAAGCAAGGTGAAGTCTGGGACGTCGCGAACGCGAGTCTTTTCTTCGCATCGGATGAATCGCGGTACGTGAACGGCACCGTCTTGCCCGTAGACGGAGGCCTGATCAACATGGTGAAGCTGTAGCGTCCCCCCGGGGCCGTTCGAGTGAACGCACGCTCTATAATGAGCACATGTTCGATAAGGAATCCGGGGTGCCGGGGCGACTCACCGGTAAGCGGGCCGCAATCACCGGGGGCGCGGCCGGCATCGGGCTAGCGATCGCGCAGCGATTCGCCGGGGAAGGCGCTTCGATCGCCGTGTGCGATCCAGACCGGGCGAGGCTTGCCGCCCTCCAGCAGGAGCGCCCCGATTGGCTGTACGTTGCCGCGGACGTCTCCATCGAGTCGCAGGTCGCCGAGTTCTTCGAAGCGTGCCGGGCCCGCTTCGGAGCTTTGGACTGCCTCGTCAACAACGCGGGGATCTCGGGGCCGACGGCAGGCATCGAATCGATCGCGCTCGCCGACTGGGAGGCGGTCTACGCGTGCAACGTGCGCGGCGCATATCTTTGCACCCGCGCAGCAGTGGGCCTGCTCAAGAGCGCAGGCGGATCCATCATCATGATGTCATCGCTGGCCGGCCGTGTGGGCGTTCCCTTTCGAACGCCCTACGCGTCGGCGAAATGGGCGCTCATCGGGCTCACCAAGAGCCTCGCTGTTGAACTGGGCGAGCACAAGATCAGGGTGAACGCCATCCTGCCGGGCCTCACGCGGGGGCCGCGGCTGGAGCGGGTGATCGAGGCCCGAGCGGCAAGCTCCGGGCGCACGTTCGAGGAGCAGGTTGCCGTCGAGGTCTCCGCCGGCGCCCTCGGCGAACTCGTCGAGCCGGAGGACATCGCAAGTGCGGCTCTCTACCTCGCCAGCGACGAAGGCCGGCGGGTCACCGGTGTCTCACTGCCCGTAGACGCCGGGCTCGAATCCGCGACCTTCCGGTGAGCGCTCCAAGGCCGCATCGCCGCACCCGTGATGCTAAGCTTCGCGCCTTTTCCCGGAGCCGTCATTGAGCAGCGAGTCCGTCGAGCGAGGGAGACAACGAGCAGACCAGTCGCGCCGTGTCAGGCTGCCGCCTGACCTGCGAAAGTCGATGATTCTCCACGCCGCGATCGACTTCTTCGCGCTGCACGGATTCTCAGCGTCGACGCGTGATCTCGCCCGGGGCATGGGCATCTCCGTATCGCTGATCCACCGTTATTTCGCGACGAAGGAGGCGCTGATCGCCACGGTGTACGACGCCGTTTACTCCTCGCGCTACGACAAAGCCTGGCTCGAGATTCTGCAAGATGGATCGGTTGCGCTACGCGATCGCCTTCTGCGCTTCTACAGCGCCTACCTGGCCGCCGTGGACGACGAGAAATGGGTGCGGATCGCGCTGTACTCGGGTCTGTCCGGAACAGGCCTGGGCAAGCGTTACCTGGAAAGCTATGTCTCCCAGTTCATCGAGGCCATCGCAACACAGCTGCGCCGGGAACGTGGATCAAAGACGAGCGGGCCCGTCAGTGAAGCGGAAGTCGCCCGCGCGTGGGTCCTCCACTCCGCGCTGATGTACTTCCTGATCCGCAAGCACGTGCACGGCCTGCCCGGGTCGACCGAGCTGACAATCGAAGTCGCCGTAGATACGTTCCTCGCAGGCGCGCTCGCGGCCTAAGCGGCTTCAGTTCTCCTGCCGGAGATCGGGAAAGTCTTCTTCCCGGTATTCGGACGGGACCGCGCTCTGTGTCGCCTGACGGGTAGCTTCCTTGGCGCGCAGTTGCACCCGCCGAATCTTTCCCGAAATGGTCTTCGGCAGTTCGGCAACGAACTCCAGCCGGCGCACACGCTTGTAGGGGGCCAGCCGGCGCCGGGCAAACACGAAGATGTCCTCGGCTGTTTGCCGCGACGCCTCGACTCCCTCCACGAGAGTGACGTAGGCCTTCGGAACGGCAAGCCGTACCGGGTCCGGGCTGGGGACGATCGCCACTTCCGCAACGGCCGAGTGCTCCATCAGGACGCTCTCGAGCTCGAACGGGCTGATGCGGTAGTCCGACGCCTTGAAGACGTCATCTGCGCGGCCGACGAAGGTCAGATAGCCATCCGCGTCGCGCGCGGCGGTGTCGCCGGTGTGATAGTAGCCGCCGCGCATCGCATCGGCGGTCTTTTCCTCGCTGTCCATGTAGCCGACCATGAGCCCGACCGGCCGGTCCTTCAGGTCGATGCAAACCTCGCCTTCGTCGGATTCATGGCCGTCGACATCAAGCAGGACGATGCGGTAACCCGGAAGCGGCAACCCCATCGAGCCGGGCTTGAGGGGAAGTCCCGGTGAATTGCCCACCTGCGCACAGGTCTCGGTCTGCCCGTAGCCGTCGCGAAGCGTCAGGCCCCACGCCGAGCGGACCTGCTCGATGATCTCAGGGTTCAAGGGCTCGCCGGCGCCCACGACGGAGCGTAGCGCGAGCTGCTTGCGCCATGCGGCAAGGTCTTCCTGGATCAGCATGCGCCACACGGTCGGCGGCGCGCACAGGCTCGTCACGCGGCATGCCTGCAGGGTTTCGAGCAGAGCGCGCGCATTGAAGCGCGGCGTGTTGTGTACGAAGACACAGGCGCCGGCGTTCCACGGCGCGAACAAGCAACTCCACGCGTGCTTGGCCCAGCCGGGAGAGGAGATGTTTAGGTGCACGTCGCCCGGCTGCAGGCCGAGCCAGTACATGGTCGACAGGTGGCCGACCGGATAGCTCTCGTGCGTGTGCAGCACGAGCTTCGGTTTCGAGGTCGTGCCGGAGGTGAAATAGAGCAGCAGAGGGTCCGAAGCCAGGGTGGGCGCGTCGGGGTGGAATTCTTCGGGCGACGCGGTGCTGCCCTCGTAGTCCACCCATCCTGCGCGGCCGCCCCCGACCAGGATGCGCCCATAGCTGCCTTCGAGGCCGTCGAATTTGGGTGCGTTGGCTACACCGGCGATGACATGCATCACGCGGCCGCGGTCGAGCCTGTCGCGCAGGTCCTCGGGCGTGAGCAGGGATGTTGCCGGGATGACCACGGCTCCCAGCTTCATCGCTGCGAGCATGCATTCCCAGAGCGCCGGCTCATTGCCGAGCATCAGCAGGATGCGCTCGCCACGCTTGACGCCGTGGGCACGGAGGAAATTCGCCACCTGCGCCGAACGAGTGGACAACTGCACGAACGAGCTTCGGTACTGCCGGCCATCGGCTTCGACGATCCACAGCGCCGTCGAATCGTTGCCTTGCGCGATCACGTCGAAATGATCGAGGGCCCAGTTGAATTGCCGGAGCCGTGGCCACCGGAATTGCGACACGGCCTCCGCATGCCGTTCCCGCAGCCTGAACAGCAGGTCGCGAGCTTCATGGAAATCGTGGGTTGCCGAATTCATTTGCTTGTCCGATGAAGGGAAACACCCGCATTGTTCCCGCACTTTGGTGCTGGCGGGGAGCGTGGAATCAGGATGCCGGGCGAAGCGGCTTGGCTTTCGGGCCCCAGGTGACCTTGTTGACCAGCTTGCCGAGCCGCTCGATCTCGAGCTCGACCGTGTCGCCCTCCTTCAGCCAGGGGTACCTGTCGCCGCCGTGGGTGCCGGCGAGTTCGAGGATGCAGCCCGTTCCCACCGTGCCCGCGGCGATCACGTCGCCTGGCACGAGCGGCGAGCTGCGCGATGCGAAGGAGATCATCTCCGCGAAGCTCCAATGGAGCGACGCCCAATTCCCGCGGCTGTACGGCTTGCCGTTGACCGTCGCGGTCATCTGCAGATCGAAGCCACGTTCCTTGCGCCGGTCCTCCAGTTCATCGGGCGTGACGAGGTACGGGCCGAGCCCATTCGCAGCGTCCTTGCCCTTGCCCGGCCCGACGGGCAGGCGACGCATCTCCGCCGCCTGCAGGTCGCGGGCGCTCCAGTCATTGAAGATCGTGTAGCCGGCGATATGCTTTTCCGCGTCGGCAACGTCGATGTCTGTGCCGCCGAGACCGATGATCGCGCAGACCTCCAGCTCGTAGTCCATCTGCTGGGTATCGCCGGGAACGGTCACGGTCTGGCCGTGCCCGACGAGGTTGTTCGGCGATGTGAAATAGAAGACCGGCGCCTCGAACCAGTTGTCAGTGAACTTGCCGCCTATGTTCTTCATTCCTTCGCGGATGTGCTCCAGGAACGAGGAAAAGTCGCGGATGGAGGGCGGCCGCGGAATGGGCGGGCGGACCTGGACAACGTCCAGCGGAAATACGTCCGCTGGCGACCGGAGTGCCTCTTCGGCGGCTTCCTTCAGCTTCGTGCCGTCGTCGCCGAGCAGGTTGATCAACTGCACGCCACGGGCGAGCGCGTGTACGGCGTCGCCGTAGACGAGACCGACTCGATCCTCCGCGACGCTTGCTGTCCTGAATGTTGTCCAACGCATGGGTCAGTGATCCTGGGTGTTAGTTCTTGCGCGCGTTGGCGTAGGCGCAGCCGGCTTCTTCCAGGGAGAGGAAAGCCTGCTCGGCGGGAATCGTGGCCACCACCTTGTACAGGTCCCACTCACCCTTCGACTCCGACGGCTTCTTCACTTCGAAGAGGTACATGTCGTGGATCTTGCGCCCGTCGTTGCGCAGCCTGCCCTGGCCGAAGACCGCGTCGTCCGTCGGCAGCTCCTTCATCTTCGCGATAACCCGCTGCGTGTCCTTCGAGCCAAGCGCGTGGACCGCTTTCAGGTAGTGGAGCACGCCCGAGTACACGCCGGCCTGCAGCATGCTGGGCATGCGGCCGTTGTTGCGGCTGGCAAAGCGCTTCGACCATTCGCGCGTGCGCGCGTTCAGGTCCCAGTAGAACGGCTCGGTGAGCAGCAGGCCCTGGCCGGCTTCCAGCCCGAGGGCCTTGACGTCGTTGATGACGATCAGGAGGCTCGCCATGCGCTGGCCGGCCTGTTGCAAGCCGAATTCCCTGCCCTGCTTCACGGCGCTTCTCGTATCAACAGTGCCGTTCGCCAGGCCGATCACATCGGCCTTCGAAGCCTGCGCCTTGAGCAGGAAGGAGGAGAAGTCCGGCGTGAACAGCGGCGCGCGGCTGGCTCCGAGCAGCGTGCCGCCGGCGCGTTTGACCGCTTCCGATGCATCGCGCTCCAGCGCGTGGCCGAAGGCGAAGTCCGCGGTGAGGAAATACCACGTCTTTCCGCCGCGCTGCACGAGCGCCTTCGCGGTGCTGTTGGCGACCGACCAGGTGTCGTAGCTGAATTGCATTGTGTTGGGCGAGCACTTGCTGCCCGTCAGCTCCGAGGAGCCGGATCCCGAAGCGATGAACAGTTTGTCCTTTTCGCGGGCGAGGCCGCTGACCGCAAACGCGACCGACGAGATCGGCACGTCCAGGACCACGTCCACGCCTTCGGTGTCGAACCACTTGCGTGCGATCGTCGCGCCCACGTCCGGCTTGTTCTGATGGTCTCCCGAGATGATCTCGACCTTGATGCCCTTCTTCTCGGCCTGGAAATCCTCGACGGCCATCCTTGCCGCGATGACCGAGCCTTCGCCCGTCGAGTCGGCCACGGGTCCGCTGCGGTCGTTCAACACGCCGAGTTTGACCGAAACGTCGGCTTGGGCAAGCGGCACGAGCGCAAGCTGTGACGCAAGGATGATTGCGGCTGGGATCTTCAAGGTGTCTCCTTCCGGGGCTGTCGATGTGCCACGAAGTGATCAGCCAACTACGTGGTGAAAGCGGCGAGCGGCAAGTACGCGATGCGCGGATCGGCCTGCAGCAGAATGGCGGCGGCATCATCGGCCTGGAAGAGGCGGTGTGCGCGGTCGCGATCTACGAGCGCTAGACGGACTCCGTAGGATCGTCGAGTTCGGTGAGGCGCCGCACCCAGTCGCGGCGGTGTCGGTCCAGCATGGACGTCATAACCTTGAAGTAGCTGTCGATGTCCTGCTGCGTCACGCTGTCATAAGCGGCTTGGAAACGATTCCTCTGCCCGCCCGAGACGAACTCCAGCAGCTTGTCTCCTTTGCGTGAGCAGTAGAGCTGCTTCACGCGGCCGTCCGTCGGGGATGCGCGCGTGAGGAGGTAGCCCGCTTTTGCCAGCTGCCGCATTGGTGCCTGGATGTTCTGGTGCCTCACGCCCAGAACGGCGAGCAATTCGCTGACCGTGAGGCCAGGAGCGAAGTGTGCGAAGTAGAGGATTCGGTGGTGCACGCGACCCATCGACTTCTGGGCAAGGCGCGCATCTGCGTCTTCGCTAATGCTCAGCTGCACCATGAAATGCAGCACCAACCCCGTATGAACCAGGCGCTTCTTTTCCGCGGCGACTCCGGCCGCATCCCCGCCAGTGTGTCCCCTGCCGATGCATGCGCCTTGACTGCGATCCATGGCGTTGAGTCTAGACCACCCTCTCAGCGCTTGCTAAAAGCGGCTGCGCGCATGCTCTTGCCTTGGGACTTACCCCTAGCAGCCGGCACGCGCGTTTACTGCAACCATCTTTGATGGTACAACCTTATTGACAGAAATAATTCGGGTCACTAACCTCGATTCGCCTTTGCCCAGGTCCGGTCTGGGCGACACAACACAGGAGACAACATGAGACACGCATTTCGCTTGGCACTTGCAGCGGCCGCGTTCGCGTGCTCGCTCGCCGCGACGGCGCAGCAGCAGCAGCCTTTCAGGATCGGGGCAGTCCTCCCGCTCAGTGGCGCCTTCGGTGTGTTCGGCCAGAACATGAAGCGCGGGGTCGAGTTCGCCATCCAGGAGCGCGGCGGCAAAGTCCTGGGCCGGCCCATCGAGGTGGTCTGGGAGGACTCGGAGACCAAGCCGCAGGTGGCCGTGCAGAAGACATCGCGGCTTATCGCGTCCGGAGTTGACGTGCTCTTCGGAGCCGCCAGCTCGGGCGAAACAATCGCCATGATGCCCTTGGCTGCCCAGGCTAAGGTCCCGCACCTGGTGACGATGTCGGCCGACGATCGCATCACGGGGACGAACAAGACGCGCTACACGTTCCGCACGTCGAACAACTTGGCGATGGAGAACGTCATGGTCGCCGAGCAGGTCAAGGCCTTGGGGCTGAAGAAGGTTTATGGCGTTGCTGCCGACGTCGGCACCACGCGCGAAGGATGGAATGACATTCGGGCGCTGCTCACCAAGGAAGGGGTGCAGATCGCCGGAGAGGATTTCCCCCCACTGGGCAGCAAGGACTACTCGGTAATCATCGACAAGGTACTGAAGTCGGGTGCCGACACGGTCGTGGTCGTCGCCGCAGGAAACGATGCGATCGGCTTCGTCAAGCAGAGTCACGAAGTCGGGCTTGGCAAGAAGGTCAAGATCATGGGGCCGGTGCTTCTCGACGACACGCTTGCTCGAGCCGTGGGCCCTGGCGCCGAGGGTGTCATGTCGGCCCAGCGCTACCACGCAAGTCTGCAGAACCCCTCAAACCAGAAGTTTGTCGAGGCTTACAGGAAGAAGTACGGCGAGCCGCCGGATTGGGTGGCTGGAGAGGCCTACGACGGCCTGTCGTGGTTCCTGAGCGTCGTCGAGCAAACCAGAAGCAATGACCGGGAGAAGTGGGTCGATGCTTTCGCGCAGTCGAGCTGGCCGAGCTCCATTGAAGGCGGTAAGGCCATGCGAGTGTGCGACCACCAAGCGGCGCAGGGCGGTATCTGGGGCGAGGGTACCAAGCCGGGCAGCGATTACCCCGTGCGGGTTGTTCGCCAGGTTCCCAGCAGCACTGTCTTCACCGCATGCAAGTAACGGAAGCCGGCCGGCTTCCGGTCTGACGAGCACCCATGGCTCTTACGCTCATCGGTCTGAGCATTGGACTGCTGCTGTTCCTGGTGGCTGCTGGACTGACACTGATATTCGGTCTGCTCGGGGTCATCAACTTCGCCCACGGTGCTTTCTACATGCTTGGTGCGTACATCGGGTACCAAGCCGTGGCGAGCACCGGCAGCTTCTGGCTGGCGTTGGCTTTGACCCCGCTCATCGTCCTGCCGGCAGGCGCTCTGCTGGAGCGGGTGCTGCTCCGCCCGCTCTATGCCAAGCCGCATGCCCAGCAATTGGTGATGACGTTCGGGCTCATTCTTGTCATGGAAGAGGCCGCGCGCATGGTTTGGGGGCTTGGCTACCTTCGCGTTTCGCCCCCGGCTGCTCTGGCAGGTACGACGGAAATCTTCGGCAGCTACATCGGCGACTACCGGATCTTCGCGTGTGTCGTGGCGGCCGTCGTCGCAGCCGGGCTATTGCTGGGCCTCGAGCGTACGTCGCTGGGCGCGACCATCCGCGCCGCGGCGGCGAACCCGCGCATGCTTTCTTGCCTGGGGGCCGACGTGAACCGTCTCCGCATGTGGACGTTCGGCGGTGGAACCGCTCTGGCGGCGTTCGCCGGCGTACTTGTATCGCCCCTGGTTCCCATTGATTCCGGGATGGCAATTACCGTGATCACGGACTGCTTCGTCGTGATCGTTGTCGGAGGTTTGGGAAATGCGCGGGGAGCTATCGCGGCGTCGCTGCTCGTCGGCTTGCTTCGCGCTTTCGGCCAGCAGTTCGCGGCGGAGTGGGTTGATGTGGCCACCTATGGGCTGCTGATATTCACGCTGCTTATCCGGCCGGCGGGGCTTTTCAACCAAAGGACGCGAACAGCATGAAGCCGGCCAGTCCGTCTGTCGGCAACTGCTCAGCCGAACCTCAAGCCCCGAGTTCTCTCGGGCATTCGTTCGGAAAAAGGGCCACGCTCACCGCGGCCGCTCTCCTCGCGATGGCAGCTCTTTCCGCGGCCATCGCGCCGCCGGCAGTCCACTACTTCCTTACCTCCGCGGCGATCTGGGCGATTTTTGCGCTCGGGTTCGACCTTGCTTTCGGAGTGGCCGGACTGTTGTCCTTCGGGCATTCGGTCTTCTTCGCTGCGGGCGGCTATCTGGCTGCGCTGCTGACGATGCTTGCCGGGATTCCGATGTCGGGGGCCATCCCTTTGGCCGGCCTGTCCGCCGGAATATTGGCTGCGCTTGTCGGCATGCTCGCCCTGCGGATGTCGGGCGTCTATCTGGGCCTGACTACGTTGGCGGTCTCGCAACTTTTCGAGACGCTGGTCGCCGTGCGACTCCGCGCGTACACCGGTGGAATGGAGGGGCTGGTCGGCGTCGCACGGCCGGCGATCTTCGGGCACGTACTCGACGACGACCGGTCCTATTTTCTGTTTGTCTTCGCCATCTTCATGATGGTGCTGGGCGCCAGCGCCTTGCTGCGCCAGTCACACTGGGGGCGCGGGCTGGTCGCGATGCGAATCAACGAAGTTCGAGCGCAGCAACTGGGCTTCAACACCCTGCGATTGAAGATCAGTGCCTTCGCGGCGTCTGGGGCGATCAGTGGCGTAGCCGGCGCGCTGCTGGCGTCACTGATGAGATTCGTCAATCCCGAGATCCTCAGCTGGACGATCTCGGGCGATGTCCTGATCGCCACTCTGATCGGTGGCGCGGGAACGCTCCTTGGCCCCGCCTTGGGAGCCTTGCTGATGTCGTGCTTGCGCGAAGTGCTGGGTGGGATGACAACACACTGGCACGGATTGCTCGGCGTGGTCCTCATCGTCTTTACTTTGTGGGTGCCGAATGGACTCGCGCCTGCGGTCCAGGGTCTGGTGCGCAAGCTGCGTAACGGATGATGAGCGCATCACTCCCCATCCTGAGCGCCAGCCGTCTCCGCGTTGCATTCGGAACTTTCCTTGCGGTGAACGATTTCAGTGCCGACTTTGAACACGGCCGGCGCTACGCCCTCATCGGACCGAACGGGGCCGGGAAGACAACGCTGCTCAACGCGCTCTCGGGACGCCAGCGGGTAACATCAGGCTGCGTGCAGTTGTCCGGCGAGGACATCACGCACTTGCCTGCTCACCGTCGCTTGACCGCTGGAATAGGCCGCAGTTTCCAGATCGTGAACATATTCTTCGGCTTGACGGTATTCGAGAACCTGTGTCTTGCGGTGCAGGGAGCGCGCTATGGTGGGCGGCAACCCTGGACACGTCTCGCAGCGGGCGACCGGGAGGTCCAGCAAGCGGCCCAAGAGCTGGCGGAGCAGGTCGGGCTTCAATCGATGTGCAACGCGCTTGCTTCCACGCTGTCGCACGGCGATCAGCGCGCACTCGAGCTGGCGCTCGCATTGGCTTCCAATCCGCGCGTGCTCCTGCTGGACGAGCCCCTGGCCGGCGTCGGACACGGACGCATCGCGGAGACTCTGCGCCTCATCGAGGGAGCCTCGCACGGGCGCACCGTGTTGATGGTGGAGCACAACATCGAGGCGGTGATGAATTTCGCCGAAGAGATTCTGGTGCTGGAGGCCGGCGCCCTGTTGGCGCGGGGCACCCCGGATCAGATCCGATCCGATTCGAAAGTGCGCCGCGCTTATCTGGGGGACTGATGGACACTGTGCTTGACGTCAGGAACCTGAACGTTTTCTATGGCAAGGCCTGTGCACTCGAGGGAGTTTCGTTGTCGATCCCGCGCGGCGAGATTTGCGGACTTCTCGGACGCAATGGCGCAGGCAAGACAACCTTGTTGAATGCCCTGATGGGTTTGCTTTCCATTTCAGGCGGTGACTACCGGCTGAACGGCCAAACGGCCCGCGGCGTACCCACACATCTACTCGCCCGAAGTGGCCTCGCTCTCGTACCGGCAGATCGGCAAATTTACGGTGAGCTCACCGTACGTGAGAACCTGGCGCTGGCAGCGCACAGCCGCCGGTCCGGACCTTGGACACCGGACCGGATCTTCCGCTTGTTCCCGCGGCTGCTCGAACGCTCTGAAGGGCTGGGCGAAAACCTTTCCGGTGGCGAAAAGCAGATGCTCGCGATCGCGCGTTCACTGCTGATCCAGCCTTCGGTCCTCCTGCTCGACGAGCCCACTGAGGGGCTCGCGCCGATCATTGTGCAGGAGGTCATCGCAGCCGTCGCGGAGGTGCGCCGCGAAGAAGGCGTGTCCGTGCTCATCGTCGAGCAGAACCTGAAGGCGGTCGCTCCGATCCTGCAGACCGCCCACGTGCTTGAAACCGGGCGTGTCGCGTGGAGCGGGCCGGCGGAGACACTGATCGAAGACGAATCACTGTCCCGAAGCCTATTGGGACTGTAGGCGCCAAGCACCGCTGAAGATGATCGGGCGATCGACTTCTTCAGAGTCAATTGACATCTTAGTGAGGGACTGACACATGCAAGCAACTTTCAGCGTGGGACATGTACCGCGCAATCTGGACGGCAAGGTGGCTATCGTCGTCGGCGCCGGATCATCGGGTCCCGGCTGGGGAACGGGCAAGGCAACAGCGGTCCACCTTGCGAGGTTGGGCGCAGGAGTCCTGGGTATCGATGTCAACGCCGACGCGACGGCAGCGACAGGTGACTGGGTGCGCCAAGAGGGCGGCAAGTACGAAGCGTTCGTTGGAGATGCCACCACACCCGAGGGTGCTGCCGCTGCAGTGAACGCCTGCATCGACCGCTTCGGCCGCGTGGATATCCTGGTGAACAACATTGGTGCCGGACCGGTTGAGGGCGTCGTCGAGACCTCCCTCGAGGATTGGGAGCGAGTGTTCCGCTTCAACGTCACTTCCGCGTTCCTGATGGCCAAGCACGCGATCCAGCCGATGATCTCGGTGGGCGGCGGATCCATCGTCAATGTCTCTTCGATCGCCAGCAATCGATGGACCGGGGTGCCTCTGTCGGCCTATTCCGCTTCCAAAGCGGCGATGAACCAATTGACCCAGAACATCGCGATGCAGTACGCCGCCAAGGGAATCCGCTGCAATGCCGTACTCCCTGGACTGCTGATGACACCGATGATGCTCGGGACCCTTTCGCGACACTATGGGAACGACGTCGACGCGCTGATCCGCAAGCGGGACGCCGTTTCACCGACTGGAAAAATGGGAACCGGATGGGACATTGCCTACGCCGTGGGCTTTCTCGCGTCGGACGAAAGCCGCTATATCAACGGCGTCCTCCTGCCGGTGGACGGTGGGTTGAGTTGTCAGGTCATCGGCTCGACTGGGTAGCGCGCCGGAGTCATGGGAGTGGGATGAAGGCGGGAAGCTGTGAACCGCAGCACTAGCCTATCTTGCTGACCAGCGCCCCCAACTTGTCGATCCGCATCTCGACAACGTCCCCAGTCTGGATCTTCAAGTTGGCGTCCAGTCCGCAGCCCCCCGGAAAGGCGCCGCTGGTCACGACATGTCCTGGCATGAGCGTCTGCGCTCGTGAGAGGTAAGACACCAGATCGGCGAAGCTCCATGCCATTTCAGACGTCCGATAGCTGTTCACGGTCTTGCCATTCACGACGAAGGACATCTCGAGATCCTGCGGGTCACCAACCTCGTCGGCCGTCACCAGCCAAGGTCCGAGGACGTTGCTGTGGTCGGCGTCCTTGCCCTTCGTTGGGCCAAGGCCAAACGCCATCTCCTTGCGCTGGATTTCGCGAAAGCTCACGTCGTTGAAGATGGTGTAGCCAACAATCGCGCGCCGTGCGTCGTCGATCGACAGGTCGCGCCCGCCCGTGCCGATGACCGCCGCCATCTCGCACTCCACGTCGGTTTCGCTCGCATAAGCAGGCCTTGGGATCACCGTGCCGGGGCCTTCGACTGCGTCGGGATTGGCCTTGTAGTAGGCCCGCATGTCGCTGTTGCGATCGGGGAAATTGAGCATCGCGAAGCCCTTGTCCCTGCTGTCATCGACGTGAGCGGACCAGGTGATGAAGCAAGCGATGCCGGGGGGACGCGGAATCGGCGATAGCAACCGCACGGCCCCGATCTCGTACGCGACGCGCGCACCTGCCCGCGTGGCTTCACGCCCGGAAGTCACCGCGTAGTCCAGCGCTTCCTCTGCCCACTGCAGTCCGAGAGGCCCGGAACCAATCAGCGCGAGCATGTCGCTCGGCACCTGAGCGTCGCCAACACGCGCGGCAGCAGAAGCGCTCAGATGTTGCTCCAGGTACGCGACTCGCGCCGCAGTCGCATCGATGATCGTTCGATCGCGAACGATACCGACACGGCGGATTTCCCCCAAAGGTCCGGAGACGGCAAAGGTGCAGAGTTTCATAGCTTGGGGTCCCCTCGTTTTCAGTGCAATAACTGGCGGTACGCAAACCCAGCACTGGC
>VFQQ010001914.1_pt1 | contig 26209 bp, 30 predicted proteins | sample 3512341 | NCBI WGS metagenome assembly VFQQ01 (sample SAMN10412373, study PRJNA504923) | tailings metagenome | isolation source: Relicate 2 Philex TSF1 revegetated site | place: Philippines: Tuba, Benguet | collected 2017-08-29
CGCCGATCTGCGTCCTCGACGAAGTCGACGCGCCGCTCGACGACGCCAATATCGAGCGCTTTTGCGACCTGCTCGACCGCATGACGCGCGAAACCGACACGCGCTATCTGATCGTCACCCACAATGCGGTGACGATGGCGCGCATGCACCGCCTGTTCGGGGTGACGATGATCGAAAAGGGCGTCAGTCGCCTGGTATCGGTCGATCTGGGTGGGGCGGAGGAACTGCTGGCGGCGGAATAGCGGGCAGCAAGGAACTTGCCGCCGAACCACGCGTAAATCTGTCGACCAAGATGGAGATGAACGTGACCCCACGCCCGACAAAATGGCTTCTTGCCCTTGCCCTTCCCGCGACATTGCTGGTGGCTGGACCAGCCGCCGCGACCGACCGGCCGCCGACACCGAGCGAACGCGAAGCAATCGAAAAAGTGTTGAAGGATGCCGGATTCAAATCTTGGGAAGAGATTGAATTCGATGATGGTCATTGGGAAGTCGATGATGCACGGACAGCCGACGGCCGCGAATATGATCTGAAACTCGACCCCAAAACGCTGAAGATCGTCAGCCGCCGCGCCGATAATTGACGGCGATCAGGGCGCCGTCCCCACCACCAGCATCGCCGCGAACACCAGCAGGCCGGCGAAACGGTTGCTGCGGAACTTGGCGAGGGCGTCATGTCCGTCGGCCGGATCGAGCGTCGCAACCTGTCCGGTGAAATGCACCGCCGCGGGCAACAGCGCGACCAGCACCAGCGGGTCGGGACGCACCGCCCATAGCGCGCCCGCCCAGGCGGCCATCGCGACGACATAGCAAAGGGCAACCCCGGTGCGCACCTGCCCCCCCATCGCGCGCGCGCTCGATTTGACCCCGACCAGCATATCGTCCTCGATATCCTGCAGTGCGTAGATCGTGTCATATCCGATCACCCAGGCGATGCAGCCGGCATATAGAAGCGGCAGCGCCATACCCCCGACTCCACCCACCGCGACCCAGGCCACCAGCGCGCCCCAGCTGAACACCAGCCCCAGCCACGCCTGCGGCCACCAGGTGATGCGCTTCATGAACGGATAGGCGGCGACCAGCAGCAGGCTGGCCAGCGCGACGATCTGCGCCGGTCGCGGCAATTGCAGCAGCACGAACAGCCCGACGAGCGATAGCAGAACCATCCACAATACCGCGTTGCGTACCGAAACCGCGCCGCTCGCCACCGGCCGCGATGCCGTCCGTGCGACCTGCGCGTCGAGATCGCGGTCGACGATATCATTGTAGACACAACCCGCGCCGCGCATCGCGATCGCGCCGAGCAGCAGCCACAGGAACAGCGGCCAATGGCTGACCGCCCCGCCGCCAAGCGCCAGGCCGAACGCGCACGGCCAGAACAATAGCCACCAGCCGATCGGCCGGTCGAACCGCGCCAGCAGCGCATAGGGCCGCACCGCCGCGGGAAGCAGCGCCACAAAACCACGCAACTGGGTATCGGGAGGATGGGTGGCGGTCATCGGCAGCCGCCGTGTAGCAGCCGCAGCGGCGGCGATAAACGGCTATTGATTGATCGCCCGCGCGATCAGCTGCAGTTCGATACCGGCGCCGTCGGCGCGGGGTTATAGACCTGCGACAGGTCGCGCCCTTCGCGGATATTGAACGCGGCGGTCGACCGGATACGCGGGGTACCGAACCAGGTGGCGCCGATCATCGGCTGGTAATCGTAGATGATCTCGACGAACATCACCGCGGTGCCGTCGGCGGCGGTCACTTCGGCGCCCGCCCGCCCCATGCCCGGAAAGCCGGTGCCGGTGGCGCCGGTTCCCTGTGGGCCATAGGCCGAGGTGATCGGCAAATTGCCAAAGCAGCGCTGCCAGTGGATCCACTGCCCCCCATCGGCATTGCGCTCGAGGCTGGAGAGGATGATCCGGCCATTGTTACGAAAATCCATTCCCTGCGCCTGTTGCTCGACGCCGACAAAAACTTCGTTGATGTCCACTTCGCGAACGCGCGGCAGCGACAGATTGCTGCCGAATGCGATGCGCGAAGCGTTGTCCGCGGCGCTGAGTCCGATCTGACTGACCCGGGTGTGCGTCAACGTCAGATTGGCGAGTTCGATCCCGGCAAATCCCACGAGGATCAGGAACGGGATGCAGAACGCCATTTCGATCATGACCACTGCGCCGCTGTCGCGCGCCAGGCGAACGATCCCGGTACGGATACGCCGGAGCCGATGTGCAATGCGCGCCGTCATGTGCAGATCACCTTCTTGGTCGACGTCGCCGCATTATAGGGCTGGTTGCGCAGCACGGTCGTCGCCTGAATCCGGCTGGTCGGCGACTGGCCCAGCATCTTCCACACCGGCAACACCCGCTCGATTTCGAGCGTCGCGGTATAGAGCACGACATCTTCGGCGCCGCCGTTGCCAGTCGCGCCGCGATCGGCGTCCCAGTTTGAATTGCCGTTGACGTCCTCGAAACATTCGCCCGCGTCATAGACGCCGTTCTTGTTGGAATCGGTAAAGGCTTCCGGCTGACCGACCTCGCTGTAACTGTCGTAGGATTTGCGTTCGAACGTCACATCGCCGTTCTTGAATACGTTCAGAACCTTTTGGCGCACCTTGGTATCGAGCGCCGCCTGGTTCACCGCATTGCTTTCCAGCGTCGCGTCGCGCGCGGCCTTGCTCACCGCGCCCTGCAGCACCTGTTTGCCATAGATCTGCCACGAGAAGTCGAAGATCCCCATCAGGATGAGCAGGAACAAGGGCGCCGTCAGCGCGAACTCGACGATCGCATTGCCCTGTTCGCTGCGACGCAGGCGGCGGAGGAAGGAACGGCACATCATTGCGACAACCGCAGTTTCGAAATTTGCCGGGCGATTGCCTGGAAATTCTGGTTGAGCTGCGCCGCATTGCTCGCCTGATAGGCTTTGCCGGGGGTGGCGCAGGCATTGAGGTCGGCGTTGAGCGCCACGCCAAAGCTGACGACCCAGATCGTGACGTTCTTGGCTTTAACCTGTTCGCACAACTGCCGGAAGCGATTGTTGTGCCGCGGTGTCAAGGCCGCGTCGCAGGTTGCCACGGTCCCCGTGCAGTTGCCGCCGACACGCTGCATAATCCACTCATAACCTTGAAAGGACAGGTTGCCGGTATTGGGCGCCATGTCGCCGTCGGTCATGAAAACGATATGGCGGCTGATCGGGCGATTGTTCGGGGCGGTCGCATTCTCGTCCGCGAACATTCCGTCGGGCGAAATCAGACGTCCGCCCCAGACCATGCCGGAATCATGATAGGTACCGCCGACGGGTTGCAGCGAGTTGATATAGCTGTTGAAGGTCGAACGGTCGCTGGCCGTCATCGACGTCAGCTTCAGCGCCGCCGCCGGACATACGCCCCAGCCGTTGCTCCAGTATTTTGAATAACGCTGCCAGCGCCCGTTCGAGCCGCTGTCGGGCGTGACGTTGACGTTGCCCGAGCCATCCAGCGGATTTACCGTGATCGCGCCCGTACTCGACGGCTTGGTCGACGGGTTGACCGCGCGCGGAAAGGCGATTTCAGGGATCAGCAGCCGCCATTTGGTATCATCGCTGCCCGTCGGCGCCGTATCGATGTCCATATCGCGCGCCGAAGCGGGGGCTGTCTGGTTGGCGGCAAAACTTGTGGTTTGGCGTTCCATCACGCAGCCGCCCCAGGTCGCCGAGAAATTGGCGCCCGAATCGCCGGTATTGGTAACGATCGCCGACCCCGATTTGGCCGACGCAACGTCGAACACCCGGTCCTGATAGGTGTAGTTGGAGAAGGTCTGGACCGGCGGCTGGGTCAGTGTCGAGGGGGTTGTCTGGGTATATTGCATCGTCCGGCTCTGCAAACGGCAGCTGCTGGACGTCCAGACGTAGCGATATTCGAAATAGCGATAGGCCTGCGTCAGGTTCGAGGTCGTGACGCGATTCCCGTTGCCGTCGATATATTGACCCGTCTGCGTCGATCCCTGGCCGCCACTTGTTGTGGGCGTAGAATTGGCCGGAGGCGTCGTCGCGGGACAGGTCGTGCTGTTCTTGCCCGAGATTGTCGTGCCGGTATCGGCCCAATTAACCACCTGCGACGCAGGCCCGTTGCTCGGCGTTCCGTTGGACGTCGTGCCTGTCCCCCAGGTTGTGGTATAGTTGGGGGTCCGTGACGGTAGCGTGACCGTGTCCGCCAGCCAGGACGGGTTCTTGGCATAGAGGATATGCCCGACGTTCGCCGACGAGCTGTAGGGCACCACCCCGAAACGCAAACGTCCGTCGCCCAGCTCGGCGGCGGTCAGCGTATCGAAAAAGTCCATCGTCGCCGCCTTCAGCGCGACCATGCGGTTCACCGAATCGCCGGGGTTGACCGTGGTCATCGAGCCGGTGACGTCGAGCACCATCATCACGTCGGTGTTGGAAATTTCCAGTTTCGCGGCGCAATTTACCGCAAGGTCGAACTCGTCGAAGCCGAAAACCTGCATCAATGCGGTCGGCAGGTTGGCCGTTGCCGTCCCGACGACATTCGTCGTTCCTTCGGCGCGCGTTGTGAAGTTCACGTCCGAACTGCCATAGGCATTGCTGCTATAGTTCTGGCTGAACATTTTGGTGGCTTCTTGCTGCGCCGCCGTGGAATAGACCCCGCCCGCCATCGCGCGCCGTCCCGCGAGCACGCCCGCGTCGCACGCCTGTTGCAGACGCAGCTGCGCCATATAGGCGCGGCCGATATCCACACCCGATCCGATAAGACCGATAACGGGCAGCGCGGCGGCGGCGGTCAGGAACATCGCGTTGCCGCGTTTGTCGCGCAACAGCCTGTTGATGCCCCGCCGCAGGCGGCTGAAAATGGTCCCACGCATGGTCTAACCCCTCTTGGTCCAGACACGCGGCCCACTACAGATGCGTGGCTGGTATCCTCGCACTAGGGGGAAACTGCTTACCAAAACGCTAATCGGCAGCGGCGGCCGTCACGGCAAAGCGGCGATTCTGGCCCACTTCGGGACAGATGCGCCAAATGGACACGGGACTGTGCAAATTTCCGTTGTCTGCTATCGACCGGTCATGCCCGCAACTCCCGCCTGGCCGCCCGCCAGCACCCCCCGCCTGTTCGTCGACCAGCCGCTGGCAAGCGGAGCGACCATCACCGTCGAGGGCGCGGCAGCACATTATCTGCTCAACGTGATGCGGCTGAAAATTGGCGCACCGATCCTGCTGTTCGACAATCGCAGCGGCGAGTGGCTGGCCACCGTTGCCGATGCCGGCCGGCGCGCCCTGAACCTCGATGTCGGGCGTCAGACGCGCGTGATCGAGCAGGTGCCCGACCTGTGGCTGTGTTTTGCGCCGGTGAAAAAGGCGCGGCTCGACTGGATCATCGAAAAGGCGACCGAGTTGGGAACCGCCCGGCTGCAACCGGTCATCACCGACCGCATGATCGTCGAACGGGTCAAGCGCGAGCGGCTCGAGGCGCAGATTGTCGAAGCATGCGAGCAATGCGGGCGAACGACGCTTCCGGAGCTTGGCGAGCCGGTCAAGCTGGCGCAGCTCCTCGCCGACTGGCCGGGCGAGCGGACGCTTCTGTTTGCCGATGAAGCGGGCGGCTCGTCGCTGGCCTCGGTCGCCGCCGCTGCACCGGCGGCAATTCTCACCGGCCCCGAAGGCGGCTTTACCGATCGCGAGCGCGCCGTGCTGACCGACCATCCCGCGGTCCGGCGGATCGCGCTCGGCCCGCGCATCCTGCGCGCCGAAACCGCGGCGATCGCGGCGGTCAGCCTGTGGATGGGGCAGCATGGCGACTGGCAGACGGCGCGCTGAACACCCGCCGGTTGCGCTCAAAGCTGTTCCGTTCCCGGACAGAAATGCAGCCAAGCGACGGATTTTAACCGCATATTAGCTATATGCGCCCATCAAGGCGCCATGCAACGGCAGGACCAGAGCCGATATTGCTGGCGTGGGGGCCAGTGGACACAGCTTTTGCGGGTGCTGATCCTGCTCGCCTGCGTTACCGTGGTGACGCCGGACTTTTCCGCACGTGCCGGGCTGGCGACGCCCGCCTGGTGGGATCCCGACGGCTATTCGACGGGACAGGACTGGCGCTACCGCGTTCCGGTCACCTTGCCTGCCGCTTCGTCGGTGAACTCGACAGCGCGTGTCGATGTCGATTTTTCCGCGCTGCTGACCCAGCTGGGCGTGTCCGGCACCCTCGACGTCAATTCGGTGCGTGTCGTGCGTCCGAACGGAACGCTCGCGGCGGTGCAGGAATATAATGATACCGTCTTTGCGGCGGCAACCGATGCCAGCGGCAATGCCCGCGGCGAGGTGCGCTGGATCGTTCAGGACGGCGGCGCGCAGACCTATTTTATCTATTTCGACATCACCGAAAACGAAACGAAGGCGGCGAACCCGCAAACCCCGATCAACGGCAATTTCGAGCGCGGCGGCACCGGCCAGATCAGTCCGACCGGATGGACGGGCACCCGGTCGAACGCCAATTACGATGCACAGGTCCGGCCGAACGAAACCGTGTCGGTCACCGACAGCGACGGATCGGGACAGACGCGCAATACCAACGGCAACGCCAACACCGGCGGTTTCTCTTACCTCCTTGGCGCCAGAACCAATTCCGAGCCGGCCAGCGGCGAATCGCAAACGGTGCTGGCCCGGACCATCACGGTTCCTGCCACCAATCCCGGCAACCTGACGGTCCGCTGGAAACCGCAAGGCTGGGACAGCAGCGCCAACGGCAATGCCAATTATGATTTTGTGCGGATCGAGATCATTGGCACGGCCACGACCGAAATCGTCGGCCCGACGGCGGGCAATTATGCCACGCGACCGTTTGCGCCCAATATGTCGGTCAATCAGGTCACGACGACCGCCCCGGGCTATGGCCAGTATAACGGCTGGGATATGGGGACCAACGGCAACCATACCGCGGGCATGACGGTGGCACTGGGCAGCGAGCCCTGGTGGACGTACAACGCCTCGCTCGCCGCCTTTGCCGGCCAGACGGTGACGATCCGTTTTCGCACCCGGCACACGACGCAGTTCCGCAGCTGGGTGCTGGTCGACGATATCGAATGGTCGGTGGTCAACGCCACGTTGGGAACGCCGCAGGGTTTCGGCGCACAGGTCATTACCCCCGCCGCATCGTCCAGCTTTGCACCGGGTACGCTGTTGACGATCAGCGGCCGGTTCGATGCCCGGCCGACCGCCACCACCAATCCGGTGACCGCCAACGTCTACGACAATGGCGGAACGCTTGTCGCGTCGGGCATCATCCTGTTCGACGACGGCACCCATGGCGACGCCGTCGCGGGCGACGGTATTTGGACGAACAATGGTTCGGTGGCGTCCGAGCCGACCTATACCATACCGCTGGGGACACCATCGAGCAGCGGCTGGACCGTGCGCCTGTTCGGCCGCGACCGATCGACAAGTGCCGCGGGCGCGGCAAACAACGGCCTGATCCGCCGTGTCGGCCAGCCAAACCCGGCGACCGAGGCCAATTACTGGAACGTCGCCGACATGCTTTTCGCCGTCGCGGGGGCCAATCTGACCATCGCCAAAACCAGCAGCCTCGTCAGCGATCCGGTCAACGGCGCGACCAATCCAAAGGCCATTCCCGGCGCAGTCATGCGTTATTGCCTGCTGGTCAGCAACGCCGGGCCGGCAACCGCTACGGCGGTCAGCGTCGCCGACAATCTCCCCGCCACGCTCACCTTCGTTGCCGACAGCATCCGTTCGGGCACCAGCTGTGCCGGAGCGACGACGGTGGAAGACGACGATTTTGTCGGCGCCGACGAAAGCGATCCTTTCGGCGCCGGATGGACGGGTTCGCAGCTGCTCGCGTCCGCCGCCTCGCTGGCCAATGGTGCGGCAATGGCCATTCGTTTCGACGCCACCGTCAACTGATCCCGGCAAACGGCGCGCGTTGATCGGCCACCGGTCGAACGGCCCCGATTGCATTCTATACCGGATAGTCTAAATGCGCGTCATGAGCACGCGCACCGCTTCGGACAGTCACGATCCCGTCATCGAAAACCGCGACCAGCTCGCGGCCCCCATGGTCGAGGGCGAGAAGCCCAAGGACCGCTGGCGCATCGGCACCGAGCATGAAAAATTCGTCTATCGTACCGCCGATCACCGCGCCCCGTCCTATGACGAACCCGGCGGCATCCATGACCTGTTGATGGCACTCACCCGCTTCGGCTGGGAACCGGTGATCGAGGGCGGCAAGGTGATCGCGCTTTCGGGAAATGACGGCACCGTCAGCCTCGAACCCGCGGGGCAGCTCGAACTCTCGGGCGCGCCGCTCGAGAATCTGCACCAGACCTGCGCCGAAACCGGCCGCCACCTGAAACAGGTGAAGGAAGTCGGCGCCGAACTCGGGCTCGGCTTCCTCGGCGTCGGCATGTGGCCCGACAAGACCCGCGACGAACTGCCGATTATGCCCAAGGGGCGCTACAAGATCATGCTCGACCATATGCCGCGCGTCGGCACCATGGGGCTCGACATGATGCTGCGCACCTGCACGATCCAGACGAACCTCGATTATTCATCCGAGGCCGACATGGTGCAGAAATTCCGTGTGTCGCTGGCGCTGCAACCGCTCGCGACCGCGCTCTTCGCCAGCTCGCCCTTTACCGAGGGCAAGCCCAACGGCTTCATGTCGTACCGCAGCCATATCTGGACCGATACCGATCCCGCGCGCACCGGCATGCTGCCCTTCGTATTCGAGGACGGGTTCGGATACGACCGCTACGTCGACTATATGCTCGACGTGCCGATGTATTTCGTCTTTCGCGACGGCAAATATATCGACGCCGCCGGTCAGAGCTTCCGCGACTTCCTGAAGGGCGAGCTGCCCGCGCTCCCCGGCGAGAAACCGCGCCTTTCCGACTGGAACGATCACCTCTCGACCGCCTTTCCCGAAGTCCGCCTCAAAAGCTTCCTCGAGATGCGCGGCGCCGACGGCGGCCCGTGGAACCGCATCTGCGCGCTCCCCGCCCTGTGGGTCGGCCTCCTCTACGACCAGGGCGCGCTCGACGCGGCCTGGGATCTCGTCAAGGACTGGAGCATCGCGGAGCAGCAGGCGCTGCGCGACGCGGTGCCGAGCGAAGGCCTCGACGCCCCCGCCCCCGGCGGCGGGACGGTGGGACAATTGGCGCACCGCGTGCTCGACATCGCAGCCGCAGGGCTCGCCGCGCGCGGCGAAGTCAATTCGATGGGCGACAATGAAGTCGGCTTCCTCGAACCGCTCCGCCGCATCGCCAAAAGCGGCAAATCGCCGGCGCACGACCTGCTCGACCGCTACGAAGGACCGTGGAACCACGACCTGTCCAAAATCTACGACGAACTTAGTTTTTAGGCGACCGGCCCGACGCGCTCGTCGGGTTCGAGGCGGATCAGCGGGCGTTCCCGTCCGGTCAGCCGCGCGCACAGCCGCGGCACCAGCGCATTTGTCTGCGCCCAGTTCCAGTAAGCCGCATAGGCCGGATCGGCGAGCAGGTGCTTTTCCTCGGTCTTGGCGCGCCAGTAATAGACGGCGCTCACCAGCCCCAGCAGCACGACGTTGCGCGCGCCCTCGGTCCAGCCACCCGATACCGCCAGAAAGGGCATTGCGGCGACCCACCAGCTGAGGTTCTTGGCGACATAGGCGGGATGGCGCGTGAATTTATAGGGGCCGTGGGTGATGATGCCGCGGTGCGTCAGGTTGGAAAAGCGGATACCGAACGCCATCGTCGCCCAGCTGTAGATGGCGGTCAGCAGCGCCAGCACGACCGCCCAGCCGATCAGCAGCGCGTCATGGCCCGCCAGCCAATGCCCCCAGTCGGCGCCATGCACCTGATAGTCGAGCGGCCCGCCGCTCATCAGGATGAAGGGCGGGTAGCAGACCAGCGCCGCGACCCACGCCATGCCATAGGGGTTGGCGGTGCGAATATGCGCGTCGAGCGGTTTCAGGGTCAGGATATAGCCGACAGTCGCGATATGGACGTCGATCAGATACAGGAAATTGAGCGTCCAGATGCCGGTCATATAGGGGTTGGCGAGCACCTCGGCCATCGGCACGGTGACCAGCGCCGAGAAGTTCCCCGGCACGATCGACAGCATGAAGGCGGTGAAAAACCCCTTCACCGCCCAGGCGCGCAGATGATGACCGATCGCACGGCCGTCGACTGGCTGGCCCGGCGCGATCAGCCAGCGACCGAACTGGTAACAGCCGTCGCGCGGTTCGATCATGCGGCGGTCGAGCCACAGCATATAGGGGATCGAAACCAGCAGCAGCCACGGGGCAACGCGGGTCAGCAGCTCCATCGAAAAGGCATATTGGCCCGTCCAGTAATAGCGCATCGTCGCATAGATCAGCGCGATCAGCCCCCAGGTCGCCCAGAGTCCGGCCAGCTTGGTCAGGCTGATATCGACCGTCTCGCGCCACGGTCGCCGCTGCGCCCAGTCGATCCCGGTCGACGGATTGCGATGCACCTTGTCGACCAGCACCGACCATAAAACCATCGGCACCCCGCACGCCAGGACGCTGGCGATGGCCGAATTGGGGCCGCTCATCGGTCCGCGGGTGCCCCAGTCGATGCCCAGCAAGGCGGCGATGTCGGGCGCATAGCGCGCCAGCAACAAATATCCGACGAGCCCTGCCAGCCCGACAAAACCCACACCGGCGCTCACCGCCGAGCGCGGCCGCGCCGCACCGGTCGGCGGCAGGTCGTCGGTAGCCGTCGGGGGACTGGCAAAAGGGGATTTGGCGATGTCGTTCACCGGCTTGGCCCTAGCAAAATTTGGTAAGCAAGCCGTCAATATAATTTGCCGATTCGCGGCGAATTATCCCGCCAAATTGGCGGTGTTCCACGCCTCTGACACCGTTCACCGCGCACGCCTTTCGACTCGGCGTGAGTCGGCGTGCAAAGATTCGCTCCCTGCCGACCCTCCTGTTAAGGCGCCCATCAATCGGGGCGGAGGGCTCCACAGAACAACAAGATGGGGTCGCCACTTGTCATCGAAAATCGCGGGTCTGCGCCATTGGCGCCAGCGCCTTTCTGCGCTGTTTCAGGACCATGAAATTTTCATCCGCACGCATGGCCATGTCCGGTTTCTGCGAATCAGCGCCGTCTGGCAAAAGCGCGTCGCGCTGATTGCCGGGGTCGTGCTGCTCGCCTGGGCCGCAACGACGCTCGCCGTGCTCGTCAACCAGCTACTCACCGCCGACGAGCGCGCCGCGGTCGCCCGGCAACAGGCGGCGGCGCTGGCATCGGAAAAGCGCATCGCGCAATATCGCGACCGCGTCGCCGAAACCGCCGCCGATCTGGAAGAGCGGCAGGCGCTGCTCGAAGGCATCGCCGAAACCCATTTCGGCATCGATCCGGCGGCGATCGCGGCGGAGCCCGTCGGCGCCGCGGACCAGCCCGCCGCCGCGACCGAACCGCTGAAAACCAGCGCGGTCGATCCCCGCCTGCCCCCCGAAGCGCAGGCGCTCGCCCGGCTTGAAGCGCGGCAGGAGCAATTTGCCGGCCGCCTGCTCGCCGCGGTCAATCTGCGCGCCAACAATGCCGAGGAGGCCGTCGCGAAGCTTGGCCTCAATCCCGCTGCGCTGGTCCGCAGCGCCGCGACCGGTCGCGGTGGTCCGCTGATCCCTTACAAGGGCAAAATGGGCAAGGCAAAGGCGCTGGGCGAATCGTTCGCCGCGCTGGAAGGCGCGCTGTTCCGTATGGAAGTGCTCGAACGCACTCTTGTCGCCGTTCCGTCGGGCAACCCCGCCAATGTGCTGATGATGTCGTCGGGCTTCGGTTATCGCCGCGACCCGTTTACCGGCGCCGCCGCAATGCATTCGGGCCTCGATTTCCGCGGCCCGATCGGCACCCCCATCCTGGCCGCCGCGCCCGGTCGAATCAGCTTTGTCGGATCGAAGTCGGGCTATGGCAACACGGTCGAAATCGATCATGGCCAGGGCATGATGACGCGCTACGCCCACTTGTCAGGCTATACGACGAAGGTCGGCGCCGAGGTCACTGCGGGCGAACAGATCGCCAAGATGGGCTCGACCGGTCGCTCGACCGGCAGCCACCTGCATTTTGAAGTTCATTTGAACGGCGTTGCGGTCAATCCGCGCCGCTTTCTGGAGGCCAAAGCCGATGTTCTCGAAGTCAAAGCAGACGCCCGACAGCGAGTCGGCGCCATCACCGCCCGCGGTGCCCGCTAAAATGGCAACTGGCGCGCGTCACACGACCTTTTCGATCCTGGGATCGGACGTGGTCGTCACCGGCAATGTCGCCGCCAGCGTCGACCTGCACGTCGACGGCAAGATCGACGGCGATCTGAAATGTGCCAATCTGGTCCAGGGCGAAGCGAGCGAGATCAAGGGCGCCGTCACCGCCGAAACCGCCAAGATCGCGGGTCTGCTCGACGGTTCGATCGAGGCCAAGACGCTGATCGTCCACGCCACCGCGCGGATCACCGGCGACGTAACCTACGAAACGATCACGATCGAGAATGGCGGCAAGGTCGACGGCAAGCTGTCGCACCGCCGCCACGGCGCGATGGCCGCCAAGGCGCCGCCGCCGCTGGAAGTCGTCGAAAACAAGTCGGCGCTGGGCATCTGACCCCGCGCTGCGCCGGGATCGCATGACCGCGCACCAATTTAACATCGACGCTCATGTCCACTGGGCATGGGGCCGTGGCGAAGGCCATGGCCGGATCGCCGAGCGCTTCGAAACCCGCGTCGAACGCGTGATCAAGGGCGCACGGATCGTCCGCAACGGATCGCCTGCGAACCCCGCCTATCTGATCGAGATGATCGACGGGCGCCAAGTGTTGAAACTCGGCAGCGAACTCAGCGCCGACTGACACGCCCGATCCGCATCGTCACCGCGACCCGGTCGCCCAGCCCGACTCCCTCAGCGCGCTGCACCGCAACCTTCACCGGCAGCATATAGGTATCGCCGCGCCGGAACAGCGAGGTGGCGAATATGGTCGCGCCGATTTGCGCCGTGACCGGCACCATGCCCCAGCCATAGCTCGCTTCGCGCGCCGCATAATGAACCTCGCCGACCAGTTCGCCGGGCAGCGCGACGAACAGATAGGGCGCCGGACCGCGCCATTCGATGATCTCGGCCACGAAATCGACGCTGGTCACGTCGGTCAATTGCGCGGCGCCTGACGACGGTAACTCAGCGCTTCGGCGATATGGATGCGCCCGACGGCTTCGGCGCCCGCGAGGTCGGCGATCGTCCGCGCTACCCGCAATATCCGCGTATAACCGCGCGCCGACAGCCGCATCGCCTCCGCCGCCTGCGCGAGCAATTTGCGTCCGGCCTCGTCGGGGGTCGCGACCGCCTCCATCAGTTCGCCGTCGATTTCGGCGTTGGTGCGCGCCTTGTGCTCGGCGTAGCGCGCGGTCTGGCGCGCCCGTGCCGCGGCGACGCGCGCCGCGACCTCGGCGCTGCCCTCGGCGGGTGGAGGCAGCACGAGGTCGACAGCGCTGACCGCCTGCACCTCGACATGCAGGTCGATGCGGTCGAGCAGCGGTCCCGACACCTTCGCCTGATAATCGGCGGCGCAGCGCGGCGCGCGGCTGCATGCGAGCGCGGGGTCGCCGAGATGGCCGCAGCGGCACGGATTCATCGCGGCGACCATCTGCACCCGCGCCGGAAAGGTCACATGCGCGTTGGCGCGCGCGACGCTGACCTCGCCGGTTTCCAGCGGCTGGCGCAGGCTGTCGAGCACGGTGCGCTGAAATTCGGGCAATTCGTCGAGGAACAATACGCCGAGGTGCGCGAGGCTGACTTCGCCGGGGCGGACGCGCAGCCCGCCACCGACAAGCGCGGGCATCGACGCGCTGTGGTGCGGGCTACGGAACGGGCGCGCGCGGATCAGCCGCCCGCCCTCCAGCCCGCCCGCGACCGAGGCGATCATCGACACTTCGAGCGCTTCGCCGGGATCGAGGTCGGGCAATATGCCCGGCAGGCACGCCGCCATCAGCGACTTGCCCGCCCCCGGCGGCCCGACCATCAACAGATTATGCCCGCCTGCCGCCGCGATTTCGAGCGCGCGCTTGGCAACTTCCTGTCCCTTGACCTGCGCGAGGTCGGCCATGCGCCGCGGCGGCTCGGCCTCGCCCGGGCGCGGCGGCGGGAGCAGCGCATTGCCCTTGAAATGGTTGAGCAGCGAGAGGAGGTCGGGCGCCGCGAGTACCTCGACATTGCCCGCCCATGCCGCCTCCGGCCCCTGCGCGACGGGGCAGATCAGCCCGCGGTCCTGGCTGCCCGCGTGGAGCGCGGCGAGCAGCACGCCGGGCGAGGCGGCAACGCGGCCGTCGAGGCCGAGTTCGCCAACCACGACGTAGGAGGACAGCGTTTCGGGATCGACCACCCCCATCGCGCCGAGTAGCGCGAGCGCGATCGGCAGGTCGTAATGCGAGCCTTCCTTGGGCAGGTCGGCGGGCGACAGATTGACCGTGATGACCTTGGGCGGCAGCGCGAGGCCGATCGCGGCGATAGCGGCGCGGACGCGCTCGCGGCTTTCGCCGACCGCCTTGTCGGGCAGGCCGACGACGACGAAGCGCGGCAGGCCGGGCGTAATCTGGCACTGCACTTCGACCCCGCGCGCCTCGAGCCCCAGATAGGCGACGGTGGAAACGATCGCGACCATCAATGTCCCCTGTTTGTTCTTTTGCCTTGTGGCGGCAAAACGCAGCGCGGTCGAGTCGTTTTTGGTGCCGGATTGGAAGTTGACGAAAAGCCTGCCCCCGCGAAGGCGCGGCGGTGCCGCGCAGCGCGGGGAATTTCCCGATTTGACAACATACCAACTAGTCGGTATGTTGATTCTCATGACGAGCAAACAGCCCTCTCCTGAGTCCCAAGCGCTCCCCGCAGCCGCCGCCCGCGCAGTCCCCCAGGCGGGCGGCGGCACCCCGGCGGAGCGCGCGCCGCGCGGCCGTGCGCGCGCGGCGTTGATCGAGGCGGCGCACGCGACGGTGCGCAAACAGGGCTATGCCGCGACGACCGTCGACCAGATCTGCGCCGCCGCCGGGGTCACCAAGGGCGCCTTCTTTCATCACTTCGCGTCGAAGGAGGCGCTGGCGGTCGCCGCGGCCGAGGCGTGGACCGAACGCGCGCGGCCGATGTTCGAAATGCCGCCGCACACGAAATTGGACGACCCGCTGGCGCGCCTGCTCGGCCATATCGATTTCCGCTTTTCCATGCTCGACGGCCCGGTCGAGGAGTTCACCTGTTTCGTCGGCACCATGGTGCAGGAAGCCTTTGCGACGAGCGAGCCGATCCGCGCCGCGTGCGAGGCGAGCATCAACGCCTATTGCGCGGCGCTGACCCCCGATATCGAGGCGACGATGGCGCGCTATGGCGCCACCGAAGATGTCACCGCGCTCGGTTTGGCGCAGCATATTCAGGCGGTGCTGCAGGGCAGTTTCATCCTCGCCAAAACGACGAACGACCCGGCGATTGCGCGCGAAAGCGTCACCCACCTGAAGCGTTATATCGGCATGTTGTTCGCACCGCCCGGCGCACAATGACGCAGCAGGTAATTGCCCCGGCGGCGCCCCCGCGCTGACTATCCCGATCCCACCCCCAAGGAGAGAAACGATGCCCCAGATGATTTTTGTGAACCTGCCGGTGACCGACCTTGCCCGGTCGCGGGCCTTTTATGAAGCGGTCGGCGCGGTCAACAACCCCGCCTTCACCGACGACACCGCCGCGTGCATGGTGGTCGCCGAAGGGTCGATCCACGTCATGCTGCTGACGCATGAAAAATGGGCGACCTTCACGTCAAAGGCGATCCCCGACGCGCATACCACCGCGCAGGTGCTGCTGTGCGTGTCCGCCGACAGCCGCGCCGACGTCGATGCGCAAGTTGCCAAGGCGACCGCCGCGGGCGGCAAGGCCGACCCGACCCCGACCCAGGAATATGGCGACTTCATGTACGGGCGCAGCTTCGAGGATCCCGACGGCCATATCTGGGAAGTGATGTGGATGGACCCCGCCGCGATCCCCGCCGGCGAACCCGCCGAAGCCACCGCCTGACGCGCAACACGAAGGAGAGAGGCGATGACCGATGGCATCCCCACCAAAGGCCAGTTGCTGGCAGGCCGCATCTTGAGCGGACTGGTCATCGCCTTTCTGCTCTTCGACGCCGGGCTGAAGCTGGTCGCGCCGCAGTTCGCGATCGACAACAGCCCGCCCAATCTGGGCTGGCCCGCCGAGATCGCCACCATGTACCTGCTTGCCGTGCTGCTGCTGATCCCGACGCTGCTCCATATCTGGCCGCGCACCAGCATCCTCGGCGCGATCCTGATCACCGGTTATCTGGGGGGTGCGATCGCGACGCAGGTCCGCGTCGGCAACCCGCTGTTCAGCCACATGTTGTTCGGCGTCTATCTGGGCGTGATGATGTGGGGCGGACTGTGGCTGCGCGATCCGCGGCTCCGCGCGCTGATCCCGCTTCGGTCGGCGGAGGGCTGAACCGATGTCCTTCCAGTCGTACCTCGACAACATTGAATCCAAAACGGGCCAGTCGCCGGACGATTTGCAGGCACAAGCGATGCAAAAGGGGTTGGCCGATGCGACGGGATTGGCGCCCGGCGTCAAAGCCGGTGCGGTGATCGACTGGCTGAAGGCCGATTACGGGCTGGGCCACGGCCACGCCATGTCGATCGTCGCCTATTTCAAAGGCAAACGAAGCTAGGCTTCGTCAAACTATAGAGGATCATTTCCCATGACAGGTTTTTCTCCCCCCCGGATTTTCCGTCGCCGCCAGCCGGGCGTCGCCGCCGCGCTAGCCCTGCTGGCCAGCGCCGCCGTCGTCGCGGCGCTGCTCCAACCCGCATATGCCCAACAGCCCGCGCCCAAAGCAGCGCCGGAAAGCGCCGCCAAGATGGGGCATGCGACGGTCAACGGCGTGCGCATCGCTTATGCCGTGCATGGCGACCTGACATCCAAGCAGACGCCGTTGCTGGTGCTGCACGGCGCCTTCATGTCGGGCGAGGCGATGGCGCCGTTCGTCAAGCTGTTCGCCGCCTCGCGCCCCGTCATCACGATCGACGCGCGCGGCCACGGCCGCACCGGCAAGGTCGGCGGTGCGTTCAGCTACGACCAGATGGCCGACGATGCGGTCGCCGTGCTGGCGTCGCTACGCGTCGCGCGCGCCGATGTGCTGGGCTATTCGATGGGCGGCAGCACCGCGATCGCGATGGCGGTGCGCCACCCCGAACGCGTCGGCAAGCAGGTGGTCATTTCGGGTGCCGGCAGCCTCGACGGCTGGGTTCCCGAGGTGCTGGCGGGCATCGCACAGATGACCCCCGAAATGTTCGCGGGGACGCCGATGGAAACCGAATATAAGCGGCTGTCGCCCACCCCCGATGCCTTTCCCGACCTGGTCGCGGCGATCAAGCACATCGATTCGGCACCCTTTGCCTATAGCGACGCGCAGCTGCGCGCGATCCCGGGCAAGACGATGGTCGTTCTGGGCGATGCCGACGGCGTCACCTTTGACCATGCGATCAAGCTGTTCAAGCTGCGCGGCGGCGGCGACATCGCGATCGCGACGCAGGGTTTCATGACCACGGCGCCGAAGGCGCGGCTGTCGATCCTGCCCGGCACATCGCACATCGGTGTCATGGCCGAAGCCGCCACAATCGCGGCGCAAGTGATCCCCTTTCTCGACGATGCCACCCCGCCGATGCCCGAAGGTTTCTTCTAAGCACCTGCCCCCGAGGAGAAAAACTATGCCCGTCAACCCCGATGCCGATATCGCCATCATCGCCTTCGACTGGGTTCCCGATTTCGCGCGCGGCTTTGTCCGCGACCTGCGCCCGCGCTGGGCGTGCGAGGAGCTGGGACTCGATTATGCCGAGGAACTGATCAGCGCGGTCGATCGCCCCGCCGACCATTACCGGTTGCAGCCGTGGGGGCAGGTGCCGGTGCTGCGCGACGGCGACATCACCCTGTTCGAAAGCGGCGCGATCATGCTGCATCTGGCGGCGAAGGATGCGCGGTTGCTGCCGGCTGGTGCGCAGGCACGCGCCGACGCGACCGCCTGGGTGTTCGCGGCGCTGAACAGCGTCGAGCCGATGATGTTCGAGCTGGGCAATGTCGATATATTCTCGAAGGACGAGGAATGGGCAAAGCTGCGCCGTCCCGGCCTGATCGAGTTCATCCGCCAACGGCTCGGTCGCCTGTCCGATGCGCTGGGCGACAACGACTATCTGCTCGGCGATTTCAGCATCGCCGACATCGCGATGGCGACGGTGCTGCGCGAAGGCGTCGAGGCGGGACTGATCGCCGAATATCCGCGGCTGGCGGCCTATCTCGATCGCTGCACGGGCCGTCCGGCCTTCCAGCGCGCGATGGCCGCGCAACTAGCATCATTCACAGAAGAGCCGGTTACGGCCTGAATTTCCTACCCCCCTAAGGAGAGACAAGATGACCTATGTCGAAGGATTTGTCGTGGCGGTGCCGACCGCCAACAAGGAAGCCTATCGCAAACATGCCGCCGACGCCGCCCCCCTGTTCAAGGAGTTCGGCGTGGCGCGGATGGTCGAGGCGTGGGGCGACGACGTCCCCGACGGCAAGGTCAACGACCTGAAGGGCGCGGTGCAAGCCAAGGCCGACGAGACGGTCGTGTTCAGCTGGTTCGAATATCCCGACAAGGCCACCCGCGACGCCGCGAATGAAAAGATGATGAGCGACCCCAGGATGCAGAGCATGGGCGCCGAAATGCCGTTCGACGCGAAACGGATGATCATCGGTGGTTTCGATTCGATCGTCGATGACCGCGCAAGCGGCACGATGGGCTATGCCGATGGCTATGTCGTACCCGTCCCCGACGGCAACAAGGACGCCTATCGCGCGCTCGCCGAAAAGGCGTCGCAGGTGTTCCGCGACCATGGCGCGACGCGCGTCGTCGAGGCGTGGGGCGACGATGTCCCCGACGGCAAGATCACCGATTTTGCCCGCGCCGCGCACAAGCAGGACGGCGAAACCGTCGTGTTCAGCTGGGTCGAATGGCCGACCAAGGAAGCGCGCGTTGCGGGCTGGGAAAAAGTGATGGCCGACGAACGGATGCAGCCCGACGGCACCGAAGTGCCGTTCGACGGCAAGCGTATGATCTATGGCGGTTTTGTGCCGATTGTCGAAGCCTGAGCTGTTCCTCCCTGTGGCGAAGCCATGGGGAGGGGGACCGCTCGCGAAGCGAATGGTGGAGGGGCTGCGACGTCGCGCTATTGCCCCTCCGTCAGCGCTTCGCGCTGCCACCTCCCCATGGCTTTGCCACAGGGAGGATAAAGAGGTGATTTACAAATGATCAAGCTTTACGGAACCCCGCCGACGCGCGCCCTGCGCGCGATCTGGCTGCTCAACGAACTCGACCTGCCGCACGAGGTCGTCCCGGTCGATCTGAGCACAGGCGAACAGCTGACCCCCGAATTTCTGGCGCTCAACCCCGCGGCGAAGCTGCCGGTGCTGGTCGACGGCGATATGGTGATCAGCGAGTCGGCGGCGATCCAGCTGTACCTGGCCGACAAATATGGCGACCGCGTTCCCGGCGGCGGACTGATCCCCGCGACCGCAGAGGATCGCGGCCGCGGGTATCACTGGCTGTTCTTCCTGATGACCGAGATCGAGGCGCCGCTGTGGCGCATCGCGCTGCACAATTTCATCTACGAAGCCGGCGACCAGTCGGCGACCGAGCCGGAGCTGGCGAAGCGCGACGCGCTGCGCATGATCGCGGTGCTGGAACAGCATATGCAGGGGCGTGACTATCTGGTCGGCAACGCGCCGACCGTCGCCGATTTCAACGCCGCCTTCACGCTCGACTGGGCGCGCGAGGAAGCGCTGCTGGACGACACCCCGGCGCTCCGTACCTATATCGACGCGCTCTACGCCCGTCCGCGGGCGCCGGTGACGATCGCCGAAGGGTTTGCCGCGCTTGGCATCGAAGAGCCTTCGGTGGCGGGAGCTGCGTGATGAGCGGCACCGACGACCGCGTCGAAATGCTGAACGTGAACAGCCCGAACCATGTCGTCCGCGTCGAGCGCGCCAAATATGAAGCGGTGCGCGATGCAATGCTCGCGGTGGTTCCCGCGGACGCGCCGGGGCTGACCGCGGCCGAGATCAAGGCGCGGCTGCTGCCGCTGCTACCAGAGGCGCTGTTCCCCGGCGGGGCGAAGGCGGGCTGGTGGCAAAAGGGCGTGCAGCTCGACCTGGAGGCGCGCGGGCTGATGGCGCGCGCCGATACCAAGCCGCTGCGATTTTACCGGCTTTGAGGCCGGGTTCCGAACCAAGCCGATTGCAAGGAGACGACGAATGACCAATCCCCCAGGAAGCTTCATCTGGTATGAATTGATGACCCCCGATCCCGACGCCGCGGCATCCTTTTACGGCGCGGTCGTCGGCTGGACGATTGCGCCGCATAGCGATGCGGGCGCGCCCGGCGGGGTCGATTACCGGATGATCGCCCGCACCGAAGGCGGCCATGCAGGCGGCGTGCTGACGCTGAATGCCGACATGATCGCGGGCGGCGCGCGGCCCGGATGGCTCGGCTATCTGTACACCCCCGACGTCGATGCGGCGGTCGCGGCGATCACCGCCGACGGCGGCACGGTGCATATGGCGGCGCACGACCTGCCGGTCGGGCGGATGGCGATGGTCGCCGATCCGCAGGGCGCGCCCTTTTACATCATGAACCCGATCCCGCCCGAAGGCGAACCCGACAAAGTCGCCGACGCCTTTTCGGTGACCGAGGCGCAACATGTCCGCTGGAACGAACTTGCGACGGGCGATCCCGACGCCGCGATCGGTTTCTATACCAAGCACTTCGGCTGGGGTCAGGAAGGTGCGCTCGATATGGGCGAACTTGGCCAGTATCGCTTCCTCCAGCATGATGGCGACATGATCGGCGCGGTGATGCCGCTGATGGAAGGCTATCCGGTTCCGATGTGGAGCTTTTACATCGGCGTCGACGATATCGACCGCGCCGCCGCCGCAGTGACCGCCAACGGCGGCAAGATACTGAACGGCCCGCACGAGATCCCCGGCGGCGAATTTTCGGTGAACGGCATCGACCCGCAAGGGGTCGCCTTTGGCCTTGTCGGCCCGCGCAAATCCTGACGCCCCGCCCCACATCCCCCCACGAAAGACAGGAAAGAAACGATGAGCAAGACCCCCCTCACCCTGTGCCTCTGGTACGAAGGCGACGCCGAAGAAGCGGCGAATTTTTACGCCGCGACCTTTGCCGACAGCCATGTCGGCGCGGTCCACCGTTCGCCGACCGACACCCCCGGCGGCAAGGAGGGCGACGTGCTGACGGTCGAATTCACCCTGCTCGGGACCCCGTGCCTCGGTCTCAATGGCCCGCCGATCTTCAAGCATAATGAGGCGTTTTCGTTCATCGTCCACACAGACACGCAAGACGAAACCGACCGCTTGTGGGATGCGATCACCAGCGACGGCGGGCAGGAAAGCGTGTGCGGCTGGTGCAAGGACAAATGGGGCGTGTCGTGGCAGATCGCCCCGCGCGTCCTGCTCGAAGCCACGACCAGCCCCGACAAAGCGGTCGCCAAGCGCGCGTTCGACGCGATGATGACGATGAAAAAAATCGACATCGCGGCGATCGAAGCCGCGGTGCGGGGCTGATGCAATGCTGATCCTTTATGCCCACCCCTTTTCGTCCTACAGCTGGAAGGCGCAGATCGCGCTCGACGAGAAGGGGATCGATTTCGACTATCGCAATGTCGACCCCGAATTTCCCGAGCATGGCGAGCAATTGCGCGCGCTGTGGCCGGTGGGCAAATTTCCGCTGCTCGTCGATGGCGACCGGACGCTATTCGAGACGTCGATCATCATCGAATATCTGGATCGCGTGCAGCCCGAACCGCGCCTGATCCCCGCGGACCCCGATGCGGCGCTGCGCGTGCGGCAGATGGACCGGGTATTCGACTTGCACGTGATGGCGGTGATGCAGGACATCGTGAACGACAGCATCCGCGGGCCGGAGGGACATGCGCCGATGATCGTCGACAAGGCGCGGGCGGCGCTCGACACCATCTATGGCTGGCTCGACACGCAACTGGCGGGGGGCGGCTGGGCGACCTCCGACGGGTTCACGATGGCCGACTGCGCCGCGGCACCGTCGCTGTTCTACGCTGACTGGGTGCATGAAATTCCGGCGCGTTACGCCAATTTGCGCGGCTATCGCGCGCGCCTGCTCGCGCATCCATCGGTCGCGCGCGCGATCGAAGGCGCGCGTCCCTATCGCCACTATTTCCCCGGCGGCGCCCCCGACCGCGATTGACTCGGCAAACGTCCCGTAACGGGGTTAACGGCGCGCTGACGCTGGCGCTTTGCCATTTGGCAAGCGCGCGTGCGCGAGGGCGGGGGCATGGTTTTGCCCGTCGCCCTCGTCCGCAGCTTTTTCGTCGCGCTTTGCGCGGCGGTGCTGGCGTTTGCGCCGGCGCACGCACAGCAGGGCTGGACCGTCACCACGACGGTCAGCTGGACTTGGGAAGACGTCGGCGGCGAAGACGGTGGCGCACTCTTCGATAATGACGAGGCGCTGGCCGGCGACGAGGCGCTGGCCGGGGACACCGATTTTGCCCCGGCGCGGCGCTATGCCCCGTCGGCGGCGCTCGCGACGCTCGGCCATCCCAAAGCGCATTACGGGCCCTTTGCGGTGATCGACGCGACCACGGTGCGCATGGCGGGCGACGTGACATCGGCGACGCCGCGCCAGTTCGCGGCGATGCTCGCCGCTTTTCCGGGGCTCAAGCGGCTCGAGATGGTCGATTGTCCCGGCAGCCTCGACGAGGAAGCCAATCTGATCCTGGCGCGCGCGATTCGCCGCGCAGGCATGGAAACCATCGTGCCGAGCGGCGGTTCGGTGCGGTCGGGCGCGGTTGAACTGTGGCTCGCCGGCGCCACCCGCCGCGCCGCGCCCGATGCCGAGTTCGGGGTGCATAGCTGGGCCGACGAATATGGCCGCGAGGCGAACGACTATCCCCCGAACGATCCGGTCCACGCCGAATATCTGGGACTGTACCGCGAACTCGGCATGGACGATGCGCGGGCGCGCGCCTTTTACGCGCTGACCAACAGCACCCCGTTCGACGAGGTGCGCTATCTGACGCGCGACGACATGGCGCGATTCGTGGCGCTGAACTAAGCACGTCGTCCCCGCGCAGGCGGGGACCGCGCTCGGCGTAGAGCTGGGATGCCGACGGCCCCCGCCCGCGCCGGGGGCGACGACATAGTTGCAACCGCGCGCTTTGCTCCCCACATCGACACGATGGCAAAGCGCAGCCTTTACCAGCGATTGCGGTCGACCGCGCAGGTCCGGCTGATTCTGTTCGGCACCGGCATCCTGTTGATGATCGTCGCGGTCATCATCGGGCCGCTGCCGGGCCCGGGCTTTATCGTCGTTTTCCCTGTCGGGCTGATGCTGTGCCTGCAGAACAGCGCATGGGCCAAGCGGATCTATGTCCGCTTCAAGCGCCGCCACCCGCGTTATGCGGCATGGACCGACCGGGTGATGCAGCGTGCAAGTGCGGCGCGGCGGCGCAAGCTTCGCAGCCGCGAGAATCTGCCCGGCGGTGATTGACTTTGCGCCGCACCTCGCTTATCCGCGCCTCCAACGGTGGCCGCCCACGCTTGGCGGCCCTTTTCTGTTGCAGCATTTGACGAGATCTAGGGAAAACCGCGATGAAGCGCACCTATCAACCGAGCCGCCTCGTGCGCAAGCGCCGTCACGGCTTCCGCGCCCGCAAGGCCACCGTCGGCGGCCGCAAGGTTCTGGCCGCCCGCCGCGCCCGCGGCCGCAAGAAGCTGTCGGCCTGACCGCCGACGCTTCGCCGCCAGCCCGTCTGGTGCGAACGCTTTCAAAACGCAGCGAATTTCTGGCCGCCAACCGCGGCCTTCGCTTTCCCATGCCCGGCTTTGTCCTGCTCGTCCGCGCACGCGGCGACGCCGATGACGCGATGGGCATTGGCTACACCGTCAGCAAGAAAGTCGGCAACGCCGTCACCCGCAACCGGATGAAGCGCCGGCTGCGCGAGCTGTGCCGTGCGGCGCTGCCCGAATCGGGGATCGCGGGCGCCGACCATGTGCTGATCGGGCGGCCGGGCGGCAACGACATCATGTTTGCGGAGCTTGGCGAGCAGCTCGATTCGGCGCTGGTGCGGGCAGCGAAGAAATTGGCGCGATGAAAGTCGCCCGCGGCCCATTTCACCCGGCAGCCTTCACGCGTCATTGCGAGGAGCGAAGCGACGCGGCAATCCAGAGTGGCGTAAACCGCCCTGGATTGCTTCGCTTCGCTCGCAATGACGAGGAAATCTCATATCGGCAGATAATGCGATTTCAGAATGAAGTTGCGCAGTTTTCCGGGCTTCCCGCATGATCGCCCGCCTGCTCATCCTCATCGCGCGCGGCTGGCAGATCGGGCCGTCGCGCATCCTGCCGCCGACCTGTCGCTATTCGCCGTCATGCAGCGCCTATGCCATCACGGCGCTGTCACGCTATGGTGCGATCAAGGGTGGCTGGCTCGCGACAAAGCGGCTATTGCGCTGCCATCCTTGGGGCGGGCATGGCCATGATCCGGTGCCGTAGCTGCCGTTTTCCCCGACATTTTTGAGACGAAGAGAGACCGTAGAGCGTGGACGACAAGCGTAATCTGATCGCGGCAATCCTGTTGTCGGTGGCCATTCTGATCGGCTGGAATTTCGTCGCCGAGCAATTTTTCCCGACACCGGCCAAGCCCGACGTGACGACGACCGTCGCGGGCGCCAACGGCACACCAGCAACCGCGCCCGCCGCGCAGGGCCAGCCGAGCGCGTTGCCCGCTGCGACCGCCCCCGCCGTCCCCGCGGCGCAGGCGATCCGTCCGGTCGAAGCAGCACTGGCCGAAGGCAACCGCATTCCGGTCAGCACCCCGGCGCTGGCGGGATCGATCAACCTGGTCGGCGCGCGCATCGACGACATCACGCTGACCAAATATCGCCAGACGATCGCCAAGGATTCGCCGCCGGTGCGCCTGTTCGCGCCGGGCGGCACCAAGGCCGCCTATTTCGCCAGCCTGGGCTGGTCGGCGCAAGGCGTCGAAGTGCCCGGCCCGAACACGCTGTGGACTGCGACCGGAACCAAGCTGACCCCGACGAGCCCGGTGACGCTGAGTTGGGCCAATGGCACCGGCCAGACGTTCCGCATCGAGTACAGCATCGACGCCCATTATCTGATCACCGCCAAGCAGACGATCGCCAACACCGGCACCGCGCCGGTCAGCGCGAGCAGCTTTGCGCTGATCGACCGGCTGGGCAAACCGACCGACCCGCACGAGGTCGACAGCTGGACGATCCACGTCGGCCCGACCGGCTATCTCGACGGCAAGTCGGTTTTCGATGTCGATTATGACGACGTCGAGGAAGCGCCGAACCGGGCGGTACGCTATGGCTCCGCCGGCTGGCTGGGCTTTACCGACAAATATTGGCTCGCCGCGATCGTCCCGGCCAAGGGCGAACGCGTGACCGCAGCGATCAGCTCGCCCGCGGCGAACAATTACCAGACTTTGTTCGCGCGCGATTTTGCACAGGTCGCGCCGGGCCAGCAGGTCACGACGACCAGCCGCATCTTTGCCGGTGCCAAGGAAGTCGAGATACTGGAAGCTTATCAAGACGATCTGGGCATTCCGCGTCTGTCGAACGCGATCGACTGGGGCTGGTTCGAATTTTTCGCGGTGCCGATCTTCAAATTGCTCCACTGGCTGTTCCTGCAAGTCGGCAATTTCGGCGTCGCGATCATGGCGCTGACCCTGATCATCCGCCTGCTGATGTTCCCGATCGCCAACCGGCAATTTTCGTCGATGGCGCAGATGCGCGTCGTCCAGCCGAAGATGAAGGCGCTGCAGGAACGCTTCAAGGACGACAAGCCCAAGATGCAGCAGGAGCTGATGAAGCTCTATAAGGACGAAAAGATCAATCCGCTGGCGGGCTGCCTGCCGATCCTGATCCAGATCCCGATCTTTTACGCGCTGTACAAGGTGCTGATGCTGGCGATCGAAATGCGCCACCAGCCGTTCATCCTGTGGATCAAGGATCTGTCGGCGCCCGATCCGCTGCACATCCTGAACCTGTTCGGCCTGCTGCCCTTTACCCCGCCGTCGATCCTGGCAATCGGCGTGATGGCGGTGATCCTGGGCGTGACGATGTGGTTGCAGTTCCGCCT
>VFQQ010001915.1_pt1 | contig 26186 bp, 21 predicted proteins | sample 3512341 | NCBI WGS metagenome assembly VFQQ01 (sample SAMN10412373, study PRJNA504923) | tailings metagenome | isolation source: Relicate 2 Philex TSF1 revegetated site | place: Philippines: Tuba, Benguet | collected 2017-08-29
ATATTTTTAAAGTGAATAAAGAGCATAATATATCTCACATATTTGAGTGGATAGCCACCTACGCTCGTTCCCAAAATGGATTAGATAATCTTTTTATTATGTGTCATGGAGGTGCAAAACCTGCTGGAATAGAATCTGATAAAGCTGCCCAATCCATACCAAGTAGTGATGAGCGAGGGCTGGCGATTGGGAAGGAAAATCTTCTACTTTCTAATCTAAATGTGACAAGGGCATTGTATGGCTTGGTCAAAAAAATTACCATTTATGCTTGTAACATAGCCCAGCAAGACAAAGGTGCCAAATATACTGCAAACGATGGTGAATTGTTTTGTGGTCATTTGGCGGCTTATACCAATGCGGAAGTAATCGCTAGCCCTATGACTCAAACATATAATAGAATTGGAATTTTTGCCCCACTAATAGAAAGCGCAGGGACAATTGATTTTGGGGCATGGGAAGGACCAGTCTTCTTGTTTACGCCAGACGGCAAGAAAAAAAATCTTTGATTGTATAGAGGCTGATTTGGTAAATTGCAGCAACACTAAAAAAAGGATTGCTCCATGAACCGACATGCTTTTAGTTTGATCATGTGGTTGGGAGGATTTTGTTTGCAAATTCATGCACAACAGGTACTGACTCCCAATCACTTAGATACCTTTATCCAACAAATGATGACTCAGGCGAAAGTGCCAGGTTTATCGCTTGCGCTACTTCGTCCCAACGAACCTATTTCTCTTAAAATGTACGGATTGACTAAGGCAGATTCTTCACAAAAAGTGGATGTCAATACCGTTTTTGAGGCGGCCTCGCTTACCAAACCGATTTTTGCCTATGCCGTAATGCAACTTGTAGAAGCAGGGAAAATCGATTTAGACAAGCCTCTTTATCAATATTTGCCTTATGCTGATGCCGCTTTTGATGGGCGGTATAAGCAAATCACTACGCGGCTAGTATTAAGTCATCGTTCGGGATTTCCTAATTGGCGACGTAATCGACAAAAACCTCGGGTAGATATGTCATTTACGCCGGGCGAAAGGTTTGGGTATTCGGGTGAGGGCTTCGTGTATTTACAAAAAGTAGTTGAAAAAATCACAGGAATGCCCATCAATGATTGGATGGAACAACAGGTTCTTAAACCTCTTAAAATGAACCATAGTGGTTTTGTTTGGAAAGCCGATTTTGAATCCGATTTTGCTTTTCCTCATGATGATAAAAAAGCGATTGGACAAAAATATAAACCTACACAAGCCAACATGGCTTATTCTCTTCATACTACTGCGGCAGACTATGCACTTTTTTTAGAAGCCTTACTCGACTCAAAAGGACTAAACCAAGCCACGCTCACCCAAATGCTTGGCTCTCAAACACCACTACCAAAGCGTTTTTCGGGAGGAGAAATCGTCCCCCAATCTTTTTGGGGATTAGGTATGGGTGTGGAAAAACTACCCGAAGGGACTTATTTGTGGCATTGGGGGGATAATGGGGACTTTAAAGCCTTTTACATGGTAAATCTGACCAAAAAGGAAGGGGTAGTTTATTTTGCCAATGGTGAAAAAGGACTTGATTTTGCCGATGAAATTATACATTACACTATTGGTGGAACTCACCATGCTTTTAGTTTTTTGGGAATCAACTGGCAAGAAGAACTAAAAAAACAAAAGTGATTTTGGTGGAATAAAAATATCCCCCCTAAGCATCTTCATCGCTTAGGGGGGGATGACTAATTTACTTTAAAAACTTTCAGGGTAATACTTCGACTGCCTTTATTAAGCTTTAAAAAATAAGTCCCAATAAGCGTATTTCCCAAGGGAATTTCTTGACGGTGGTGGGCAGAATTGGTTTCAAAAGTGTTTTGTTTCAAAATATTGCCCTTCAAGTCAATGAGTTGCCATTGAATAGTTTGATTGGCTTGCTCTTTTATCAAAACTGTAGCCAAGGAATTTACCACAGGATTAGGAGCGATACTAGCCCAGTCTTTGAGTTCGGTACTTTCAACAGTGCTATTTTCGGCATTAGCCACTCTGGCATTACAATTAGTGACGGTGACAGTTTTAGAGCCAGTCATGTTTCTGTTACAAGATGTAGTAGCTTGAGTAGCCACTACGGTATAGGAACCTGCGGTAGTTTGATTTCCAAAACTAATGGCATTGCCAGTGCCTGAGATTGGAGTGCCGATGTTGGTATTGCTGCGCCGAAGTTGGTAGACGAATCCTTCTTGCGAGCCAGATAGACCAATTACCACGCCATTTCCACCGTTGCAATAACTTCCACCTCCAGTGAGAGCAAAGACATTCGGGGTTTGTCCGAGGTAGATTGTAGCAGCTCCATTCATAGTGGTCAAACAAGCTCCTCCTTCTACGAAAGCTTCGATCGTATAAGTACCAGCTTGGTTGATGTTGGAGAAGACAAGGTTGCTACCTGTACCAGAGATAGGTTCTCGGAAGTTTTGGTTGTCTTTCTTGAGTTGGTAAAATACTTGGTTTTGTGAGCCATTGAGGACGATAGCAGCGGAAGGTGTGTTGCCCGAACTATTAGCACATAGAGTGGCTCCTCCTTGTAAAGTAAAGACAGTTAGAGAGGACGGTACAGAGTTAATCGTTTGCTGTGCGGAGCTATTGCTGCAAGTGATGTTATTCTGCAAACGTACTTGGAAGGTATAATTGCCTGCGGCAAGGTTGCTAAAAGTGTTGCTTTCTTGCCAATTGGTACCGTTTTTAGAATACTCAAGTGTACCTGTACCAGAAGCATTGACGACGGCGGTACCCGAGTTGGTGGCACAAGTAGGCTGAGTCAAATCTACCCCCGAAATGGTTGGAGCGTTTGGTACAGGGTTGATTGTTTGCTGTTGCGAAGAAGCCGAACAAGTCGTACTATTCTGCAAACGTACTTGGAAGGTATAATTGCCTGCGGCAAGGTTGCTAAAAGTGTTGCTTTCTTGCCAATTGGTACCGTTTTTAGAATACTCAAGTGTACCTGTACCAGAAGCATTGACGACGGCGGTACCCGAGTTGGTGGCACAAGTAGGCTGAGTCAAATCTACCCCCGAAATGGTTGGAGCGTTTGGTACAGGGTTGATTGTTTGCTGTTGCGAAGAAGCCGAACAAGTCGTACTATTCTGCAAACGTACTTGGAAGGTATAATTGCCTGCGGCAAGGTTGCTAAAAGTGTTGCTTTCTTGCCAATTGGTACCGTTTTTAGAATACTCAAGTGTACCTGTACCAGAAGCATTGACGACGGCGGTACCCGTGTTGGTGGCACAAGTAGGCTGAGTCAAATTTACCCCCGAAATGGTGGGAGCAGTGGGCACAGGGTTGATAGTTAGACTTAATGTTTCTGAAATGCAACCTGTTTGTGTGTTTTTAGCGGTTACTGAATAGGTCTTGGGGGTTAATTCATTAAAGGTAGTTTGTGTTTGATAATCAGTACCGTTTACGCTATATTCAATATTACTACCCGTTGGGGCCGTAATGGTAATGCTTCCGCTTTGAATGGCGCAAGTAGGTTGGGTAGTAACTGATGCCGTAGGTGCGCTAAATGCACTGCATACTACTGTAATGACTACATCATTTCCGTCGCCGCCTATGTAAGATATAGAAGCAGAGAAATTACTCCCTAGAAAATTGCTGATAGTTGCCCCTTCGGCGAGGCCAATAAAAGTACCAGTAATAGCATCGGTATTGTCATTATCAACAATCTTAAACGTCTGCCCTAATACAGGGACATAAGTACCACTTAGTGTGAGGGTGGCTCCGCTTAAATTAATCCCGCCTGATACGGTCAATTGGGTATATGAGCTTCCAGTACCATCTCCAGGCGTGGTGCCGTTGAGAACAATGGCGACGTCACTACTAAACGAAAGCGTACTGCTTGTTATGTCAGTGCCCGTAAAAGTAGGTTTTACCGCCGCAGGAGAGCTGCCTGAATCAAGCAGCAATGTACCGCCGCCTGTATTGATACTTCCGCCTTTGATATTAATATCACCATTGCTAATCAACTGCATTGCGGTGGCATTAGTCCGCGAAATGGCGGCTTCGACGTTGATAGTACCGCTATTGGCTGTGCCAATGACCAGCGTACCGCCACTTACTAGGTCTAGCTCGGTATCAGTTAGACTTAATTGCCCGCTTGTTTCGGTGCCTAGAGAGATTGAGCGAGCAAGAGTAACGGGGGCTAAGGTGAGGGTAGAGGTGGTTCCTATTTTACCAGAAAGCAAAGAAATATTATCTGCATTGATGGTGATTGTTCCACTATTTGCTGCGATTCCACCGTTAGAGCCTTGATCTAAAACAAGCGTTCCATCGGCACCAGTTGAAATCGTAACGGGAGCATTGCCGGCATTGTTATTAAAAACGGAGCCTCCTCCGTTGGTTTGAAGGATTTTAAAATCTCTACCTGCCGTGGCTGATAAGCTTCCGCCGCTACTTTGTACATATGTAGTAGCAGAAATGACAATATCACGATCAGCAAAAGCTGCTAGACTCTGACCGTTTACATCTCCATATCCGTTTATAGTACCCAAAATAAGGTCACGTCCCGCGTTCACGGTCATCAATCCGCTTATGGCATTAATCCCGCTTGGAACCCCGTGCTCGGCGATAAGGTCTGAGGATGCCTCAGTAGTCTGGAGTGTTACATTGCCCGAACCCTTCACTTGTTCTACGACTCGCATCGTACCGCTTGTCACAATGTGAATTATTCCGGAAGTACCTGTTGCCGTTACTCCATTTAGGCTAGCGTTTGTACCGCCAAGTGTTAAGTCACCAGTGTTGGAAACAAATATCCCACCGTTGGTGGTAGAGCCTTCTAATTTGCCGATTTCTGTATTGATTGGGAAGGAGGCGCTTCCCACACCCGCTGTAGCCTGAAAAGCCAATTCGGTAACAATCACATTAAACGTGGCAGAAGCACTAATAGTACTAGAAGTGCCTGCTTGGTCAATATTGATATTGATTGTAGCAGAAGATAGACTTCCACTGCCACTAAATGTGACATTATTTGTCCCACTACTGACAGAAACATTATCGATTGTTAAGGATGACACTAAATCGGCATCTGCAATTGTAATGGTGCTTGTACCACTACCAGTGGCAATATCTCCGCCCGCTTGGGTAAATAGGCCACTATTGAGTGTAAAGGAGGTATTTGCTCCACTTTTACTAATCGAAATACTTTCATCAGTAGATAGCGAAATAAGTAAGGTATTGTTGGTGTTGTCCCAAGTGTAGGTGGCAGCAAACGTCCTAGTAAACATCAAACTTAAAAAGCCAATCATCAATGACTTAAAAGCAGACTTGAAAAAATGAGGGGTACATTTTCTTTTCATTGGTTGAGTAGTTGATTTCTGGTAAATTAGTTGGTAAAACAGAGGATTGAATAATACAATGTAGGCGTAAACTACTCTTTTATCGACAAGTTTAAAGAAGTAGCTTTTTTGTGCGATAAAACATCACAAATGTGTGAGTTTACATAAAAAAAGGGTTAACACAAATCCAGCATTCTTTACCACAAATCCAGCACTCTGGCAAAAAAACTACGAAATCATAACTTTGAAGCTTCCTAACACTAATACTCTGAAGGTAATACATGGTATCGTTCCTGAAATACTTTGGTGAAGTAAGAAAGATTCTCAAAGCCCGTTTGATAAGCGACTTCAGAAACAGTAGCATTTTTTTGCTTTAACAAAATCGCTGCTTTTTCTAGGCGATACACGCGGATAAATTCTACGGTGGTGAGATTGGTAAGAGCTTTAAGTTTTCGGAGCAGTTGAGAAGCACTTAGATTAGCGGCAGCGGCCAACTGCTCTACGCCAAAAGCGCTATCAGAAAGGTTTTTATCAAGAATAATTTTGATCTTCTGGATAAATACCTCTTCTAAAGATAAACTTGTCTCTAAAGCAGAGGGCGTAGGAGCGGCGGTCTGTAAGTAGTATTGTTTGAGGTTTTCTCTAATATTAACCAGATTTTGCACGCGTATTTTTAGTTCAGCGGCATTGAAAGGCTTGATAAGATAATCATCAGCACCAAGTCCTAAACCTTGGAGCTTATTGTCAAGAGTTGTTTTGCCTGTTAGTAATATGATAGGAATATGGCTGGTTTTGATGGAAGATTTGAGGTGTTTGCAAAGCTCAAACCCGTCCATACGAGGCATCATCAGGTCACTGATGATGATGTCGGGGATAGCGTTGGTGGCTTTTTCAAACCCCTCTATGCCATCTCCAGCTTCTATGATTTGATAATCATTCTCAAAAATCTCGCGGATATAATTCCTCAAATCTTCATTGTTTTCTACAATCAGCAGTACATCCCCGGAGGGGAGCTTTTGAGGCTGGTTGTTGACTAGTGTTTTATCAGTGACGGGAGGCGAGACGATAGGAACCTCTTTTTGAAAATCCAGCAGAATTGTTGCCGCCTTTTTATCAGCTGGCTGCAATGGCAAAATGATGCTAAAAGTAGTACCTAGATTTTGTTGACTTGTGACATGGATCGAACCTTGTAGCAAATTCACGAGTTCGTTGACCAAAGTAAGGCCGATGCCTGTACCTTCATAGTTGGGTGGGGTGGGGCTATCGACTTGAAAAAAGCGGTCAAAAATCTTCTCTAGTTGTTGGTCAGGCATACCGATACCGTTGTCTTTAACGATAATTTTAACTTCGTCAAAAACTTCACTATAGTAAACGCTGAGTGAAATATTGCCTCCATTTGGGGTAAATTTAAAGGCATTGGAAAGCAAATTGAAAATGATTTTTTCAAACTTATCGGGGTCAAAATAGACGTTTGCATTGGTTTGGTTTTGGAAAATTTCAAACTGAATCTGTCGGCTTTCGGCCAAAGATTGAAAAGAAGTCACCAGAGATTGAGTAAACTTTGCTAAGTCTCCAGCTTGCAAATCAACGGCCATTGCTTTGGCCTCCAGTTTACTGATGTCTAGCAGTTGATTGATAAGAGACAGCAGACGTTGGGCGTTTCGTTCGATAAGCCAGAGGCTTTCGAGGGTAGGAAACTTCTTTTTTAATTCTTGAATAGGACTGATAATAAGGGTAAGTGGAGTGCGAAATTCGTGCGAAATGTTGGTGAAAAAATTGGTTTTGAGGGTGTCTAGCTCTTTCAGATAGTTGGCTTGCTGTTGTTTATACGACAGCTCTCTTTCGGTATCTGATTGGGCTTGTTGAGAATTGTGAATTATTTTTCCTAAAAAAAGGCCAAACACAAAAATCTCGATAACATACATTATGTAAGCAAAGGTGTACTTGAAAGGAATTTGGATTTGCGTAACCAAACTAATTTGAATCAGAATATAGCTACTGATACCCAACAAAAAAGGGGTAGAATAGCTCCAGTCGATTTTGGCTGAATGGATACCCGCAGCAATATATAGTCCAACGACCACAAGCCAACAAAAAATAGACAGATAGGAGGAGATTTCTAACCAATACCACTGATAATCAAAAATGATGCAAAGTGCAAGGATAAGCGTAATTCCGATGATGATATTTAAGAGTAATCTGACAGGTCTGAGCTTACTTGGATAGGGCAATATGGACTGAACCACCCATACGTATCCAATTGGCATGATATGATAAGACATAAAATTGATGATAGTAGCGGTAGACCCAGGTTGGGTGAAAAATACTCCCAGGAGGCTATTGATACCCCAGAAGGCGAAGGTTCTTAAAATCAAGAAGTAAGAATAGTAACGAAAAGTAACATCTTTGACGACAAAAAACACCAATAACAGTACATAAAAAAGCCGAAGAAGGATAATACCATGCAAGAAACCATTGCGTTGGAGTTCAGTTCCTTGGGTGCTGATATATTGGGAGTAAGTATATAATTCAATCTGGGCATAATGACTCCGTTGACTTTGAACGCGGATAAAAATGGTCTTTTGGCTTTGAGGAGCAAGCTCAAAACTTGTATGAGGATTCATACTACCATAAAAAAACTCGGGTTTCGAAATAAGGGTGCCTTTTTTCTGAATCTCATAACGACCCTGTGAATCAGGTAAATAAAAGTCAAGACTCTCGGAAAGGGGATTGTTCCACCTTATCACCCAATGCGTATTTTGAGGGTTTGTATTTTTGAGCTGTATCCTGAACCAGAATGTACGCTTTGAAAAAGGAATCAAAATATCTTTTTCCCTAATGGGCTTGAAGTCTTTGTGCTGAATTTCTTTAAAAGTAAGTTTAGAAGTACTATCTTCAAAAACTGCCGAATAAGGAGTGAGGTTAATCTGCGTTGGAATATCACTTATAGATACTATACTCTGACTATTAGTTGATAAGGATAGAAAGAAGAATAGGAAAACTAAAATTGATTCCTTCCATTTCATGCGATTTACGCTAAGGCTTTTAAGAGCAGCTTGAGTCTATGCTATTTCTATAGCTATTTAAGAGGTATCAAAATTACGTATTGGATTTAATTGCACAATACTTTTAGAAGTATAATATTCTTATTCAACATACTACTTCGCTAGAAAATGTCGTGCCTTATTTTATCTATGGGGCAAAATTTTCGACTTTAGTTTTCATAATCCCCAAAATGTACGCTTGATTCCCCAAATAAGATTGGCATGGTTGTTTTGAACGTATAGTTATGTACGACAACAAATCTTACTGAACTATGAAAACAAACATGAAATTGGTGGCCGCTTTACTATTGGTAGGAGGGCTGACCGCCTGTGGTAGCTCATCAGATACGGAAGATACCACCGAAAAAAAAAACGAAGAACGAATCGAGGCTACTGCTCCTACAGAGGCCGCCGCAGATGCCCAAGAAGACGATGCTGAGTTTTTGGCAGAAGCAGCAAGTGGGAGCATGATGGAAGTCGAGTTGGGGAAATTGGCACTTCAAAAATCAATGTCGCCCAAGGTCAAAGACTTTGCTCGAATGCTCGTGGATGACCATACCAAGGCCATTGCCGATTTGGAAAATATTGCTTCTCAAAAAAATGTAGCTTTGCCAGTGGCTTTGATGGATAAGCATCAAAAAACAATCAATAAGTTTAAGGATGAGACTGGGAAAGATTTTGATAAAAAATACCTCAATATCATGGTGGATGACCATAAAGAAGATATCAAAGAATTTCAGGAAATAGTGGAAGAATCGAAAGATACAAATATCAAGGATTTTGCTTCTAAATCGTTGCCAAAATTGGCCGCGCACTTAGAAATGGCCGAACGTCTCGAACGTGGAATGAAGTAATGTTAAATTTAAAACGCTATACTATCATGCCGTGGACCAAGGATGATTACCCGGTTTCTTTGAAAAACTTTCGGGCACGGGTGCGAAATAAAGCCATCGAAATTGCCAATGCTTTGCTAGAAGAAGGCAACGACGAAGGTCGGGCTATTGCGATTGCTACCTCTAAAGCCCAAGAATGGGCCGAAAATAGAGGCATTACTATCAGAAAAAAAGGTACCTCTTAAGATAAATAAAGACTTTTTAAGTTTGAAGCAGTAGAGGCTAAAAACTTAGAAAGTCTTTATTTATAAGAAATATGGCAATATGCTACCACCAAACCTTCGATATTACAAACGGCAATATACTTTGTAGCCGCTTAAAACTGTTGATTCAAAACATGATATTCGATTTTCGACATATAGGGGAAGTAGGGCAGTGATTCTATAAGTTTCTTCACTTGCGGCTCATCAATGCTTTTGAAAATTAAGACTGCATTTACTTTCGTTACTGAAATAAAAAAACTCTCCAAAATTTCTTCTTTTCGCCATAGGTTTACAAACTCCATTTCCTTTTTAGGAAGTTCTGGCGTCGATTTTATGGTTTCTATCCCACTATCCGACAAGGTTATCAAAACTAATATTTTATTCATATCCTAAAGTGTTGATTTTTTTGAGATTGATTTGAACCGCAAATTTAATGGGGCTCAATCTCCAAAAATTGTATCAAATCACTTTTTTGCCGAAGCTTTAAGGGGCTAACTCCAAACATTTGATACATGTATTTGTTCATTTGGGAAGAGTCATAAAAGCCGCTTTCTAATGCAATATCAGTAATTCTTTTTTTATGATTTGTAAGAATTAAAAATATAGCCCTTCTCAACCTAGCCCACAAAAGATACTTCGTAATACTACTACCCGTTTCTTGTTTAAATAGAAAACCTAATCGAGAGGGCGATAAGAAAACGTGATTGGCAATATCGTTGAGCGAAAACTGCTCTGTTTGGAAATTTTGGTTGATATGAGCTATTACTTTTTCAATTCTTTCATCTTTTTGTGTTCTCGATTTGTTTGGCTGATAGGACTTTATAAGGTTATATATAGAAAAATTGAGCCCCGAAATATTGAAGAATTTTGTAAGTTCGTCATTGTCATAAAACACTTTAAACTTGTTGTTTTCAAGTTTTTCAAGAATGATTTTGCCAATAAAAGAGTAAGGTTCAATATTGATAATAGTAAGATTGCTATTACTACATTCACAGGCATGAGCTACCTGTGGTCTGATTACAAAACCGTAAATGTTTTGATGTTTTTTTCTTTCAATTGTTGAATGGAAGCGGTTGTCGGTCGTAAATACAATTTGGTATGCTGAATGCCGGTGAATTTCAACGTCAGATTTATAGGCTCTTAAGGCAAGAATAAAGTTGTCCATGTAGGGTATTTGAAATACTGTCAGTACAAATGTAGTGCGAAAGCTGATACAAGTACAAGTGTTGATATATTTGCAGCAGCACGTTGGGACCAATGACAACTTGACCCAAACTATTGATTTGGGTCAAAAATGGTATAGCGTCTCCGACGCCAATTTGGCAAGGTGGAAGTTTTGAGCTGTAACTTGACCCAAACTATGATTTGGGTCAAAAATGGTGCAGCGTCTCCGACGCCAATCAGATAAGCTAAACTTTTTGGTCATGAGTATTTGAGAATCTAAGTACGCTTTCATTCACAAATAGGATATTCACTAACTCTGCTATGGCTTTTCCCACAAAAAACTTTTGTAGCCCTCATTCGATAGTCATTTTGGCGATGGCTGCGGTAATGATACTAAACACGACGAGCTGCTCGTCTCCTAAAAACGATACTATGTCTTCCAACACAAACACTTTTAGTACTGACCTCGAAACCCTAAAAAAATTTAAACCCACTCTCGTTCTTGTTTCGCCCGACGATGATTCTGCACAGGTGGCCGTGGTAGCGGCTCTCCAAGGACGGGTCATGACTTCTACGGCCAATGGCGTGGCAGGCAATAGCTACGGCTGGATTAATCAATCATTGTTAAAAGAAGGGAAGTTTACCCCTCATATGAGTGCTTTTGGGGGAGAAGACCGCTTTTGGTTAGGCCCCGAAGGAGGGCAGTTTTCGATTTATTTCCAACCGGGCAAAAAGTTTGTTTTTGAAGATTGGCAAGTACCCGCTGTGATTGATTCTGAGGCGTTTGAGGTGGCCTCGTCCGACAAATCAAAGGTGGTATTTCGCAAAGCGGCTTCGCTTACCAATTACAGCGGTACTACCTTCGACCTAGCCATAGAGCGTAGCGTGGAAGTGCTTAGCAAGGTAGCCGTAGAGACGGCATTTAATCTACCGTTAAAAAATGTAAAAACGGTAGCTTACGAGACCGTCAATCAAATCACCAATCAGGGTGCTGATTGGAAAAAAGAAACGGGCTTATTGTCGATTTGGATTTTGGGCATGTTTAACCCCTCGCCCAAAACTACCGTCGTTATTCCTTTTGAAGGAGGAAATGAAAATAAATCCAAAATCAATGATAGTTATTTCGGTAAAGTCCCTGCTGAGCGTCTTATCATCGAAGACAGTGTGTTGTATTTCAAAGCAGATGGCAAACACCGCAGCAAAATCGGCTTGCCGCCGGGTATTTCAAAACCCGTGATGGGGAGCTATGATGCCGAAAAAGGTATTTTGACCATTGTTAGTTATGACCTCGATCCTGCGGGCGATTACGTCAATTCGATGTGGGAAATCCAGAAAGAGCCTTTTAAAGGCGATGCCGTCAATTCTTACAATGACGGACCCGTAGCAGATGGGACACAAATGGGGCCTTTTTATGAGTTGGAGTCATCGTCGCCCGCAAAAGCCCTCAAAAAAGGTGAAAGTCTCAGACATAGTAGTCGTACTTATCATTTTGAAGGCGACGAAAAAGATCTCAATGCCCTCGCAAAGAAGGCCTTGGGAGTAAGTTTGGAGGAGATTGCGAAGCATTAATACAAATCCCCCAGTGTTGGTGTAAGTTTCCCGAAAAAGTGGTTTATTTGTGAATAGCCCACTTTTTCACTCAACAAACCAACGCTTATTTATGAGAAAAATTCTTCTTTTTACGCTCATCACTTTTTCAGTTTTTAGCCAAAATCCCATCGAAACTTTTACCAAAGACATGGAAAAGAAAGATGGGTTTTTTCCCTTTTATTGGGATACCAAAAAGGGAAAAGTTTACTTAGAAATCAAACAATTTGATACCGAATTGTTGTACTATCCCACTCTAGCTCAGGGTATTGGTTCAAACGATATTGGCCTTGACCGGGGGCGTTTGGGGCAAGAGCACATCATAAAGTTTCAGCGCACTGGCAACAAAGTGTTGATGATAGAGCCCAACTATGGCTATCGAGCGGTGAGTCAAGACCCGCTTGAGCGTCGTGCAGTGGAGGAGTCGTTTGCGCAGTCTGTTCATTGGGGCTTTGAAATTGCCGCCGAAAATTCGGGAAACGTCTTAGTTGATTTGACACCGTTTTTACTGCAAGATGCGGTGGGGGCGATTCAGGATATCAGTCGTACCAAACAAGGTACTTACAAATTGGATGCGTCGCGCTCGTCCATGTATTTGCCAAATACTAAAAATTTTCCCAAAAACACAGAATTTGAAGTAACCATCACCCTTACAGGCGATTCTCCCGGTGCTTACTTGCGCCAAGTAGTACCTACTCCCACCACTGTCACTATGCGTCAGCACCATTCGTTTGTGCAGCTTCCCGATGCAGATTTTCAACCCCGAGAGTTTGATCCACGCATGGGTTATATCTTTACTTCGTTTTACGATTATGCTACACCCGTCAGTGAGCCTATCACAAAGCGGTATATTGTGCGGCATCGTCTCAAGAAAAAAGATCCCAATGCAGCATTGAGTGAGGCCGTGGAGCCTATCGTGTACTACATCGATCCTGGTGCCCCAGAGCCTATTCGGACGGCTTTGGTAGAAGGTGCCAAATGGTGGAATCAAGCTTTTGAAGCTGCTGGTTATAAAGACGCCTTTCAAGTCAAATTGCTACCTGCCGATGCCGACCCTATGGATATACGCTATCATTTGGTGCAGTGGGTGCATCGTTCTACCAGAGGATGGTCTTATGGGGGTAGTATCATCGACCCACGCACGGGAGAAATTTTGAAAGGAAAAGTAACTTTGGGGTCGTTGCGGGTACGCCAAGATTACCTTATTGCTCAGGGTTTGGTGGGCGATTTTCAGACCGATACCACTAACGTAGAAGATATGATGGGGATGTCGATTGCCCGCCTCCGACAGCTATCAGCCCATGAAATAGGGCATACCCTAGGCTTGCCACACAATTACGTAGCGAGTGTGCACAATCGGGCTTCGGTGATGGATTATCCTCACATGCTGGTAGAGCTCAAAGGTGGAAAAGTGGATTTGTCAAATGCCTATGACCAAAAAATAGGAGATTACGATAAGTGGTCTATCATGTGGGGCTACCAAGATTTTCCCAAAGGTACTGATGAAAAAAAAGCCCTCAATGGTATTGTTGAGCAAATGTACGCCAAGGGACTGTATTTTTTGACCGACCAAGATGCCCGTCCCGAAGGAAGTGCTCACCCTCAGACGCATCTTTGGGACAATGGCGTGAGTGCGATTGCCGAACTAAAACGTATTTCGGAAGTTCGGAAAGTCACTTTGACTAATTTTGACGAACGTAAACTTCGTACGGGAACTCCGATGAGTTCGTTGGAAGAAGTGTTTGTGCCGATGTACCTCTTTCATCGGTTTCAGGTAGAAGCTGCGGCCAAAGTATTGGCGGGGGTTAATTATCGATTTTCGGTAAAAGGTGAAAAAAACCTTGAAACATTGCCTGTCAATGGCAAAGAACAACGGGAAGCATTGGAAGCTTTGTTACAGACTTTACAACCTTCTTTTCTGAAAGTGCCTTCCTCGGTGTTAAAACTAATTCCTCCTCGTGCTTTTGGATATAACGCCAACCCTCGCGAAACTTTCAAGCGCCGTACTGGCCTTGTGTTTGACCCACTTGGTCCGCCCGAAGCTGCGGCCGGAATGACTTTACGAATGATTCTGAATCCTGAGCGTTTGAGTCGTTTAGTGATTCAGTCAGCGATTGACTCTTCTTTGCCAAGCCTCGAAGAAGTCATAGACCAGCTTATCAATGCTACTTGGAAATCGACGCAGAGCCGTGCAGGATATGAGGGAGAGATTGAGCGGTTGGTGGAAAAACTAATCTTAACCCACCTACTGGATTTAAGCCGAAACAAAGACGTTACTCCTCAGGTACGGGCTAGTATAGGATTAAAAGTGCAAGATTTAAAAGCTTGGTTGTCAAGACAAACTACGGCGGATGTGAAGCAAAAATCGCATTATTGGTTTACTATAAATCAGATAAAAGAAGCCGATTCTAATGCGTCAGACATAGTTCCTATCAACGCCATGACTCCACCTGATGGTCAGCCGATTGAGTCAGGCTATGAGTGGTTGGAGCCCGTATGTGATTGGGAGCTACCCCAGTATTCACGGATGAAATAAGATACAAGACAGCCTGCCTAGACTTTTCAAGGATAATCGCTGGGAAGCCTAGGTAGGTGTTTTAGTCGAAAAAAATACTAGAGATAATCACCAACAAAAAGAAAACGACAATCACGATTAAGTAATAAAACAAATCGATGAAAGGGTAGTCGTGTCGGTTGAGCTTATTGAGCCACTTGTTGAGCATATGCTTGAAAGTGAGTTTAATGAAATATCAATTTTATTGGTTACTTTCTAAAGTAGTTGATAAAAATCCGCTACTTTTATCTATGTAACTTCCCCACAAATCTAATGCAAATATTTGTAAATACGCCTTTGAATGAGGCATTACGCCAGAAATTACGTCAGCAATTGCCAGCAGAGCATACTGTTTTTTTTAAAGTCGAACACCCTGAAGAACAACAACGAGAGGGCTTTCGACAATCTCAAATTATCTTGGGAAATCCCCCTGCGGCATGGTTTGAGGAGGTTTCGCCAAATCTTCAATTTTGGCAGCTAGATTCGGCTGGATTTGATGGTTTCAGACATATTTCTTTGCCCGGAGCAATAGTGTGCAATCTAGCCGATTACTTTTCAATTCCTTGTGCCGAGACAATCATCGCAGGTATCATGGCCTTTTATCGAGGAGTAGACGAACTTACCCTGCTCAAAGCCGAAAAGCGTTGGGTAGGAGCCCCGCTACGTTTTCGCCTCAATCTTCTGACGGGTAAACGGGTGGTCATTTTGGGGGCGGGGAGCATTGGTCAAGCCGTCAAAAAAATGCTTGCGGGCTTTGATTGCGATATAAGTATGGTAGCACGGTCGCATCCGAGTGCCAATATTCACTCCCCCGAAGCGCTTCTGGAAGTCTTACCTGAGACTGATTTAGTCATCAATTGCCTGCCCGGTATGGCCAAAGGTTTTTTTACGGCTGAGATGATAGACGCTTTACCTGCTACGGCTGTTTTTGCAAACGTAGGTCGCGGAACTACCGTCGACGAAGAAGCATTGATTAAAGCCCTGCAAGAGAAGCGCATTGCAGGTGCGGTGTTGGATGTGACAGAAACAGAACCTCTCCCTTCTGATAATCCTCTATGGGAAATGCCCCACGTCGTACTTACCCAACACACGGGCGGCGGTCAAGCGAGTGAAGATGAAGGGAAAGTTAGATTTTTTGCCAAAAACCTTACCCGATTCTTAGAAGGTAAGCCTGTCGAAAACCAAATCAATTTGTCAAGAGGATATTAAATCTCATAGCAATGAACAAAAAAATCACGCTTGTGCTACTGTTGTTTTTAGTAGTTTGGAATATAGGCTTTGGACAAAAAAACGCGGACGAAAAAGCAATTTTGACTATTCTTCAAAAACAAGAAGCCGATTGGAATGCGGGCGATGTTAATTCGTTTATGCAAGGCTATTGGAAATCAGACTCATTGGCTTTTATCGGTGCCAAGGGGCCTACTTATGGGTGGCAAAATACCTTAGACAATTACAAAGTGCGCTATCCCGACCGTGCTTCTATGGGAACGTTGAAATTCACGATTCTGCGTCTTAATCGCCTTGACAAAAACGCCTATTTTGTGATAGGAAAATGGCACTTGACTCGCCCCGAAAAGGGAGATATTGGGGGACATTATACGCTAGTGTTTCGTAAAATAGGGGGGAAATGGCTGATAGTAAGTGATCATACTTCTTAAAAAACAAAAATTCCCTTCGGCAACCGCTAAAGGGAATTCTACTCTTTTCACACTATATTAAAATTTTGATGCCTTTTTAGAATAAAAGAAAACTCTTAGGGATAATTACTGCTATTGTTTTTGTCGATTAGTATGGGGCTTGCGCCGATATTACTTTTCTTAAAATGTTTGTATAAACAAACATTTGTCTTCACAAAAAGTTATGGAAAATTAGTAAAATAACATCGCTTGGTCAGTGAGGTTTGAAAGAAATAATATTAAGCAAAGACCAAATGCTTTGTAAATGAGAGAGATAAAGATAGCTTCACCTTCTCTTTTTTGGGAGAGAAAGAATGAATATTTCATAGTAAGTAGGGTATAATGACACTTGCGCCCTGTTGGACTTAATTTATCCTAGCAATAATCTTGCCAAAAATAAATTGAAGAGATTGCTTCCTATCGGTTGGGCAACGAAGAAGGGTCAGGAAAGGAGGATTTGGGCGTCAGGATAAGTCTTTTTTCTACCTCTTCTAATTTGTACATAATGCTACGAATGCCTCCAGTTGGTTTGGCATTGGTATCCCCAGGATGGTAAATGGGAAATTTTCTGACGAGTACGTTGTCTTCTATCATAAATGAATCATGCCCCATATAGCCTTCCGCTAAGTCTGCGGAAAGAGGTGCGGTATGGATTTTGTCAAAAAAATCAGGGAAAAACTGAAACGCGTATACCTTACCAAAGGCACCACTGCCATAGGTACAAGAATAAATATAGATTTCGGGGGCATTGTTTTGGTCCAAATCACCCGTTTCGGCATTGACGACCCAGCCGTCGGTTTTTTGTCGAATGGTCATCAAAAAGGCATTATCACGGCTTACTCGTATCACAAGCTCGCGTACAGCCCCAGCATCGCTGGTCGAAATATCAAACTGATGTTTTTTGAAAATAAGGGTTTTCTTGAAGCTTTCGGAAGTAGGAGTTTCGGTAGGTCGAGCATACAAAGCACCTCCCATGAGCAAAATCATGGAAAGACACACCTGTACTATATAATGATGTTGACGCACTACATAGAAGATTTTTAATTAATCAACGCTTCTATCGAGCGTAAATTGTTTTCTTAAGTACTAACAAAAAAGCGGCCAAAAGCCGCTTTTCTCTTTTATTTTTTAAATTATTTTTTCAGCCCTTTCGATTTTAGGTTCTTTGTCGCGGGTGAGCCTAAACTCACGAAAGCGTCTTATGGTCGACATGGTAAACCCTAGCGATAAAATCAAAGTCCCAATCCAGAGTACATTGATGAGAGGCTTCTCGACGGCTTTCATCACAATGAAGTCTCTTTGCTTGGCATTGAATGCAAAAGTGAAAGTGCCTGTTTTGGGGTCAATTTCCATAAACTGCGCTCTGAGTCCTAGTTCTTCGTTTACTTCTGGCTTACGCAATACCATTCGGTCTTGGTTGATGGCAAAAGTAGGAGTGATATAGTATTCGCGGTCTTGGTCAAATATTTTTATTTGTGCTTTGACCGCAATATCATTGGAAGCTAAGTTGATACCTTCTACGGCATTTACTCGACTTACGCTTTCTAGCACCGCCACAAAATCATTTACAAAAAAAGTATCTTGGACCGCCACCCGGAAATTTTCGGTAGGTGACCAATCTTGGCTTTCGTTGGGATTGCTACCGATAGTAGCGTATGAATATAAGTCTTTGTTAAGCTCGCGTTTAATGTCGGGCGATGTAACCAACCCCATACGCTCGTTGAACTGCACACGAGGATAGAGGGTAGTAATGCGTCCGTTAGGCTCGCGGTATTCGACTTCATAAAAAACGTTTTCGGGGTATACCGCTACTGTATCACCTTTTTTATGATAAGTTTTTTCGCCAATAGTAATATCTCTCAAACAAACTGCGTGAAAATCTCCCTCGATGATGTCGAGCCAACTGCTAGGGACATAACTAGGAACATCGCGGATTTCCGTACGCGGCCCACGGTAAGTGAGCAAATAATCACTCATACGCGTAGGCTTGCCGAGCCAAAGCAGTACGTTTTCTTTGTTTTCTTTGTTGTCTTCTTTGGTAAAGAAATCATCTTTAGAAATCAAAAGCCCGGAAGCATTGAGCGAAACTACTTTTTGATAACCCGACGACCACAAAATACCAATCAACATCAATGCCACTCCTATGTGCGTGACAGCTCCGCCCGAAAGACGATAGCTTCCACGCAATACGCCCAAAATAATAGTGATATTGGCGACTAGCGCAAAAACGGCGGCGGTGAGAAGAGCTATATAGGGGAGTTTGTGAATATTGCCAAATGAGATAAGAAGAGCAGAAATCAACAATGTAATCCAGAGAGGGGTTAGGAGGTCTTGAAGTTTTCCTTTCTGAACTCGTTTCCACCAAAAAAACTGACCAATTCCTGATAAAATGGCTATTACGGCAAAAAACCAAAGTTGAAATTTGGTATAATAACTAATGGCATCGGTAGGAGGAGCAAGCTTAGAAACCCCGCCAAATGCCTCGACGATTTTGTTCCAGACTGGAATAGAAGTGGGAATAATAACTTGAAAACCAGCCAAACAAATGACCGTAGCACCCATAAAAAGCCAAAACTCACGTGAGTAAGTCGAAACCTCTTCTTTGTCAGAAGGCATGAGTTTCCAGACTCTTGCACTTAAAAAAATCGCCACCGCAATAAAAGCAAAAAGATACAAAAGGAGCTGCCCTGAAAGACCCAAATCCGTAAATGAGTGAACGGAGGCGTTGCCCAGAACCCCACTGCGGGTAAGGAAAGTAGAGTATAATATCAGAATAAACTGCGCAATCACCAAAATGACAGAAGTCTTAAGAGCAGTGGCATTTTTCTTGGCAATAATCATCGTATGCAGAGCCGCAATCAAAATCAGCCAAGGTACATACACGGCATTTTCGACGGGGTCCCAGCTCCAGTAGCTATTGAAGCTCAGAGTTTCGTAGGCCCAATAGCCGCCCATCAAAATACCCACACCCAAAATCACCCCCGCCAACAAAGTCCAAGGCAAGGCAGGGCGAAGCCATTCCGAAACCTGCTTACGCCATAACCCAGCCATGAGGTAGGCAAAAGGGATAAGCGTAAGGGCAAAACCTAAGAATAGGGTAGGAGGGTGAATCACCATCCAGTAGTTTTGGAGAAGAGGGTTGAGACCGTTGCCATCTTTGGGTACAAAATCGGGATTCATTTGTAGAAACGGCGCGTTGGGATTGGCTTCAACGATGGTCAAGAAAGGAGTACTACCGATTTTGAAATCCAAACCAGGTATTACGATTCCCAAAATCATCGAAGTCAAGAACGCTTGTACTAGCGTATAAACGGTCATCATGGGTGCTTCCCAGACCTTATTGGTACGGATCAAAATGACTCCTAGCACCGCTTGCCAAAACATCCAAAGCATAAAACTTCCTTCTTGGCCTTCCCAAAAACAAGACAACATATAATACCACGGCAACGCCTTTGATGAGTGACTCCAAGCGTAGTGATATTCAAAGTGATGCCCGTAAATAATGGTGTACAAAACCGCACAAAACCCTATTACTGCGGCGGCGTGGGTATAAAAAGCATAACGAGCAAATTGCTTCCAAGTGCCCGTTTCGAGATTATTGGTAGCCAAAAGCGTAGCTTTTAAGTAAGCATAGGTAGCTACCAAAGCCGTGACAAAAGATATAATAACGAGTAAGTGACCTAGATTTCCGAGTGTCATGAGTTGGAGTAGAAATTGACGAAGGGTGGCTAGTATATCAAACTAGCACACCCTTCGTGGGGTTGGTTTATATTTTTTCTGCCGTTGCCTCTTTGAAATCAGGCTTTTCGTTGGTGTATTTAGAAGGGCATTTCATCAAGATTTTGTTGCAAGCAAAATAATCACCTTGCATTTTACCAATCACTACAACTTGCTCTGATTTATCAAAATCTTGGGGTTTGGGGCTGAGATACACTACTCGTTTTTCTACTTTGTTGGTATCAACTAGCACAAATTCAAAGTGATTAGCATCCATGACAGGGTCATATTTCATGCCTACGATTTGCCCGTTAGGGTCTTTTTTGAGCTTTCCTACTACGTGAATATCAGAGGTTTCGCCTTCTTTGGCCATTTCGGTAGCTTCCGTAAAATTGGAGTAAGTACTAGCATTGCCGTAAGTAGAAACAATGATACCGATAGCAATCGCAATGACGATGAGTCCAAAAAGATGTATTTTTTTCATGATGATTATGCTGATTTTTGATGTTTACTAAATTGGCTTAATTCCGCATTCTTCCGATAAACGCTGTTTTCAATCGTGGCGAATAATTCCCAAATCCTCATTTCTTTGATTGTTTTTCGAGTTTAGAGACTTTGCGCTCTAGATTGACCAAAAAGGCAATAATTCCCGCAAAAATTACCCCAATAACTACTACTACCACCCATATCTTGCCATCAGCACGCATTTGGTCGGCCATAGGTGTTTCTTGATTAACAGATTGTTGAGCAAAGAGGTTTAAGGAAACCAACACGTTTAAAAACAAAAACAATATTTTTCTCATGGTTATATCAAATTATACATTAATCTTCTATTTTTTCTAAAGCACGTACCCGAATGCGTAGCGAAGCAATCCAAGTGCCTAGGAGCATCCACCCGATGATAATAGGATAAAACACCCGACGCATCTGATTGTCCATGTCGTATTCGCCAAAGGCAGGGTTGCCACCGTTGCCGGGGTGCAACGAATCGGTCAGGCGAGGTAAGATGTAAATCAAAGGAATGAATACAGCAAAACAAAATATGTTGTAAATCGCCGAAATTCGAGCCTTCTTTTGTTCGTCTTCGAGTGAGCTTCTCAATACCAAATACGCAAAATACATCAACATACTAATCGCAACGCTGTTGAGTTTAGGGTCGTTGGGCCACCATCCACCCCAAGTTACTCTTGCCCAAAGTGAGCCCGTGCTACATCCCAAAGCCCCAAAAAGCAAGGCAACATTGGCAAACTCGACGGCCTTATCGTCGTCGGCAAGGTTGTTAGAACGTAGATAACGAACGGAGAAAATCGCTGAGACCAATAAAAATAGCGTAGTAGCAAACCACAACGATACGTGAAAGTATACGTTTCGGATGCTTTCGTTCAAAATATCACGGCGTGGTACTTCACCCATAAGGCCAAAGTAAAAACCATAAACTAGCAATACCACCGCCACTATTTTCCACCAGTATTTTTTCATAATGTATAACTAAATCAACAAATTAAGTAATAACTCAGAGCCAATAAATCTAAAGTATCTTATTTGTGTTAGCTCCTCCACAAATAGGGAAATAAAATCAATGACAAAGTTACGACAATCGCGTCCAATGCCAACAATACCATCATTTCGTCGTTGCTACTGCCTCGGTCGAGGCCATCGAGGGCGTTTTTGGCGAGTTTCATCACCATCAAAAGCATCGGAATAATCACCGGAAAACTCAAGATAGCCATCAATGCGCCGTTGTTTTCGGCCTTAGATACAATTCCCGCAATCATCGTTAAAGAAGAAGCAAAACCTACACTTGCCAACAGAATCGTCAACAAATACATAGGGATATCGCCGACGGGATTGCCCATCACAAAACTATAAAACCCAAAGCCCAACATCGACAAAATCAACATCAAGGCAGAATTATAAATGATTTTGGAAAGAATAATCCACTGTGGGCTTGCCAATGTGTAATAATACAATAGCCGTCCCGCACGCTCTTGGGTGAAACTCTTAGAAATGGCATTGATAGCCATAAAAAGCATGATAATCCAAAAGAGGGTATTCCAAGCGAGGGGGTTCAATTGGTTTGACTTGAGCCGAAAACTCAAATAACACACAAAAATGGTGCTGACGATATATAACATCATGCCATTGAGGGCGTAACGTTGGCGCCATTCGAGCGTTATTTCTTTGCCAATGAGGGTGCGAAGTTCTTGCATTCAACCGAGGTGTCCACTAAACAATATCCTGCTCTCCAATCAGAGATAAGGAAGTGGCGTCAAAATTACAACACAAACGCACTCGTTGTACCGACAAAAGTCATTAGTTTTTAAATTTTATGAAATATAGCGCAAACCCCTCCGCCCTTAGGTGAGTGATGTAAGTGACATCCTGAAAATGTTCGGGATTGGCCGTGCGCTAAGACTAAGCATTGCCTTTGTCAGTGTCCTTACTAATGAGCATACGCACATAAGAAGAGAACGATAGCCCAAGTTTTTGGGCCGCCATTTGAGCTTTTTCGTGTAGGGTTGGGGTCATTCTGACTACATACCCTTTTTGATTTTCTTTTTCCATAAAACAAAGGTAGTGAATATCGAAATACATTGCAAATGATATATAAATGCAATATATTTGTACTATGAACCTAACAACATTACGATACCGAATCAAAGACTCAACGGCAAGAAAGAAGCTTGTTGAAATGGGCTATTCGTGCAATTTTGTTTGGAACTACTGCAACGAAGTCAATCAAGAAAGTTGGAAGAAGTTGGGTAAACCACTTTCGGCTTTTGACCTCAATAAATTAACGTCTGGCTGTGCAAAGGAATTGGGCTTACACTCTCAAACCGTACAAGCAGTCTGCGAAGAATATGCTAAGTCCTGCAAGCAGCATAAAAAGCGTAAACTCAATTGGAGAAGTCGCAAGAAGTCTTTAGGTTGGATTCCCTTTAAGGCGTAGGCGTAAAAGTGGATGCCGATACTATAATCTACAATGGTCACAAGTTTAAGTTTTGGCTCTCGCGCCTGATAATTTCCAAAGTTCGTTTCGGTTCTTTCTGTCAGGACTCCAAAGGTCATTGGTTTGTGAATTTGGTCGTTGAACAGCCGCGCGGCGAAATAATCAGAGAAAAAACGGGTAAAGAATGTGGCATTGACTTAGGGCTAAAAACGTTGGCTACTCTTTCGGACGGCATACAATTTAATCGGGAAAACTTGACTAAAAAGTATGAGACACAATTGGCAATTGCCCAACGTGCTAAAAAGAAAAAGCGCGTTATAGCTATCCATGCCAAAATCAAGAACAAAAGAAAAGACTGGAGTCACAAAGTCAGCACCGCTATTGTCAATGAGTATGATAAGATTGTGGTAGGCAATGTGAGTTCTTCAAAGTTAATAAAAACCCATATGGCTAAAAGCGTTTCAGACGCTTCTTGGTCATACTTTAAGGCGATGCTTGCGTATAAAGCCATTAGGCTTGGTATCGAAATGAAAGAGGTTAATGAAAGTTGGTCAACTGTCACGTGTTCGTTCTGTGGCTCACGCTCAGGCCCACGCGGTCTAAGGCATTTGGCTGTAAGAGATTGGTTGTGTTCGTGTTGTGGCACTTCGCATTTGCGCGATGTCAATGCGCAAAGAATATACTGCGATTCTCCCTGTCGGGCATGACAGGCTAATTAAGGGAATCCCTCAGTCTTTAGACGGGGGAGGATGTCAACCCATTTGGATGGCTTTAGTGCGGCGCCACCAAATAAGATAGCCCAATGAGGCCAGAGCCAAAAGCGAAGAAAGATAAAATGCAAAAGGCATATTGCTCACTTTACCGCCATACCACCAGCCCGACCACCATGCACCTACGCCAATGCCTGCCTCTAATGCAATGTACATCGTAGCCAATGCTCGTCCGCGATATTCAGGGTGACTCAGGTCGATTGCCCAAGCGGTAAGGGTGGGGGTGTTGAGTCCCCATGAAAAACCAAACAAAATCGCCGCTGCCCAAAATCCAAAGGTGGATTGCGTAAAGCCCAGTATGGCCATACCAATCGCCAAAATAATGGTAGAGATAATCATGACAGGTACACGGCCGTGGATGTCGGAAGATTTGCTCGCCACGACTCGAATAAGCAACGAGGCAATCGTATAGACTGTAAAAAACAAGCCTTTGTTTTGAATGCCTAAAGTCTTGCTCAAATCTGGTATAAGGGTAAGAATCACTCCAGATGAAAATGATACGCAAAACATGACCAAAAATACGCTCAAGACGCGAGGTTCGAAAATGTCTTGTCGGTTGATTTTGAAGAGCTTAAAGCTGAAAGGCTGCCTCTCTACTAAGGTTTCTTTCATGTTTAGCAAAATCAAGATAGAAATCAAAGCAAAAGCAGAAGCTACATAAAACATGGGATTGATACCAAACCATAAAGTAAGATAGCTGCCGATAGTAGGTCCAATCGACATACCTGTAGCAGTAAAAATACCTAGCATCCCTGCTGCCTCTCCCCGCCGATTTTCGGGGATGATGTCGGCTACATAGGCAGCGGTTGCAGTAGGTTTGGTTCCGGTTGAAAACCCATGAATAAATCTCAAAAGTAAAAATCCCCAAACCACATGTACAAAAGGATAAATGAGGCTACATACACAGCATACCAACGATCCAAAAGCCATGACCGGTACGCGGCCGATAGTATCGGTGAGTTTGCCACTGAAAGGTCGCGATAGGCCGGCGGTGAGGGTAAAAAGCGCGATGATAAGCCCGATGTATTGTTGCCCACCCATAGCTGAGAGATAATCGGGCAACTCAGGAATCATCATTTGAAAACTGGCTGAAAATAGGAAATTACTGAGGCATAAAAGCCAAAATTGTAGATTGTACATACTGCGAAAAAGGGTACGATACGAGAGTTGATTAAAAAAATGTTTTTACGGTTTTTGGGTCTCTCGGCTACTCTTAGTAAAAAAACAAAGGACTGAAAGTTTCATATGAGCGTTACTTTCAGTCCTTTGGTATATCATTTCATTTTTGTTTAACGAATTCTAAAAACGGTTTCTGGCAAATCTTCCGTATTTGAGTATAAGTCAGCAACCAATAAGTCCGCCTGAATCGTCTCTAAATGTACCACGGATTCTAGCGATTTGCTTTCAAACATCAGCGACCAAATACCCTGCTCGCTTTTTCGCCAAAGCTCCACCCAAATACGGCGCGAATCTACCAATAAGTACTCTCTGAACGTTGGAATAGCGCGATAAAGTTCAAATTTTTCGCCTCTGTCATAGTTGGCCGTGCTTTGTGACAATACTTCCACGATTAAAACGGGATTGGTCAAGCTACTGGTTTGGCTATCCGAAAACTCAGGTTTTCCACATACCACTACCAAGTCAGGATAAGAGTAAAGCTCCGTAGAAGGAATAAAAACCCGTTGGTCGCTTGAATAAGAGCGGCATGATTTTTTCTTTAAGAAAGAACCTATTTCAATCGACAAATTCTCCCGTATCGCATTATGAGCAGGTTTTGCGCCGGCCATTGCTTCGGGTGTATCGCCTTCAAAATCGCCCATGGGATAGATTTGCCCATCAAAGTACTCACTTTTGTAAGAAGCCTTTTCTTCCAATTCTAAGTATTCTTCAGGCGTATAGTGTTTTTTGGGAAGTGCAGTCATTACAAAATTTCGTTAAAATTTTAAACTCTAACAAAGATAAAAAAAAACAGAATAGCATATACCTAAGAAAATTTGGTATTTAAAATTTTGATGTATATTTGTGATATGCAACAACAAACTTATCTGAAAGGCTGCTTAAGCGCGATTGTCTTGCAACTTTTACAAGACAACAGCCGCATGTATGGCTATGAAATCACCCAACGGGTGCGCGAAATTACGGCGGGAGAGCTTCAACTTACGGAAGGAGCGCTTTATCCTACGTTGCACAAATTGGAAGCGGAAGGCGTACTTACTACCGAAAATGCCCTCGTGGATGGCCGAAATCGAAAATACTATAAGCTCACCGAAAGTGGGCAACAGCAAGCCCAAAATGCGGTGTCGGAGTTGGCGGATTTTGTGACAAA
>VFQQ010001916.1_pt1 | contig 26176 bp, 34 predicted proteins | sample 3512341 | NCBI WGS metagenome assembly VFQQ01 (sample SAMN10412373, study PRJNA504923) | tailings metagenome | isolation source: Relicate 2 Philex TSF1 revegetated site | place: Philippines: Tuba, Benguet | collected 2017-08-29
AGCACCTGCACAAGGGCGCGCCCGAAGCCTCGCTGCTCGAGCCGCAGAAGCAGAACGCTGGCCGCAACAACAATGGCCACATCACGATGCGCCACAAGGGCGGTGGCCACAAGCACCACTACCGCGTGGTCGACTTCCGCCGCAACAAGGACGGCATCCCGGCCAAGGTCGAGCGCATCGAGTACGACCCGAACCGCACGGCGCACATTGCGCTGCTGTGCTACGCCGACGGCGAGCGCCGCTACATCATCGCCCCGCGCGGTGTCGAAGCAGGCGCGACGCTGATGTCGGGTTCCGAGGCGCCGATCAAGGCTGGCAACACGCTGCCGATCCGCAACATCCCGGTGGGCTCGACCATCCACTGCGTGGAGATGCTGCCGGGCAAGGGTGCGCAGATCGCGCGCTCGGCCGGCGCCAGCGTCACGCTGATGGCGCGCGAGGGCATCTACGCCCAGGTGCGGCTGCGTTCGGGCGAAGTGCGCAAGATCCACATCGACTGCCGCGCCACCATCGGCGAGGTGTCGAACGAAGAGCACAACCTGCGCCAGTACGGCAAGGCCGGAGCCCGCCGCTGGAAGGGCATCCGCCCCACCGTGCGTGGCGTGGCGATGAACCCGGTGGACCACCCGCACGGCGGCGGCGAGGGCCGCACCGGCGAGGGCAAGCCTCAGGTGTCGCCGTGGAACACGCTGACCAAGGGCTACCGCACCCGCAGCAACAAGCGCACGCAGACGATGATCGTCTCGCGTCGCAAGAAGTGAGGCCTGAGGGAAGACAACCATGGCACGTTCACTGAAGAAGGGTCCGTTCGTGGACCACCACCTGATGGCCAAGGTCGAGAAGGCCGTCGCCATCAAGGACAAGAAGCCGATCAAGACCTGGTCGCGCCGCAGCACCATCCTGCCCGACTTCATCGGCTTGACGATCGCGGTGCACAACGGCAAGCAGCATGTTCCGGTCTACGTGACCGACCAGATGGTCGGCCACAAGCTCGGCGAATTCGCGCTCACCCGCTTGTTCAAGGGCCATCCCGCGGACAAGAAGGCCAAGAAGTAAGGGGCGACGAAGATGGAAACCAAAGCAAGCGTGCGCGGCGTGCGCCTGTCGGCCGACAAGGGCCGGCTGGTCGCCGACATGATCCGCGGCAAGAAGGTCGACCAGGCCCTGAACATCCTGACCTTCTCGCCCAAGAAGGCGGCGCACATCATCAAGAAGGCCGTCGAGTCGGCCGTGGCCAATGCCGAGCACAACGACGGCGCCGACATCGACGAACTGAAGGTCACCTCGATCTTCGTCGAGCAGGGCGCCGTGCTGAAGCGCTTCCGCGCCCGCGCCAAGGGCCGGGGTGCGCGCATCAGCAAGGGCACGTGTCACATCTACGTGACCGTCGGCAACTGAGGAGCTCGGAGCACACATGGGACAGAAAATCCATCCGACCGGGTTCCGCCTCGCGGTCACCCGCGCCTGGCAGTCGCGCTGGTTCGCCAGCCGAGGCAACTTTGCCGAGATGCTGGGCGAGGACCTGAAGGTCCGCGACTTCCTCAAGGCCAAGCTGAAGAACGCCGCCGTTTCGCGCATCCTCATCGAGCGCCCGGCCAAGAATGCGCGCATCACGATCTTCTCGGCGCGCCCTGGCGTGGTGATCGGCAAGAAGGGCGAGGACATCGAGAACCTGAAGGCCGAGCTGGCGCGCCGCCTGGGCGTGCCGGTGGCGGTGAACATCGAAGAGATCCGCAAGCCCGAAGTCGACGCGCAGCTGATCGCCGACAGCATCACGCAGCAGCTCGAGAAGCGCATCATGTTCCGTCGCGCGATGAAGCGCGCGATGCAGAACGCGATGCGCCTGGGCGCCCAGGGCATCAAGATCATGTCCTCGGGCCGCCTCAACGGCATCGAGATCGCGCGCTGCGAGTGGTACCGCGAAGGCCGCGTGCCGCTGCACACGCTGAAGGCCGACATCGACTACGGCTTCAGCGAGGCCAAGACCACCTATGGCGTCATCGGCGTCAAGGTCTGGGTCTACCGCGGTGACCGCCTGGCCAACGGCGAGGCGCCGACGCTGCCCAAGACCGAGGGCGAGGGCGACGATCGCCGCGCGCGCCGTGGCCCGCGCCCAGGCGCCCCGGCCGGCCGTGGCCGCCCCGGTGATCGTGCGCCGCGCGCCGAGGCCGGCGCCGGAGCCGCCGCGCCCGCGGGCGATGCGCCCAAGGCGCCCACCGTCAAGCGTGTCCGCCGTGCCGTGCCTGCGGCCGGCGAGAACAAAGGAGAGTGACGATGCTGCAACCCGCACGTCGCAAGTTCCGCAAGGAGCAGAAGGGCCGCAACACCGGCGTCGCCACGCGTGGCGCCGCGGTGTCGTTCGGCGAGTTCGGTCTGAAGGCCACCGAGCGCGGCCGCATCACGGCGCGCCAGATCGAGGCCGCCCGCCGCGCCATCAGCCGCCACATCAAGCGCGGTGGCCGCATCTTCATCCGCATCTTCCCCGACAAGCCGATCTCGAAGAAGCCGGCCGAAGTGCGCATGGGCAACGGCAAGGGCAACCCCGAGTACTACGTGGCCGAGATCCAGCCGGGCAAGGTGCTGTACGAGATCAACGGTGTGCCCGAGCAGCTGGCGCGCGAGGCCTTCCTGCTCGCCTCGGCCAAGCTGCCGCTGCGCTGCACCTTCGTCGCGCGCCAGGTCGGCGCCTGATTGGGAGACTAGCCATGAAAGCATCCGAACTGCGTCAGAAGGACGTGGCCGCGCTGGAGAAGGAGGTCACCGACCTGCTCAAGGCCCACTTCGGCCTGCGCATGCAGCGCGCCACCCAGCAGCTCAGCAACCACAGCCAGCTGGGCAACACGCGTCGCGACATCGCGCGCGTGAAGACCGTGCTGGCCGAGAAGAAGAGGGCCGCCAAATGAGCGACGTCCAAGCCACGCCGGCGAAGAACACCCGCACGCTGATCGGCCGCGTCGTCAGCGACAAGCGCAGCAAGACCGTCACCGTGCTCGTCGAGCGCCGTGCCGCGCACGAGCTGTACAGCAAGATCGTCGCCCGCTCGCGCAAGTACCACGCCCACGACGAGAAGGGCGAGTACAAGATGGGCGACCTGGTCGAGATCGCCGAGGGCCGCCCGGTCAGCAAGACCAAGGCCTGGGTGGTCACGCGCCTGATTGAGAAGGCCAAGCTGGTCTGATCCGACCGCTGCCAGCCCCCCCCAACTCCCACCCACACGAGAACTGCGATGCTGAAAGTCGGTGACCGTCTGCCCGCGGGCAGCCTGCAGGAGTACGTTGAGGTCGAGGGGGAAGGCTGCAGCGTCGGCCCGAACAGTTTCGACATCGCGCAGGCCACGGCGGGCAAGACCATTGCCATCTTCGCGCTGCCGGGTGCCTTCACCCCGACCTGTTCGGCCAAGCATGTGCCTGGCTTCGTCGAGAAGGCCGACGCGTTGAAGGCCGCCGGCGTCGACGAGATCTGGTGCGTGTCGGTGAACGACGCCTTCGTCATGGGCGCCTGGGCGCGTGACCAGAAGACCCTGGGCAAGGTGCGCATGATGGCCGATGGCAGCGCCGAGTTCACCAGGGCCACCGGCCTGACGTTGGATCTGGGCGCCAGGGGCATGGGCCTGCGCTCGCAGCGCTACTCGATGCTCGTCGTCGATGGCGTGGTGCGCACCCTCAACGTCGAGGGCCCAGGCAAGTTCGAGGTCAGCGACGCCGCCACGCTGCTGGCGCAGGCGCAGGCCAGGTAGTGAGAAGTGGCGCTGAAGGGCGCGCGGCTTGACAGGCCGGCTCCAGAGCGCAGATAATCGAGAGCTTCGCTGGCAGCACCGGCGCGCGTTCGCGCTGCGGGTGTCGTCGGTTCCAACCCAATCACGGGCCCAAGACTGCTCCGTGCCGCAAGGCGCCGGGTAAGTTGGGATGAGACATGATCCAAATGCAATCGCGGCTCGACGTGGCCGACAACACGGGCGCGAAGTCCGTCATGTGCATCAAGGTGCTGGGCGGCTCCAAGCGCCGCTATGCCGGTATCGGTGATGTCATCAAGGTCTCCGTCAAGGAGGCCGCGCCTCGTGGCCGGGTGAAGAAGGGCGAGGTTTACAACGCCGTGGTCGTGCGCACCGCCAAGGGTGTGCGCCGCCAGGATGGCTCGCTGGTGCGCTTCGACGGCAATGCCGCCGTGCTGCTCAACGCCAAACTCGAGCCCATCGGCACGCGCATCTTCGGGCCCGTCACGCGTGAGTTGCGCGGCGAGCGCTTCATGAAGATCGTCTCGCTGGCGCCGGAAGTGCTCTGAGCGCCGCAGCCGCAAAGGACCGGAACATGAACAAGATCCGCAAGGGTGACCAGGTCGTGGTGACCACCGGGCGCGACAAGGGTAAGCGCGGCGTCGTCGCGCGGCGTGTCGACGCCGAACACCTGGTCGTCGAGGGCGTGAACATCGCCAAGAAGCACGTCAAGCCCAACCCGCTGAAGGGTACGACGGGCGGCGTGGTCGACAAGGCCATGCCCATCCACCAGAGCAACGTCGCGATCTGGAACGCTGCGGCCGGCAAGGCCGACCGCGTGGGCATCAAGCTGCTGGACGGTGGCAAGCGCGTGCGCGTGTTCAAGTCCAGCGGCGACGAGATCAAGGCTTGAGGGCAAGCAGCATGGCTCAGCAACAGAAGGCCCAGGGCGGCGCCAAGCCCGCCACCGCGCGTCTGCAGTCGCACTATCGCGAGCAGATCGTCAAGCAGTTGATGGAGAAGTTCGGCTACAAGTCGACGATGCAGGTGCCGCGCCTGCAGAAGATCACGCTGAACATGGGCGTCAGCGAGGCGGTCTCGGACAAGAAGGTCATGGACGCCGCCGTCGGCGACCTGACCAAGATCGCCGGCCAGAAGCCGGTGGTGACGAAGTCGAAGAAGGCCATCGCGGGGTTCAAGATCCGCGAGAACGTGCCCATCGGCTGCATGGTGACGCTGCGCGGCGCGCGCATGTACGAGTTCCTCGACCGCTTCGTCACCGTGGCGCTGCCGCGCGTGCGCGACTTCCGCGGCATCTCGGGCCGCTCGTTCGACGGCCGTGGCAACTACAACATCGGCGTCAAAGAGCAGATCATCTTCCCCGAGATCGAGTACGACAAGATCGACGCGATCCGCGGGTTGAACATCAGCATCACGACGACGGCGAAGAGCGACGAGGAGTGCAAGGCACTGCTCGCCGCCTTCAAGTTCCCGTTCAAGAACTGAGGCAGCACATGGCCAAGAAATCCGTCAAGCAACGCGAAGCCAAGCGCGAGAAGCTGGTCGCCAAGTACAGCAAGCGCTACGCCGAGCTGAAGGCCATCATCGACGACGCCAAGCGCGGCGACGAGGAGCGCTACGCCGCGCGCCTGGAGCTGCAGAAGCTGCCCCGCAACGCCAACCCCACCCGCCTGCGCAACCGCTGCGAGCTGACCGGCCGCGCGCGCGGCACCTTCCGTCAGTTCGGACTGGGCCGCAGCAAGATCCGCGAGCTGGCCTTCCGGGGCGAGATCCCCGGCGTCGTCAAGGCCAGCTGGTGATCCGGCGCGTAGATCAGGAGATTTGACATGAGCATGAGTGATCCCATCGCCGACATGCTGACGCGCATCCGCAATGCGCAGAGCGTGGACAAGGCGGCGGTCCGTATGCCGTCCTCGAAGCTGAAGGTGGCCATCGCCCAGGTCCTGAAGGACGAGGGCTACATCGACGGCTTCGTGGTGCATCCCGAGGACGGCAAGCCGCAGCTCGAGATCGCGCTGAAGTACTACGCCGGACGCCCGGTCATCGAGCGCATCGAGCGCGTCAGCCGCCCCGGCCTGCGCATCTACAAGGGCCGCGACGCGATCCCGCAGGTGATGAACGGCCTGGGTGTCGCCATCGTCACCACGCCCAAGGGCGTGATGACCGACCGCAAGGCACGTGCCACCGGTGTCGGCGGCGAAGTGCTGTGCTACGTGGCCTGACGCCCAGCGAACGGAGTCAAGAGAAATGTCTCGCGTAGGAAAGATGCCGGTCGCCGTCCCGCAGGGCGTGGACGTCGCGATCACCGCCGACCAGATCACGGTGAAGGGCAGCAACGGCTCGCTGTCGCGCCCGGTCAACCGCCTGGTCAAGATCGACAAGGAGGGCGCGGTGCTGAACTTCGCCCCGGCGAACCAGTCGGCCGAGGCCAACGCGATGAGCGGCACCATGCGTGCGCTGGTCGCGAACATGGTCAACGGTGTCAGCAAGGGTTTCGAGAAGCGCCTCAACCTGGTCGGCGTGGGCTTCCGTGCCCAGGCCCAGGGCCAGAAGCTGAATCTACAGATCGGTTTCTCGCACCCGGTGGTCAAGGACATGCCGGCCGGGATCAAGGTCGAGTGCCCCACCCAGACCGAGATCGTGATCAAGGGCGCCGACCGCCAGGTCGTCGGCCAGCTCGCCGCCGAGGTGCGAGCCTTCCGTCCGCCGGAGCCCTACAAGGGCAAGGGCATCCGCTACGTCGGTGAGCGCGTCGTGCTCAAAGAGACGAAGAAGAAGTAAGGATTCGCGCCATGAGCATCAGCAAGAAGCAACAGCGTCTGCGCCGTGCGCGCCAGACCCGTGCGCGCATCGCGCTGCAGCGCGTCGTGCGCCTGGCGGTGCACCGCAGCAACCTGCACATCTACGCCAGCATCGTCTCCGACGACGGCCAGCGCGTGCTGGCCAGCGCGTCGACACAGGAGAAGGAAGTGCGCGAGCAGCTGGCCAACGGTGGCAACGTCGCCGCCGCGGCCCTGATCGGCAAGCGCATCGCCGAGAAGGCCAAGGCCGCCGGCATCGAGAAGGTCGCTTTCGACCGCTCGGGCTTCGCCTACCACGGCCGCGTCAAGGCCCTGGCCGAAGCCGCCCGCGAAGCCGGGCTGCAGTTCTAAGCCGCGGCGCAGCCAAGGACAGTCAAGATGGCAAAGTTCACCCCCCGCATGCAGACCGAAGCGAATGACGACGGTCTGAAGGAAAAGATGATCGCGGTCAACCGCGTCACCAAGGTGGTCAAGGGCGGCCGCACGCTGAGCTTCGCGGCGCTGACCGTGGTCGGCGACGGCGATGGCCGAATCGGCATGGGCAAGGGCAAGGCCAAGGAAGTGCCGGTGGCGGTGCAGAAGGCGATGGATGCCGCGCGCCGCAACATGATCAAGGTGCAGCTGAAGAACGGCACCATCCAGCACACCGTGTCGGGCCACCATGGCGCGGCCAAGGTGCTGATGGCGCCGGCCAAGCCCGGCGACGGCATCATCGCCGGCGGCCCGATGCGCGCCGTGTTCGAGGCCATGGGTGTCACCGACATCGTCGCCAAGAGCACCGGCTCGAGCAATCCGTACAACATGGTCCGCGCCACGCTGGACGCGCTGAAGCGCTCGACCACGCCGTCCCAGGTGGCGGCCAAGCGCGGCAAGTCGGTCGAAGACCTCTTCAACTGAAGCGCCGCCGGAGAACTGCGATGACCGAGAAGAAGACCCTGACCGTCCAGCTCGTCAAGAGCGTGGCGGGCACCCGCGAGGACCACCGCGCCACCGTGCGCGGCCTGGGCCTGCGCCGCCTGAACAGCCAGCGCGTCCTGGAGGACACGCCGGCGGTGCGCGGCATGATCAACAAGGTCTCGTACCTGGTGAAGGTGCTGTGATGGAACTCAACAACGTCAAGCCGGCCGCCGGCGCCAAGCACGCCAAGCGGCGAGTCGGCCGTGGCATCGGTTCGGGCCTGGGTAAGACCGCGGGCCGCGGCCACAAGGGCCAGAAGAGCCGCGCCGGTGGCTTCCACAAGGTGGGCTTCGAAGGCGGCCAGATGCCGCTGCAGCGCCGCCTGCCCAAGCGCGGCTTCAAGTCGGCCCAGGCTAAGTACCGCGGCGAGATCACGCTGGCCGAGCTGCAGACGCTGGCCACCGACGAGGTCGACCTGCTGGTGCTGAAGGCCGCCGGTCTGGTGCGCAGCCTGGTCAAGGAAGTCAAGGTCGTGAAGTCGGGCGAGCTCACCCGGGCGGTGAAGCTCAGCGGCATCGGCGCGACCGCCGGCGCCAAGGCGGCCATCGAGGCTGCCGGCGGCAGCCTGGCCTGAAGCAAGGCTGAGAAGGCGAAGTAGGCACGTGGCGACGCAAGCCAATCAGCTGGCCAAGAGCGGCAAGTTCGGCGATCTGCGCAGGCGGATCGTCTTCCTGCTGCTCGCGCTGGTGGTCTACCGCATCGGGGCCCACATCCCGGTGCCGGGCATCGACCCGACCGCGCTGCAGCAGCTGTTCAACAGCCAGAGCGGCGGCATCCTGAACCTGTTCAACATGTTCAGTGGTGGCGCGTTGTCGCGCTTCACCGTCTTCGCGCTGGGCATCATGCCCTACATCAGCGCGTCGATCATCATCCAGCTGATGACCTACGTGGTGCCGACGCTGGAGGCGCTGAAGAAGGAAGGCGAAGCCGGCCGGCGCAAGATCACGCAGTACACGCGCTACGGCACGCTGGGCCTGGCCATCTTCCAAAGCCTGAGCATCGCGCTGGCGCTGGAGAGCTCGCCCGGCCTGGTGCTGGCGCCGGGCTTCGGCTTCCGCATGACGGCCGTGGTCAGCCTGGTCGCCGGCACGATGTTCCTGATGTGGCTCGGCGAGCAGATCACCGAGCGCGGCCTGGGCAACGGCATCTCGATCCTGATCTTCGCCGGCATCGTCGCCGGCCTGCCCTCGGCCATCGCCGGCCTGTTCGAGCTGGTGCGCACCGGTGCCATGTCTATCATCGCCAGCCTGTTCATCATCGCGCTGGTGATCTTCGTCACCTACGCCGTGGTGTTCGTCGAGCGCGGGCAGCGCAAGATCCTCGTCAACTACGCCAAGCGCCAGGTGGGCAACAAGGTCTACGGCGGCCAGTCGTCGCACCTGCCGCTGAAGCTGAACATGGCCGGCGTGATTCCGCCGATCTTCGCCAGCAGCATCATCCTGTTGCCGGCCACCATCGTCGGCTGGTTTGCCACCGGCGAAGGCCTGCGCTGGCTGAAGGATCTGTCGTCGGCGCTGTCGCCGGGGCAGCCGATCTACGTGCTGCTGTACGCGGCGATGATCGTCTTCTTCTGCTTCTTCTACACGGCGCTGGTGTTCAACAGCCGCGAGACCGCCGACAACCTGAAGAAGAGCGGCGCCTTCATCCCGGGCATCCGGCCGGGCGACCAGACGGCGCGCTACATCGACAAGATCCTGGGCCGCCTGACGCTGGCCGGCGCGATCTACGTCACCGCGGTGTGCCTGCTGCCCGAGTTCCTGGTGCTGAAGTACAGCGTGCCCTTCTACTTCGGAGGCACGTCGCTGCTGATCATCGTCGTTGTCACCATGGATTTCTGGGCCCAGGTTCAGAGCTACATGATGAGTCAGCAGTACGAGAGCCTGCTGAAGAAGGCCAACTTCAAGGGCGCGTGATGCAATGGCGAAGGACGACGTCATCCAGATGCAGGGCGAGATTCAGGAGAACCTCCCCAACGCGACCTTCCGCGTCAAGCTCGAGAACGGCCACGTGGTCCTCGGGCACATCTCGGGCAAGATGCGCATGCACTACATCCGCATCCTGCCCGGGGACAAGGTCACCGTGGAACTGACGCCATACGACTTGACGCGGGCACGCATCGTGTTCCGCGCCAAGTGATTCCGAGAATTCGGTCAAGGAGAAGACCATGAAAGTCGCCGCTTCGGTCAAGAAGATGTGCCGCAACTGCAAGATCATCCGCCGCAAGGGCGTGGTGCGCGTCATCTGCACCGATCCCCGCCACAAGCAGCGTCAAGGCTAAGACGAGGTAGAACATGGCACGCATCGCCGGCATCAACATCCCGCCGCACAAGCACACCGAGATCGGCCTGACCTCGATCTACGGCATCGGCCGCACCACGGCGCAGAAGATCTGCGTCGCCGCGGGTGTGCCGCTGACCAAGAAGATCAAGGATCTGAACGATTCCGAGCTGGAGAAGATCCGCGAGGAAATCGGCAAGATCACCATCGAGGGCGACCTGCGCCGCGAACTGTCCATCAGCATCAAGCGCTTGATGGACCTGGGCTGCTACCGTGGTTTCCGCCACCGCCGCGGCCTGCCGCTGCGCGGCCAGCGCACGCGCACCAATGCACGCACCCGCAAGGGCCCGCGCAAGGGTGCCGCCGCGCTGAAGAAGTAAGCCGCCCCACATTCGAGAGAGTAGACAGACATGGCCAAGGCTCCTGCCAACAACGCGGCGCGCCGCGTGAGCAAGAAGATCCGCAAGAACGTTGCGGATGGCATTGCCCACGTGCACGCCTCGTTCAACAACACCATCATCACCATCACCGACCGCCAGGGCGGCGCGCTGGCCTGGGCCAGCAGCGGCGGCCAGGGCTTCAAGGGTTCGCGCAAGAGCACGCCCTTCGCGGCCCAGGTGGCGGCAGAGAACGCCGGCCGTGCGGCGCAGGAACAGGGCATCAAGAACCTGGACGTGCGCATCAAGGGCCCGGGCCCCGGCCGCGAGAGCAGCGTGCGCGCGCTGGCCGCGCTGGGCATCCGCATCAATTCGATCAGCGACGTGACGCCGGTGCCGCACAACGGCTGCCGCCCGCAGAAGCGCCGCCGCATCTGATGCCGGGGCTGCGGACTTTGCCGCAGCCGCTACAATCCGCAGTTTCCCGGGCCGGTGGGCACTTGGTGCGCGCCGGCCGTTTTCCCTGAAAGACCGCCCAGGGCCGTCCCGCTGACCACGCGCAGCGGCGGCCCGAACGGCTTCGAAGCCCACCGCCTGCGAACGGCAACGCCGCATCGACAGGCTCGCGCGGGTGGCGTCCTTGCCGGATGCCGCTGCCGCGTCAGACGACTCAAAGGACACGCAAGTGGCACGCTACCTCGGCCCCAAGGCCAAACTTTCCCGCCGCGAAGGCACCGACCTGTTCCTGAAGAGCGCGCGCCGCGCCATCGGGGACAAGGCCAAGTTCGACACCAAGCCCGGCCAGCACGGCCGCATCAGCGGCAGCCGCACGTCCGACTTTGGCATGCAGCTGCGCGAGAAGCAGAAGGTCAAGCGCATGTACGGCGTGCTGGAGCGCCAGTTCCGCCGCTACTTCGCCGAGGCCGAGCGCCGCAAGGGCAACACCGGTTCCAACCTGCTCGCGCTGCTGGAGTCGCGCCTGGACAACGTCGTGTACCGCATGGGCTTCGGCAGCACCCGCGCCGAGGCGCGCCAGCTGGTCAGCCACAAGGCGCTGACGGTCAACGGCCAGGTCGTGAACATCCCCTCGTACCTGGTCAAGGCCGGCGACGTGATCGCCGTGCGCGAGAAGTCCAAGGCCCAGCTGCGCATCGCCGACTCGCTGAAGCTGGCGCAGTCGATCGGCCTGGCCGACTGGGTGCAGGTCGACGCCACCAAGATGGAAGGCGTGTTCAAGAAGGTCCCGGACCGTGACCAGTACGGCGCCGAGATCAAGGAAGCGCTGATCGTCGAGTTGTACTCGCGCTGATCCATCCGCGGCCGCCGCGCGCGGCCGACGCCACCAGGCAGCCCCCCGAGACGCCGGGCGCGGGGGGCCCCCGAAACGCCCTGCCCGGCTTGGTCCATCAGCCTTATCGGCGTAACGAGCCGAGGGTATTGACAGGAACTGACACCACCCATGCAAACCACCCTTCTGAAGCCCAAGGCCATCCAGGTCGAGTCGCTCGGTGGCCATCGCGCCAAAGCCGTGCTGGAACCGTTCGAGCGTGGCTACGGCCACACCCTGGGCAACGCGCTGCGCCGCGTGCTGCTGTCGTCGATGGTCGGCTACGCGCCCACCGAGGTGACCATCGCCGGCGTGCTGCACGAGTACTCGGCCATCGACGGCGTGCAGGAAGACGTGGTCCACATCATGCTCAACCTCAAGGGCGTGGTCTTCCGTCTGCACAACCGCGACGAAGTGACGCTGGTGCTGCGCAAGGAAGGCGAGGGCCCGGTCACGGCCGCCGACATCCAGACGCCGCACGACGTCGAGATCATCAACCCCGAGCATGTCATCGCCCACCTCGCGCAGGGTGGCAAGCTGGACATGCAGATCAAGGTCGAGAAGGGCCGCGGCTACGTGCCGGGCAACCTGCGCCGCTTCGGCGAGGAGCCGACCAAGAGCATCGGCCGCATCGTGCTGGACGCCTCGTTCAGCCCGGTCAAGCGCGTCAGCTACGCCGTCGAGAACGCCCGCGTCGAGCAGCGCACCGACCTCGACAAGCTGGTGATGGAGATCGAGACCAACGGCGCGCTGGCGCCCGAGGAGGCGATCCGCCAGAGCGCCCGCATCCTGGTCGAGCAGCTGGCCTTCTTCGCACAGATCGACGTCAACCCGAACGACATCATGGTCGCGCCGGCCAAGCAGGCCACGCCGTTCGACCCGATCCTGCTGCGCCCGGTCGACGAGCTCGAGCTCACCGTGCGCTCGGCCAACTGCCTGAAGGCCGAGAACATCTACTACATCGGCGACCTGATCCAGCGCACCGAGACCGAACTGCTCAAGACGCCCAACCTGGGCCGCAAGAGCCTGAACGAGATCAAGGAAGTGCTGGCCTCGCGCGGCCTCACGCTGGGCGCGCGACTGGAGAACTGGCCGCCGCAAGGCCTGGACAAGCGCTAAGCGCTGATCGTTGTTGGACCCGCCCGGCATGCGCCGGGCCCATGACCGGCGCGGGGCCTGCCCCCGGCGCCCTCCCCGGTATCTGACACGGCCGGGGCCCCAAACAGAAAGGACCTCACCATGCGCCACCGTCACGGCCTCCGCAAGCTCAACCGCACCTCGTCGCACCGCCTGGCGATGCTGCGCAACATGTGCAACTCGCTGATCACGCACGAGGCCATCAAGACCACCGTGCCCAAGGCCAAGGAACTGCGCCGCGCCGTCGAGCCGCTGATCACCCTGGCCAAGACCCCCAGCCTGGCCAACCGCCGCCTGGCCTTCGACCGCACGCGCGACCGCGACGTCGTCGGCAAGCTGTTCGAGGTGCTGGGCCCGCGCTACGCCGGCCGCCCGGGCGGCTACACGCGCATCCTGAAGATGGGTTTCCGCGTCGGCGATAACGCGCCGATGGCCTTCGTCGAGCTGGTCGACCGCCCCGAGCCGGTGGCGGCCGCCGAGCCCGCCACCGCCGAGACCACCGAGTAAGCGCCACGGCGGCCGCCAGTCGCCCGCCACCCGCTTCTGCCAGCAAGGCCCGCCTCGGCGGGCCTTGTCGCTTCCGCGCCCCGGCCCGGTGCTGCGCGCCCGCCGTGCCCGGCACCGGGCTTGTCCGACTGGCCCGCGGCTGCCGCACCGCGCAGCATGGGCTCATCCCCGTCCTGCGGAGCACTGCCATGAAGCTGGTCCTGGCGCAGATGAAGCACGAGACCAACACCTTCTCGCCGGTGCCCACGCCGCTGGCGCGTTTTGCCGCCGGCGGCGGGGGCCTGCCCCCCGAGGGCGACGCCGCGCTGCAGGCCTACCGCGGCACCGGCACCGCGCTGGGCGCCTTCATCGAGTTGGCCGAGGGCGCCGGCGCCGAGATCGCGCTGCCGATCGCCGCCAGCGCCTGGCCCAGCGGCCCGGTCGAGGACGCCGCCTTCGAGCACATGGCCGAGCGCATCGTCGGCGCGGTGGCGCGGGGCTGCGACGGCGTGCTGCTGGACCTGCACGGCGCCATGGTCACGCACAGCCACGAGGACGGCGAGGGCGAACTGCTGCGCCGCCTGCGCGCCGTGGCGCCCGATGTGCCCATCGCCGTGGCGCTGGACATGCACACCAACCTGTACGACGCGATGGCCGAGCGCGCCGACGTCATCGCCGGCTACCAGACCTACCCGCATGTGGACATGCATGGCACGGGTCAACGCGCCGGCCGCGCGTTGCTGGCACGGCTGCGCGGCCGCACCAGCCCGGCACTGGCCTGGGGGCGCCGCGCGATGCTGCCCCACGTGATGCGCCAGGGCAGCGACGACGAGCCCAACCGCAGCCTGCAGGCGCGCTGCCGCGAACTCGAGGCCCAGGGCGCCCTGTGCGCCAGCGTCTTCGTCGGCTTCCCGAATGCCGACATCCACGATGCCGGGCTGTCGGCCGTGGTCGTCACCGACGGCGACGCCGCGCAGGCACGGGCCTGGTGCGACGCACTGCTCGACCAGGCCTGGGCGGCGCGCGAGAACTTCGTCTACCGCCCCGAGCCGTTGGCCGCGTCGATCGCCCGCGCCGCCAGCCTGGCCCAGGCCGCGCCGCCCGGCGCCGGTCCGGTGGTGCTGCTGGACCACTGCGACAACTGCGCCAGCGGCGGCACCATGGACACGATGACCGTCATCGCGGCCGTGCGTGCCGCCGGGCTGCAGGAGGTGGCTGCCTTCGCCGTGTTCGACCCCGCGGCCGCGGCGCAGATGCACGCCGCCGGCCTGGGCGCCGAGCTGACGCTGCCGCTGGGCGGCAAGCTGGACATGCCCGCCATCGGGTTGCAGGGGCAGCCGCTGACTGTCACCGGCCGGGTGGCCGCGCTGCACGATGGCCGCTACCGCAACCTGGGCCCGATGGCCCAGGGCGAGTGGAACGACATGGGCCCGTCGGCGCTGTTCGACTGCGGCGGCCTGCGCATCGCCGTCATCTCGCGCCATGTCGAGCCGCATGACCTGGCGCCCTTCCAGGCGCTGGGCATCGCCCCCGAGCGCGAGCGCTTCCTGCTGCTGAAGAGCCGCATCCACTGGCGCGCCGGGCTGCGCGCGCTGGCGCACGCGGTGGTCGAGTGCGACGGCAGCGGCGTCTGCACCTCCGACTATGGCGCGCTGCGCTTCCAGCGGCTGCGCCGTCCGATCTACCCCTTGGACGTGCAGGTGCCGGCAGCGGCCAACCCGCCGGCGCGCGTGCGTCAGTCGCCGGCGAAGCGGTAGCCGCGCCCCGGCGCCGCGGCAAACAGCTGTTGCGTGTAGGGGTGCTGCGGCCGCGCGAAGACCTCGTGCGCCGGGCCTTGCTCGACGATCTCGCCCTGCGACATCACCGCCAGCTGGTCGCACACCATCGAGGCCACGCGCAGGTCGTGGGTGATGAACAGCATCGCCAGGTCCAGGCGTTGGCGGATGTCGCGCAGCAGCGCCAGCACCTGGGCCTGCACCGAGACGTCCAGCGCGCTGACCGCCTCGTCGGCGATCAGCAGCTCGGGCTGCAGCATCAGCGCGCGGGCGATGCACAGGCGCTGGCGCTGACCACCGCTGAACTGATGCGGGTAGCGGTCCAGCGCGCCATCGTCCATGCGCACCAGGGCCAGCAGCTCGCTCGCACGCGCCAGCGCCGCCTCGCGCGGCAGGCCGTAGTTCATCGGCCCTTCGATCAGCGCGTCGACGATGCGCCGGCGCGGGTTCAGCGAGCGGTAGGGGTCCTGGAAGACGATCTGCACGCGGCGGCGCAGCGGGCGCAGCGCGCGCGCACCGAGCCGCGCGATGTCCTCGCCGGCGTCGCCCGGGCCCGGGCCGAGCAGCCGCATCTCGCCGGCGCTGGGGTCGACCAGGCGCACGATGCAGCGCGCCACCGTGCTCTTGCCCGAGCCGCTCTCGCCGACGATGCCCAGCGTCTGGCCGCGGCGTATCTCCAGGTCGACGCCGCGCGCCGCCTGCACCGTGCGCCGCGGCCCGAACCAACGCTTGTCGGTGTAGGTCTTGGCCAGCCCGCGCACGCGCAGCACCGCCGGCGCGTCGGCGGCCAGCGGCCGCGGTTCCACGCGCAGCTGCGGCACGCTGCGCACCAGCATGCGCGTGTAGGCATGCTGCGGGCGCTGCAGCACGTCGGCCTTGTCGCCCAGCTCGACCAGCTCGCCCAGGCGCAGCACGGCCACGCGGTCGGCGATCTCGGCCACCACGCCGAAGTCGTGGGTGATGAACAGCACGCCGGTGCCGTGGCGCCGCTGCAGCTCGGCCACCAGCTTCAGCACCTGGGCCTGGGTGGTCACGTCCAGCGCCGTGGTTGGCTCGTCGGCGATCAGCAGCACCGGGTCCAGCACCAGCGCCATCGCGATCATGATGCGCTGGCGCTGGCCGCCGCTGAGCTGGTGCGGGTAGCTGGCGACGATGCGCTCGGGCTCGGGCAGCAGCACCTCGCGCACGATGGCCAGCACCTTGGCCCGGCGCGCCGCCGCGTCCAGGCGGGTGTGCTGGCGCAGCACCTCGTCGATCTGCTCGCCGCAGCTCATCACCGGGTTCAGCGCCGTCATCGGCTCCTGGAAGATCATCGACATCCGGGTGGCGCGCAGCTCGCGCAGCCGCGAGAGCGGCGCGTGCGTGATGTCCTCGCCCTGCAGCCGGATGCGGCCGGCGCCGACGGGCAGCGAGGCCGGCAGCAGTCCCATCACGCCCTGCGCGATCACCGACTTGCCCGAGCCCGACTCGCCGACCAGGCAGACGATCTCGCCGCGGCCCACGCTGAAGCTCACGTTCTGCACCGCCGTGCGGCGGTCGCCGCCGGCGGGCAGCGCGATCGTCAGCCCCTCGACCTCGAGGACGGGGGCTTCGCGTGAAGGCACGGCGCTCATGCGGGCGTGGCCGGGCGGGTGGCGCGGATCAAGGGCGCGTCAGCAGCCAGGCGCCCGCGGTGGGCCGGATGTCGTCGTCGTAGCCACCCAGCACCAGCAGGCGGCCGCCGGGCAGCGCCGTCGCGGTGCTGAAGGCCAGCGCCGCGCCGACGCCGCCCTCGGCCTTGACGAAGGCCGGCGAGCCCGGGGTCCAGACCTCGACGTCGCGGGCATCGCCGGCCACCACCACATCGCCGTTGTCGAGCACGGCAGCGGCCTGGACGATCTTGTAGCGCGGGCTCTGCAGGGCCGGCCCGGGCTCGAAACGGCCCGTGCGCGGATCGAAGATCTCGGTGTCGGCAATGCGCCGGCGCTCGTCGCAGTCCTCCGACCCGGCGATCACCATCACCCGGCCGTCGCGCAGCAGCACCGCGGCCAGCTTGCAGCGCGCGCGTTGCATGGCCCCGGTGGGGCTGAAGCGGCCCGTGGCCGGATCGAACAGCTCGGCAGAGCGGGTGGCGGTCTGGCGGGCGACCAGGCCGCCGGCCACCAGCACGCGGCCATCGGGCAGGCGCACGGCGGCGTGGTGGCTGCGCGCCTGCGACATCTCGCCCACCGGCACGAAGGCGCGCCGCTGCGGGTCGAAGCGTTCGGCCTGCGCCAGCGGCTGGTTGGTCGCCGCGGCGCCGCCCGCCAGCAGCACCGCGCCGTCGCCCAGCGGCGTGGCGGTGGCATCCATGCGCGGCGACGCCATGTCGGGCAGCGCGACGAAGCGCGCGGCCCGTGGGTCGAAGAGCTCGGCGCCGCGGCTCACGCTGCGCCCGGTCCAGCCGCCGGCCACCAGCACGCCGCCGTCGGGCAGCGGCGCGGCGACATGGCCGACGCGCTGCTCGGCCATCGCCAGGCGCTGCAGCACGCCGCCTCGCCGGGTGTCGATGAGCTCGGCCGAGCGCGTCACCTCGCCGCAGCCGCGCGCCGTGCAGCCGCCCGACACCAGCAGCGTCTGCGCGGCGCCCAGCGGCGTGGCCTGGTGCGCGGCGCGCGGCTCGGCCAGGCCGGCCGTCGGCTCGACCCGCCAGGCGGTGGTTCCGGTCCAGGCCGCGCAGGGCAGGGCCAGCGCCGCAGCCAGCCAGGGCCAGGTGTAGGGCGAAGTCATCTCAAGCTCGCTTGGCCATCTTGGGGTCCAGCGTGTCGCGCAGTCCGTCGCCGAGGATGTTCACCGCCAGCACCGTGAGCGCCAGGAACAGGCCGGGGAAGAAGATGTTGTGCGGGTAGGCGTTGAACTGGGCGCGGCCCTCGGCCATCACGTTGCCCCAGGTGGGGATGTCGGGCGGCAGGCCCACGCCCAGGAACGAAAGGATGGCCTCGGTGAGGATGCCGGCGGCGCAGATGAAGGTGCCCTGCACGATCAGCGGCGCCACGGTGTTGGGCAGGATGTGGCGCCCCATGATCAGCGCCGTCGGCGTGCCCAGCGAGATCGCCGCCTCGACGTAGGGCTCCTCGCGGATGCTCAGCACCAGGCTGCGCACCAGGCGCGTCACGCGCGGGATCTCGGGGATGGCGATGGCCACCACCACGGTCAGCAGCGTGCCGCGCCACATCGCCACCAGCGCGATGGCGATCAGGATCGCGGGGATCGCCATCAGCCCGTCCATCACCCGCATCAGCGGGCCGTCCAGCCAGCGCAGGAAACCGGCACACAGGCCCAGCACCACGCCCACCGCCAGCGCCAGCAGCGCGGTGGCCAGCCCCACCACCAGCGACACCCGGGTCCCGTAGATGACGCGGCTGTAGATGTCCCGGCCGAAGCCGTCGCTGCCCATCAGGAAGCGGTGCGGCAGGTACTCGCCGTCCAGCGTGGTGATCTCGCCGCGCTGCCCGGGCAGCAGGTCGCGGCTGCCGGGGTCGAACAGCGAGGGGTCCACGGTGCCCAGCCACGGGGCGGCCAGCGCGATGGCCAGCAGCAGCGCCAGCACGCTGCCACCCAGCCGCACCGAGGCGTTGCGCCGCACCCGCGCCCAGGTGCCGGGCTGCTGGACGACGGCGGCCGACTCGACCGACAGCGCGGCGTCGTCGGAGTTCACGATGAGTACAGCGGTTGATACCGCGAAGGCCGTGGCGTGCGCCGGTCCAGGCCCAGCACGGCGCCACGGATCCGGCTCTGCCGGTCCGTTGGCGCGCGGCCCCCAGGGTCACGCAGTGTCCCCTTCCGGGGCCTGGGGGTAGCGAGCGAGAGCGAGCTTGGGGGCTCCATCAATACCGGATTCTTGGGTCGAAGAACACGTAGCTCAGGTCGACCAGCAGGTTGACCCCCACGTAGACCACCGAGAACAGCAGGATCACGCCCTGGATGGTGGGAAAGTCGCGCGCCAGCACGGCGTCCACCGTCAGCCGGCCCAGGCCGGGTATCGCGTAGACCGACTCGGTGACCACCACGCCGCCGATCAGCAGCGCGATGCCGATGCCGATCACCGTGGCGATGGGCACGGCGGCGTTGGCCAGCGCATGGCGCAGCAGCACGGCGCGCTCGGGCAGGCCCTTGGCACGCGCGGTGCGGATGTAGTCCTCGCCCAGCGTGTCCAGCACCGAGGCGCGCGTCACCCGCGCGATCAGCGCGATGTAGATCACGCTCAGCGTGATCGCCGGCAGCAGCAGGTGCTGCAGCCAGGGCCCTGCGCCATCGCCCAGGCGCTTGTAGCCCTGCACCGGCAGCCAGCCCAGCTTGAGCGACACCGCCCAGATCAGCACATAGGCCAGCACGAACACCGGCACCGAGAAGCCCAGCACCGAGAAGCCCATCAGCACGCGGTCGAACCACGAGCCAAAGCGCCAGGCCGCCAGCACGCCCAGCGGCACCGCCACCGCCACCGCCAGCACGATGGTGAGGGCCGCCAGCGACAGCGTGGGCTCCAGGCGCTGGGCGATCAGCGTGGCCACCTCGGTCTTGTAGTAGTAGCTCTGGCCCAGGTCGCCACTGAGCAGCTGGCCGAACCAGATGAAGAACTGCTCGGGGATGCTGCGGTCCAGCCCCAGCGTGCTGCGGATCAACGCGATCTGCTCGGTGGTGGCGGCGTCGCCGGCCAGCACCGCCGCCGGGTCGCCGGGGGTCAGGCGCAGCATGCCGAACACCAGCACCGCCACCACGGCCAGCACCGGCAGCGTGGACAGCGCGCGGCGCAGCAGGAACGAACCCATGGTGCGCCTGCGGCCCTCAGGGCGCCGTGCGCCGCAGCACCTGGCCGCAGCGCGCGCCGGTGCTCTGACCATCGCGCCAGGCCAGCGCACCGTTGACCCACACCGCGGCGATGCCGGCGGCCGGGCGCTGCGGTTCGTCGTAGCTGGCGCGGTCGGCCACGGTGGCCGGGTCGAACAGCACCAGGTCGGCGGCCAGGCCCTCGGCGACGCGGCCGCGGTCGGCCAGGCCGAAGCGCTGGGCGGTCAGGCCGCTCATCTTCCACACCGCCGTCTCCAGCGGGAACAGGCCCAGCTCGCGGCAGTAACGGCCCAGCACGCGCGGAAAGGTGCCCCACAGCCGCGGGTGCGGCCGCTCGCCCAGCGCGATGCCGTCGCTGCCCACCATGCTGGCCTCGAAGGACAGGATGCGCTGCACGTCGGCCTCGTCCATCAGGAAGTAGATGGCGCTGCCGGGCTGCAACCGGCGTGCCGCCTCGGGCTTGCTCAGGCCCCACTCGGCGGCGATGTGTGCCAGTTCGCGGCCGTTGCACTCGGGGTGGGGCACGCTGGTGTTGATGATCACGCGGCCCTCCAGCAGCGCCGGCTCGGTGCGGATCATGGTGCTGCTGGCGGTGTAGGGGTAGCAGTCCAGGCCCACGCACTGGTGCTGCAGCGCCGCGGCGATGGCCGGCAGCGTCTCCTTCGAGCGGCCCCAGTTGGCGGCGCGGATCAGCTTGTGGTGCGAGATCACCACCGGGCAGGCGAGCGCGCGGCCGATGGCCAGGGTCTCGGCGATGGAGACCAGCACGCCGTCGCCCTCGTCGCGCATGTGCGTCGTGTAGACGCCGGCGCCGCCGCGCAGCGGCTCGCCGACGGCGATCAGCTCGTCGGTGGGCGCAGCGGCCGCCGGCGGGTAGAAGGTGCCCGTGGACAGGCCGATGGCGCCGGCGGCCAGCGCCTCGTCGAGCAGCGCCGCCATCGCGCGGCGCTCGGCAGCGTCTGCGGCGCGGTCCAGCGCGTTCATCGTGGCCGCGCGCAGCGTCGTGTGGCCGACCAGCGCCGCCACGTTGGCAGCGGCCGGCTCGTCGCGCAGGCGCTGCAGGTAGGCGGCGAACGAGGCCGGCGCGCCGCCGGGCGGGTCGGGCAGCAGGTCCAGCGGCGAGGGCCGGGCCCGTCCGGGCAGCACCGGCGCGGCGCTGATGCCGCAGTTGCCGGTGACCACCGTGGTCACGCCCTGCGACAGCTTGAAGGGCAGCGCCGGCTGGGCCAGCAGCGCCGTGTCGTCGTGGGTGTGGGCGTCGATGAAGCCCGGCGCCAGCACCAGGCCGGCGGCGTCCACGCGCTGCTGCGCGGCGTGGCCCTGCAGCGCGCCGGCCGGCGCGATGGCCGCGATGCGGCCGCCGCGCACGCCGACGTCGGCGTCGCGGCGCGGCGCGCGCGTGCCGTCCACCAGCGTCGCGCCGGTGACCAGCCAGTCGAAGGCCGGTGTACCACCGTGCTCAGCTTCGCTGAGGGCGTGGCCGGCGGCGTCGGGCGCCAACGTTCAGTCCTTCTTCAGGTTCCAGTAGATGTTGCCGTTGGTGACGAAGAAGCCGCTGATGTTCTTGCGTGCCGCCATCGGCTGCTCGTACTCGCCCAGCGGCGCATGCGTGGCCACCTCGAAGGCGCGCTGCTGGATCTGCTCGGCCAGCTTCTTCTTCGTGCCCTCGTCGAGCGCGCGCATGAACTGGTTGCGCAGCTCGTTGAGCTTGTCGTCGGCCGGCCAGCCAAACCACACCGACTTGTCGCCGCGCGCGTCCAGCGCCGGGTTGGCGATCGGGCTCCAGATGTCGAAGGTCTGCCAGGCGGTGAGGAACATGTTCCAGCCGCCGGCGGCCGGCGCGTCCTTCTTGGCGCGGCGGCCGACCAGGGTCTGCCAGTCCATCGCCTGCAGGTCGACCTTGAAGCCGGCCTGGCGCAGCAGCTGCGCCGCCACGTCGGGCAGCTTCTGGATGCTGGCCAGGTCGGTGGGCTTCATCAGCACCACCGGCGTGCCGTCGTAGCCGCTGGCCTTCAGCAGCTCCTGCGCCTTCTTCATGTTGCTCTTGGCCTGGATCTCGCTGCCGGCGTTGCTGGCGTAGGGCGTGCCGCAGGCGAACATCGTCGGGCAGGTCTTGTACAGCGCCTTCACGCCCACCTGGGCGCGCAGGAAGGGCTCCTGCGCCAGCGCCGCCAGCGCCGCCTGGCGCACCTTGGCGTTGTTGAAGGGCGGGTGCAGGTGGTTGAAGCGCGCCATGTACTGCAGCCCGAAGTTGCTGTACTTGGGGATCTGCAGGCTGGCGTCGGCCTTCACCGTCTCGTAGTGGTCGAAGCCCAGCGCCTCGATGATGTCGACCTCGCCCTTCTGCAGCGCGCTGACCTGGGCCTGCGCGTCACGCAGCGCCAGGTTCCACTCGACGCGGTCGACGTAGACGCGCTTGCCGCCGGTGCTGCCGCTGGGCGGCTCGGCGCGCGGCTGGTACTTGGGGTTCTTCAGGTAGACGGCCTTGTCGCCGGGCTTGAACTCGTCGCGCTTGAAGATGTAGGGACCGGAGCCGATGTGCTCCTCGATCTGCTTGAAGGCATCGGTCTCGGCGATGCGCTTGGGCATGATGAAGGGCACGTTGCTCGAGGGCTTGCCCAGCGCCTCCAGCACGAAGCCGCAGGCCTCGCCGAGGAAGATGCGGAAGGTGTCGGGCGCCGGGCTGTCCATGCGCTGCACGAACTGCATCAGCGCGCTGCCCAGTGCGTCGCGCTTGCCCCAGCGCTGCAGGCTGGCGATGACGTCCTCGCCGGTCACCGGCCGGCCGTCGTGGAACTCCAGGCCCTTGCGCAGCTTGAAGGTCCACAGCCGCTTGTCGGGGCTCTCCTCCCAGCTCTGCACCATCTGCGGCTGGACCTTGCCGTTGGCGTCGGTGCCGAACAGCGTGTCGTAGATCATGTAGCCGTGGTTGCGGCTCATGTAGGCCGTGGTCCAGATCGGGTCCAGGATGGCCAGGTTGCTGTGTGGCACCACGCGCAGCACCTTGTCCTGCGCGTGCGCCAGCGGCGCGGCCAGCGCGGCGGCCAGCGTGGCGGCCAGCGCAATCAGGGTGCGGCGTTGCATGGTCATCGGAGCTCCTCGTGGCGTGGAACGGCGGCCTCTTGGATCGCGCCCGCTGCGGTCGCGTGGGCTGGTGGCCGGACCATTTTGCGGCGCGTCAGGCCCGCGTCCCTTGGGGCTATCCCCGGGCCGGCGCCGTGCGGCCGCCGTGCAGCGCCTCGTGCGCCGCGGCCAGCGCCAGCAGCGCCGCGTCGCCCTGCGGCGGGCCAATGAGCTGCAGCGCCAGCGGCCCGCGCCCGGCGGGGTCGTGGCCGGCCGGCAGGCTGGCCGCGGGCAGGCCGGCGAACGAGGCGTAGAGCGTGCACGCCATCCAGCGGTGGTAGCTGTCCATCGCGCGGCCGGCCACGCTGCGCGGCATGCCCTGCGCGAGAGGGAAGGGCCAGACCTGCGCCACCGGCAGCGCCAGCGCGTCGAAACGCTCGAACAAGGCCAGCATCCGGCCATGGAAGCGCGCGCGCTGCTCGGCGGCGGCGCTCCAGTCGGCCACGCGCAGGCGCTGCGCCTGGGCATGCTCCCACAGCGCGTGCGGGCCGATGTGTGCCGCGGGGTCGGCACCTGCGGGCAGCCTGTCCAGCAGGCGCTGCACCGCCGGGGCCGTGGCCGCGTGGCGCCAGGTGCACCAGGCCCGCCAGACGGCTTCGGCGTCGAAGCCGGGCGCCACCGGATCGACCCGTGCACCGGCGGCCTGCAGCCGCGCCAGCGCGGCCTCGTTGCCGGCCAGGATGCCGGGCTCGTTGGCCAGGTGGCCGCCCAGGTCGCCCAGCCAGCCGATGCGAACACCGCGCAGGGCGGCCAGTGCCGTGGCCTCGTCGGCCGGCGGCGTCCACGCGAAGGGCGCCGCCAGCGCCAGCGGGGCGCGCGGGTCGGGCCCGGCCATCGTGGCCAGCAGCCGGCCCAGGTCGCGCACGCTGCGCGCCATCGGCCCCGGCGTGCCGATCTGCGCCAGCCAGGGGTCGGGCAGCGGCCAGCCTGGCACCCGGCCCTGGCTGGGGCGCAGGCCCCAGACGCCGTTCCAGGCGGCGGGGTTGCGCAGCGAGCCCATGTAGTCGGAGCCGTCGGCCACCGCCACCAGGCGCAGCGCCAGCGCCACCGCGGCGCCGCCGCTGCTGCCGCCGGCGCTGTGCTGGGGCAGCAGCGCATTGCGGGTGGCGCCGAACAGCGCGTTGTCGGTGTGCGAGCCCAGGCCCAGCTCGGGCATGTTGGTCTTGGCCACGACCACAGCGCCGGCGGCCTTCAGCCGCGCCACATGCAGGCTGTCCTGGGCGGCGATGGCCTGGGCCAGCAGCGGCGTGCCCCAGGTGGTGGGCAGGCCGGTGGCGTGGGCCGTGTCCTTGATCGCCGCCGGCAGCCCGTGCAGCCAGCCGCGGCTGCGGCCGGCGGCCAGCTCGGCGTCGCAGGCTGCGGCCTCGGCCAGCAGCTCGGCATCGGGGCGCAGGTTGACCAGCGCATTGGCGGCCGGGTTGAAGGCGTGGATGCGTGCCAGCGTGGCCTGCATCAGCGCCGCGCAGGACAGCTCGCGCGCATGGATGCGGCGCGAGAGTTCGCTGGCGTCGGCCTGGAGGGGATCGTCCTGCATGGCGATGGGCAACACGAGCATGTCGCGCGGTCTGCCGCGCAGGCCCTGGGATCAACACCAGGGCCGCGGCCGGGCGGGGCGCGCTAGCGTGGCCGCATGCGCCTGCCCGACGACGAGCTCTGCTTCCTGCCCGCCCACCACCTGGCCGCCAGGCTGGCCCGCCGCGAGATCGGCGCCGTGCAGCTGCTGCGCGCCCACCTGGACCGCGTGGCCAGGCACAACGGCGCGATCAATGCCGTCTGCGTGCTCGACGAGGCCGGCGCGCTGGCCCGGGCCGAGACCGCCGACGCGGCGCTGGCGCGCGGCGAGCGCTGGGGCCCGCTGCACGGCCTGCCGATGACGGTGAAGGAGAGCTTCGACGTCCCCGGCCTGCCCAGCACCTGGGGCTTGGAGTCGCGCCGCACGCACCGCGCCGAACGGCCGGCGGCAGCGGTGCAGCGCCTGCTGGACGCCGGCGCCATCGTCTTCGGCAAGACCAACGTGCCGGTGGCGCTGGCCGACTGGCAGAGCTTCAACCCGGTCTACGGCACGACGAACAACCCCTGGGACACCGGCCGCACGCCGGGTGGCAGCAGCGGCGGCTCGGCGGCGGCGCTGGCCGCCGGCTTCACGCCGCTGGAGCTGGGCAGCGACATCGGCGCCTCCATCCGCAACCCGGCGCACTACTGCGGCGTCTACGGCCACAAGCCCAGCTGGGGCCTGGTGCCGCTGCAGGGCCAGCAGCTGCCCGGCACCGAATGCGCCGACACGCTGGACATCGCCGTGGCCGGCCCGATGGCGCGCAGCGCCCACGACCTGGCGCTGGCCATGGACCTGCTGGCCGGGCCGCGGCCGCAGGTCTTCCACCCGTTGCTGGGCTGGCTGGACGCGGCCTGGCGCGACGACGGCCGTGCGCCGCGCGCGCTGCGCGTGGCGGTGCTGGACGACGACCCGGTGGCGCCGGTGGACGCCAGCGTGCGCGGGGCCCTCGCCGAGCTGGTGCGCTTCCTGCGCGATGCGGGCGTGGCCGTCTCCGAAGGCGTGCGACCGGTGGACAGCGCCGAGGCCTGGCGCACCTACGTGTGGCTGCTGCGCGGCGCCACCGGCAGCAAGCTGGACGACGCCGGCTACGCGCAGGCGCAGCGGCACGCGGCGGGCGTCGATCCCGCGGCCAGCGACTACGGCAGCTGGCACTGGCGCGCCAGCACCCAGAGCCTGCGCGACTGGACGCGGCACGACCAGCTGCGCCAGCGGCAACGCGCGCAGTGGGCGGCGTTTTTCGACCGCCACGACTTGCTGATCTGCCCGATCGCGGCCACGCCCGCCTTCCCCCACGACCAGGCGGGCTGGCGCTGGGAGAGGATGGTGCAGGTGGACGGCAAGCCCCAGCCTGGCACCACGCAGCTGTTCTGGGCCGGCTACCCCGGCGTGGTCGGGCTGCCGGCCACGGCGGTGCCGCTGGGCTTGAGCGCGCAAGGCCTGCCGGTGGGCGCGCAGATCGTGGGCCCGGTGCTGTCCGACCCGCGCGGACTGCGGTTCGCGCAGTGGCTGGAGGACCGCTGGCGCGGCTACACGCGGCCGCCCGGTTGGGACTGAGCGGCCGCAGCCTGCCGACCCCTCGGAGCGGCTGCAAGTTCTGCTACACTTCCGGGCTCGGACGCGGGGTGGAGCAGTCTGGTAGCTCGTTGGGCTCATAACCCAAAGGTCGCAGGTTCAAATCCTGCCCCCGCAACCAAGAATTCAGCTTGTAGATCAAGCACTTACGAAGCCCGCCCCGTGCGGGCTTCGGCGTTTCTGGGCCCTTGTGACGAGGTTTGTGACGAGGTCTGTGCCGTCACAGACTTGCCGAGCCGCCAGAACGACC
>VFQQ010001917.1_pt1 | contig 26174 bp, 43 predicted proteins | sample 3512341 | NCBI WGS metagenome assembly VFQQ01 (sample SAMN10412373, study PRJNA504923) | tailings metagenome | isolation source: Relicate 2 Philex TSF1 revegetated site | place: Philippines: Tuba, Benguet | collected 2017-08-29
GTGTGTGTGTGCGTGTGTGTGTGTGTGTGTGTGTGTGTGTGTGTGTGTGTGTGTGCACTTGTGACCTTACAGGACTTTTACTACGACATCTGGCTCCAGCGCGCCGCAGCAGTGAAGGAAGACGCAATCATTACAGAGATGCCGCCCGCCATGCTGGCAGCCCTGCTGCCCCCGCTGACCCTGAAGCTGGTGCGGAGCTGCCACTACCTGGGCGACAGCAGGGAGACGGTGCAGCTGTACGTGGCGCAGGTCCTGGAGCCCGTGGAGATCATGGCAGGTGTGATGACAGGCTAATCTCTCTGTGTGTGTGTGTGTGTGTGTGAGAGAGAGAGAGAGAGAGAGAGACATGCACATACTGTGCTAGCTCACGGTACACAACGTACAGGAAGGGCACAGTGTCCGTATGTATACCTTTTTGTGTGTGTGTGTGTGTGTGTTTTTAGGTCTGGACTTGTGTTCAGAGGGGGAGCCTGCGCGCTGCTGCTGGCTGCTGGAGGAGGGTATGGTGCTGGCAACGAACATGCAGGTGGGCACACACACACAGACACACACACGTGCTCACACGTCAGCATGCTCGGTGACATCACATCCTGTGGAAGACCCAACGAGAAAACCAGAATCGCATTAGTGTGTAAGGCCAGGGGCTTTTTATGTATGGCGTAGTGATTGGCATGTGTGCATTGTGTACAATGTTTACACGATGGCTTGCAGGGTGGCAGTGAGATGCTTACAGCACCATGTTTGTTTGGCGAGACGTTCATAATCGGGGACGACATACCCACATGCAGGTGCGTTGCACAGCGTCTCTGCACCCTATCATGTTCCGTGGTTGGCTCTGCAGCTTCTCTTGAGTGTACGGCAGAGGCCACCTTGGTTCGCAGGCAAGCAAAACTGCATGTGCGTGCCTGTGTTCACCTTGTGTGTATGTGTGTGTGTGTGTGTGTGTGCGTGTGTGTGCAATCGCATTACATACTCTAGAGTTACTCCGCGTGCGCTCACACTGCCGCAGGCCGGACCGAGATTCTCTTGCTAATTCTGTCTGCATCCTGCTCTGCGTAAGAACCAGTCTTATGAGCCCGTGTGTGTGCGTGTGTGCATGCAGGGAGCGTCTGTGGCGGTATGAGGTGTTCCAGGGGAGAGAGGTGGGCGTGCCCGCGCGCCTGTGGCGTCTCAAGGCAGCTGACCTACCCAGCCTCTTGCGTGCTTCCCCGGACCTGCGCATCAACCTACTACGATACCTACAGGTACGTGTGTGTGTGTGTGTGTGTTGTGCGCGCTTGCGTGCACGCCCAGCCATACCCATCCATGTATACACAGCACTTCGCGGTGTGTGTGTGTTTGTGTGTGTGTGTGTGTGTGTGATTCTGCAGGGTAAGCTCGTGTTCACACTCACCCCGGGCATTGAACCAGGTACCTTCCTTGGCGCAGACCACCACTGGAATGAGCTCATCAGTCGCATCACATGTCTGTTGAAACGTTCCAATCCTGCACTGGTACATGACGTGCGGGACGCAGTGCTACAGGTACGCTGTACTGCCTATGTGTGTGTGTCTGTCTTAGGTGTGTGTGTGTGTGTGTGTGTGTGTGTGTGTGTGTGTGTGCGTCTAATGATGTGTGCCAAGATGCAGCAGGGTTGCGTTAATGAGCTTTGACACCTGGTGTGTGTGTGTGTGTGTGTGTGTGTGTGTGTGTGTTATGCAGGCTGACGCAGACCTCGGCAGTCTATCCACCCTCCTCGACGCTCTCCTGTCCCTTTCTATGATACAGGACAAACACGCACGCAACGTGGCAGGAGCACCGCTGCTCAGCGTCTTGTCTGAGGTAGGCACCTGCCTTAGCACACACACACACACGCACACATGTAAGTTGTGCCCACCAGCACGTCGCCAGATGACATCGCATACAGGGCGATGCCATACACTGTCTGCATGTATCCGAGTCAGTGCTGTGGGTCCTCGCACTACTTGTTCGAGGGCCTGCTATGTCCGTGTGCTCGCACGTGCTGCTGTGGGCGCTCCAGTGTGTGCATGTGTCGCTGTTGTGACTGAGCTCCATACAGGGCGCAGAGACGCACCGCACCAGCCGTGGCAAGGACCCATCCTCAGGCCAGCTCCCCACTCTGAGCTCCCTCGTACACCACCCACCCCTCACAACCGCAAACCTCAACCGACTGCAAGTAACGGCCTCGGGCCGCGCCCTGCCAGCCGGCGTGTCTCAGAGCAGTGCAGACAACACAGCACAGGCGGTGAAGGGGGCCAATGGGTTAGAAAAGGTATCTGGGGGTGGGGCAGGGGGTATAGCGGGTACTGGAGAGATTGTGGTATCAGAGCGTGGCGATGTGGCAGGGCCGGCCGATGCACTGCTGGCAGCGGCCGCTGCCGCGGCAGTGGCGAGGGGGAGCGTACGATTCAGCATCGACGCCGCGCTGCCCGCGCCGGTGCCGGCGCCGACAACGCCGCGTCGCGCGCACGAGCCGTCGCGCAACTCGTCGCCGCGCGGTGCGGCCGCCGACGCCGCGCCACCCGTGGCGCCGATACTATCGTACTCGCCGCACTCACCGGGGCGGCCGCCGCCGCCGCAGTGGGTGCCGCTGCCGGCGGACCCGACGCTTGCGGAGGCGCCGCTGCTTGAGCCGGGGGGCAGCCCGCTGGGTGCGCTGAGCCGTACCACAACTGCCAACAGTGAGATGTCAACAGACCTTGGTGGCCCGTCAAGGCGGAACTCGGCCATGTCTCGTGCACAGAGGGAGGAAGCTGCGTACTTGACACGGCTTGCACGCAACCCTGCTACACTGGTGAGGCCACCAGCAGAGAAGGTACGCTCAATATCTAGACCTTTCACTTACAGTTATGGCCCACAGTACTGTAGTGTAGCCATCTGCATGGCAGCATTGGTATTGTGGCATGGTACTGTTGGCATGGTACTGAGCCACCTTGTGAAGCGCAGCCACCTGTACGGGAGCCTTCATCCGCGCAGGGATCGCTGGCGGCAATGTTTTGACGGCAACGCCAAACATGTTTTGAGTACTGTGTACGATTGCTATGTTGCTGTATGTGCAGGTCTGGCAGCCCGCGCGTGTGCGGCGGCGGTCCGGGTCAGGCACGCGCTCAAGCTTCCGCCCCGCACACGGTGGAGACGAACTTCTGGAAGCCGCGGCCGCAGTCCACGCATGCAGCGACTCCGAGCTCCAGTCGCCCGCAGCGACGCGCTCGCGCCGCGCCTCCGCCGAGCCGCACTCCGCGGATACGAGCCGGCGGTCCACCCGTGAGGACGCAACTGTGCTCGCACCAACTGACAGGGATGCACATGACACGCGTGACTCACGAGGGTCGACGTCTGGGCCTTTGCCTGTACTGGGCTCGCCGCCTGTGGCAGGGCCGAGACATAGGCGGTTGTCTACGGGTCGTGTTGGCTTGCCAAGTCGACTAAGTGTGGCCTCGGAGACAGGGTTTGTACTGAGCGCGCAGCAGTCCCTAGACGCGCCGCAGGTGAGCGAGTCAGTGGCGGCTGGGCAGCAAGATGCAACGGTGCCTGAACCGCAGCAAGGGCAGGGTGACAGGCCAGCGCGCAACGGGGACGGAGGGGACGGCAGCACGTCTGCGCAGGCCGTGGGCGTGTCAAGTGTACACCTAGTGGTCTCACCGACGGATGAGCAGCCAGCAAGCGGCACCAGGGAGGGAGCAAGTGGCGATGTGGGACAAGAAGGGGGCCCGCAAGGTCCCTTAGTGGCTGCGAGCCTGGGCGCGGCAAGGTCCGCCACGATGCCCCGCGCGGGGCCCAGCACGGCGTCCGCAGCGCACGGCGCAGGGCCCTCAAGGCGTGCGCTGCTTCCTGTGCGCAGCTTGGGGCGGTCCGCGCTGCAAGAGATGCAAGGGACTAGGCGGGCCACCGCGGACGCTGCAACTGTTGCGGGTCAAGATGAAGAGCCGTGCTATGTGTGCGGTGCGGGGTTGTGCTCCTTTTGTGGGCAGCCTTGCGGAGACACTGAGAGCTAGTGTTGAGGCCTTCTGCGTGTCACAGTATGCGGTGCACAGCATGTGCGCATGCTGTACAGCATGTGACACAGCGCGAGTACATTTGCTTTCTGATATGCCTTCTGATATGCTGTACCTCTTTTTTATCATAATAAGATTATGGTGATGTATGCGTAGTGCTCTTGCTGCGCATAACCTGTAACGAGCTAGACACGGGGCTTGTACATGTGCGCACAAGTGCGTGTATGTGCTTTCGCAGAGTTCGTGCCTGTACAGCTGCGATGCACTCCATATGGACATTACGGGGTACAGCACAGCACGGCAGGGGCGGCAAGGAGGCCTCGTTGCCGTGTGTAAGGCACGAGGGGCCGTGCACTTGAATCTGTGGCTCTGAGTCGCAGAGCCTAGAAACCGAAGAATTCCGTGCGAACTCACTGTGCGCGCCTTCGAGCGACTGTACATTTTCGCGAAAATGGACCTTCCAATAGCATCGTCGCTCTCATTGGGAGCGCCCAGCAGCGAGCTCAGGCGCTTCGGCAGGCCCAATGCACCTCAAGGCGGGCCAAGGCGCAGTGGCACGTTCGAGAGACGCAGCGGCCACTTTGATAGAAGAGATGCAGCATTCAGACATCATACGGCACGCCCGCAGTGCCAGCGGCCACTCGCGCCCGTAAGGTGAGCGGAGTCCCGCCACGCAAGCTGGCTGTGGCCAGAACAGCCACTGGCCCCACAAACCCACACAATCGCACATCTAGGGTACGCATAAGAATATCAGAGCGCAGCAGGGTACCAGGGCGAAGAGTGCCGCACGCCTGCCTGAAGCATATGTGGCCAGACCGCCACCTGGCGGCTTCGCCGCAAGTCCTAGCACTGAACTCAGGCCGTGCCGCCTGCCTGCATTGCATTTCTAGCACCTATTTGCTTTTGCCACATGCGCAAGGGCGCGCAAGGCACTCTGCGGTGCCATCAGCGTCTTTTCACAGGGCTTTCGTGACTGATGCCTCCTTCGTGTGCGCAGGGCTGGCAAGGGCGTGCCTGTTGTGGAAGAGACCCTCAAGGCTGGTGATCTGGTCGACTTTGTCAAGGACAAGCCAGGGCGCCTTGGCTTGATTGCGGCGCAAGACGGCAAACGTAATCTCTGGGTGTTGGAGGCACAGGTACGTTGGGCCGGTGTGCACACAAACACAGACCTTGCCGAGCACACCATGTCGCCTCAGGCTGTACAGCCAAATGTGCCACACAAACGATGACGGGTGAGGCGCGCCTGCACTCTGCGCAGACTCACGGGCTACGTAGGATTAGCATTCAACCACGACAAGTACAATACAAGCTGCCTGGTGGCCCCTTCACAGAGCAGCACCTCACAGACTTCACCGCAGCAGCACAGGCAGACAGCACGGACCAGAAGACACAATGCGTGGCGGGCGTGAGCCCCTTGCTGGGCGATGCCTGGGAGATGGCAGGTGAGCCCCCCCCCACACACACACACACACATGGGAAGTGTAAGTCAAGTGCTGTTGCGACGTGTGTGTGTGTGTGTGTGTGCAGTGGCTGATCAGCTCACATCTCTCAGCCTTACAGAGATAGCAGGGCTCGTCATGCCAGACGAGTCCCCACTCAACCTATTCCGTTGCTACCGTATGCTAAGTCACGATAGACTCTACTTCAAGCAAGTACTCAGCAAGGACCCCACAGTTGAGCCGCGCTACGAGCCGCGCAGCGCGGAGATGGTCGCCGCGGCGCGCGCGCTGCTCGCGGCGGAGGCGGAGGCGCGGGAGGACGAGGCCGCGTGGTCCGCGGCGGTGCGCGACGCGCTGAGCAAGCGGAGGAGGTCGGAGCAGCCGAGTCCTGAACAGTGGGAGTCGGGAAGACATAGAAGACGTATTGCTGCACTCAAGGTACATACACGCACACACGCACACACACACACATCACAGCTGGTTGCCCCACATCCGAAAACTACATGCGCACAGGTGGACCATGTTCAGCCCCTCGTCAGCAAGCCAAACACCGCACATGTGTTGTCCCTGCATGTGTGTGTGTGTTGTTGTAGGCCCTAGCGACCAAGGACGCTCCAGCCTTGCCCACAGAGCTCTTCAAGCTAGCACAGCAGTCCCTCGCACTGGCCGGGATCATCGTTTCGTCAACAGCGCAGCCAGCGGACGGCGCGCCCGGCGCGGTAAGCCCGCTGGCGGAAGCAGCGACGAACTTGCTGGTCGACCTGCGCGCGTGGCGGCGGCACGAGCCTGTGGCTGCGCTGCGCATGGATGCGCTGCCGCCGCTGCCTGACAGCCTGGAGCAGGAAGCACAGGTGAGGCATGACATGCATGCATCTTTCCCCTTAACTGAGGTTTGTTGTCTCGAAATGTGTATCGTGTCTTTAGGACCCGCTTGCATCCGTGCCACTTTTTTGTGTATCTACCCACAATTGCCTACGTATGCGTGTATAGGTAAATGTGTGCGTGTGTGTCACCCGTGCCTTCAGGCCCTGCTCGCGTCCCCACCCCCCGACAGCTGCGCATCAATCCGCATCGACCTCACCCACCTCCCCGCATACACACTCGATGACACAGACACAACAGAAATAGACGATGCACTCAGTGTCGAGTTCCTCGAAACCGATTTAGAAACCGACAAGACCGACAGTAACGGTCTACAGAGCTCTACCACGAGCGCAGCAGCAGGGGACACAGAGGGTGTGCAGGGGCCAGGGGAGCCAGTTGTGGGTGTGTTGGGGTCGCATGTGCGTGTGTGGGTGCATGTGTCGGACCCAACGAGGTGGCTGGCACCGAATAGTGCGTTGGTCGATGCGGCGCGGTTAAGGACACGGACGTTGTACTTTCCGTTTGGCAAGGTGAGGTCTTGAAATCTGTATACTGGCCCTGCACTGCCACACCATGCACACGTGCACGCACAAGTTCCGCTGCGAGCATGGCAGGCATACGGAAGCGGCTTGAGTGGCTAATGCGATGTGTGTGTATGTCTTGTGTGTGTGTACAGGTACCTATGTTCCCCAAGTGCCTAGCAGAGGGCCCCTTCAGTCTGAGGTGCAACCAGGATAGCGACGCACTCAGTATAGGCGTGCGGCTAACCCCCCAAGGCAGGGTCATAGACGTGCAAGTCGTGCCTTCACGTATCCGTGTCACGCACCAACTCAGCTACGAGCAGGCAGACGAGCTGATTGCCGCGCAGGCGCCGCAGGACGCGGCGGTGGCGCGCGAGCTGCGCGTGCTGCGCGCGGCGGCTGACGTGCGGCGCGCGCTGCGGGAGGCGTGTGGCAGTGTGGACATTCCGCTTCCTGAGACTAAGGTCCGCATACTGAAACACACCCACACACACACACAAACACACTCGCCACCACACACCCATCCTTGCAACGAGCAGAGTGGCAGTCACACAAGCGAGGGCTGTGTGGCAAGGCATGCATATGTGTGTCTGTGCGTGTACGTGTGTCTGTGTGTGTAGGTGTCCGTTGAGGCGTCTCAGCTTGATGCAGGCAGGCCCCGTGTGTCCCTGCAGAGGATCAGTCAGTGGGAGAGCGCTAGCAGGGGCATGGTGGCAGAGATGATGATTCTGGCTGGGGACGCGTGCGGACAGCTGGGTAAGACACACGCACACACACACACACACACACGCACACACAGGCAGCGAGCCACTGAAATGTAAGAGGGACTTCCCTGCGTAAGAATGCAGCTTGTGGGGCGCGGTTTGTAGACAGTGTGCATTAAACGGTGTCTGACTCTGCGTGTGTACAATGTGTGTGTTGTGTGGGTGCAGCTGCGCGCGAGCGTATTCCACTGCCGTTCCGTATGCAGCCTGAGCCCGCTTTGCCAGCACCCAGCGAGCTTGAAGGGCTGCAGGGCGTGTGCAAGGGGTACAGGCTGCGTAAGTGCATGACGCGCAGTGGCGTGTCGTCTGTGCCGCTGAGGCACGCGGGACTGGGCTTGGACACGTACGTACAGGTTACAAGCCCAATCCGCAGGTGAGACACACACACACACACACACAGAAGCGCCCCCCACCCCCACGTCCTGCCCTGCACACACGCCACCACGCGACATGAAACCACACAGTGCTAGATTAAGACGCGCATCGGGTTCTCATATACTACTTGCAGCGTATGTGAGATTGTAGAACTCATGTGTGTGTGTGTGTGTGTGTGTGTGTGTAGGTGGGCGGACATCGTGGCTCACTTCAACCTCAAGGCGCACCTATCCAACCAGCCCCTCCCCTTCTCCGCCGCAGACATCCACATGGTCAACATGGCGGCCAGCAGTGATCGCGTGCGTGATCTCAGCACGGCTGAGCGGCTCGAGGAGAGCTACTGGATCTGTGAGTACTTTAGGCAGCGTAGCGGGACGGGTAAGGGCGCGCAGACGTGGAGTGCGACGGTGTTGGGGTGGGCGAGACAGGATCTCAGACTGGCGTCTGTGTTGATTGATGAGCTGGGATATGAGGTCATTGTTAAGGTGAGTGGCTGACACACACAGACGCACGCGCACGCGCACACACTGACGAACACACACACTCCCGAGCACACAAATCCGCGCACGCGCACAAACTGTACGCTTCTATGAACACGCTGTGCTGCTGAGTTTGTGTTGGGTTGCTAGATGGTCATGAATGTGTGTGTGTGTGTGTGTGTGTCACCGCAGATTGACGTGTCCGTCGAGCCAGGCGACTACGTGGTCCTGGCACTCCTCGAAGCCCGCCCTGTCGCAAACGTACTCCGCTTCTACGTTGTCGACGTCATCTCATCTCACACACCCCCTCACTCATCCGAAACCGACGATACACACTTTTGGGCACCCGTCGTCGAAGACGACGAAAACAACACCACAGACGACAACAACAACGACGACGTCACCAGCCACAGCGAGGCCGTTACTGTCGCCAGCGACAGTGACGGTGTCGCGAGCGTTTCTGATGACAGCTCGTCCGTTGTGGCTGATCTGGGGGTAGTGAGGTTGGTTGGTGCTAGTGAGGGAGAGCCCACGGCGTCTTTGCTTGGCGAGCTTGCGAGTAGGCCACGCCACCACCATGGGGCAGGAGGTGGTGGTATTGGCCTGGCGCCCATTGCAGACTGCATCGCAGACGAGCAGCCAGCGTACAAGCTGCCATCTGCAGCGGTAACCGCAGGCCTACCGGACCAGGACGCTTTCGGGTGGATCTGCACAATGGGTGATCTATACGGGCAAGTGAGACCCCGTGACGGTGGGCAGCTGGGTGGGTTGTCACAGGTCGCACAAATGAGGGGTGGTTATTCGGGGCGGGGTGTGAGGGCAAAGTCGTTGGACGTTTCTGCGGATGCGTGGCGGCCGGCGGGAGGGTACGTTTCCGTGCGCGTGCCGTCCGGCCGTGTGTCCACAGATGTGCGGTACAGGGTGTAGACAGGTAGTCATGCATAAACGCATTGTTTAGGCAGCAGTGTTGAGAACATGGTAAGGACAGTTAGCAACTTGAATGGGTACTGTGTGGGGTCTAGACCGCCATGTGGGATAGACAAACACGCACCGTTGCAGTCATACGCATGCTCAGACATGGAACGCGCTTTCCTGCCTGGAGGCCACGGCCTTGCTTTGCACTTTTGCATGGGGCTTTTATAGGACCTTTTAGGGGGCATATGTATGCTGTAGGCTATTTCATGTACATGTTCCCGCGCTGATATCTTCTCACCTTCGCCGAGCTGACTCCGCATGCAGAAGCTTATACTATTCAGTACGCTATTGTTCCTATACTCAGACGCGCTCTTCCCCTTGCATGCAGGGAGTACTTTTGTAGTCAGTATTAGGTTAGTGTGCGTGGCGCTGCTTGCTGACAAGTTGTATGGCTTATGACCGGCAGATAGATTTGGATGTGGTTGCAAGGAAGTGTGGACTGTAGTTGTAGTTGCACTTTGATAGTCTCTTGCATGCACTCTAGCAGCACTTACGGGTTTAGTCTAGTTAGGACTCATTCATAGAAGGACATGTGGCTTGTGTATCTGTAGGCACACTCGAGGGAATTGCTCTGTAGGCTGAGGCCTCGCTTTCATGTTCGTATTCTTTCTGCACCACAGGACTGCACACGATAATACCTCTGTAAACACCATGTGCCATGACACCCATTGATATTCTAATAGGGTTCCAAGTAGGCTAGCGCAACTCCTGAGTACGACAAGAAAGCGAGGCAAGTAAAAGAAGAGATAAAAGAATGTCTGCAGCATGCAGCAGCAAAATGAAAAGCATTCAAAGAAGAGATGAAATCAGTGGAGTCACTGAGACATGCCGAGAGCGCAAGACAAGGAGAGCGAGCCCTTGCTCAGGTCGTGTCTGGCGCCCATACATGACAGGGCTCGTTTGCACACCCTGACATGCCCAAGAGGTCATACATGGCCTGTATGCAAGATCCATCAGCAGCAACTCCTGCCAAGCCTAGCTTTTTTAATTAGTGATTGGGTGCCTTCAGTTGAGTGTGTCAGGCCTGTCCTAAGATGTCTTTAGTGCAACTCGTGCAGCTGCCGCACATGCCAGGGGTTTGGTGCACCACCCAACGACATCTTCCTTGTGGCGATGGCAGGCACAGGGCCGTAGACTGCAGCTCGTGTCATCCGCGCACATGTCAGGGCTTGATTGCACCAGACATGTGCCACAGACATGACTTGAGCTACCTTAGGACGTCTTGAGTGTGGCATTGGCAGGCACAGGGCCGTAGCCTGCAGCTCGTGCAGGTCCCGCACATGCCAGGGCTGCAGCACTCTAAGGCGCCATAACTGTGCCACAGACATGACTTGAGCTACCCTAGGACGTCTTGAGTGTCATGTTCGCAGGCACAGGGCCGTAGTCCTGTATGATCTCTCTGTGGCAGGACCACACCAGTCTAATGGCCTCAGGGGTACCGATACCCGCACCGCTAGGGTCCCCTGCAGGACCGAACCAGTGGTTCTGAGGCGCGCCTGTCACACACACACGCACACACACACACACACAAGCCATGTCAGTGCCCCAAGATACTCAAGCCTACAATCCTGCATGCCAGGCACGGCAGCGTCCGGAAACTGAAGCAAACGAACAATCAAACATGTCATGCAGCCATAAACGCAGTCGCGAGGACCTTTGCTTGCTGATAGGCGTGGGTAAAGCATCGGGGACTATCGTCTAGCGAAACTAAAGCAGGCGGGCAAGGTCACATGCAGGTGAACAAGGTCACATGCAGCCAATGATGCGTTCGCGCGAATGAACGGTATGCAAGGCTGGTCTTGCCATAGCTTGTTTGACTATGTCAACCTTGCGCTGCGTGTACGCAGGCCTGGGGTGCAAGGTCCTGTTACCTGTGGTTCTCGCGCGTATGCCTGCGTACGTGGTCCCATTCACACTGTTTGCGAGCACGTGCTGTACGTAGTTAATGTCGTTGGAAACAACAGCTGCGGTGAGGTGGTGGCTCATGCGCTCCAGGGCCTCAAGGACTAACGGTAACTGACTGTCATCGTACTCTGTTACCACCTGCAAACAGCAAAGCAGCACACCGACCGCCGGCCACACTCAGCAAGGTTCTTCTCACAGCCAGACAAGGCAGCGCACTAACACTGCATTTGGTAGTAACTGCAGTGGCTGCATAAGCCTGGCCACAACAGACGCAGACTTGGCTTCTCACGCAGCCTGCGTTTAAGACCTGCTCAGGCGTTGAAGGTGATGCTAGCAGATGAACACCTCCACACGCGGATCATGACAAGTGTATCATGACCAAGGCGTGTGCCTTACCTGGAAGGGCCCAAAGAGCTCTGTAGTGACCAGGTCAAAATGTTCAGGTTTGAGTGCCTCTTTCAGTGGTACGAACACTGCTGTGGGCTCTATGGCTCCGTACACAGCAGGGATGGAGTGGTCTGTCAGGGGCCGCCCGCCAAACAACACCTTGGCACCTACAGGGTGTAAGGGCGCACACACGACACACACATGACACAAGTGGCAACAGACACATACGACACACACACACACATGCACATGACAACACAGGAAACATGATTCACACCCGCCAAACAACACCTTGGCACCTACACAGTACAAGGGCACACACATGACATACCCGGGATGCACATACTCGCATGCATGGATGCACAAAGCACCAGCGGCATATGGTGTGCAGTGCTGTGCAGACATAAAAGGGGCCGACGTAATCACATTGTGTGCGTGTGTGTCAGGCTCACCAGGTATCTTGAGCAGCTTGTCTACGTGTGACATCATTGCGTCAGTGGTCCATGTCAACACAGGGCCTATGGTAAGGTCTGATAGCTTACGACTGCGTACACACACACACACACACACACACACACTTTTGCGCACACCCTTTGCTCTGTACACGCCCTCCGTACACACACGCGCAACGGCGCGCACAGTCTTTATGACTCCTGTGTGCGATATAATGAATCAATCATGCATGACAGTCCTATGTGTGCGTGATAGGGTGGCCGGTATGATCACAATGCAGCATAAGTGTGGCTCACCCTGCAGCGAGCTTTGCCATTTTGTCCACCAATCCTGCCTTGGCCCAGTTCGTGTGCATGAAGAGGATTGACTGTGCGCTGCACTTCTGCCCGCTGCACGCGTACGCGTCCTGGTCACACTGCCATGCGACGTAATCAACCTGGTTTACGTCTGGACCTAGAACCTTCCAGTCAAAACCAGCGTCCTCTAGGAAGACCTGTGTGGGACACACACACACACACACACACACACACACACACGCACACACATGCGCATACACATGTGTCTTCACGCACACAGGGGACGCAGGGGCAAATCCATGCATAAGCACACAGACCCGCGTGCCTCGCTGCACAGTGCAGCATACGCATGTCGTGTCTTGCTACATATGGTACGTACCTTTCCATGCAGCTGTACTGCCAGTCTCTCCGCGACCCTCTGACTGCCTGTAAACAGCGTGCTGCGTGGGCTGGCCTTTGACAACACCTCGCCCATGGTGGTGCCTGGACCCACTAAGAAGTCAACGTCTGTCTTAGGCATCCCGCAGTGATGAAGTAGCCTGAGTAGCTGCTCTGCTACAACTGACACCTGCCAACAAAAGTACAACAGACATGCATGACAGGTCGCATGCATGGATGGTTGGGAAGGGAAGGATACGTGTATGTGTGTGCTCCTTGCATGCTCTTGATCACCATGCCGTCATGACGACTTTGAACTGTCTGTATAAACGGTGTGTATTTTGTATTTTTTTTTGTATTTGTAGCTTACAGAGCATACATTGGTGGAACAAGTGCACCTCAGGGCTCTAGCAAAGAAACAATCAGTAGAGAAACATAGCAGTAAACAGAGAGGCAGGGGACATGAAGAAACGGGAAGACAGAACATGTGTGTGTGTGTGTGTGTTTGTGTTTGCATGTGTGTGAGTGTATGTTTGTGTGTAAACGGGTCCAGCCAAGCAACGTACCCGTTGGTCTACGTGCAGCAATGGTTTGTTGCCCATGTATAGTGCGCCCATCAACTGCAGTGCTGGGATCTCTAAAGGGAAGTTGAAGGGCGTGATCAGCGCCACGGGGCCGAACGGCCAGCGGTAGCCGTGACTGGCCTGACCTGTGTGGTCGCCTGGATTGCTGAACCCGCGGGCCAAGAAACGAACCTGCGACAGTCGGTCACAGGCTGAGCTCAGTGAGGCGCTCATGTATGCCAGAAGGGGGTCCACTGCGCTATTGTATGACTTGGCGAGTGCGCAAAGCATACCTGGTCCCCGCCAAAGTTTTCGTAGAACTTCCTGGTGACGCGCACTTCAGCGGAGGCCTGGTCCCAGCTCTTTGGTGCCACACGCTGAATGAGTCGCGCAAAGAAGTCCTGAACCGCGGGCTTGCGCATCTCCTCGGCCACGCGGAAGGACACATCGCCGTACAGCAAGTACCTGTGTGCAGCAGATACAGCCACAGTGCGTCAGCAAGTGAACCCCATTGCTTTCATCGCGCTGCGTGCTTGCAGGTGCACGGGTGGAAGAAGCGAGTGTCTGAGCATGTCGCGTACGTGTGGCACTGGACTTCGTCCCGCGCAAGTCTTTGCCGACCCTGTTGCTGTCCCTCCTGCACCTGCGAAGCTGGTGGACCTGGCGCACTTGCCTCTCTGGGTTCTTCAAGGGGTTGTGAAGGCCGTGCTTGGGTACGGACTGCAAGCTCCTGACATACGGCTCTATCTCTGCTGGCTGTGTGTCTGGTACCCTGAGGAAGGCATCGCCATTCAGAGGGTCTGGCAGGACACGCTGGGAGGAGGAGCTCGCCCAGGCGCCATTCACTGCGGCACGCACACGCACAGAAAGGGAGTGCGTGCGCGAACCCTAAAAGCTGACGCCGCGCCCAGTCACGCACAGCACAGGGCTGATGCTCACGCGCAGCTGCTGTGTATACACATACCTAGATTCAGGACAGTGCCAGGATGGCTGGCGCTCAGTTGGTCGGGGTCGACTGTGGCCCACGAGTGCAGCGAACGGACCAGGTCCCTGACTCCGCTGCTGGAGAACAGCCTTTGCCGACTCAGCATCGTGCTGCTTGCTACAGGCTGCGGCAAAGCACGCTTAGCAGCAGCGGAGCAGACAGTCCAGGGAGGGGCGGTACATGTCATAGACCAGTGAGTCCCATCAGGGTCCAATCTGCGCCGTGGCTGCGCGCTCTCTGCACCCGGCGCCATGCACACTGGCACCTTGAGGGCGTGCAGGTGCCATCTGCGGCAGAAGCAGGGCCAGAGCCGCACTTCAACCCAGAGAAGCAGGGCCAGAGCCGCACTTTTTGCGAGCGTTTTGCGTCCTAGTTGCGCACTGCCTGCGAATGTCAGCATAGGTAGCACTGTGGCGCAAGCAGACCGCCCTCAGGTGCCCAACATGACAGCCAGCAAGGCCGACAGTGCGCCGCACGACGTGCAGCCAGGATTTACTGGCCATGCCGAAAATGTCCCAGCGACGCTCTCAGATGCTCTCAAGCTGTTTGTGAGACACCCTAGCGTCATCTCGGCAGTGGCCATTATCTCCACAGCGCTGGCGACGCGGCTTGGCCACCCAATAGGGTTTGCAGACATCGCAGGCGAGTGTGCCAGCCCTTTGACTAGAATCCAGCCCTCTGCAGCTATCTGCAGCAATCACAGAGTCCGTGGAGGCAGAGCAGATGTGAGGTCAGGTAGCCGTGCAGGGCAGATTTGACGAGACAGCCCTGGCCTCTAATGCCTGCCCTCTGTATCGCAGTGCTTCTTCTCGCCTCGGGGACCTGGGTCATACAGGAGTGGGCTATTCACAAGTACCTACTGCACGCCGCCTTCACCTGGCTAGGTAAGCCAGCAGCCGCAGGATGCCAGGCAGGACGCCCGCAGGACGCCACCCGTCTCGCCTCGTTCACGGCACAGAAATAGTATGCACCCCACTGTGCCCAACTCTTCCGTGCTCCGCAGGCACACACATACACACGGAGCACCACACCAAGCCCTACCATCATGTCAGCATAGACGGGCCTGAGCTCATCATCCCTGTGAGTCAAGCCAGATTGCACGCTGGTCTCTTGCTTGCCCGTTCAGCGCTAGGCCAGGCCACACAGCAAGCCGCTCCTGCCGCTGCCGGCAGGCGCGAGCCTTCAGCACGTAGGGTGAGGCGTGTGCGTGCCCGTGCAGTTCATGCTCTTGACCGGGGGTGTCTTCTGGGTGTCTCTCAAGCAGCTTATCGGCCTGCCCCTAGTCCTGACAGCGTGTATTGGCTATTGGACTACAGGGCTCTTCAGCTATGTGCTCGTGCACTACCTGGTGCACACAAGGTAGGTATGTGGCGCTACAGACACTGACATGGTGAAGCCAGCGGTGGCAAAGGGGTAGCTTTGAGTGAGCTGCACAGCTTGTCCTCCGCGGATCTCGTCATGCTCTTGCCCAAGCACCATGGCGGGATTGGTGGCGGGACAAGTCTGGGCATGCCATCTGGGACAGTGTGCTCGACAGAGCAACCCGCCAGCTGGCCAGGTAGCGGGTAAGAACAGATACCAGGTCAGTGCGTGTGTCGCCTTTGTGTCCTGTGTGCAGATGGGTACCCCAATCAGGCTTCATGCGCAGAGTGAGACGGCATCACATGCTTCATCACCTACGTAACCATGACAACTGGTTCGCGTTCTCGGTGAGACACACACACACACACACACACACACACACACGTGTCTGCGAGTCAGTATGAAGCCCGATGTAGCACGTCGTTCACAGAGGGCGTGTGCTGTAAGCCGCGATCCCTGAGCGACGTGCTACTCAACGGCCTTCTCTTGTGTGTCCCTGTCATGCGTTTGTCATTCGTGCTGTGGGCTTGTGCGCATACACACGCATGCTCCGCGCAGTAAGTAGGCGGGTTGGTTTCAAGGAATGTGCGGTGCGGTGACGAGGAATGTGCGGTGAACTCCCTGGTGTTGACATCTGTGATGTGTGCTCACAGGTGCCCGAGATGGATTCATGGATGGGCACAGCGCCTGTCAACCCCAACGCAGTGCCTCTGAAGGTCCACAGATCCGCAGCGCCCACAGCACACATACCCACACAGCCTGCACCACCAGCGGAGTAGCCAGCACAGCCCGCCATGCAGGCCATTCCTACCCAGGAAGCCACAGCCATCGCACCGTGCGCCGCGCCTTTGCGTGCTAAAGAAGCCATTACGCGTGCCAGACAAACGCGAAGCCAAAGCCTGGCACAGGGTCCACCCCTGTGGAAGCTGCAGGGTGCCTGCCAAGGGCACAGTTGTGCGTGCGCGTGCCGGCAGCTTGGTATGAGCGCACCAGCCTTGCAGCACCTGAGACGCTTGGACGTGGCATGGCATAGTACATGCGCCCACACGGTGGAAGCCCGCGCGTTCGTGCGCGCTCTGACAGCTTGGGTCGGTTGTGCGCTTGCGCGTGCGCGTGCCGACAACTTGGGTCGCGCGCACCAGCGTTGCAGCAGTGATCCGTGTCAGCTCGCACCTGAGACGCTTGGACGTGGCGTGGCATATAGTACATGCGGCCACACGGTGTTCGCGCTCCTTTGCTGCGCCGCCCACTCCCACTAACCATTGGACACTCCGGTTGCGCACCACCCATCAGTTGTACGCACACATCTACACACACCACAATAACACGCACACGAGTCGCTATCAGCACACACTCTGCGTAGGACACACCATGCCTACGTAGGGCATCACCTTTGTACCATACCCTATAGTTGTTCGCGATACAGCTTGCCGCGCTGTAGCTTGCCTTACTCATAGTTGTCACGCGCCGTAGCTTGCCTAAATACAGTTGCCACGCATCGTAGCTTGCTTTACTGAGAGCTGTGACCATAGCTTGCTTTATCGTATCTTCACAATGCAGAGCACACACGTAGAGACTCAGAAGTAGGCAACCACCGCAGGAGTGACCCGCTGCCACTGTTGTGTCTCACACACACGCAGTGCCCCTATTCTTTTAGCAGCACTGAACTGTTTGGACATTTCTCTAGTTGTGCTGGGGTTGTGCAGCGTTTTCACTAGTCCAGCAGACATGGACATGCTTTGCACACGACTGCGAGCTCCAGCTCAGTGCTGTTGTGATTCTCTCGTCCATCATAGTCGTTTTGTTGTCATTGCGGACTGAACACAGTCAGCCTCTGTGCGTTTTGTTGCTGCGCTGCTCTGTTGCACATGCCTGTTGTCCCCATGCCGACCTCGCCATGCCATTTTCATTAGTAGTAGTGATCCTTAGCTGCACTCAGTGAGTTGTGCTTTCGTGATAGTACGCGCTCAGTAGCTGCGTGAAGCTCATGTCAAGATGCAGCGCGGCATCGTGCTGTCTGTGCTGAGCGCTCATTCATACTGGCCTGGCTGTGCTTGTGGTGCACCCCCGTTGCGTTGTGTTGTGTTGTTGCTGCCTGGCACAGAGTCGGGATTACAGCGGCTCGGTTGCTTCAGCAGCACTACATCAGCGCATGTATGTAACTGAGTCATCATCCGCGTACGCGTGTGTGAGAGCAAAGTGCGGTGCATAATCTGGATCAGCGGACCAGACCACACGCTATGAATGAACAGGAGGTCAGTAGGGCCGCGTAAGGTCGAGCGGCCAATGAATGCGACAAAAATCAGCGCAGTATTATGGATTTATGTGCAGTCAACTGTAAGGATGAATGCTGTAGTGCAGCACAAGCAGTAACAAATGCCGCCGTCGTAAAGAGTACTGATATGCTCGCTCTAGATAAGTTGCAGCTCAATGCAGTACAAGTGGTCATCTCGGCAGCCGAGGAACAGACATGCTGCAGGCTGGTCGGGCTCACTGCCTTGGTCTGCTTCCGTGCCTCCCGCTGTGCTGCTGGGCCCCGCTGTGTCAGCCCCACAGTCCTCCTGGGTATGCCATACAGGTGTGGAGTACGACTCGCCTGCATGTACACGGCATGCATGCGACGACACAACATGGTTCTTGGTTGGTTTGTGGAGAGAACGGGCTTGTGTACGATCACATGTGCCCAGCTTGCAGCCTGTGTGCGACTGAGGTCCTGGCTACCTTACTGCATGAGACAATGAAAACAACTCCCTCTTACCATGCAAGGATACACTTGCCTATCGCGCAGGTGCAGGTCAGCGCGCAGGTTCCCACTGAAGTGCATATGCAAATACAAACACCATGTGCATTGCCCCCTCACCTGGAAGTGTGATCTCATCAACGGTAGAAACCTCCACAGACCCATCCTTTACTGTCAGACGTACGATACTGACCACACCCACAGAGGACGCGACGCACACGTGCACCACCGTCTGCATGGTGGGCGCACTGGCGGGCGCAGTCGTGACGGGCGCGGACCTTGAAGGCTGTGATATGACAGCTGTGACAGGCGCGCAGGAGATTTTGCCATGGCCCACATTGTGTGACCAAAGGGCTGTGCCTGTGTGAGGGTCGAGAGCCCAAAGTGTCCCCGCGTGCGTGACTGCAAGGATGGCCAGAGGGGGAGGTGTGCTGGTGTGGGAGGTGTGCGGGGGGTGGTGAAGGGGACAGAGGGCTGCGTATGTGTGTCCGTCGAGCTGGCACGTCCAACACTGCACACATACAAACACACACACATGTATGCCGTGAGCTTAAGCACAGGTAGCATAGAGAGCACAGACGCGGGCTGTGTGTGCTTGTATAGCGCACCTTCCAAGCAGTTTGGCCTCTGCATGCACGTACTGCATGCACGTACTGCATGTAGCACAGAGAGTACAGACATGGGCTAGGCTGTGTGTGCTTGTGTGGTGTCCCTGGGGCCTACCCACCTGCGACCCGTCAGGCATATACAGCCATGCAATGCGATCCAAATGCTGACACGCACCTGCGATCCGTCCCCCAGTCTCAAGCACCTCACATACCCATCCACATGCGCCACCACCACACAGCCCTGTATATCATCTACGTACGGTGTGCTGAACACAGGCACAGGGTGCGTTAGGGCAGCGCTCTGTGCCTCTTCATATGACCCTGGGGCTTCCATGTCGGCTCCATGTGGTTTTGAGACTGCTATGTCGAGCTTATGCGGGCCTGAGGCTTGCATGCTAGGGCCGGGAGGTGGCTGTGTGCGCCACAGGAGAGTGGTGAGTGGGTGAGACTGCATTTGGGCAGGTAGTTGTTGGGTGCTGGGGCTGGTATGAGTAGAGGTGCTGTGTACTTGGTAGCATAGGACAGTCCCGTCCACACAGCAGACGATTACGCTACGATGTGTGATGCTGAATACAGGAGACACTGAGCTCGCCGCGGGTAAGGGCTCCCTGCACACACACACACACACACACACACACACACACACAAGTCAAGACTGTACATACACCAGCTTGGATGCATGCGTATGTCCATACAGGTGCAGTCACGTGCGTGTCTCTGCGTGTGGTTTCCTTTACCTGCACAGCACAGTAGCGCTGGGTAGTGACACAGCGAGCAGGTGCCGACTGTGTGTGGTGACCCAGACTATGTGTGTGTGCCAGGGGTCGGTCACAGGGGCAGAGCGGGGCTCGCCACCGAGGTCATACTGTGACAAGACCTGCAAGCAGCACAGGTCACATTGCCACACAGAAAGACATGTAGTATCCCTCTCACCACACACATACCCGCAGCATACAATACTCAGAAGCACAATATACAATACTCCGCACGTTGTGCCAGGCCAGATTGCCTGCTCCTGTACAGGCATGGCACTTGTACAAACATGGTGAGTACAACAGCAAAATCGCACAGGTTACATGGACACACACACGCATACACACACATATATATACATGACTCCGCACCATACAGCGCCAGCACACAAGACATTGTGAGTATACATGCAAACTAGCACGCCACACTTACCTTGCCTGTAGCGAGACCCACACAGATTAGAGCATGTATCGAGGAAGCACAGATAGAGAGCATGTAAAGCATAGGCCGGGGCTACATGCACTTACCTTGCCTGTAGCCATGTCCATACAGAAGAGCTGTCCTGTCCCACCCGCAGCAACCACTGCAGGACCACCTCCACCCTGCCCACTCTGAATACTGCTACCACCACCACCACCAGCCACACACGCAGTTGGCACAGCCAGGGTAACGGCCACGTCCACCCGTGTCGGCAGCTGCGCACGCCACGCGCACGCGCCGGTCGCGGCGTCGCAGGCGGCGACGTCGCCGTCGTGCGACGCGGCGAGAACGAGCTGCACGGGCTGCACAGGCTGTGCAACCTGGTCAAACCCTTGCAGCGGGTCGCTGTTGGGCCTTGCTGTGTGGCTGACAGTGTCTGTGCTTGCGTCGCTGATAGATATGTGAGGGGTAACGGTAACGAGAACTGGTGCTGCGTCGATGCAGCGACCCAACGGCTGTCGCCACCTACCATGCAGCTTCCATGCACTGTCATGAGACAACCCTTCACTGGGCCCGGTATGTACTGTACCCACCCCTGATGCTGCAGCATGCAATGTGGTATGCCATGCACTGTCATGTGGCAAACTGTCTGTGTGCCTGGTCTGTACTGATCCTACCCTTGGTGCTGTAGCATGCACTGTGTTATGTGTACTTGCAAGCTGCACTTCGCGACGGGTGAGTATGTACGTCTGCTGTGTGGTGCCCGTACGCACACACATACGCATGGGACCCTGCGACTGGAACGCCTCCTCTACGCGCTGTGAGAACGCCTGGCCGCGCGTCGTAGGCACCGGCGCATGCAGCGCGCGTGCCGAGGACCGCGCGCGCTTCGCCGGCGGCACCACCGGCACATCGCCGCTCGCCTTGGCAGCACCAGCACTAGCATCTGACGCAGCCTGAGGACCCCCGCCGGTGCGAAGCAGCCCAGCGAGCCGTCGCACGGTCCGTGCAGCTAAGACCAGTGCTGGCTCACACCCTAGCGCCCCTGCTACCTCAGCTGCCTGTAGCGATGACAACCCTAGGTCTATGTAATCGTCTGCAGGCTCAAGACGGGGGTAGCCTAGCACACTGACCAACACACGCATGCAGTGTGACTCGCTTGTGGTAGCATCCCCTGGCTCTGTCCCAGGCGCCTGGGAGCCTGACTGACTGGTGCCATGGCCAATGTGTGCCACGGCAGCCTGCTGCTGGTCCTGTTGCTGCTGCTGTGCCTGCTGGTGTGGATGCTGGTAAGGTTGTCGCTGCGGGTCACCTGCACCATGGCCGATGTGTGCCGTAAGGGCCTCCTGCTGTATCTGTTGCTCCTGCTGCTGCCGCTGGCGCTGTTGTTGGTGCTGTTGCTGGTGAGGGTGTTGCTGCGTGTGCTGCTCATCTTGTTGTTGTTTGTGTAAAATGTTGGGATCGGTGATAGTGTGGGTGTCAGGGTGGTTCTGCGAGGTGGTAAGCAGGGGTTGCAGCATGCGGCGGACCTCACCACGCAGCAGCTTACCCGCAGGGTTGCGCGGCAGCGCCGGCGCGAACGCAACCACCGCCGGCACCGCGGCGGCCGGCAGGTGCGCGGCGACCCACCGGCGTATGGCTGTACGCATGGGATGTGCCATGCTGAGAACTGTCATGTGTGTACTGTCACTGTTTGTGCTGGTGCTAGTAGGAGCACTGGTACTGGCCTGTACAGCTGTGCCCGTGCCTGTGCCTTTGCCTGTGCCAACTGCTGTGTGTGTAGTTGTGTTTGCTGGGGCCATTACCACAGCCACGCACAGCTGTAAGTGCTGTGAGCTGCTAAAGGCTTTGTCATCGCCAGGAGTGTGGTGTGTAGGCAGTACGACGGCGGCTGCTTCTGTGGCTAGTTGTGACTGTATCACACACTGCTCTACGGATAAGAGGTCCACACGAGCCCCGCTGATCTTGACTTGGTGGTCTGTGCGGCCAAGGACTTCTAAGAAATCTGCACCCACAACACGTACACACACACACACATGCACCTACAAGCCCTGGCACACGTGCAAACGTTGAACACGCCGCACATAGAGGTTGAACACGCCGCACATAGAGGAGCCTACGCACACATGCACACCCCCCGAACACACACAAAGGCACACATGCTTGTGTGCACATGAAGGGTGAAGCAAATGCTCATGCCGACCCGCAGTACAGGGACGATACCATATTACTACATGCAGCACAGAGCACCCACCGTCCTGATTGATCTGACCCAAGTCCCCTGTGAGGAAAGCCACCACGCCTTCATCAGACATGAGAGCAGTCTTTAGGGAGTCAGGACCCTCGCTACAGACATCACCAAACAGCACGTGCTGTAGGTCACCTTGTGTAGCCACACGCACACGTGGAGAGCGCGCAGCGGTGGCTGCAGGACTGCCAAGGTAGCCCCTCGCCAGGCCCGCGCCTACCACACACACCTGCCCCACCACACCACGTGCACACGGCCGCACAACTCGCACCCCAACACCACCGCCTCTCAGCCCTGCAGCTGACTTGTCGCTTACTATTGCGGACGTTTTGTCCGTTTCTGCGACTGTGGTGGTTTCTTCGGGTGTCCAAGGGAGAATGAGGATTGCTGTGTTGCGTATGGGTGCGCCGGCAGGTACCCAGTGTGGGGATGGTGGTTGGGGTGATGGGGCAAGGAAAGGAGGCAGAGATTGTGTGGTGGGGGTCGTGGTGTGTGGAGAGGTGCGGGGTATGACGTGGCATGTGACGTCTGCAGCGACCTCTGTGGAGCCTGCGAGAGTAGGGCACACACACATACCCACCCACACATACACGCATGGATGCATAGTGCGATGAAGTCAACCAAAAGACCGAGCATGCAGCTGGTGGCAGCGCTTCTTTGTTGTCCGTGTGCACAGTCTGACTGGCAGGCCTCAAAACCTCACCATAAAGATTAATGAGTGTGCAGTTGTCTGGTAGACACGCTAAGAGCTCTGTAGCCAGACCTGAGTCCAACGGCTCGCCACTCGAGACCACCACACGCAATCGCAGCTTGGCGTGGCCTCCCATGCTGCTCTGCTGCTCGCAGAAACCCTTGGCCGCGATGCGCAGCAAGGAGGGCACAGAGACCAGGTGCGTGACACCGCGCGCCGCGGCCCAGGCGGCCCAGGCCGCGGGGTGCGCGCGCAGCGCGCGCGGCATGAGCGCGAGGGACGCGCCCGCTGCGATGGGTCCGAGTATTTCCCACAGGCTGTCTACAAAAGATACCGCTGTCTTGATCGCCACAAGGTCACCCTGCATGCAACACACACACAGAAACACACACACACACACAGGTTGTCAACGAAAGGTACCGCTGTCTTGACCGCCACCAGGTCACCCTGCATGCAACATACCACCATGCAACATCATGCAGACAAAATGACGTCCATGCTACTTCACCCTGCGCCCATGCAAGGCATCAGACATGCTGTCTCTAGCACATACAAAGATAGCTACATGCAGCTATGCTGTGCGCCTGCGCTCTGCGTGCCATGCTGATGCAATGCATGCGTGACTACAGCTCCTTACCGGTTTGAGAGGGTGTGTTTCCTGCTGCCAGAGAATCCTGTTGACCAGGCCCCTCTCTGTCCCACACACACCCAGAGGCTCCCCTGTCGAGCCCGATGTGAAGAGCACGTAGCAGCACGTGTCTTGTGATCCCACACCCATCACTGTAGGCAGCCCCGCGGCGCCATCCACTGCCTCTCCATCATGGGTGCCCCTTATCCCACTTGCAGCCTGCCAGTCGCTGTCAGTGTGTGGGCCACCCACCATTGCATGCACCCCCGCGGCACCTGCCAGTGCCGCCGCAATACGAACGTCCCCTGTCTCATTATCCGCCTGGGCTGGTGGCTGCATCTCGCTGCGACCTGCCAGTGCCGCTGCCCCTGCGACATGGGTGTCCCCTGTCCCACCTGCAGCTGCAAACTGCGAAATAGTGTCAACGAACATGCCACTGGCATGGGCACCTGTCTCAACGGCCGCCTGGGCTGGTGGTTGCACCTCGCTTCCAAGGTGTGCGCCAGGACTAATCAGCTCGGACGCATGCACAACCATGCAGGTCCCCACACTCCATGCAGCGTGGCTCTTTGCATTCCCTGTAACCCCGCTCTCAGTATCTTCTATTTGTGCTAAACCCCATGTGTGGGTAGCGCCATGTGTGGTAGGGCCATCAGTGGCTGTGTGTATGGGTTTGGGTATGGACCCGAATGTGTCAGTGTGTGAGGACACGATGAGTGTGGGGTGTGCTGTGTGCAGTACGCGTTGGAGGTGGGGTTGGGGCCACGTGGGGTCCAACGGTAAGAACGGGACTCTGCAATACACGTGCACCACATTGGCTGTCAACGTGGCTACGAGGGCGTGTGTGTGTATGTGTGTGTGTGTGTGTGAGCATGTGTTGTGTTTAATGTGTGCACAGCTTTCACCTGCTATGAATCGCTGCCAACACCAGGGTAATGTATTCCACGCTCTGGCTGAGATGCAAGCCTACGAGGGGCCAAGGTCTCAAGGGGTCCGACCCTGCGTCTGGATGTCCGCCATCCGCTACACCAGCCCACTGCTCCTGACTCTTGTCTTGTCTGCGCTGCAGCAGCTGATTGAGCCGGCTGCTGACCCCCAGCACCTGCGGCAGGCCTCGTAGAAGAATGTACGTGCATTGCCGCTACACCCGCTGCGTTGCTGCCTGCAAAGAAATGCTCCGCGCTGGCGGACGCGGCGTGGGTGAGTGTGGGTACGCGGCCTTGCGCACCTGCTCGTGCAGCTGCTTAAAGGTAACGACCTCGCCATCCTCGCCCTGCAGCTGCGCGTCTGGATACTGTGTGAGGCCGTGGGCGAGAAGGCTCCAGAGTCTGGGTCTGTCTGGGTCTCCGGGCTCCGTGCGCGGGCGCGGAGATGACATCCGCGGGGCGCGCCTCAAGGAATCACCATCTCTGCTACACGCGCCAAATGTGAGCGCTTTCGCGTGATGCAACGTGACGCATCAGCAGATGCAACGTGACGCATCAGCAAAGGGCGATGGGACAGGCAACGCCGGCCTCACTCATCACTCGCGCGAGCGCGTGCGTGCGGCCTGTTGTGCGCTTCATCGGCCTAGCGCGCACTTGCACAACGGTCATCTGTAGCTCCACAAGTCCGTCAAGCATCAGCCAAGCGACGCAGCGAGTGCGCCATCAGACGCGTCCTACCTCCCCTGTCTCAGGCCTCCGCAAACTGAGTTCAGCGCTCCTCCCACCACCGCGCTCAGCTTGACAGCAGCAGAAGCGCCTTTGTCTCAAACAGCGACAGACGCCGCCCAGAGCAGAAGCGTCCAGCCCAGCCCGCACGCCACGCGTCTGCGACAGGACGGGCAAACACCGGGCAGCGCACCACAGCCCATCGCCCTGGCCATCAGTGACGCTGGGACCCCTACAGAGAACTCCAAGGGCGCCTCTGTGAGCAGTCAGGATGGCCCGCCTCAGCAGACAGGAGCTGCTCCAGCAAAAGACCAAAGCCAACATCAGATGGGCGGTACGCGTTGGGGCGGTGGGCGTGCTCGGTGGCATTGGGTACGCTCTGTACTGGCGTTACAAGCAGCCCAGTGGCGAGGCAGCCCATCCTCTAGGTAGCGTCTTTGACGTCCTTGCGCCGCGCTACGACGACTGCATTGGCAAAGAGGTGAGCCGAGAAGCTCGCACGAGAAGTTTTCTATCATGCAGGCTTCATACTGTGGGAGTAGTCCTGTCCTCACGTGCGTGTTGCGTGTGTGTGTGTGTGTGTGTGTGTGTGTGTGTGTGTGTGCACGCAGGAGTTTCTCATGTGGCTGCCCCTTGTGCGCTGGTGGAAGCTGAGAGAGGTCGCCAAGGTGTGCTACACGACAGCGCCATAGA
>VFQQ010001918.1_pt1 | contig 26171 bp, 22 predicted proteins | sample 3512341 | NCBI WGS metagenome assembly VFQQ01 (sample SAMN10412373, study PRJNA504923) | tailings metagenome | isolation source: Relicate 2 Philex TSF1 revegetated site | place: Philippines: Tuba, Benguet | collected 2017-08-29
GAAAACACTAAAGGAGTGGGCTGATATTTAGTGCTAATCTACTACAGCCCCAAATTTTATTACGATTCGACCAGATGCGGTGATATTCACGTCATAGCCAATTGAAGGAAAAAACCACAATATGAACAATCAAGTTGAAACAGCTATTTTTGCCGGTGGATGTTTCTGGTGTCTGGAGCCTGTATTTTCACAACTGGCTGGAGTGCGGCGCGTGGTTTCAGGTTACATAGGTGGTTTTACGCCTGATCCAACCTATAAACTGGTCTGCACAGGTACCACCGGGCATGCCGAGGCGATTCAGATTGAGTTTGATAGTGAGATCATTCCCTTTGAAACCTTGCTGGAAGTGTTCTTTGTGGCGCACGACCCGACCACACTCAACCGCCAAGGTAATGACATTGGCACCCAATATCGATCCGCAGTATTTTATGTGAATAATGCGCAAAAGCAGATTGCCGAGCAGATGATACTGAGGCTTGATGCAGCAGGTCTTTGGCAAGACCCCATTGTGACTGAAGTGACGAGTGCTTCCACCTTTTATCCAGCCGAAGATTATCACCAGTACTACTATGCCAATAATCCCCACCAGCCATATTGTATGGCAGTGGCGGCGCCCAAGGTGGCAAAGATACGTGCCAAATATAGCGGCTTAATCAAAACCTGAGATGGTGATCAGGCGTCAGGTCGGGTTAACCACTGTCTGCGCCAGAAGATCAGAATCATGATCAGTGCAATCACCGCCATGATGGTAATCGCGAACCAGAACCCATGCGGGTGGTGGAACCACGGAATGATTTCAAAGTTCATGCCGAAGATGCCAGCAATCAAGGTGGCTGGCATGAACAGCATGGCGACCACGGTGAGGGCGCGTAACTCCATGTTGACCCGGTTGCTGACACTGGAGAGATAAATATCCATCATGCCGCTCAGCATGTCGCGAATGGCTTCTAGCGACTCAATAAAGTGCAGCGTATGGTCATAGACATCGCGCAAGTAAATGACGGTATTCGGCTCGAAAAACCCCTGCTCATTGCGTATCAGGTGATTCACCACTTCACGCAACGGCCACACACTGCGGCGCAGCTCCATACTTTCACGTTTGAGCCTGTGAATACTGTTCAGTGTTGCTGTTGTCGGTTTATGGAGTACCGCATCCTCTAGCGTTTCACAATCATCTCCCAGCTGTTCCAGCACAATGAAATAGCGGTCCACGATCATATCCAACAGCGAGTACACCAGATAATCGGTGCCGGATTGGCGCAGACTGCTGCCGCTGGTTCTGAGTCTTTCGCGGATGGGGTCAAAAGCGCCGGTTGGGCGTTCCTGAAAGGTCAGTACAAAGTTTTTGCCGAGGATAATACTGACCTGATCCGAGGTCACATCCAGCTCGGTGGTATGGTATTGAAAGCAACGCGTAACAATGAACAGGTTGTGCTCAAAGCTATCAACCTTGGGCCGTTGGGAGGTGTTGAGGATGTCTTCCAGTACCAGCGGATGCAGGCCAAAGTTGGTGCCCAGTTTGGCGATGAGCGTAGGGTCGTGCAGGCCGTATATATTGACCCATCGAATGCCGTGAACAGGTGGTGTAAGCGTCAATGCCTGCTCTACCGTGAGTGACTGCTCACTATGTGCATCTGCCTTGTAGTCAAAAACGGTGACCAAGGGTTGTTCGGTTTTGACTTCCCCTACATGCACCAGCGTGCCGGGCGGCAAGCCCACTTTTTTAGCATGCTTGAATCTGGATGCCTTGCGTGGCTTTTTCAGTTTTCTTTTGCGTGATAGGGTCTGGGTGCTCATGCGCTTATCTTAAACGCATCCCCTATTGCCATGAAAGCACCACCTGCTACATGGTGAATTGTTCTCAGGTCATCATGCCCTTCAAAATGCCAGCGGCCATTGCTGAATACCCGGCTATCTGCATGGGCTGCGATGACTTCTGCCAAGAAAAGATCATACGTGTTCTGGATATGTGGTTCGGGGATGATTTTGCATTCCAGCCAGGCCACACAGCCTTCCAATAATGGTGCTTCGATTTTGCTCGCTGCAAAGGTGGGCAAGTTGAATGCTTCAAATTTGTTATTAGGTGATTTACCCAATAACTCGCGGCCAGAACTGGAACCGACTTTGGTTGTGAGTTCTGCCTGTGCGCGGCAAGGCACGTTGATTGCAAATGTGCCGGAGGCTTCTATCAATTCACGTGTGTAAGTGTTTTTATCGATGACAATCGCAATCTTAGGCGGGTCGAAATCCAGCGGCATATTCCATGCGGCGGCCATGATGTTGTGTTGATTGCCGTGAGCGGAAGTGACGAGCACGGTAGGGCCGTGGTTGAGGAGACGATAAGCATTATTTAAGTCGACTGTATTCTTCATGGTAATGAAGTCAGAAAGGAATATCGTCTTCGATTTCCGAAGTGCTTGAAGCGCTAAGCTTAGATTTCGATTTGATTGCTTCTAGAAAGCGAATGGTACTGGTGACGTGATTGTAAATAAGCAAGCTTTCTTCATAGTTTAATACATGATTGTCATGGGCAAAGCTGTGTTCGTTTCTGATTTTATTGAAAGCTTCAAATGTTGATATGCTGGATTTAAGAATGCGCTCTGTCATTTCAGATTCGATTGCATCAGTGTCCTTTAAGAATTTAACCAACTCACCCATTAGGCTATGTAATGGTTTTTCACGGTCAACCGATAAGCCACGTTCTGAACAAAGTACTCTTATGTATTTAATTACAAATGTATGGAGTCTATCTAGACCGGCTTCGGGTTCGTTTCTCTCAATCGCTTCTTTTACTGATTTTGCTAAAGCTTCAAAACTTTTTTCGGCAGAATTTGGAGAGATAACATCAAGTTCAGGAACTGGTGCACTTTGCTTCAGACGTTGCGCAATACGCTTACAGTTCTGTAATTGAGGTGCTTCTGTACTCTCGAACTGTTCTGCGGCAAAAGTTATCATGTCGTCCAAAAGTTTTCCGACAATATGATTAGGCTCAGAGATCCAGAAAGCTCTTAAACGATTAGCTTTTGAGCCACTTCCGTAGTCGTATTTAGACTCATAAATATTTTTACCGACACTATCAAAAACGAATTCTTCAAAAGTTCTATTTGAGAAATCTAAGACGTATCCGTTATTCATTTCGAAGAGTCGTTCAAGGCTTCTCTTTTCAATATTGGATAAGTCAGACATATTTTATTTTTGCCAAGCATCCCGTAGCGTCACCGTGCGATTAAACACCGGCTTACCCGCCACACTATCTTTCTTATCTGCCACAAAATAGCCATGTCGTTCAAACTGGAAAGTCTCTTCCGGTTTTGCATCTTTCAATGCCGGCTCCAGCTGGGCAGTGATGGTTTTGACGGAATCAGGATTGATGTCATCCAGATAGTTTCTATCACCTGCGCCCGGATGGGCTTCTTTGAATAGGCGATCATAGAGTCGAACTTCAGCCGCGTAGGCATGCGCTGCTGAAACCCAGTGGATGTTGCCTTTGACTTTGACGCTATCCGCACCCGGTGTGCCGGATTTGGTATCGGGCAAATACTCACAGTGCACGGTGGTGACGTTGCCATTAGCATCTTTTTCACAGCCAATGCATTTGACTACATAGCCGTAACGTAGGCGCACCATATTACCGGGGAAGAGGCGAAAGTAGCCTTTGACGGGTTCTTCCATGAAGTCTTCTCGCTCAATCCAGAGTTCTTTGCTGAGCGGCACGACGCGGTGGCCAAGTTCCGGCTTTTGCGGGTGGTTGGGGGCGTGGCAATCTTCGGACTGACGCTCTCCATTAACATCTTGTGGATAGTTATCAATGACCAGCTTGATGGGATCGAGTACGGCAATGCGGCGCTCTGCGGATGCGTTGAGTACTTCACGCATGCAGTCTTCCAGAATGGTGTATTCAATCCAGGAATCTGCTTTGGAAACGCCGATGCGGTCAGTAAAGAGCTTGAAGCCTTCAGGCGCATAACCACGGCGACGTGCACCCGCGAGTGTGGGCAGGCGGGGATCATCCCAGCCATTCACGTGATTGTTCTCGACCAGCTCGATCAGCTTGCGCTTGGAGAGCACGACATACGTCAGGTTGAGACGTGCAAATTCATATTGCTTGGGCAATGGGTGTGCAAATAAACCGCCTTCTGCAAGCCGTTCGAGTGCCCAATCGTAGAAAGGGCGCTGGTCTTCAAATTCCAGCGTGCAGAGGGAGTGGGTTATCTGCTCCAGCGCATCTTCCAATGGGTGGGCGAAGGTGTACATGGGGTAGATGCACCATTTATCGCCTGTGTTGTGGTGCGTGGCGCGTCTGATGCGGTAAATGGCTGGATCGCGCAGGTTGATGTTGGGCGAGGTCATGTCGATCTTGGCGCGCAGCACCATGCTGCCATCTGGATGTTTACCATCGCGCATTTCGCGGAACAAGGTGAGATTCTCGGCCGGGCTACGATCTCGATACGGTGAGTTTTTGCCGGGCTCAGTGAGTGTGCCACGGTTGATGCGCATTTCCTCGGCAGATTGCTGATCGACATAGGCATGACCGGATTCGATCAGATATTCGGCAGCGCGGTACATGAAATCAAAATAGTTGCTGGCGTAATAGAGATGCGAGCAGTTATTTTTCTCCCAGCCAAAACCGAGCCATTGCACCATGTCGGTGATGCTGTCGACGTATTCCTGCTCTTCTTTTTCCGGGTTGGTGTCGTCAAAGCGCATGTGGCAGACGCCATCGTAATCGCGCGCCAGACCAAAATTCAGGAAGATACTTTTGGCGTGACCAATGTGCAGATAGCCGTTGGGTTCTGGCGGGAAACGCGTGCGGATTTTTGCGGGATCCGGCTCGCCAGCGGCATGATGCGCGGCATCCCCCGGGCTGCCAGCCCATTTGCGGGTTTTGTAGGTGCCCTGCGCAAGATCATGATCGACGATATTGCGGATGAAATTGGCGGCAGGGGCGATGGGGGTTTTTTCAGCAGACATGGTATTCACAACAAAAGTAATTGGCGTATTTTACACGTTGCAGCGCGGGTTAAGGACGCTGATCGCTATGCTAATATTGTGCTAAAGATGAATCCACTTACTTTCCCCATTTTACGATTACTCTCTGATGGCCGTTTTCACTCTGGCGAAGCGATTGCGCAGCATTTCAAAGTGACACGCACTACGGTCTGGAATGCCTTGCAGGAGGCGGAAGCGCTGGGCGTGCAAGTGTTTTCAGTGCGTGGTCGTGGCTACCGTTTGCCAGAACCGATTCAGCTGTTAGAGCGTGATGCCGTCCTTGAGGCCATCGGCGAGCAGCGTGCCTGGTTTAGGCTTGAACTCCATGAGCATTTGGAATCTACCAATAGCTATTTGATGAAACAGGCTGCCCAAGGTGCGCCCCATGCGACCTGTGTGGCGGCCTCCCTCCAAACCAAAGGCCGTGGCAGGCGAGGGCGGCCCTGGCAAGTAGGCTTGGGTGCCAGCCTGACATTTTCATTGCTATGGCGTTTTCAATGTGGCGCAGCATCACTCTCTGGCTTGAGTCTGGCAGTTGGCGTGGCGATGATCCGCGCCATGCGCAGCATGGGAATCTCTCAACCCTTGCTGAAATGGCCGAATGATCTGGTGGTACAGCATCAGGGGCAATTTCACAAACTGGCCGGTATTTTGATTGAATTACAAGGCGATATGGAAGGCCCAAGTGCGGCGGTGATTGGCGTTGGGATCAATCTGCGGCTGCCTGAAGCGGTAAAAAAGCAGATAGACCAACCTGCGATTGATGTAGCGACATTAAATCAGGCTGGACATACCCCAAGCGAATTACTAGGCCTGATGTTACGACATCTGGCAGATGCCCTGCGAACATTTGAGCAGGGTGGGTTTGTTGCTTTGAGCGATGAATGGGCAATTTACCATGCCTATCAGAACCAGCCGGTACGGCTTTTGCTACCAGATGGACGTGAAACCCAGGGTGTGGCGCGGGGCGTTGCCGATGATGGTATTTTGCTGGTAGAAACCGCCAGCGGTTTGCAGCGTTTTTCATCCGGAGAAATCAGCCTGCGAGGGGTGTTGGCATGATATTGACGATAGATGCGGGCAACACGCGCACCAAATGGGCAGTATTTAATGCGGATAATGCAGTGCAGGCGAGCGGCGTGCTGGATCATGCCCATTTAAGTGCGACGCCAGCACTTTGGGCGACATGTTGCATGGCAGTGATTGCCAACGTGGCTGGAGACGCGGCTGCTGATCGCTTGCAAGCGATGCTGGGCAACATTCCCAAGCATTGGGTGACCGCTGAAACAGAGGCCTATGGTGTTTATAACTGCTATGCGCAACCCCAATTATTGGGTGCTGACCGTTGGGCTGCCTTGGTGGGAGCCAGGCAGTACATGCAACAAAGCTGCCTGGTGGTGAGCGCAGGTACTGCGCTTACAGTAGATGTGCTTTTATCAGAAGACGCTCAGAGTTGCTGGACATTTGCCGGTGGCATTATTGTGGCCGGCCGCCATTTGCAAATTCAGGCATTACAACATGGCACCTATGGCATTACCCCAGCCATAGATTCAGATAGCAAGACACCAGCTGGACATATCGGGTGGCCAACAACGACTATCGATGCGATTTCGGTGGGGAGCATCATGGCGATGGCCGGTGCGGTGGAGCAGATGGCCGCGGGACTGCAAATTCAAATAGAAAGCCCGGTGCATTGTATTGTGTGTGGTGGAGATGCCATGCTGTTGGCAGATCGACTGCGTGGTAGCAGGGTGATCAGTGATATTGTGGTGATTGAGGATCTGGTGTTACGTGGCTTGTTGGTGATAGGGCGGGAAATTTCATGAAGTGGTTTTTGTGGCTGCTGTTGGCGGCTAATCTTTTGTTGCTGGTGTGGTTCAACCTGCCGATTCATAGCCCGGTGGAGTTGCAGTTTGCGCAGCCACAGTTGCAGCCGGAAAAAATCCGGTTATTAAGGCCTGAGGAAATTGAATCACTCCCCAAGCGGATGCCCGAGCCTCAATTGAATCCCGCACCCGAGATTACTTTGGGCTGTTATGAGTGGGGAAGTTTTTCCCGCGGCAAACTTGCCAGTGCCAGAAAGTTTTTGAGCAATTACCCGGTCGATGTGACCATCCGTCCGCAAACCTCAGCAGAGTCACGTCGCTTCTGGGTTTATATCCCAAGATTACCCAGTGCAGAGGCCGCGCAGGAAAAGGCAGAGGAATTAAAAGCACTGGGTGTGGTCGAGATATTTGTGGTACAGGAACAACAGTTCCGCAATGCAATTTCGCTAGGGGTGTTTAAGGATGAGCAATTAGCGACTAAACTACTGGCTGAACTTAAAAATAAAGGCGTCGACACCGCAGTCAAGGGTGTGCGCAATCAGGAGAGTGGGCGGGCAAGCCTCTATATCGCCAACGTGTCGCAAGATATTGTGAGCGAAATTGAGAAGCTCTATCCGGAATATCCCGGTAGCGAACTTAAACCAGTGACGTGTGAACAGGAGCCAACATGAGCATCGTAAAATCCATTTTCAAGAAACTCGCATTGGCGGCCGCTGTTGTCGTCGGTAAGAAGGTTGTGACCAAAGTGGCGAGCAATATCAAAGGTGAGGCCGCTAATCCAGCCACAGCGTCAGCCCCTGCCAAGACCACTAGCAGCAAGCCAGCAGCGAGTAAACCAGCGGCAAGCCGTGCAAAAACTGCTAGCAAATCCAAGGCAGCAGCCAAACCACGGGCAAGCGCCACTAAGCCTGCAGCCAGTAAGCCAGCAGCGTCCAAACCTGCAGCTAAAACGACAGCCGAGAAACCGAAGGCCGCGGCTAAACCTAAAGCAGCCGCAAAACCCAAGGCCCCAGCCAAGCCACGTGCTGCCAAACCAAAACCAGCAGCTAGCGCTACACCTGAAGCTACGACAGAGGCTCCAAAAACAGAAACCCCAAGCGCTTAATGCGTTTGGGGTTTCTTGCATGAACCGGAGATTCACTCCGGCCAGATCAGACACTACCGTTTCTTGATGTAAAGATCGGTAATCGTACCTTCCTTCATTTCCGCAGCAAAACAGACGGTTTCTGATAAGGTAGGATGTGCATGGATGGTCAAGCCCAGATCATGCGCATCGGCCCCCATTTCAATCGCCAGTACGGCTTCTGCCAGTAATTCACCGGCATTGACACCGACAATCCCTGCGCCAATCAGGCGATGGGTTTCTTTATCGAAAATCAACTTGGTTGCACCTTCGGAGCGTGCAATAGAAAGTGCACGGCCACTGGCTGCCCAAGGGAAGGAGGCTTTTTCAATCGCCAAGCCTTTTTCCTTGGCTTCGGTTTCGCTCACGCCAGCCCATGCAACTTCAGGATCCGTATAGGCAACGGAAGGGATGCACAGGGCTTGGAACTCTACCTTGTGGCCTGCAATGACTTCTGCTGCCACCTTGCCTTCATGAGTGGCTTTGTGCGCCAGCATCGGTTGTCCGACAATATCGCCAATGGCAAAAATGTGGGGGACATTGGTACGCATCTGTTTATCCACAGCAATGAAGCCGCGGTCATCGACAGCAACTCCTGCGTTTTCAGCTCCGATGTTCTTGCCGTTGGGGCGACGACCAATGGCGACCAGCACACGGTCATAAACTTCGACGCTTGAAGGCGCATTTTCACCTTCAAAGCTGACATGGATGCCATCTTTCTTGGCTTCCATCTTGGCTACTTTGGTACTGAGCATGATCTTCTCAAAACGCTTTTCCATGCGCTTTTGCAAAGGCCGTACCAGATCACGGTCGCAGCCGGGAATCAGGCCATCCATGAATTCGACGACGCTGACCCTGCTACCAAAGGCATCATAGACGGTGCCCATTTCCAGGCCAATGATGCCACCACCGACCACCAAAAGGCGTTTGGGAATATCGGCAAGCGCCAGTGCGCCAGTGGAATCCATGATGCGATCATCATCAGGGGCGCCGGGGAATTTAGTGGCTTGAGAACCTGCCGCAATAATCGCATGCTCGAAGCCCACTGTCGTGGTTTTGCCATCATCGCCTTTGACTGCGATCTGGTTCGGGCTGGTGAATTGACCAAGCCCCTGCACCACAGTAACACCTCGCTGTTTGGCCATTTGTGCCAAACCGCCTGTGAGCTTGCCAACGACATCATTGGCTTTCCAGCTGCGCAACTTTTCCAAATCCAGCTTGGGAGCGCCGAAACTGACACCATGATGGCTGGTTTCTTCAGCCTCTGTGATGACCTTGGCCGTGTGCAGCAGCGCCTTGGATGGAATACAGCCTACATTCAGACACACACCGCCCAGTGTCGGGTAACGCTCAATCAGTACCACCTTTTTGCCCAAGTCGGCAGCGCGGAAAGCTGCGGTGTAGCCGCCGGGGCCGGAGCCGAGTACGACCACTTCGGTATCAATGTCAGCCTGTTGCACCGCCTGACTGGCCACAGCGGTGTTGGCCGCGTTGCTCGCGGCTGGCCGCACTTCTTGTCCTGTCTGCGCCGCTTGCGCCTTGCCGCCTTGCTCTGGTTTCGCACTCGAAGCAGCTGTTGCTTGTTTGGCTACGTCAGATGCAGTGCTATCAGAAGCAGCTTCTTCGACCAGTAGAATCAGCGCACCCTTGGCGACCTTGTCACCCACCTTGACCTTAATTTCCTTGACGGTGCCAGCGTGCGAGGATGGGATATCCATGGAGGCCTTGTCGGACTCTAGTGTAATCAGTGCATCCTCTTTGGCGATGGTATCGCCAACCTTGACCAGGACTTCGATGACATCGACGCTGTCAAAATTGCCGATGTCCGGCACGAGAACTTCAGTTAATTGACTCATAAATCATTCCTAGACTTTGCTAAGCAGGGAAAACACCCGAGCGAAGTATTTTCTTACAGCAGTAAGCGACGAACGTCAGATAGCATCATCCGCATATGGCTGGTAAACCTTGCGCCATCCGCACCGTCAATGACTCGGTGGTCATAGGACAATGACAGCGGCAGGATCAGGCGAGGCTCAAAGCTCTTGCTCTGCGCATTCCAGACTGGTTGCATGGATGAGCGGGAAACCCCAAGAATCGCGACTTCCGGGCAATTGATGATCGGCGTGAACATGGTGCCGCCGATACCACCCAGGCTGGAAATCGTGAAGCAACCGCCTTGCATTTCCTCAATCTTGAGTTTGCGTTCACGTGCCTTGGCAGAGAGTTCTGCCAGATCGCGAGCAATGTCCAGTACATCTTTCTGATTTACATCGCGCACTACCGGAACCACGAGGCCATCTGGCGTATCGCAGGCAAAGCCAATATGGAAGTAGTTCTTCATGATCAGGCTATCACCATCTGGGGATAGCGATGAATTGAAATTCGGATAAGCCTTGAGCGCGTTCACCGACGCCTTGATCAGGAAGGCCAGCATGGTCAGTTTAACGCCACGCTTTTCGGCATCTGCCTGCATGGATTTGCGGAAATCTTCCAGATCCGTGATGTCAGCCTCATCAAACTGGGTCACGTGTGGCGCGGTTACCCAGTTTCGGTGCAGGTTGGCACCGGACAGCTTTTTGATGCGGGACAATGGTTTAGTTTCAATCTCGCCAAACTGACTAAAATCTATCACCGGCATCGGCAGTGCAGACAATGCAGCGCCTGCACTTGCACCCATGTTCTCGGTGCGCGGCTTGGCCAACTCGCCTTTGACAAAAGCCTGAACATCGCTTTGCAGGATGCGGTTTTTGGGACCACTGCCTTGTACCAATGCCAGATTGACTCCAAGCTCACGGGCAAATTTGCGAACGGATGGGCTAGCGTGTGAGGTTTTGCCGCTGGCGACAACTGGACTGCTGCCGACCGGATTAGGGGTGGCAGCCGGTTGAATCACCTTGGGTGGTTCAGGAGCTGGCCGCGTCGGTTCCGGTACTGCTACCTTGGGTGCTTCTACAGGTTTCGCAGCTTCTGCCTTGGGAGCTTCCTGCTTGGCTGCAGCAGGCGCTTCAGCTTCATCCGCTTCCATCGTCAGAATCAATGCGCCTTGCGCAACCTTGTCTCCGACTTTGATCTTGACGTCCTTGACGGTGCCGCTGAACGGCGCAGGAATATCCATCGAAGCCTTGTCGGATTCGAGAGTAATCAGCGAGTCATCCTTGCCGATGCTGTCGCCGGATTTGACGAGTACTTCAATGACATCGACGCTATCAAAATTGCCGATATCGGGGACGAGTACATCTTTGATTGCCATGGGGTATCGTCTCCAGTTAAATCGTTGCCGGGTTAGGGCGGTTGATGTCGATCTTGTATTTCTTGATGGCTTCAGCTGCCTTGCTTGCAGGTAGCTTGCCTTCATCAGCTAGCGCCTTGAGCGCAGCCAGCACAACGTGATGACGATCTACTTCAAAGAAGTTACGCAAGGCTTCGCGTGAGTCTGAACGGCCAAAACCATCTGTGCCCAACACGACATAACGCTGCTGGACAAAGTTGCGGATCTGATCGGCAAAGGACTTCATGTAATCAGTGGATGCAATCACCGGGCCTTCAGCCTTGGCGAGACATTTGCTGATGTAGGTTTCCTTCTGCTTCTTGTCCGGGTTGAACAGATTCCACCGCTCAACATCCAGACCCTCGCGACGCAGTTCGGTAAAGCTGGTCACACTCCAGATATCGGCGGATACTCCCCAGTCTTTTTCCAGCAATTCAGCTGCTGCGATGACTTCGCGCAGGATGACGCCGCTGCCCAGTAGCTGCACCTTGGGGCTCTTGGCCTTGGATTGACTGAACTGGTACATGCCTTTGATGATGCCTTCTTCAACTCCCTTTGGCATGGCAGGGTGTGTGTAGTTTTCATTCATCAAGGTGATGTAGTAATAGACATCTTCCTGATTTTGTACCATGCGGCGCAGACCATCCTGAATGATCACTGCCAACTCGTAGGCAAAGGTGGGGTCATAAGACACGCAGTTAGGAATCGTGGCAGACATCAGATGACTGTGGCCATCCTCGTGCTGCAAACCTTCGCCGTTTAGTGTGGTGCGGCCTGCAGTCGCGCCTAGCAAGAACCCACGTGCACGGGAGTCACCTGCTGCCCAGGCAAGGTCGCCAATGCGTTGGAAACCAAACATGGAGTAGAAGATGTAGAAAGGAATCATCTGCACGCCAGTGACGCTGTAAGAGGTTGCGGCAGCCAGCCAGCTGGAGAATGAACCAGCTTCATTGATGCCTTCTTCCAGAATCTGACCGTCCTTGGATTCTTTGTAGAACATGACCTGGTCGGCATCTTGTGGCTCATACAGCTGGCCTACAGAAGAGTAAATACCCAACTGACGGAACATGCCTTCCATGCCGAAGGTGCGGGCTTCATCCGGTACGATAGGCACGACATATTTGCCGATCTGCTTGTCGCGAACCAGAGTGGAGAGGATGCGAACAAAGGCCATGGTGGTGGAAATCTCACGATCTCCGGTAGCCCCTAGCATATTTTCAAACGCGCTCAGTTCAGGGGTGGTCAGGTCGTTACCTTTGCGGCGACGTCCAGGCACGTAGCCACCTAATGCGCTACGACGCTCCATCATGTACTTGATTTCCGGCGAGTCAGGGGCTGGTTTGTAGTAAGCCAGATTTTCCACTTGCTCATCGGTCAGCGGCAGGTCAAAACGATCACGGAATTTCTTCAATGATTCGATATCCATGCTCTTCTGCTGGTGCGTGGTGTTCTGACCTTCGCCTGCTTCACCCATGCCATAACCCTTAACCGTCTTGGCCAGGATCACAGTTGGCTGGCCGACATGGTTGACGGCAGCATGATAAGCGGCATAGACCTTGTGCGGATCGTGGCCGCCACGGTTCAGGCGCCAGATGTCCTGATCAGACATCGCAGCGACCATTTCCTTCAATTCAGGATATTTGCCAAAGAAATGCTCGCGCGTGTAGGCGCCGCCCTTTTGCTTGAAATTCTGGTATTCGCCATCGACGCATTCTTCCATGCGTTTTTTCAGCAGGCCGTCCTTGTCCATCGCCAGTAGCGGATCCCAATAGGAGCCCCAGATGACCTTGAGTACGTTCCAGCCAGAGCCACGGAAGTCGGCCTCCAGTTCCTGAATGATCTTGCCGTTGCCACGTACCGGGCCATCCAGACGCTGCAGGTTACAGTTGATGACAAAGATCAGGTTGTCCAGCTTTTCTCTGGCGGCGAGAGAAATCGCGCCCAGTGATTCTGGTTCATCCATTTCGCCATCGCCACAGAATACCCAGACCTTGCGATCAGAGGTGTCGGCAATGCCGCGGTTATGCAGATACTTGAGGAAACGAGCCTGATAGATGCCGGCAATCGGACCCAGACCCATGGAAACCGTCGGGAACTGCCAGAAATCGGGCATCAGCCACGGATGAGGGTAACTGGACAGGCCATTGCCGCCGGTTTCCTGACGGAAGTTGTCTAGTTGTTCTTCGGTAATTCGGCCTTCAAGGAATGAACGGGCATACACACCCGGGGAAGAGTGCCCCTGAAAATAGATGCAATCGCCGCCAAAGTTCTCGTTGGCTGCGCGGAAGAAGTGGTTAAAGCCTACGTCATACAAAGTGGCGGCAGACTGGAAGCTGGCAATGTGTCCGCCAACACCGGGCGATTTGTCGTTGGCACGCAATACGGTCATGATGGCATTCCAGCGAATCAGCGCGCGAACGCGACGTTCCATGTCGGGATCGCCAGGCATGCGTTGCTGCAGATGCGTAGGGATGGTGTTGACGTAAGCCGTGGTGGCGTTGTACGGAAGGTAGGCACCAGAGCGTCGGGCCTTATCAACCATGGTTTCCAACAGGAAATGGGCGCGTTCCGTGCCTTCGTTTTCAAGCACGGAATCCAGTGCGTCAATCCACTCCTGTGTTTCTTGCTGGTCGATATCAGGGGTTAATGCCATGTAGGGGTCTCCGGGAAACTTTTCAGCGTTACGATGGGTATAATCAGAAAGAAACTGCATCCATCCGTGAAGTATTGAACCATCAAACTTTATCGATGCAGCACAAGGTCATTCTGGGAAATCGGGGTAACCTTAAAAAATTAGCGCCATTAGTTCAGATGCGCCATATCAGAAAGTCGCTATATTGGCTTTTTTGCTGCTGTTGGTCAAGTTTGGCACCTGATGCGCAGCCTGAATGAGAGGCGCTATGCTACTCAAATCTAAGCAAAAATTAAAAGGTGGGTCATGTCCATACAGTTCAAGCAGCAGGCTGCCGTCGCCAATGAAAATCATCTTGCGAAAAGCACCCATGTGCTTTTTGTGTTGCCTCCCCAAATGCCCGCAGATATTCCCTATGCCAACGTATTGACGACGAGGCTAAAACGTAGCCATGCCGAATATTCAGAACTGCAAAAGCACCCGCTCACAGCAGACTTGCCCAATGGGGCGTTGGCAAGCTGGCTTGTGCTGGATGATGGAAAAGCCAAACAGCAAGATAAACAGCAGCAAAATGCGTTCCAACGACATAGCTTGCTTTGCAAGGCGGTGAAGCCGCTGCTGGATGAAAAGCCGGAGCAACTGGATATTGTGGTGATGGGAGATGCAGGTTTTCGTCAGTTGGTAGGGCGCGATGCTTACTATGTGGCAAGCATCAATGCACAATCACTGCCTACTCACAAAGGCAAAAAAGAGAAAACCACGGCGCTCAAGTCGATCCGCTTGCATGGCGCCAAGATTGAGGACGTGGCCGTGATTGATGCCCAAGTGGCAGGCAATACGCTGGCTCGTAGTCTGACCATGCTACCACCCAATGCGCTGACGCCGAGTATCTATCGCAAAAAGCTTGCAGAATTGGCAAAAGCCGAGGGCTGGAGGCATGAGGAATTTGACATCAAGCAGCTGCAAAAAATGGGAGCGGGGGCGTTTGTCGCGGTTGGACAGGGATCAGAGCCGCAGGATGCGGCGATCGTACATCTGAGTTATCAGCCTAAATCTGCTGCTGCGACATGGGCGTTGGTGGGCAAAGGCATCTGTTTTGATACGGGTGGGCATAATCTGAAACCAGCACGCTACATGAATGGCATGCATGAGGATATGAATGGCTCGGCGGTCGCCCTGGGGATTCTAATGGCGGCTGCGCGCAGCAAGCTGCCGATCAGGATCGATTGCTGGCTGGCGATTGCACAGAACCATATCGGCCCCAAGGCGTATAAACAGAACGATGTAGTGACCGCGCTCAACGGAACGACGATAGAGATCGTCCATACCGATGCCGAGGGACGTATGGTGCTGGCGGACACCTTAACCTTGGCTTCGCGAAGCAAGCCACAGGTGATGATGGACTTTGCCACGCTAACAGGCAGCATGATTGGCGCTGTCGGTACGCGCTACAGCGGGGTGCTGGGGAATCGCCCCGAGCTTTTGTGCATGGCAATGGGCGCGGGTACGGCCTCGGGCGAGCGCGTTTGTGCATTTCCATTTGATGAGGATTATGATGAGGATATCGAAAGCAAGATCGCCGATATCAAGCAATGTACGCTGGACTCAGAGGCCGACCATGTTTTGGCTGCACGCTTTCTGTCAAAATTCATTGAAGGCGATATCCCATGGCTGCACGTCGATCTGTCTTCAGCCAATCGCAAAGGTGGCTTGGGAGCCGTGGGGAGTGATGTCAGCGGGTTTGGCGTCGGTTTTGGCTTAGCCTTCATCAAACGCTGGTTGGAAAATTCAGGCAAGTAACAGGATAGTTGGGGAGTCAGCGCCATGCAGCAAACCGAGCCACAAATTGAATGGTTGAGTGTGTTTCCTGATCTGCTGGCACTTGAGCCTCACGCCAAGGTGTTGCTGGCACGACATGCCAGAATTGTCGAAGCGCCAGTCGGCACCATTGGTTATCGCGAAGGCACCCCTTGCGGTGCTTATGTGTTGCGTCTGGCTGGGCAATCCCGCGTGTACAAGATGTCCAGTAGTGGGCGGGAGATTCTGCTATACCGGGTGGGCGGTGGTGAGACGTGCGTGCTGACCACGACCTGCCTGCTTGGGAATAGCGATTACCCGGCATCTACTGTGGTTGAAGTGCCAATTCGAGATGTGATTGTCCCCGCTGCAGCTTTCAACCAGTTGATGTTGGAATCTCTGGTTTTTCGCCGATTTGTGATGCAGAACTATGGGGCATTGATCAGTGATCTCATTGTGCTGCTGGATGAAGTCGCTTTTCATAGTCTGGATGCGCGACTTGCCAAGTTGCTGCTGGAAGAGACGAGTGCTCAGATCAACCGAACCCATCAGCAACTGGCTGCAGAATTGGGCACAGCGCGCGAGGTGGTCAGTCGCCAGTTGAAACGTTTTGAACAGAAAGGCTGGGTATCACTCGGGCGCGGGCATGTTGAAGTGCTGGATCGTGCTGCATTGGAAAAGATGGTCTGATCACGCAGAATAGGCAGAAACCCCCATCAACGATCTATGTTTGCTAAGACAGACTTGCCAGTTGCCCAATGCAATAAAGACTCATGATTTTCATGAGTTACAAATGATTAACAATTTTCCGTCATCAGACCTGATTGTGCTTGCGTTAAGTGAACACCTGCAGACAATTGCAGGGATATCTGAAAGCGAGGAAATAAAAATGCGTAAAGCAATGATCCTATCCGCCTTGATGGCAACCAGTGTTTCTCTGCCAGCAATGGCATATGACGAATATTATGACCGGGCGCGCGTGTTGTCGGTCACCCCCCAGATTGAACGAGTGAATTATCCAGTGGAAAGCTGCCATACTGAGTATGTGCGTGAAAGCTATACCACGCAGGATCGCTCACCAGTCGGTGCCATTATTGGTGGCGTGGCCGGTGGTTTGCTGGGTAGTCAGATTGGCAAAGGTAATGGCCGCGTTGCTGGAGCAGCCGTTGGGGCCGGTGTGGGTGCAGTGGTGGGAGATCGTATGGGTAGTCAGCAACTACGGACAACGCATAGCACCAGACCAGTCGAGCGGTGCGTAGTCACTGATCAATGGCGCAATGAAACGCGCGGTTATCTAGTGAACTACCACTACAATGGTCGTCACTATACGACTGTGATGGGTCATGATCCGGGCCCGACGATGCCGGTGCGTGTTGCAGTCAGTGCTGATAGCCATATTTCGAATATTCGCTATCACCAACACGGTTACAACGTACCTACCTATGTGCCAGGACATCCGGTTGCGGGCTATCGTCCTAGCCCAGCTTACAACATTCAATATCACTATCGTGATGACAAGCGCGGCTGGAAACAACCACCTGCAAAGCATGCTAAGCATGATCGTCGTGATAGGCGCTATTACTAAATTTTCGAAGTAAGGAAAAAGCCGCTGAAAGTTCAGCGGCTTTTATTTTTGCTGTGATGAAGCAGACGCCTTGGCCTGATTGGCGGCTCTCCGCCTGCGCCGTTTATCAAGCTTCTGGTTGATCCAGCGCCAAATCACGCCATCCGGGACTTCTCTGCCATCGATGATGTAGCGCAGCACCTTGTGATTACTGAGGGTTAGAGGCAGTGCTTCTTTTGCGCCGGGTCGACCACACAATAAGATCTGGTCGCCATGCAAAATAGGGGTTCCGATCTCAGGCTGCAAGATGGTTTCATTGTTACGCAGCAGCATGAGCGCGACCATTTCCAGACGATTCTCACGGTTGCCAGGGTCACGCATTAGATTGTCGAGCTGTATCGGAAGGCCCCACGAAAGCAAATTATCGACAGCCGGGGCATCATGATGATCAATAGTGATGGCCCAGGTTTCCGGGACATTTTCCCCCACAATCTCAACCAGATGGCTGATCAGCTGGTTTGCCCACATGTTGGATTGGTTGCGGACCAACTGCAAGAACTGCGCAAGTAAGGGTGAAATCATGTGCGCCAGGCATTCATGCGCAATGATATCGCTGGGTTGCATGGTGATATCGGCAGCAAAATGTTCAAACAACGGTTCGTTGTAGCGGCGATTTTTACGGATGACGACAAAGAGCTCCGGGTTCATTTCGCGTGCAGTCATCACAATCGACAGGTTATTGATGTCATTATCCGTACCGGCGACGATGCCAAGCGCATCGCGGATGCCTGCTTCTTCAAGCGTTTTGGCTTCCGTGCCGCTACCGACAATGCAATCTTCACAGCCGGTCAGCTCAGGGTCGGCTTCAATAATCGTTGTTGTAATATGTTCGCGTTGCAGATTTTCAACCACGGATTTTCCAAAGCGGCCGTAACCACAGACGACCCATTTTCCTATTGGCGGGCAGGCAGGTGATGGCAAGCTGTGCCCTGGCACGCCAGTGAGCCACTCATGCAGGAGATAGGTACCAAGCGCATGCACTTCCATGGCCAAATGGTCGCCAAACAGCGTGTAGGGGTTGATAATGTGGTCAGTCCCAAAGGAGGCCATATTGGCGGCAGTTTCGGCATTTTCTGCACGCCCCAGCACCATCAGTTTCGGGTTGATGAGCTTGACGGCAATCGCTACCGCCAGATTGACATGATCATTATTGGTCAGTGCTGCTACGCCTGCACACATGGGGTGGCGCACGCCTGCGCGGATCAGGACCTCTGGCAACTGCGCATCTGCACATAGCACTGGAATATCATACTGATAGTCTTCCAGCTCCAACTCATTGACCCGATCCTGAATGATTTCAATCGCCACCACGCGCATGTTTTTGCGATCAAGTGCACGGACCAGCAGGCTGCCAGTTTCGCCATAACCGCACACAATATAGAACGGTTCATGCAGTCGCTCGACCTCACGTGTGAAGCGTGAGGTCGTAACGGCAAGCCGCAGGCCCGGATCCTGGAACAGTGAAATGATTTTACCAATGGCGTAAAACCATGGAATGACGGTCATGTAGATGGATAGCGTCATCCATAAGCGTTGATGTGTGCTGAACGGGTGAGGGACTTCGCCAAAGCCGATAGTGGTGGCGGTATAGCTGATGATGTAAAACGCTTCAAAAATGCTCAGATAACTGGTTTTACCATCTATCTCGATACCCGGCATGAAAGTCATGCCGACGACTGCAATGGCAAAACTGACAATGACCGCGATCAGCGGCGCACGCATGCGCCGCAAAATCAGGAAGATAATATTATTCAAGAGCTTGTCTCAGCGCTTGTTGGCAAAGGGACATGAGCCAAATGGTTATCGCCGCAGGCTGATCGTTTCGGCCATCAGCAGGATGACAGAGATGATGTTGGCCAGCAGGGCGCCACCGGACAGTGAAACTACATGATTGATCATGATCATTTCTGAAGGTGTGCCACTGACAACCACGTACAAAACAGCGGCCGTAATCAATTGCAGGTCAGCCACTAGGCTGGTGGCTAAATGCACTGCACCAATTTGCGTACGATCACCAAACTTGAGTACTGTCGCGATCAAATTGACGATGATCGCCGCATACAGTTCGTAAACGTGATGGTGTGCCGGATTATCGATATCCCCGATAAAAAAGCCAAAGTTGAGCGTCATGGCCAGCACGATAAAAAAACCGAAAATCACTTTTTCCAGATTCATGGCAGTTCTCTACGGGTGTGGATGCCGCAAGTTTAGAGGATTTTGCCAGGAAGGGCATCAATTGCCTGTGATTTTTTACGACGCAGCTTTTTCCACCTTGTCTCAAGCTTTGCTGCCGCATCAAGCAAACGGCGCTGCTCCCAATCATCTAATACATCTGCGAGGTGTTGTTTTTTTTCAACAGGCATACGTAGTGCCAGACTTTCAATCAAAGCCTTGCCCACATGGATGTCATTGAGTGTCCCCATGCTTTTCTGCAGCGCAGTCATTTGCTGAGTACTCTGCTGGTCAGGCAGCTTGAAAAATTCAAGCATATAGCGCAGCCGTTTAAGTTTGATCCGCGTCTTGTGCAAAGCGGCTTCATCAAGATGCCCCAGCGTTTCACTGCGCCAAGGCAACTTTTTGTAGGCGGAGATCAGATGATGTTTGAGCAGCTTTTTCATCGATAGCGATATCGGGAGCTTGGGTTGTGCAATCAGCCATCCCAATGTGAGCAGCAGTGTCTGATAGCGCTGGCTTGACAGACCGCTCATTAATTCCTGATGTGACTTGGCTTGTTTGCGAACGGCGCGCTGGCGCAACACATCAGCGAAATTGCAGTTGGCGAGGGCGTCCGGGAGGATAGTCTCAAGCAGCACATCCCAGTTGCGTGCCTGACCAAGCAAACCATTCAGCCAGTCGATTTCCTCGAGTAGTGCAGCATCGCGGATGCTGAACAGCCTGAACGCGACTTTCAGCCGACGGATGGCAATATGCATCTGGTGCGTTGCTTCCAGTGGCTCATAAGGCAGGGCGGCCTGATTTGCCTGCAAATGTCGCAGACATTCTAGGGCAATATTTTGGAATGCCTGTTCAACCGTCACACCCTTTGCCAGCTTAACGGACTGTGCTTGGTCAATATCAGGCTTTACAGGATAGAGATAGCGATAGCCACGCGCTGCCTTGCTGATGTTCTCGATTGTGAGTGGGATGTCTTCCTGCAGCTTGAGCGCGATGGCGAATAGGTGGGCAGGGTTTCCGAACTTGAGCTCCAGTTCTACCTCACTGAAGCGGTCTTTCTGCGAATCGCATTCCACATGACCAACATCCAGTGCAACTTCAATTTCAGTGCCATCTTCCAATACGAGTTGCCATTCGGTTCTTTGCGTGTCGGTGAGAAAGATGGGACGTAATGCGGCCTGTAAATCAGGCTGCGAAAATATTCTGGCCAGCGAAGGGTCTGTGATCTTGGTGAAGTCAGGTTGCCCTTTGGCGATGCAATCTTCCCACTCCATGCGCTCGTGCAGGCCGGCATGTGATTTGCCTGTACCTTTCACGGCCTGAAACCAACGGCCGGACATGCGCCGAACGCGCAAGCTGATGTGTTGATGCAGGAGTTGCAGGTCAGGGGTGTCGTAATAAATGCTGACCAGTCTGCGTGTGATGGGCTTGCCGATCAGGCCTTGATGCAGGACGTTGTGACGTTTGAAAAGCGTGACGTCGTTGTCCGCAATACGTAGTTTAAGTTCTATTTCATTTGGCATGACGGTCTGCACTGGCCAGCCACTGCAATAGCGGACTCCACTGCTGCATATCACGCTTGATCAGTGAGGGGCGCATATCAAACAGGCTTAAGCCCTGTTCGGCAGCCTGCATGTAGATTTGCGCATCGCGCAGATTCGTCATGACAGGAAAGCCAGCCTGATCAAGAAAGGATTGTAGTTTGAGATAGGTGCGGGTGCGCGGGTCAACGCGCATGCCTACCATGGCGACAAAGGTGCGTTCCTTGCGAACAGCTTTTTCTGCACGCAGAATATCCAGAAAATCCTCTGTGGCGCCTATATCAAAGGCTGAAGGCTGGATCGGTACAATGACAAAATCGGCACGTTTGACTGCATCACTCAACTTCTCGCCATGTAGTCCGGCGGGTGAGTCAATGATGCTCCACTCAGCACTCAAACTGTCTGCATGCTTGCCTCTGCCATCCAACCCGTGGATCAAGGGCATGACATCAGGGCGGCGGCTGAGCCAGGCGGTGGCCGAGCGCTGCCTGTCCATATCAGAAAGCACGACATGACGCCCGCGGCTGGCAAAGTAGCCAGCAAGATTGGTTGAAATGGTGGTTTTTCCACTTCCGCCTTTGGGGTTGGCAATCAATATCGTATTCAACTTTAATTCTCCTGATGATGATGCAAAATCGTAGGCTATAGTTGATCTGGTGTCATGGCAGATCGAAGGACGACTTGTTGTTCAGTGCCCCTGATCCGAGTGCTTAACCACCAGACAGCCCCTTTTTTTACGCTCCAGTATTGCATGTTTCCGCTGAGCAAACGTGCTGCCACCATGCCAAGTGTGGGTTGGTGGCCGACCACAATCACCGTGCCTGAATGGTTAGGCCAATCCACAGCTGTAAGCAGTTGCTGTGCTGTGGCACCAGGCGCGAGCGCCTGCAAGGTCTGAAACGGCATATCCAGAGCAGCAGCCGTTTGCTGCGTGCGTGTTGCAGGGCTTGCCAACACAGTGATCTCGCCAGTACATCGCTGCTTGAGCCAGGCTGCCATTGTAGCGGCCTGATGCCGTCCTTTTGCTGTCAGTGCCCGGTCAATATCCGGCACGGTATCTTCTGCCTCGGCGTGTCGCCACAAAATCAAATCCATATTCAACCGTCTTGACTCAATTCACGCATGGTATCTATCAGGGCAACACAAACAAAGTGACAATTTAATGACAAATAATCCATGCGGAATGTTCAATTGAAGAGATAAGCCATGATTCCCGCTTTGCTTGAAACTAAAAATTTTGTGCTTATGTGTAAAGTATCAATCAGAAATTGACGTAAATCCAGCTGTGATCAAACGAAAGAATGAAACAGGCTTTTCATGGAAGAGAAACCCAGCGTACCGATTGATATTGCCCGACTGGCACTTAAGCAGTTGGCATACAGCAAAGTACCACCAACCCCAGACAATTTTCGCAAGGTCTATGATGACATTGCCGGAATCCGTTCGCGCAACAACGAGTTTATCGGCCTGAGCAAGGCAGTCGATGGTGTCCTCAAGGACGCGGGTAAGTCGCGTGCTAAATACCTCAATTTAAGCAAGGCATTTCAGCTGGCGCTGGATGAGCAGGATTGGAAGTCAGTTGAGCAGGTGATGCGTCAGATGCTGCCTGATATGACCAATGATGGCGTTAGCATTAGCTGGGGGAATGTGGTGCGGGATTTACTTCGTCAGTTTGATGTTGATATCAAGCACCCCGCCCATGTCAAAAAAACCGAAGCGCTTGAAAGCATGCTGGTCGAGCACGACGCAGATCCCGAAACGATGCTGCGTAAGCTCCATGACTTAATGCATGGCTGGCGCAATGGAAATGGCGGTCTGCATCAAGCAACAACTTCCGGTATTACGCCGCAGCAGGTGACATCAAAAGCCTTGGGCGTGCGCGTTGACAATGGCGCTGGTTCATCTTCAATTGCATTGCTGTGGCGAGATTTGCTGATAGAAGCGCTTGAGCTTGGTTTGCTGTCGCAGTTTGGCAATGAGCCTGAATTGTCCAGAAAAACCCGTGTATTGCTGGAACAGGCTCGGCAGGCTGCGACCGAAGCCGAGGTGTCTAAGCTTGGTACGGCGTTCAAGTCCTACTGGCGGAGACTGGATGCCGTTGGTGCAGTGCAGGGGAATTTCAATCAGTCCTTGATGCGTCTATTCAAGTTGCTGGTGGAAAACATGAATGAACTCTCCAACGGTGATCAATGGATGCAGGGACAAATTGCAGTGTTGCGCGAAGTCATGGATAAACCGCCTACGCTTAAAACCCTGCAAGAGGCCGAGATGCAATTGCAGGAGCTGGCATCGCGCCAGAGTGCACTTAAAAGCAGTTTGCAAGAAGCCAAACATGCACTGAAGCAGATGGCGGTAAGCTGTATCGAATTATTGGGCACAGTCGCGCACAACGCCGGTGATCATCAAGATAAAATCCAGCACTATCAGCGCTGGATAGAAGAAACGCAAGACATCGTTGAGTTGAATGCCATTCTTAGCAATTTGCGACAGGATATGCAGCAGATTCAGTCTGACGCACTACGTACCTTTGAAGAGCTCAAGGACTCGCATGAGAAAGTGATTGCGGCTGATTTGTTGATCGATCGCTTGTCCCTGGAGCTGGATCAGGCCAGTGAGCTCGCCTGCAAGGATTTCCTGACTGGCGTTATGAATCGCCGTGGTGTGGACGATGCCTTGGAGCGTGAATTTGCAAGATCGGAGCGAAATGGCACCCCAATATGTGTGGCGTTGTTGGATATCGACCATTTCAAGAGCATTAATGACAGTCTGGGCCACGATGCAGGTGATGAGGCGATTGTGCATCTGGTTGAAGTGGCGCAGGGCGCCTTGCGTCCAAGTGATCAAATTGCACGATATGGCGGCGAAGAATTTTTGATTATCCTGCCAGAAACAACGGTGGATGAAGGGGTGCAGGTGTTGACCCGTGTGCAGCGTGAACTCACCAAGCATCTATTCCTGCATCAAAACGAGCGCTTGCTCATCACATTTAGTGCCGGTGTCTCGCAGCGCCGGCAGACCGAAGCGCCGGATTTTGTGGTGATGCGTGCAGATAGCGCGCTCTACAAAGCCAAGCATACAGGTCGAAATCGTGTGATTGGTGTCTGACGAAGATTGACGGGAGGTGGTATATTCAAACCATCTCTCTCTCAAACTTCGCATGTGAAACTGTCTTTTTACATTCCTGCCCATCACCTTGCAGGACAAACCTCTGCGCATGATATGCCAGCCTTGGATGCACTGCTGGCGGTGGCGCAATTAAAGGTGCACCAGGTGCCACTGGATATCCGTTTTGCGGGCGCTGCTGGCTTGGTTGAAGGTCTCCAGTCCAATGATTACGAGCGTGAAGCCGATCTCCCGCTTGCTGCAATTGCCTCCTCGGCAGATGGGGTGGATGAACAGTTACAACAGCAATATCCCTGGATCGTCGGAGTTGAGCCTGTACACCTTCTGCTTCAGCGCGATTCCTTTATGTTGGAATGGCCGATTAAGCCATACATCTCTCAGGAAGACACGCAGGTATTGATGGCTGATCTGAATCAGCATTTCCATCAGGATGGCATGCTGTTTGTGACGGGTCATTCTGGACAATGGTATTTATTGCTGGAATCCGCGCCTGATATTCGTAGCTGTTTACCTGAGGTGGTCGTTGGGCGGTTGGTCGATGATTTTCAATTGCATGGGTCAGAGGCTTTGAAGTGGCAGCGCATTCTGAATGAAATCCAAATGTTGTTGTTCTCTCATCCTGTCAATCAACGCCGCGAGCAACAGGGGTATGCAGCAGTCAATAGCCTGTGGCTATATGGGAGTGGCCGCTTGCCAAAGGCTGATAGCGTTAATGCTGTCCAGTTTGTAGGAGCCTCACCGCTGGCAAAAGGCTTGGCTATGCTACATGGTGCTGAATGTCATCCGCTGAGTGCCAATATGTCAGCGTTGGGGCATCGCGATGCTTTGGTGTATGCAGATTCTAGTCCTGAAATTGATCGGTGGTTAACGATGGCGCATCAGGCACTGAAAGCCAGAAAACTTGAAAGCCTTTCACTGATGCTGGGGCATGCAGGCCAGACCTATTGCTTCGAGCTCAAGCCGTTTGATGTCTGGAAGTTTTGGCGCAAGTTACGCCCATGGAACACCTATCTCGCATGAGTGCGTCGCCGGTCATTGTAGAACGCCATGTGGACGAGGCTGCCATGCAGCAGCTCATCAGTGATGGGCTTGCGCCTGCGATGGCAAGAATTCTTGCCGCGCGTGGCGTCACCACCAGCCGCCAGTTGGAAACCTCGCTCGCAGGTTTGATCCCACCGGAGCGTCTCACCAATAATCAGCGTATGGCTTGCATCATGGCAGATGCCATTGCCGGCAAGAAGCGATTTCTGGTGGTGGGCGATTATGATGCAGATGGCGCCACTGCCACTGCGGTTGCGGTGCGAGGCTTGCGCAGTATGGGGGGGCTGGTCGACTTTCTGGTGCCCAATCGCTTTGAATATGGATATGGCCTGACACCAGAAATTGTGGCACTCGCAGCGCAGCAATCTCCCGATATTATCCTGACCGTGGATAATGGCATTGCTAGCGTGGATGGCGTTAATGCCGCCAATGCCCTTGGCATAGAGGTGTTGATTACAGATCACCACCTTCCGGGCGAAATGACACCAGATGCCAGCTGCATTCTCAACCCCAATCAACATGGATGTGATTTTCCCAGCAAGCATCTGGCGGGCGTGGGCGTCATGTTTTATGCTTTGCTCGCGCTCAGAGCCGAGCTTCGTCGGCGTGGTGTTTTTCATGCACAGAAAGAGCCCAATTTAACCGAGCTGCTGGACATTGTGGCGTTAGGAACAGTCGCCGACCTCGTTAAGCTGGATGACAACAATCGCATACTCGTCGAGCAGGGATTAAGGCGGATACGTGCAGGCCGTGCATGCCCCGGGATCAATGCACTACTGCAAATTGCAGGCAAGTCTTGTCACAGCGTCAGCGCCAAGGATCTTGGGTTTAGCCTGGGGCCGCGGTTGAATGCCGCAGGGCGTCTGGATGATATGTCGTTGGGAATAGCGTGCTTGCTCGCCGATAGCGCAGATGATGCATTACATATGTCGCAAACATTACATGAACTGAATCTGACCAGACGCACGATAGAGGCGGATATGCAGGAAATTGCCAACGAAACGCTGTCGGTGGACGTCGTGGATCACTGCT
>VFQQ010001920.1_pt1 | contig 26132 bp, 43 predicted proteins | sample 3512341 | NCBI WGS metagenome assembly VFQQ01 (sample SAMN10412373, study PRJNA504923) | tailings metagenome | isolation source: Relicate 2 Philex TSF1 revegetated site | place: Philippines: Tuba, Benguet | collected 2017-08-29
GCGTCTAGAGGCTGCAGCGCCCACGTGTCCATGTCCACCGTGATGCCGCCGTGGATGTAGAGGATGCAGTACCTGCCCAGATCGATCTTCTGGTGCATGACGGTGGCGGCGTCGTAGGCTTGGGCGACTCCCAGGGCCGCCGCCGCCGCCCTCAGCTCCGCGTCGCTCCACACCCGGATCTGCCAGCCGGGGTTGAGACCGCGCAGGCGCCGCACGTTGGCCTGGTACTTGGGGGGCAGGTGCTCAATACCTTGGAACCAGATGAGGTGTACGAGCTTGGGAATCATGACTCGGGCGCCGATCTTTTCTACAGCAGCAGACGCCAGGCTGATGTAATGGCACCGAACAGCAGCATCCCCTGCGCAGACAGCGGATTTGCAAAGCTTCCGTCCATGGACTGGCTGGCCTTGATCACCAGGTCGGGCAACACCAGTGCGCGCTGAATGTCATCCTTGTCCTGTTCCCATGTGCCAGGGTGCAGCCTTTGTTTGGCGGATTCCAGCACGTGGAAGGGCAGGGCGTGCACCACGTAGATGAGGGGGATGACCAGCGCCAGGTTGATGCGCGCCGTCCGGGGGTCAGCCCACGCCAGCAACACGAACGCCCACACCAGGATGTGCACGATCGAGATTGATGTGAACGCCACGTCTGCCAGAGCGCCGGCCATTGCAACACGACAACATTTTAGCGGCGCCGGAGCAGCCAGAGGGCGAGGGTGAGGAAGAGTGCGAGGGTCCAGTAATGTTTGACGTGGAACCAGAGCGAGCCTGCCGTCTGGAGCCCCGACGCGATCCATGTGTTGTCGTGCTGGTGGGCCAGGATGGCTTCGGGGGGCAACACGCAGTAGGGATCCGACCCGATGCACGGCTCGAAGAAGGTGTGGGGCAGGATGGTGACCATGCCGGTCGGGAGCTGGTGGATGGCCGTCGTGATCCGCCAGGGCCCGGTCGTTTCGTTGACCAGCAGCTCCTTGCCCCATGTGGTCGGCGGGTTTAGCAACTTCTCGGAGCAGTGCCTGATGATGTGCATGAGCGCGGGGTCCTGGGGCGGGGCCAGCAGGCAGGCGTTGTTGATGAAGCTGCACAGCTGGTTGGTGCCCGGTACATGGACGCAATTGAGGTTGAATGTTGCGGACTCCAGGGCGTTGAGGGGCGCCATGGATACCGTCAGCCTGTCGATGGCCTGCAAGCCCGGCAGGGCGTCTAGAGGCTGCAGCGCCCACGTGTCCATGTCCACCGTGATGCCGCCGTGGATGTAGAGGATGCAGTACCTGCCCAGATCGATCTTCTGGTGCATGACGGTGGCGGCGTCGTAGGCTTGGGCGACTCCCAGGGCCGCCGCCGCCGCCCTCAGCTCCGCGTCGCTCCACACCCGGATCTGCCAGCCGGGGTTGAGGCCGCGCAGGCGCCGCAGGTTGGCCTGGTACTTGGGGGGCAGGTGCTCAATACCTTGGAACCAGATGAGGTGGACGGTGCGTGGAATCATGCCTTAGTGAACCAAATAAATCCAGGTGCGCAACACACCAGTCAGAACAAGCTCGCCAGCGCCAGCCGTGCGCCCGCCCCCAGCCCGTAGGCAACCAGAGGAGCGAGCACGTTGGCCCCCAGCGCCACCTCGACCAGCAGGAAGCCCGCGAGGTAGGGTGCCGACCCCGGGCCCGCCGCAAGCCCCGCCAGGACCATCAGCAGCACAGCGGCGGTGATGCCCATGCCCGGGCCCAGGGGGGTGCAGGCGTAGTAGGCCAGGGAGACGTTCTTGGAGTCCTTCACGCACTCCAGCAGGGGGAGCAGCGTCTTGGGGAAGCTGAAGGAGGCGATGCTGGAGTCGGACATATCGCGCTGGTATGCCAGGTCGGGCGATGCTGCATAGACGCGGAGGGAGGGGTGGTTCATGGACAGGTCGATGTGGCCGGTCACGCGGGGGATGAGCTGCAGCAGCTTGCGCGCCCCTTGCAGCGACACCACATAGCAGTGCGTACCTGCAAAGAACTCCGGTACAAAGATGCTGCCCCACGTGCGCGTGTCATTCCGTTTGCCAGGCAGCACTGCCCTTGCGGTCTGCAGGTACGTGGGGTAGTTGCGGTCCTTGTTGCACAGGAAGAAGCAGCCCAGCAGCAGCACGTCGAAATCGGGGGGCACGTCCGCCAGCGCACGCCGCAGCTTCTGCTTGAACTGCGGCACCAGCTGTGCGTCGTCCTCCATCACCAGGGTACGCGCGTGCCCACGCTCCACGACGGTGCGCCACAGGGCCATGTGGCTGAGCGCGCAGCCCACCATGGAGGTGGTGCAACCCACGCGGCAGATGGGCGCCACGAGCCTCTTCATCTCGCCCGAGGGAACCTTGGCGCCGTCCACCGCGGGGAAGCGGGCAAAGGGGATGCCTTGCTGCTCACACTGCCGCGCCATCTCTGCCATGCGGGCCGTCGAGCGGTCCAGGTTGACGATGAATGTGGCGTCGATGCCCTCCATGCCGTGTGGCGCGAAGAAAGTTTTACGGAAGCAGCAGGCTGGCCAGGATGGCGGCGTAGGTCAGGTGCAGGACGGTGCACATGGCGGTGGGCTTGTAGGTGATGACCTCGTGGAAGCTGGCTAGCACGCGGGGGTGGTGCCGCGCCAGCACCACGGCAGTGTAGACGCACACGCCCACCAGCGCGACCTGCAGCGCCACCCTCCTGGTCTTGGGGGACAGCAGCGCGGCGGCCAGCAGCAGCTCCGCGACCGGTACCACCCACTCCAGCCAGGGCAGCGCGGGGTACAGGGCGCGGCGCTCCTCCTGCCTGTCGGCGTGGAACACCAGGCGGCCCACCCCCGCGATGGCAAACACGCCGGTCATGAACACCAGCAGCGCGTCTCGGCCCGACAGCTTCAGCATGAGACCTCCCCCGGGATTTTTCTTTGGTTTACGCGATCGAGGGGGCGCCAGGCCGGAAGCCCCGCCGTCCCCTGGTGATGCTGGTCACGCCGACAGCCCTCAGCGCGTGCTTGAAGGCGAGGGCGTCGTCTTTGGGCAGGTAGGCCGACAGGTGGGCGCGCAGGCCGCCCCCCTCCCCCAACTCAGCATCCAGCTCTGCGACGTCATGGCCCCGCCTGGAAATGAACACTTGTAACTGGAAGGAGCGGTTGTCGCGCACAACCAGCATCTCGTGCTGACCATACGTGCCCCCCAGCTCCAGCTTGCCGCTCCTCATGTTCAGGATGACGCTCAGCCCGGTGCCGCCCACTGGGGAGCCGACCGGGGGCCACCTGGCGCTTGCCACGCTTGCCAGCCAGGGCATGGCGGTGGCCAGGGCCTCGAGCATGGCGCCAAGCTGCCCGGCCTTGCGATGGACCGTGGCGCGCATCTGCCCGAGCTTGTTGCTGGCGGCGGTGCGGGCGGAGCGGTTGGCCCGGGCCAGCGCCGCCACGTTCCTGGGATTGTCCAGGTGCTGGATCATGGCCATGATGACATTTGGTGGCAGATCAGTGAGGCGCGGTTGATTCATGACCTGGGTCCAGAGAGAGTTTTTGGCAAAAAGAATGGCGGGCGAGAGGCATGGGGCCATCTGCTTCGAGCGGCGGCGGCGGGGACCGCCCAGGGACCGCCCAGGGACCGCCCAGGGACCTGGCTGGATGGAGTCCCCCGGCGGTCCCCGGAGTCCCTGGGGGTCCCAGAAGTCCCTGGGGAGGGGCCCGGGGCGGGGACTTGGGGCGTGGAAGGCGGGGGATTTCGTGCCCCAGGGCATGCATGGGACCTCTGAGCGCTGGCTCTCCCCAGGTGCGGCCTGAGCGGGTTTTCTGGCTACCTGCCGGCATGAGGCTCGCCATGGCTGCCCCAGCGGCGCCCTCCGGCATTGCCGGTGGACCGGATACCGCGCCCCATGCGCTCGAAGCTCACGCCCTGGCTCTGTGCCCCTGCCTCTGGCGCAGATGATGATGACGGGGCGGCCTGGACGCTTTCGAGCGCGCCCGAAGCCGTTGGCCGCACCCCGCCGGCGGCGCCGCCCGGGCGCAGCTGCTGCCGCAAGGCCTCGCCGCCAGCACCCGTGCGCTGTGCACCGTGCACGCCGCCGCTGGCACACATCTCTGCTACACCGAGCCCCTTTGCCTGGGCCAGCAGCGCGCGCGCTGACGGCCGCCAGACGCCTGCGCTCAACGCGGTGCCTGCCGCCGCAGCGCCCGCCGCCGGCGACGCAGCTGGCGTGCTCGGCTGGCTGGAGGCCTGGGGCAAGCTGGCCGAATCACTGGGCTGCGCAGCCAGCAACAGCACTGCGCCCAGCAGCTCTCTGGATGGTGCCGCCAGCCCAGGCGCCGGCTTGTTTGCGGATGCGAGCGTGCGCTTGAGGTGAGAGGGCGGGGCGTGCCAAGGGGCAGCTGCGCGAGGGGCCGCGGCGCGGTAGGTGCATGCTGTTTAGGGGCCCTTCAGGGTGCGCATGTGCTGCGCTGCCTGCCATGCAGCCCTGCATTGGTGCTTAACCCTTTGTTCTGACTGCTCACCTGCCACCGCCCCCCCTCACTGTCCCACCCCGCAGCTGCAACCTGCCGCCTGCCCCCTGCACCACACCGCGCCGCCCACCGGGCGCCTGCCGCAACGGCTCGCTGTGCAGCTGCGGCGGCAGCTGCACCTGCTGCTGCTCCTCCTCTTCTGGCGCCTGCCGCTGCAAGAAGCGCAAGCAGGAGGGCAGTGAGCCTCACCAGGCGGCCGTGCGCCCCCGCACTGAAGCCTGGGCCACCCCACTGCCACCGCAGCCCCACCGCGGCCTGCCTCAGCTGGCACCCGCCCAGGACCCGCGCTGGCTTCTGTAGGCTCCTTGTTCCTCCACCCACCACCGCATTGCAGCCGTGCTGCGCCCCCACTCTGGCTTTATGTGGACCACAGTGCTCCAGGCACATTTTGCGCAGCCGTGCTGCCGCCCCATTTGGCCTCTATCTCGTGCCGCTTGAAACCGGCGGCACCGCTCCACACGAGCGGCCCCAGCGCCCACCAAACAGGCACTGGCCGCGCCGCAAGCTCTCCACTCGGCATTCTCTGCTCCACTGGCATTCTCCACTCGGTCCTCAATTTTGCGCACGTGTCATTCTTTTCCAGTGCAATTGCACCCCTCTGCCCCGTGCTCACCCCCGCCCCCACCGTCCACTGCCCCCCCTTTTTGCAAAAAGCTCTTCCCCAAGTCTTTCTGCCTGCAACGTAACGAGACCTTCACTTGTTTTTGAACGCTTGGCCACCTACACCCTTCAGTAGTCCCGGCAACTTGCATCCACCGCTTGCATCCACTCGGACCTTGTACCGACTCCGACCCCTTTCCCCTCGCCACCTAGCTTTTGGGTACCCTCCGCACTATCATTCCACAAAACTTCAAGTTTGCTTTCATGGTCTGTACGAGTAGATATGCTTAATGCGGCCTGGTGAGTCGCCCTTGCCAAGCTGCTGTCACCCACCCGACGAACTTGGCTGTCCTCGCACCGCTGCCGGCACGCCCCACCGCCTGCCCGGCGCCGTTAGTTCTCCCCTCAAAGGCGGCAGCTATTACACCGCTGTCTGCCTGCGTGCCTCCTGTGTAGCTCCTTGTGTACCAGGTGACAGACTGAGGCATGCACAGAGGGTCAAGAAGCATGGATGCGGGGCGGTTTGCGCGCCTCCAGGACGCGAGCCCTAAGCAAGGCGCCGGAGCGGTCCACCGGACAGCGACGGCACCTGCTGGCGGCCTGGTTTGCGCGTGATACTTCCGCGCAAATGCATGTGGAGCGCTTGCAGGGCAGGCCCGCGGTCCTGCGGCGGCCTACCCGAAAAGGGGGCAGAAGGTCAGCCCAGCGCGCGTCGACCGCAAAGCGGCGCCGGCTAGCAGCAGATCCGCAGGGCCCCTCGCCGCAGCCACAGCTTTCGCTCCGCCCTTCCCGCACCTCACACTCACCATTGCGCGCTTCCCTACGCGATCCTCTGCACCTGCGCTCCTGCCCCGCCTTGAGCAGCGCGTATGTGTCCCGCGCTCTTTGGGCCCTCGCAGGCCCCGCTGGCCTGCCCCATGACAGACTGTGACGATGCTGAGCTCGATGAACTGCTGCAGTGGCTGCTAGAGGCCGAGGCGGACGATGCCGGTGAGCCTCTGCTCGCGCTTGCCGGCAGGCCGCTTCGCACCCCGTCCTGAGCGGTGATTCGTGTCTGGAGGCCGGTGAGAGGGCCAGCCCGGTGGCCGCGTGGCCGCTAACGTTATGCCACAAGCTTCCTCCCGCACCACCGCAGGGGCCGAAAATCTGCGCATGGGGCACAAGCCGCAGTCACCTGCCACGCCCGCCCCGCAGCACCCCTGCTGCCCTATGGCCGTCAGCCTGGGCAGCAGCCACATGTGCCCCAGCCCCTTTGCGGCGGCAGAGCTGCAGGCTGAGACCCCACGGGCAGTGCCCCAGCCGCAGCGCCGCCCCAGCGTGCTCCCCGCCCACGAGACCTTACGCAGCATCGACTTCAGGAGCCTGGCCCCCAAGCGCTGCACCGCTGTAACACCTGCCCCGCAGCAGGCGCAGGCGCAGGCGCGGCGTGCGGCCAGCTGCGCAGTGCTGCCGCGCGCGCAGCAGCCGGCGCCGGCCCCGCGGACGGTATCTGCCGGCGCCGCGGCCCTGCCGGCGGTCCCCGCGCCGCCGGCGTCAGCCCGCACAGCTGACAGCGCCCTGGCCTGGGCAGCCGGCTTCTCCCGCCTGGCGACAGCCCTGGGCTGCGCCGCACCGGCACCCAGCGGCAGCCTTTGGGACCCCCCTGAGTCATCGGACATTTTGGCGCTGCTCACCCTGGAGCTCAGGTATGCATGTGCCTTTAGGCTGCATGCAGTAGTTTACGGTGACAGTTCATGGCAGGAGCTTTGCCAGCAGTGAAGTGTGTATGGCCGGGATGGATAGCGCTGCCCAGCCCAGCCCTCCGCCCATCCCGCCCATCCCGCCCCGCCCACCTGCTGACCTGCTGGCCCTGCCCCCACACCCCATTCTGCAGCTGCTGCAGCCACACGGGATCACCCGCTGCCAGCGGCGGCCGCAGCAGCGGCAGCAGCTCCGTGTGCGGTGACACCGAGGGCACAGCCGTGGGTGCCTCGTCCGGCCGCAAGCGCAAGGCTTGTGAGGAGCCTGCTTGGCCCATGCCCCACGCTTTCGGCAGCCAGCGCCAGCGCACCTGCCTGCCGGCACCTGGCCTCATCTTCAACTGAGCTGAGAGGGCAACGCAGCTACAGGCTGCCAGAGCGCAACACGTGGTCTCAGCGCTCCTCAATTCCCCAAGTTTTGAACACCAGAATCCTTTCGATGCAGTGTGTGGCCCTGCCTGGGCCGGTCCGCTGCATGCATCCGCACATCCGCAACCAGAGCCGTTTTGCCGTCCCTGTCTGTGAAAGACTGCCGAGCGTCCCTGCCACGCTCTCCCCAATTGATGTCCCCCTGCCATTGTGCACTCTCCACAGTTTGTCTTTTCATTTGCGCGCGCCTGGCCCATGGCCTCAAAACCCCAAGAACTCCCTCGGCACGGTCCCACCTTCCACAACGCCTCTCAATTCTTTGCCCCAACACTCCCAACTTAAAATCCACTCGCCCACGCTGTGTGAACACTTCGCGCTCACCTCTTTTTCGTTCTAGCCATTCACCAACCCATCGAGCGTTGCTACTAACACCGACCGCCTCATGCCACCCTCGCTTGACACTCCGTCACCGAGCGATGCACCTCACCATCCACCTCAGCACTCCCATTCCTGCCGGAAACCCCGGCCAATTCCTTTCCGCCTGGCTCGCTGCGCAACCCCCCACCCCTTGCTTTTCATTTGCTGCTTGGAGCAGCTCTGCACCACCCTGTCGAGTTGTCCCGTGTCACCTACCGCTAGTGCGAACTCATGTGCCCGTCTCAACGTTCATTTGCATGGCCTTATGACCCGCCCACACCCTGAATCTGTTGCACATCCCCGCTGTGGTCTCACAATTCGTTTGCATCCTCTTTGCATTCCCCCTCGCACTGGCTTCTTCACAATTCCATGGTAATAGCTTCAACTTCAAGCCTGGCAGGACGGCAGCGGTGGGCAGGAGGGCGGCAGCGGGGCGCGTGGGCGTCTGCATTGCGGATGCAGCACTGGCTGCCTGCCGCACGTGCCTGCACAATGGACCATTGGCCAGCTCTCTGTGCCTGATACGCCATGCCCGCATCTGGGTAGCCCTCTGCCGCTGCTTCCCTTCAACATGTGGCCACTTGTCTCCGCGGCTGCACTGGGATGCCGTCCCCGCGTGGAGCTTGTGCTGCCGCGCCGCTGCTGCCGCTGAGCAGCATGCACGCCCAGCTCTTTGACCTGACCTGCCTTCTCCCCCAATGCCTCACCAGCTGCATCAATGCACAGTTAAGGCGGGGTAAGGCAGCGGTCATGGCGGCTGCCGCCGGGGCAGGATGCAAGAGCATGCAAAGGAACACGAGGACCACAGGTGCCGGTTTCCCACCCCAGCCGGCCCCAGCGCCGCTCATTTACCGATTCACATGCATGTTGGAGGGCAGGGAAGGCCGCGGGAGCAGAAATACCCTCCAAGACCACCATCATATCAGATTAGTGTGTGGCCGCTATCAGCGCGTGATGCGCCGTCAGCGGGGGGCAGAGGTTTAGCAGCGGCCATCCCGCTGCTGCCTGTTCACATTTTTGCGCTGAGTTCTGCGCTTCTAATCTTCCCCACACATCTTTCACCCAGCGCTGCACCCCCCCGCCGACACCACCTACACCTGCGCGGTCTCCATGTGTCCGGCGCTCCCACACGCCGGGGCGGGCAAACTGGCCTGGCCGGTGGAAGAATTCGACGATGCGGAGCTGGCAGACCTGCTGGATTGGCTGCAGGAGCCCGAGCCCGCGGCACCAGGTGCGCGCTCGCTCGCTCACCCCATGGCTGCTCCATGCCCTTCACAAACAGCAGGCGGTACTGCGGGGTGCTGTGAAGGCCGCAAACACGAGCCGCGTCCGCTCAGTTGGTGGATACCGCCTCCCCTCCCGCCCTAGCCGCAGCCGCACCTGACGCGCCGACGGGGCACAAGCTGCAGCCCCCAACCACGCCCGCCCCGCTCAAGGCAGTGAACCTGGACTACCGCCCGGCATCCCCCAGCCCGTTTGCGGAGCCAGAGCTGCAGAGCATCGCGCCGCGCGCAGCCACGCCCGCCCCCACGCCGCGCCGCTCGCACGCCCGCCGCCCCCACGAGCCCTTCCGCAGCGTCAGCTTCAGGAGCCTGGCCCCCAAGTGCTCCCTGTTTGGTGGGCCCCAGCAGGCGCAGGCGCAGGCACAGCCGGTGCCGGCGCCGCAGAGCCAGCCGCAGCTGGAGGCAGCGGCCAGCTGCGCAGCGCTGCCCCGTGTGCCGGCGCTGACAGAATCCCGTGCCGGCGTATCCGCCGGCGCCGCGGTCCGGGCGGTCCCCCCGCCGGCGGCCCCCCCGGCCAACAGCGCCCTGGCCTGGGCCGCCGGTTTCTCCCGCCTGGCGTCTGCGCTGGGCTGCGCTGCACCCGCACCCACTGGAGGCCTGTGGGAGCCCCCTGAGTCATCAGACATCCTGGCGCTGCTCACCCTGGAGCTGAGGTGAGGCCACCGAGCTTGTGCTAGGGCAAGGCAGCTGGGTGCAGTCCATGCACTTTGCAGCAGCTGGCGCCACTTCTGCCGCGCAAGGCAGCAGGCTGCCAAGCAGAGGAGGCAAAGCAGGGCCAGCATGCGCGTGGCAGGCCCACAGCAGCGAGCGCTACGCACAGCAAGCTGCCGCTGCCAAACCCTAGCCGTCTAACCTGGCCTGCCTACCCCACCCCCAAACCCCTGCCTCGCAGCTCCTGCAGCCGCACAACATCGCCCCGGCCCATGACCAGCGGCAGCCGCAGCTTCGGCGGCAGCGCCGCCAGCGGCGCGGCAAGCAGCACCGCTCCCAGCCTGGACGCCAGCCCCTCCCATGCATCTGCCCGCAAGCGCAAGGCTGAAGAGGAGCCTGCCTGGCTCTCCTCCCAGGCTTCCCTCGCGTCTGGCAACCAGCGGCAGCGCCCCTGCCCTGAAGGCGCCGCCGCCTTTGCCGCCAGCAGCCTCTACTGAGGCGGCAGCGCAGCCCTGTGCTGCACCACCGCTGACGCCGGCGGCCCGCCGACCCTCTATCCAACACGAGTACCCCCCCTTCTTGCAGCCGTGTGGCCCGCACCAGGGCTGGTCCACTGCACAATTTGCCCTGCATTCCGCTGTGCACCCTCAACCTGATGTTCCTTGGTATTCTGCCTGTCTACGACAGGCCGCCGAGCTTGCCCCGGCACCCTTGAATTGATGCCCCCCCATGCCAGCGAGTGTCCACCTTGGTTTAGTTTGCCCCGCCGACACACGTTCTGTCTGCCTGGCCCAGCCACCTGGCCTTCCTTCGCCACTTCCAATCTCGTCCCTACTGAGCTCATCACAACCAGACTGTCTGCAGTCCACTCCTCATCTTGTTTTTCCAGCCCATGCTCACACGCCTAACCCCACATTCACCCACGACCATGCTCACACCCTTAACCCCGCATTCACCTCTCATGCTCCATCCCTTTCTGTATCCCACCCTCACCATTTCCAGCGTCCATCTTCACCCCTCACACCGTTTGTTTCTCCACACTCACCCCTGCCATAATGCATTCACGCTTCACACTCACCGGCCTTGCTCAGCAAGGCGCGCACCCCTCCCATCAACTCCCCAACCGAGCGCTACAATCTCCTACAACCTCCCTACAAAACAGCGTTCCAACCCCCGCCAAGCGCTACAGCCTCCTACTTCTCCCACAGTGCAATAACCCCTCCCCTAAGCAGCACCCAACCTCCGGTGCTTAGCACCTCGCGCTGCTGCCGCACACCAAAACCTGCGAGCGATACACAACCCTTTGCGCGCTACCACTCCAACAACAACCCTAACCACAACAACAGCCCCCGCCTGGCTCGCTCCCCAAAAACCCGCCAAGGCCCGTTATACCGTGCCATTTCATTTGCTCTCCCCAACTGTATCCCCTGCTCTTGCCCAAATCCCGAAACCCCTGGCTGACCTTCCAGCCCTGTGTTGCGTCGCACTCCACACCACTTTTCTCACGCATCTGAGCGGTTCGGATGCATTTGTGGCACCCTTGCATGTGCCCATGTATCACGAGCGCTCCTCTCGCTCCATTTTCGAGTGCCACCACCCTGTACCATGCTCTCCTCAATTACTGCCGCCCCACTGCTCCATCACCGCCCCTATCGCCGCCAGTTTTGCTGCACCTGCCGACTTCTGTGTTTCGTTCACTGCCGATTTGATGACCGTTTTCCCTGGGGATTCTGGGATTTTCCACTCCCTTGTAATGTGATCGCTTGAGAAAGCAGGGCGGCCCCAGCAGAGCGCAGAGAACTTTTGCTTCACAGCGGTTGGCGCGGCCTGCATGCACTGCAGCCAGCCCTCTCTCAGCCCCGGCTCCCTGCAAAGCTCCCCTTGCTTGCTGCTGCCAATTTGCTTACATGGCACTTGTCAGGAGACTACCATGCAGCAGACAGCAGTGCAAAGTCGAGCAGGTTGGCGCCAGGGCTGGCCTGAGGCTGACATTGGAGCCAGATGCCTGCAGCACTCTCTGCAATTCAATGGCGCTGCCTGGGATCGCGTTAGCTGCCGCCGCTGCCCATCCTCAGCTACCGCCGCCGCACAAGCTCAGCTGCTGCATCTGGTGATTCTCAGCTACCGCTGCTGCCCATGCCCAGCTGCCGCTGCTGCCCAAGCTCAGCTGCCGTCGCCGCCCATGCTGGCCTTGAGAGCACGGTACGCCTGGCGCACCATTTCGGCATTGAACGGCATGTGCATCTGAGCACTGAACCTGCAGGCACGGGGGCAGGGGCAGCGGGCCCCCAACAATGAGCGTTTGGGTCTAGGGTGGCAAGCCAAAGAGCCTGCACACCGAGCAGGGGGGAGCAGCAGCGCTGCCCCGCTGTCTTGAATGTTGTGCAGCTGCAGGGCACAGCTCAGCAAATGCGCCCCACCGCTTCAATACCCAACTAGCTGGCTTACCGCTCGCAGTGCGCCAGATGCTCCTCTTCTGACATCATTTGCCCACTCCCAACAGCAATCACGCCCACACAGCTTCCAGCAAAACACCCATCTCACCGCTGGCAGTGCGCCAGATACTCCTCTTCTGACATCATCCGCACATCCAGCCCTGTCCCATCGCCGCCGCTGCCGCCGCCAGCCGCGCCGCCGCCGCCACCAGCCGTGCCGCCGCCGCCCCCGGTGCCCTCGGCTGCAGCGGCAGCGTTCTCCTTGGTTTCGCTGCCGCCGCCCGCCACAACCAGCTGCTTGTCGCTTCCTCCCGCCTGTGCAATCACAGGCGGCCAGGACAGCAGAGAGAAGTGAGTGTAAAGTGAGCATATTAGAAGGCTGCATGTAAACAGGCAACAGCGGCAGCGGCACTGCTTCCGGCGGTCCCACAGGGTTGCGCAGCTGCAGCAGTCAATCACTTGCATGCCTTTGAGCCCCCGCAGCTTCAACTGCGAGCTCCCGCTCCTCACAAAGCCACCATCAACGCCCAAACCCAGATTTGCAAGCAAGTCAGTCTTCACCTCTCACCTGCAGCTCCTTCAGCTGCCTCAACTTGGCCACATTTTCATCACAGCTCATGACCAAACCCATTCACACAACACAGCACGCAAGTCGCAATCCACAGCACCCTATTTCCCTCTCACCTGCAGCTCCTTCAGCTGCCGGAACTTCGCCACATAATCATCATAGCTCATGCGCAGCAGGTCTGGCCGCCCATCCTCCCGCTCCCGGCTGCCGGCCCGCTCTGCACGCTCTGCCCGGTCCCAGCCGCCGCCCCGCTCCCGAGCATCCCGAGCGTCCCAGGAATCCCAGTCCCGGGGAGGGGGGCCGCGGCCCAGGGGAGGAGACACATCGCGGCCGCCGCGGGGGCCGGGGAAGCCGGGGGGCCCAAAGTCCCTGCAGGGAGGAGAGAAACAGGTTGCCAGAGGCGCAGTGAGCAGCAGTCTGCCACGCACTGATCTAGAGGAGGGCATGCCTCAAGGCCAAGCAGGCTGAGGGCCCAGGCGAGCCATACGCAAGGCTGCCCAGCCGAAACGACTGCCGGTTCCCTCTAAGGGGCCCACAAGCACACACAGGCAGGCAGCAGCTGCGTCACAGCGGCAATCAGCGCAGCAGCCGGGCACTAGCTGCAACCGCAGCCAAACAACGGGAACAGAGGCAGCAACAAAAGCAATACCAATACCATCGAGGCATACCTGGGAGGGCCTCGGAAGTCTCGGCCCCAGGGGCCGTCACGGTCGTACGGCCCGGGCCGGCCCGGCCCCCAGCGATCGTAGCCAGGTGGCGGGCCATCCCTGCGATATGAGAGGGCAGAGTTTCAAATGTGTAAGCACTAGCACGTGCCAGCGATTAAGCGGCATTTTGAAACAGGGAGTTGGCACGGCAATCCGTGGCTGAGGCACCGAGCATGCAGATGCCTGCTCAAGTTGCTTTGCAGGCGCATCTGTTATGCCAGCTTCAAAAGCGCACGCAAGGAGCACACGCCAGCAGCAACAACCTGCTTAGACGAGACGCAGCAAACTGACGTTCCCAACCCAACCCAGCCATCGCCCCCACCTGAAATCAGGTGGCCCCCTGGGCCCATCCCTGTGCATGAAGGAAGGCGGCGGCCCATCTCGGCCAAAAGGCCCTGGCGGGCCGCGCGGACCGCCCCGCCCCTCGTACCGCTCCCTCTCCCGCTTGTATCGCTCGCGCTCCGCCCAGGAATCGTACTGCTCAGGATCGTCCCGCCGCCCGCCGTACCGCTCCCGCTCCCGCCCATCCCTGCCCTCCGCTGCTGGCTCCTTCTTGGGTTCAGCCTTGCTGCCGTCCTTGCCGCCATCTGCTGCGCCCTTGCCGCCGCCAGCTGCTGCTGCTGTGGCCGCGGCTGCACCCAGAGGCCCAAGGGCACCCGGCCTCATGCCTGCCGCCATCATGCCTGTGGGCAACGGGAGAGGGTTAGCTCTGGTGGAAGGGTGCACACGGCCCCAAGGTGGTTCAAAACAGGCAGGCAGGTGTGCCACCTGCCTGCAAGTGCAGCCACAGCCCAGCTAGCACGCACGCAAGCGAGCACACACTACTTGTAGCACGCCGGCCGGTCTCTAGTACGCCGCTGCTCCTTATCTGAGGCAGGGTGGGAGATCAGTAGGCAGCCGGGCTGCCAGCCGTTACACTACTGCCCACTCTGCGCACGCTGTGGTCCCATCTGAGCGCACCTGGCATGCCCAGCATCATTGCGGCCGCCATTGGGTTCATGGCCAGCATGGGATTCATTGCCAGCATGGGGTTCATGGCAGCCGCAAGCATGGGGTTCACGCCGCCCATGCCCTGCAGAAGGAGAAGGCAGGGCATGGTTCAAACATGAGAATTCACAGCCAGCATGAGATTCATTGCTAGCATGGGGTTCACGCCGCCCATGCCCTGCGGCAGCAATGGACCAGCCATGCAAGGGTTTGGGGTGAAGGGTGCAATGGCCAGCACGGAAATCAGGGCCAGCAAGTGAAGTTTGCGCAAGCCGTGACTGTCCACACCAACCCCACACACATTGGATTATGTGAAGCAACAGGAACATAGGCAGCAGGAGCGCAGATCTCACCATCATGTAAGGGTCAGGCATGCCCATCAGCCCTCCGCCAACCATGCCAGGCATGCCGCCTGCTGCTGCCACTGCCGGCTTGCCTCCCGCCGCTGTCTTGCAGCCGCCAGTGCCTGCTGCTGCGCCGGTGCGAGCTGGGCTGGCGTCGCCGCTGCCGGCTGCAGTGCTGGCAGGTGCTGCTGGCTTGGGGTTGGCTGCCGCTTTTTCAAGCAGGGCGATCAGCTCCTCTGCCACGGCCGGCTCGATCTCTGCAGAGCAGAAAGCAAGCAGGCAGAAATAGGAACGCAATTGCAGGCAGGCGACCCCTGCACCAGGAAGCACATGCAAGCAGCGGGGCTGCGATTTGGGGTGCTGCAGCAGCAGCCACCCTGCTGCTAGGCTGCAGGCAGGGCAGCCATGCGGGCCAAGCTACAGGCTGCAGCCGCGCAGCCTGCTGGGATTTGCCGCCCACCTGTGCCGTCCTTGCCCGCCCGCACCGGCCCAGGCGGGTCACTCAGCGGGTTGCTGCATAAGTGGGTGGGATTGGATTGGTGGGGCCGGAGGTGGTGAGTTTACAGGGCAAGCTGCGTGCAGGGCAAAGGAAGGATTCCAATGCTAGCTCAAATGCTAGATTGCAAGCAGCCACTCCTGCAATGCAGACAAGCTCACATGAGGTGCTCGGCATCGGCATAGGGCAAGTCCCCTCGGTGCATCATTGCAATGCGGCAGGCGGCCATGGCGCCCTGGCCCTCTCCCTGTGCGTGGCAAACACGGGAGTACCCAAGTCAGAACAGAAGCTGTAGAGGAGTGTTGTAGGGGTGCAAACATTCCACTGAGACACACACACACCCTGGCTTGCTTCCCACAGCACTGCCGCACACTCACCCCCTGGGCCGCCGCGCTCTTCATCTTGGCGCAGCCCTGGAACGCGCCGCTGCCGGAAACCGTGAACAGCATGATGATATCTTCGCCTGCAAGGGTGCACAAAATGCCAGGGCAATAAACGCCAGGGCAGTTTTGACTGTGGTCAGCAAAAACTGCCATTTGTACTTGGAAACCAGAGACATTGTGCTGTGCTCACGCGGCGGATGGCTACCATTAGGAGAGCAGGGTGGCCGCTCGAAACCCACCCGAGGCAAAGACGTCATTCAGGCGCTCCTGGCAGCCGTGCGACACAGGCCACACGCCCGTGGTCACTGCTTCCAACTCACAACCCGCGTACAAAACCATCCAAGACCCACCCGAGGCGAAGGCGTCATTCAGGCGCTCCTGGCAGCCGTGCGACACCGGCCACATGCCCTTGGTCACCGCGCGCTCCACCACGCGCGCATCGGCGGAGCGCATGAGGAAGTAGCGAGGCATGGCTGCTGCGCTGCGCTGTGCTGTGCGGTGCTGCGCCGCGCTGTTTAGTGCACTGTTGAGCTGCTCCTCTTGCGTTGCTGCTACTGGCCGATGAGCAGGCACAGCGCGCCTGGTCAGGCCGCAGCCGTTTAGCCCCAGGCGGGAGTGAGGGCGTAGTTGACCACTAGGCGGCCGTCCACTCCGAAAGCGTCGTACAGCGTCTGTGGCAGGGTGCAGAGCACGTAAGCAGCAGCCTTCTCAGCATTGGTGGACCATCCGAGGATCCAGTGCCTTTCTAGCTGCATAACTTTTGGGAGAGAAGCCGGCAGCATCATGTGACACATGACAAACCGTTGCACATTTTCACAGCAACGAGCTGGGCGGCGCACCTGCACCCGCTCCTCCAGCGAAGGGCAGAAGGCCTCCTTCAGATACACAAACTGCACAGCAGAAGAGGAGTAACAGGCGCAGCCTTTGTCAGCACCCGGCTGCCACTGCAGTTTAGATTCGACGCAAGCAGGAGGGCATGCCAGGGCGGACGCTCTCTCAGTCGAGCAGCACAACACCCTCTCCCATTCCACGGGATGTGTTGTATCCTGCACCTCCTCCCATTCCACGTGTGCTCCTCTCTTGCCAACCCACCACTTGGTCACGGCCCAGCTTCTTGCGTAGGAAGTCCACCAGCTTGGAAAACAGGTCGTGCCCGCTGATCTGCAAGGGCTCAAAGTCTGATGGTTTGTGCGTGCTGGGCTGCGTGGGCAGCGCCTGCGGCCGAGCAGCGGGCCTAGGAAGCGCAAGAGCGCAGGCAGAGAAGCGCAGCAAGGATGCTGCGGCAGGAATGCGCCACCACAGCAGCCACTGGGTGTGCTGACCTTGACCTTATTCTGCTTGAGGATAGGGGCGTCGCCTGTCTGCTTGAAGAGGATCACGACTGCACACAGGGCAGCGGCGGACGGAGCAGCAGGCAGCAGTGAGCGGCAGCGGCGGCGGCGGCAGCAAACGCAGGCAGAAGGTGCCGAGCTGGTCGACAGCCAGTGACGTGGGTATACGCCCTACACGTTTTGCAGTGCAACGGGGCGCCCGGGGCGCCCTCTCGCCTTTGCTTTCCGCTGGCTCTCCGCTCATAGCTTGCGCGGCATGCTCTGCTCTTCTGTGAAGGCCCTGCGTTGCAGTGAAAGCACGATCAGCTTGCGAGGAGGCCCATTCTTGCCCACTGGCCGACATGGGTCGGCATGGGGACGCAGGGCAGCTGGTCAGGCCAGCTGCAGGGCCTGTGCGATCAGCTGTATACTACCCATCCGCTGCATTGCACAGCGCGGGCCTCAAGCTCCGGCTGAGCCGCGCTGCTCATCGCCCGTGCTGCAGGGGCTCACAAGCAGCCTGTGGCTTATTCCAGCTATTGTTGCGGTCGTTTGAGATCGTAATCCGCGCCACAGCACCCGCACCCGGCACTCCAGGCCGCGCAGCGGTGCCCCCACAGCCAGCAGGGGCGCTCGGGCGCCGCCCAGCCGCGCCACACAATGGGCGACAAAGCCACGAGGAACTGGGTTGAAGATCAGCTGTATGCGCTGCTAGGCAAGTGGCCGTCGCCGCCGCCGCCGCTGCCGCCTTGCTGCACCAGGCTGGCTGCCTCCTGGCCTGGCTGTCGTGTTTGTTTATGCCTCCTGGCATTTTAGCAACATCGAAAGCATTGCAGTGACCTTCCATTGCTGGTCGTCCACCCGCCTTGCATGCTCATACTCGCCGCCCCTTCCTCGCACACCTGTGCAGGCCTGTCGGAGCGAGCGCTCGCTGACTACTGCATCTCCCTGGGCAAGCGCGCTCGCGATGCCGGCAGCCTGGCTTCACAATTAGAGGAGCAGGGCCTGCCATCTGGCAGTGCCACCCGGCAATTTGCTGCCGACCTGCTGGCCCGCCTGCCGCGGGGCGGCGGTGGCGGCGGCGCAGCCGCCGCTGCCGCCGCACAGAAGCAGCGAGAAGCAGAGGCGGCTGCCTTTGCCCGCAAGCAGCAGCAGTACTCGCTGCTGCTTGATGAGGACGATGCAGAGGAGGAGCAGCGGCGGCGGCAGCAGCAGGAGGCGCAGCGGCAGCGGCAGCAGCAGCAGGACGGCGGCGGCGGCAGGGACGGCAAGGATGGCGGCAAGAAGCACCTGCGGCGCAGCAAGCAGGAGCTTGAAGGGGATGATGAAACGGTGGTGAAGAAGCGCAGCCGCAAGCGGGCGTGGGAGGAGGAGGAAGGTGGGTGGCTTGTGCAGGGGTGTGCTGGAGGGAGACAGGCTGGGGTCTGGGCTCCTTTGCTGCGATTGATTGGTGGCTGTTGGAGTGCTGCGGCTTCAGTAGTGCAGCAGATGAACTGCAGCTGCTGCTGCTCGGACGGGGCTTGCCCTGTAGCTGTGTTCACTGCTGTGCGCTGCCTGCTGCATGCCGCTTGCAAGCCCGCCCGCTCTGCGACAGCCATGTCGCGCCAGGCACGTGCAGTTGCTGCTGCTCAGCAGTGTTGTTGCTGCTCCAGCTCGCTACACGTGCTCCCTGCGCTGAAGCTCACTGCACGTGCCGCTATTTTCCTGCTGCCACAGAGGACGCAGAGGCAGCAGCGGCGCGGCGGGCAGCAGATGAGCGGGAGCGGGATCGGCTGGAGAAGGAGGAGTTTGAGCAGCGGCTGCGGGAGCGGGACGAGGTGAGTGGGTGTGAACTGATGTTTCGGATTGGTATGGAGGTTGTGGACGAGCACTGACGAGTGTTGGGGCTCACTCTGCTTCTGTCGTTGTGCACACCCTGTGCTGAGCTGCTCGGACCTTTTGCTGCAGGCCAAGACGCGCAAGCTTGCAGAGCGGCGCATCCCCAAGGAGGAGCACTGAATATAATTTCTCATTCTGTTCAATACGTTTGCCTTCTGCAGGCCAAGACGCGCAAGCTGGCCGAGCGGCGCATCCCTAAGGAGGAGCTCGAGGACATGGAGCGGCGGCGGAAAGCAGAGGAGGCGGAGGACCGAAGGGGGATGGTCGCGACCATGCGGTGAGCTTGGTGCTGCGGGTGCCGTGTTGCAGTAATGCGTTGCAAAGGCAGGAATGGTCGTTCATGAGAGGGGACAGTGCGGACTGGAGGACTGCAGATGAATGCAAACATTTGGCCAGTTGTTCCTGCGCACACTGCATTTCAGCTGCCGCTGCTGCTGGGGTGCCTCCGCTTCTGCTGTTGCATAGGACGCTGCTCTGCTGCCAATTCTCATTGCCACAGTGACATCTCGCGGCAGGAGTACCTGAAAAAGCGCGAGGAGGCACTCATCTGCGGTTTTCAACACATACTGTGCTTCGTGTGTCTTTTTTTGTTGATGCAGCGACATTTCGCGGCAGGAGTACCTGAAGAAGCGCGAGGAGGCCAAGCTGGAGGAGCTGAAAGAGGCGCTGGAGGACGAAAAGTATCTGTTCCAGGTCAGCTTATGGGTTCTGGTGGGAGGCTTTAGTTGGGAAGTAGGGTGTTGTGGGTGTGGTGAGGCTGGAGGAGCTGAATAAACCGCCGGAAGACGAGAAGTACCTGTTCCAGGCTGCGTTTTCATCGTATGAGAGTGGGCCGAGTTGGTGGGGCTGCGAACTGGGGCGCTTGGGAGGCGTGATTTGCCGTGCAAGGAGCAGACTCCAACCGGCCCCTCGGCCCTCTGCGCTGCACTACGGTCTGCAGGGCGTCAAGCTACAAGGAACAGGCCCAAGTCACTTGCTTGATATACAGCATCCTCCCTTGCCTGCTTATTTTTTTGCAGGGCGTGAAGCTCACAGACAAGGAGCGGCGGGACCTGGAGTACAAGGAGCAGGTGTACAAGCTGGCGGTGGAGCGCAAGAAGCAGCTGGGTGAGTTGATAATTACGAGTTTGCTGCAGGCCGTGTGCGCTGCAGCAATGGTGCACAGGTGGCAAGGTGCGCAAGGCAGCTGCAGAGGCAGTCATGCCGGACTGCTTGGGGGTCGCTCCACACGCTAGGACTGCACAGCCGGCAAGGGAGGGAGCGTAATAGCTTCCCATGCACGCAACTCTGGCTAAGAAGTGCTGCCCCATTTGTTTGTGCAGAGGAGCTGGAGCAGGACGACCACTACCACATGCCCACGGGGTGAGGCTGGGGAGAGGGCAGCAGTGCAGGGCACCACAAGGCATTGTGCCATGCCTGCAAGCGCTCAGCGGCTGCATTGGGAGCTTGGGCTTGCTTGTCTGATCATGTTTTACGCGCTGCCCTGTTCCCCTGCAGCTACGAGGACGAGAAGGGGCGCAGCCAGAAGTACGAGGTGCTTACGCAGCGCTACAGGTGAGCAATCATCATTGCTACAGATTCATGTGAATGTTTCAATAACAGTTGTGTTCGGCAGCCAGAAGTACGAGGTGCGCACGCAGCGCTACAGGTGCGGGCTAAAGTTTGGAGGGGTTGAGTTTGGCGGGGTTGAGTTTGCAGGCGGGTTTGCAGGGGTTGACTTTGCAGGGGTTGACTTTGGAGGGCCGGAGTTGCTGAGGTTGACTCGGAAGGGTTGAGCAGGAGACGCCCTGGGCGCATTGCCGCTTCAAGATTGACTGCCGCACTCACATCGACTTAACAAGCCAGCAATTTCGTCCTGTCTCCGCAAATAGGGACGTGGAGGCGGAGGAGGAGCAGTAGACGCCCTCGGTGCATCTCTCCTTCCAGTCCAGTTGCCTGTGCTTGTTGCATCCATGTGCCCTCTCTTATTGCTGCGCAGGGACGTGGAGGCGGAGGAGAAGCAGGAGACGCCCTGGTGATTTTTCTTTGCAAATACAAAACCGCCTGCCTGAGCTTCAGTGCGTCTGCTTTGTTATTTGCATCCCATCCAACAGGGACGTTGAAGCGGAGGAAAAGCAGGAGACGCCGTGGGCGCAGCAGGAGCAGTTTGAGGCGGAGCAGATCAAGAAGGCGGCCTCCAAGTTTGGTGCCAAGGACCGCAAGTCCAAAGCAGGTAAGCTTTCATTCGGTGCTGAGCTTGCATTCAGTGCTGAGCTTTGGTTGAGGCGGAGCAGATAAGAAGGCGGCTTCCAAGTTCGGGGTGAAGGACTGCAAGCCGAAGGCAGGTGGGCGCTGATATTGGCTGGGGTGCAAGGCTGCTTAGCGCTGGCAGTGCAGCAGAGCAGAACGGCACGATTGCACTTCATTGCGGCTGTGTCAAAGTCTGACAACTCGATGTGCTGTGCAGGTGCACGGACAGCTTGCATCCGCCTTAGCAGAGCTATGATTGCGATTCCGCCCTAATCTGATCATGCAGAGTCCTACGACTATGTCTTCGAGGATCAAATCGAGTTCATCGTGGACCAGTACTTGGCGGGGTCAGGGCCGGTGAGCACATCGGCTTGTTTCAACCTGCATGCTGGCTGCACAGCTGGGCTGTGTGCACTTGCTGCGCCTGCTTTTGCCCAGGCGCATTGAAAACCACTGTGGGTTGCCTGGCGGGTGACACTGCCAGCCAGCGGGCGAATGGGATGCAGTCCCAGTGACCTTCTGGAGAATAACCGCCGTTTATTTTCCTTGCAGGAGGTGGAGGAGACCAAAGAGGAGAAGCTCAAGCGGGAGCGGGAGGCGCGCGAGGCGGAGCAGCGCTCCGAGTTTGAGCAGATTCAGGAGGCCCGCAAGCTGCTGCCCATGTTTCCGTATAGGTAGGTGGCTGCCACGGCCTGCAAGCATTGTTTTTGCAGGGGTGGCCAGCGCGCTGCGATTTGGGAGGATTCCGGCTCAGATTCCGGCTCCAGCCCGTTGCCATATTTGCTTTGGTTCACCCATCAGCTCCATCCCCTCGCATTCGACAGAGATGATCTGCTGAAGGCGGTGGAGGAGCACCAAGTGATCATCATCGTGGGAGAGACCGGCTCCGGCAAGACCACGCAGATCCCGCAGGTGGGGTGTGGTTTCGGACTCAAGTCACTCCATCCTGCTTCGGCTGCGCACGACCCTCGCCTTCTGTTGTTGCATTGATTGTTGGCGCGTTTATTATGTTGCTCATGGCATTCCCCACACCCACCGCCCACATACCCCACCCAACTGTGCAGTACCTGTACGAGGCTGGGTACGGCAAGCTGGGCAAGATTGGGTGCACGCAGCCCAGGTGGGTGGGCTGCACGCGTTTACGCTGGGCTGCGAAGTGACGGCCAGTAGGCTCATGCTGTAATCCTGTCTGCCGGGGCACCTGCTCACGCTGCGCTAGTGCCTCCTGCTGGTGCACCTGAGCCGCTCATGCCATAGGCACGCGGCAGGCACCGGGACTGCTTCCATGAATGAGACCTGCTCGCCCTGTCCCCTCCTTCCCCCAGGCGCGTGGCGGCGATGAGCGTGGCGGCGCGAGTGGCACAGGAGATGGGCGTCAAGCTGGGCAACGAAGTGGGCTACTCCATCCGCTTCGAGGACTGCACGTCAGGTGGGTGCCTAGTTGACCTTTTGCTGCGAAACGATGCACATGTACTTGGCGGCTCAATCTTCGAATAGCTGCATGTCGGCCTCTTCTGTCAAACCCCTCCACCCCTTGCCTGCTGCGCCTGCAGACAAGACGCAGGTCAAGTGCATGGCGGACGGCACAGCATGCTGCTGCCTAGTTCTTTACCAATGCTTTCCTCTCCACCTGCCACCTAACTGATTCGCAGACAAGACGCTGGTCAAGTACATGACGGATGGCATGCTGCTGCGCGAGTTCCTGGGGGAGCCCGACCTGGCCAGCTACAGGTGGGGCCTCAATTTTGATGTTTGGCGGGGCTGATGTTTGGTAGTAGCGTGTGGTGTTCAGCTATGGGGGAGCGCGACCTGGCCAGCTGGTGGGAATGATAGTGCCATTGCAGCCCAGAATTACCATGGCAGCTGGCATGCAAGTTAAAGCAACATCCTGCAGCTGCATGCTTGTGCGCAAGGTGCACCTTGCCTGCGCGGCTGATTGTGACCTGGCGCCCGGCGTTGCTTACACTCCTGCCGCAGCTGCATGATGGTGGACGAGGCGCACGAGCGCACGCTGCACACCGACGTGCTGTTCGGCCTGGTGAAGGACATTGCGCGGTTCAGGTGGGCTGGGAACACCCGTTGGATGTTGAAGTTGCAATGTGGTGGGGTTGTTGCTGCGGCTTCGCCATGTCTGTCATTGCTACTAGTCCGCTGCACCGACCTGCCTGATACAACCAGCAGGCTGATCATCTGCTCCGACTAGCCGCACTTGCTCTGCATGCCCTAAACCCTCACATACTCTGCCCTGCCCATTACAATCTATGCAGGCCCGACCTCAAGCTGCTCATCTCCTCCGCCACCCTGGACGCCGAGAAGTTCAGCGAGTACTTTGACTTTGCGCCCATCTTCAGGCAAGCTGTGTTTGTGCAGTATGGCTGCTGGGCTGGCCTGTGCACGACGTTGCCAGTGGTGGCATGTAATCATTCTGCAGGCAATGCAGCATTCCTGGCGCTGCCCTGCACATCGTGCCCCGGCCTCCTGTTTCAATGGTCGAATCACGCACGCCCAAGCTCACACGAAAGACCCCTTTTATCGCCGCAGGATCCCCGGCCGCCGCTATCCTGTGGACATCCTGTACACCAAGGCGCCTGAGGTGGGCAAGGGAATGGCTGTGGTGACGGACAATAAACTTGCAACACGGTCCTCCTCCATTTGAGCGGGCCAACCACTTTCAGGCACCACCCTGCTTTTCTCATCAACCTGGTCCGCTTGTTGCCTTCCCTCGTACACAGGCCGACTACCTGCACGCTGCGGTGGTCACCACCCTGCAAATCCACGTCAGCCAGCCGGCGGGCGACGTGCTCATCTTCCTGACAGGGCAGGAGGAAATCGAGGCTTGCGAGGAGCTGCTGAAGCAGGTGAGCACTCCCACCAGACTTCTGTGTGTGTTTGGTGGTGGGATGGAGTTGCTTATCTTCCTGACTGGCCAGGAGGAGATCGGGGTCTGTGAACAGTTGCTGGAGCAGGTACGGCGCTAGCAGATATTAGTGTGTCACCTTCGTTTTGCAGCGAGTCTAACCTCAGTCTTCAGCAGGGCAAGTTTGCTGCATTGCTTTTTAGGCCTGTGGACAGGGGTTCCAAGCGCTTCTTCTGCCATTACGTCCTCGCAGAGAACGCGCGGCATGGGCAGCAAGATTGGCGAGCTGATCATCGCGCCCATCTACGCCAACCTGCCCAGCGACATGCAGGCGAGTGTATGTTTGCTTGGTGTTTAGCAGCTGGCCGCTGTCGACTAGGCATGGCATGAGGTCGATGGCCAGCTGGGCTAGGGACAGACCGCTAGGGCTGGTCTGCGAGGGACTGTGGCTGTGCCTGCCTGCCACCCCTGCTCAGTCGCTGCACTGGGTGCCGCGCTGTGCCGAGTGCTGATCGAAACTGGTTGTGCTGTGCTCCTGCTCCTCCCTGCAGGCCAAGATTTTCGAGCCCACGCCACCCGGAGCACGCAAGGTGAGTATCAGCCAGCTGTATGTGTCAGGCTTGCTGGGCGTGCCAGCGCCTGTTGGGTGTGCATGGCAGTGCGCTGTCTGCTGTTGGCCTTGGGTTGGTACCCTGCAGTACTGTAGCACAAGCCTGTCGTTAATCAACATGCATTTGGAATGCTGATCCCCGTTTGTAGGTGGTCATTGCCACCAACATTGCAGAGACGTCGCTGACCATCGATGGCATCAAGGTGCGAGGCGCAGCCTGGGCGGTGGCAGCCAAACTCAGTAGTGACAGCGCAGCATGTGCCGCGGCAGCCTGGCTCAGCGGTGGCAGCACCCGCACTCTCGGCTGCTGCCTTGCAAGCAACATGGGGCGGTCTGTGGTACGATTGCCAAAGGCGTCTTTGTCTCTCAGGATTCCTTCAATCGCTTGCCCTGTGCCCTGTGCAGTACGTGATTGACCCCGGCTTCTGCAAGCAGAACAGCTACAACCCGCGCTCCGGCATGGAGAGCCTCCAAGTGACGCCCATCTCCAAGGCGTCCGCGCTGCAGCGAGCAGGTGTGTGGCAGGCGCTGACCAGTTGCACTAGTGGTGTGCAGTCAGTCGTGTTGCAGTGTGCTCAGCTGCAGCTCCTTCCCACTCCGCCCTGGCTACCCACAGGGCTTGCCACTGAATTAGGTCATTCACCTGCTGTAATTTACCTGGTGCAGGGCGTGCTGGGCGAACGGCCCCGGGCAAGTGCTTCCGGCTCTACACCGCCTGGGCCTACCAGCACGAGCTGGAGGACAACACCGTGCCTGAGATCCAGGTGGGTGTTCTTTGAATCACATGATCTGGTGCTGCCGCTCCTCCGCACACTTGCTGGATTAACAACTGAAGGTGGTCTCTCGGTCGATTGATGTGCACCAACCTGGGCAGTGTGGTGCGTGTGCCCTCCTGTCCCATGCATCCGTTCAGATCAAGCACACCTAGATTGCAAAATCGTCGCCAACCTTGCTTTTGACATGTTCCATTTCCTCCCTGCAGCGCACCAACCTGGGCAACGTGGTGCTGCTGCTCAAGTCGCTGGGCATCAACGACCTCATCAACTTCGACTTCATGGACCCGCCCCCCACCGGTAAGCACCATTGGCGTGTTACTAGCATGTTGATGGTTGCTACAGGGGGGGTTGGTGGCGGTGGGGCATCAACGACTTCATCAACTTCGACTTCAGGGACCCGCCGCCTACCGGTCAGTTGGGCTTATTGTTCAATACTGGCGGTTTGCGACTGCAGCCACTGTGGGCACACCGCGTGCACGCACAGTTTGTCCAGTGTCTGAGTTTCCGATGCTTCCCCGTCGCGCGTGTGTCTTCTCACCTGCTCTCATCGCCATCCCCTTTGTTTCGCTCTGCCGCAGAGACGATGTTCCGCGCCTGTACGCGCTGGGCCTACCTTTCTTTTCTTCTTTCCTGCCCTGCCAAATCCTACCAGCGATCATTCGTCACTTGTGTTTATCCTGTGTGCAGAGACGATGTTCCGCGCACTAGAGCAGCTGTACGCTCTAGGGGCTCTGAACGACAAGGGCGAGCTGACCACCCTGGGTGAGGGAGGCAGCCGGTCTTTGGCATTGCGTTTTGTTCGCATGCATGGCTTGGCCCGCATTGGTGCAGCAGCGAGTCGCTGATATGCTGGGTTAGAGTGCTGCTTGCAGTTTGACATGTCCCACTCACACCTGGACGATTGCGTTTGTGTCCCCCGGCAGGCCGCAAGATGGCCGAGTTCCCGGTGGACCCCATGCTGCTTCGCGAAACCAGTTGATTGGATGAACCAATTCTGACAACTGGAAAGAAC
>VFQQ010001921.1_pt1 | contig 26122 bp, 27 predicted proteins | sample 3512341 | NCBI WGS metagenome assembly VFQQ01 (sample SAMN10412373, study PRJNA504923) | tailings metagenome | isolation source: Relicate 2 Philex TSF1 revegetated site | place: Philippines: Tuba, Benguet | collected 2017-08-29
GCACGCTCCGCTCGGTCAGGCCCACCACATGCGCCATGTCGGCCGCCGCAGGCGCCTCCTCCCGCCCCTCCAGCAGGAGCCAGCTCATCACCGTGCGCGAAGCCGCAGACAGAGCCGGGTCGCTCATCACCCGCTTCAGCAGGATGCGGACAGCCGGCCCCAGGGCCTCGCCGTCGGAAGGGGTGCGGTAGGTGGCCATCATGATCGCTCTCCCGAAAGGCAGGCGCGCATCATACCATTTTGTTCGGTTTGTATCAAGTAAGCAGTATGTCAGATATCATGCAGAGACACTGCCCCGGGGAGACGGCCCTGAGAGCGGGCGAGGGCACGCTCTTCAGGGATTCCCCGCCGAGGTCACGCCTCACGCGCGGGCTCCGCCGACCCCTCTCCTTTCGGGAGAGGGGGGCATTCAGTGCAAATTACCGGATGGCAAAGCAGTAGAGCAGGCCGGCGCCGCCGGTGGACTTCAGGGCGTCGGGCCCGCAGCCGCGGGAGGGATGCGAGGCATTCCACGACCGCGAGGCCTCGTCGTCGCGCAGGCCGCGCCGGTCGTGATGGCCGACCATGGCCGACCCTTCGCCGCTCTTGGTCCAGTTGCCGCAGGTCATGTCCTTGTCGGCCGGATAGGCGCGGCCGTCCGCAGTCGACCCGGTCAGGATGTCGTGCTGATTGACCACGAAGAAGCGCCCCGGGATGCGGCGCCCGGTTTCGGCATAGCCGGTCTCCTCGTTGATCCTGTTACCCTCCGCGGTGTGCAGTTCGTCGACGCCGGCCGCGATCTGCTGGCCATAGGCGTTCAGCCAGGGACCGCTGCCGATGCGGTCGCGGGCGTTGACCGCCGCCTTGCCCTCCGCCGCCTGGGTGCTGAGATAGGCCCGCCAGGTCTTGCTTCCCGCCCCCGCCTTGGCGGCGAGGGACTGGCAGTGTCTGTCGGCGCCTTCAAGGCCGCCGAAATCGGCACCCCGGGGTCCGGGTTCGCTGGTGATGAAGAAACTCATGTTCGGAAACTGGGGTGGCGCCTGCTGGGCGCCGGCGGAAGTCGAGGCGAACGCCAAGGCTCCACCCGCGGCGAGAATCATGAGACGCGAAACGACGGACATTTCATTTCCCTCCCGGTCGACTTGCAGCATCAACGCCCGGGGGAGCGGCTTCATTCCACACGATTGGCGATCGGTCCGGGCCCTCAGTGCCGCCGGGCCTGGACCATGTTGGCGATGATGGTGGTCTCGCCCAGCGCCCGGCAGGCTTCCAGCCGGTGCAGCCCGCTGACCAGAACATAGCGGTCCTTGTCGGGACGGACGAGGATCGGCGTCTGCTGGCCCGTTTCGGCGATGCTTTCCGCCAGCGCCTGCAGCTTCGCCTGGTCGAGCGGCTTGCGCAGCGCCTGGGGTACATAGACCGCCTCGATCCTGACGCTGACCGGCTTCATTCGCCACCTCCGGGGGGCAGCCTAGCATGCCGGCGAGGCGGTGCCGGGGGCTATTCCGACTGGGACATTGCCTGGGGGGCGGCGGGACTGTAAGCCTCGCGGCCCACCCCGCGATCGGCCCGCCGGTACCGCGGCGGACCCCCTCGAGGACATCGATGAAGCGGTTGAGCATCACGGCGGGCGAAGCTTGGGCGGATCACCCGGAGAGGGTCGACATCGCCGAGGCGGAGGCGGTGATCGAGGAGCCCCGGCTGGTCAAGCTGCTCGCCTTCTGGGTGGCAAGCCGCAGCGGCGGCCGCCCGCCCGCCCGCAGCGACATCGATCCCCGGGCCCTCGGCCCCGACGTCCTGCCGCAGATCGTGATGTTCGATTGCCTGGAGCGCGACGGGCGGCCCGACTGCCGCTATCGCCTGGTCGGGACCGCGCTGGTCGATCGGCTGGGCCTCGACCCGACGGGGCGGTTCATGAGCGAGGTGATGACGGACCCCTTCTATGCGGAGCAGCTGATCCGCATGACCCATCTTCCGCTGGCGACCGGCTGGCCCGTCTACTCCGCGGGCGTTCATGTCGCCCGCGACGCCGGTCTGCCGCAGCGCAGCACGCGCCGCCTCAGCATGCCGATGCAGCCTCTGCCCGACGGTACCAGGATCGTGCTGGCGGGCCAGGTCCATGCCTCCGCCGGCACGCATGCGCCGACGACGGCGGAAATGAAGCCGGTCTATCGGTCCACCCGCTTCGTCGCCTTCACCGGGCCGGGGCTCCGGTAGGGCTGCGGCGAAGCATTGCCCGCGATTGCCCGGGGCCGCGCCGCGCGCTAAGCGGAGGGCCGTGCCGGCCGGGCGACGCGGCGGGCGGTCGAGGATGCGCATGAAGCGGCTCAACGTCATATCGGAGGAGGCCTGGGCATCGAACCCGGAGCGGATCGGGCTGGATCAGGCCGCGGCGGTGATCGCCGACCCCATGCTGCAGCGCCTCCTCGACTACTGGCTGGACCTGCGCCGGCGGGGCGAGGCGCCCAGCCGCGCCGAGATCGACCCGCGCGCGCTCGGCGCCGACATGCTGCCGCTCCTCGTCATGTTCGACTGCGTCGAACGCGGCGGACGGGCGGATTGCCGCTACCGCCTGGTGGGCACCACCCTGGTCGACCGTCTGGGGCTGGATGCGACCGGCACCTTCATGCGCGACTCGATCGAGGATCCGAACCATGCCGAGCAGCTCGTCCGCCACACCCACCTGCCGATCCGGACCGGCCTGCCGGTCTTCTCCGAAGGCGCCTATATCGATTCCGCGACCGGCCTGGTCCGGCTGAACACCAAGCGGCTGACCGTGCCGCTCACCCCGCTGCCGGGCAGCGCCCCGCTCGCCCTCGCCTGCCAGGTGCTGGCGGCCGAGGGGTTGCAGCCGCCGAGCATCGTCGCCACCGATCCGATCTATCGCTCGCGCCGGTTCGTCGCCTTCACCGACGGCTGAGGCGGCGGGTGCTTTCCGCGTGCGGAAGGGACGGGTATAAGGCGCCAGCCCTTGTTTCTGCGCTTCCGGGAGGATGTCGATGCGCGGCCTGATGCAGGACACACCGCTTCTGATTTCGTCGCTGATCGAATACGCGGCGCTCTATCACGGCGAGCGCGAGATCGTGTCGAAGACGGTCGAAGGGCCGATCCACCGCACCAACTACCGCCAACTCAACGGCCGCGCGAAGAAGGTGGCGAACGCGCTCAAGCAGCTCGGGGTCAAGCTCGGCGACCGCATCGGCACGCTCGCCTGGAACGGCTACCGGCATATGGAACTGTATTACGGCGTATCCGGCATCGGCGCCGTCCTGCACACGATCAACCCCCGCCTCTTCCCCGAGCAGATCGAGTACATCGTCAACCATGCGGAAGACCAGTACCTCTTCGTCGACCTGACCTTCGTGCCGCTGCTCGAGAAGCTCGCGAGCGTGCTGAAGCCGGTGAAGGGCTACATCGTCATGACCGACGAAGCCCATATGCCGAAGACGAGCCTGCCCAACGTCCACTGCTACGAGACGCTGATCGGGAAGGAGAGCGACGTGCTCACCTGGCCGCTGTTCGACGAGAACACCGCCTCCTCGCTCTGCTACACCTCCGGCACGACGGGGAACCCCAAGGGCGTGCTCTATTCGCACCGCTCGACCGTGCTGCATTCCTTCGCGGTCTGCGCCAAGGACGTGCTCGGCGTGCATTCCGGCGACAGCATCCTGATCATCGTGCCGCTGTTCCATGCCAATGCCTGGGGCATTCCCTATGGCGCGGCGATGTCGGGGGCGAAGCTGGTGCTGCCCGGCCAGCACCTGGACGGCAAGAGCGTCTACGAACTGCTGTCCGAGGAGAAGGTGACGATGACGGCCGGCGTGCCGACCGTCTGGCTGATGCTGTTCGGCTACCTCGATCAGAACCCGCAGGCGAAGCTGCCCGACCTCTCGCGCGTGGTCATCGGCGGCTCGGCGGCGCCGCGCTCGATGATCGAACGCTTCGAGAAGCAGTTCGGCGCCAGCACCATCCATGCCTGGGGCATGACCGAGATGAGCCCGCTCGGCACGACCGGCAACCTGCTGCCGAAGCATGCCGAAATGCCCTTCGAGAAGCGGATCGACGTGCAGGTGAAGCAGGGCCGCACGGTCTATGGCGTCGAGATGAAGATCGTCGACGACGAGGGGAAGGAACTGCCCCGCGACGGCAAGGCCTTCGGTGACCTGATGGTGCGGGGCCCCTGGATCACGGCCGGCTACTTCAAGGGCGAGGGCGGCGTCGTCATCGACGGCGAGCACTGGTTCAAGACCGGCGACGTGGCGACGCTCGACCCGGACGGCTACATGCAGATCACCGACCGGTCCAAGGACGTGATCAAGTCGGGCGGCGAGTGGATCTCCTCGATCGACCTCGAGAACGAGGCGGTGGGCCATCCGGCGGTGGCGGAAGCCGCCGTCATCGGCATCGCGCACCCGAAATGGCAGGAGCGGCCCCTGCTCATCGTGGTGAAGAAGCCGGGCCAGGAGGTGAGCCGGCAGGAGATGCTCGACTTCCTGGCTCCCCGGATCGCCAAGTGGTGGATGCCCGACGACGTGGTCTTCGTCGACACGCTGCCCCATACCGCCACCGGCAAGCTGCTCAAGACCAAGCTGCGCCAGGACTTCAAGGACTACCGGCTGCCCGGGACCGACGCGGCGGAGTAGGCGGGAGACCCGGTTGACGTGTTAGGCTTCCCGGCGGACGGGAGAATCCCCCGTCCGCACAAAGGGGACAAATGATGCCGACAGAGCTCAGGACCATCGTCTTTTCCAACGCGGAACTGGTGGAGGCGGTGGACACGTTTCCCCAGCGCAAGAAGCAGCTGCCCGACGGCCCTGTGCACAGCGCGCGCGTCTATCAGAAGCTGACCTCGGGCGTGCGGGTGGTGGTGGACATCCAGACGGGCCGGGACGGGCAGATGCGCCGCTTCGCCCTCGATACCCCCTTCGTCGCCCGGGTGCTGCTCGACTACTGCAACCGGCAGAACATCCCGCTCGCCCGCACCGGCGAGAAGTTCATCGAGATGATCGGCGACAACATCGCGGTCGGCCAGAAGATGCGGAGCCAGGAGACCTTTCCCGAAGAACCGAAGGAAGAGGTCGAGGAAATCTCGAACAAATAGGGCTATCCGCGCAGCCCGGGAGGAAACGACGATGAACCGCGTGCTGGCCCATCTGGGCGTGCGCTATCCGATCGTGCAGGCGCCGATGGGTTGGATCGCCCGGGCGCAGCTCGCCTCCGCCGTCTCCAGGGCCGGAGGCATGGGCATCATCGAGACCTCGAGCGGAGAGACGGAAGCCTGCGCGGCCGAGATCCGGAAGATGCAGGAGATGGGCCTCACCTTCGGCATCAACCTGCCGCTGCTCTTCCTGCGCGACATCAAGATGGTCGACTACGTCTGCAACAGCGGCGTGAAGTGGGTGTCGACCTCGGCCGGGTCGCCCGCGAAGCTGATCGGCCCGCTGAAGGAGGCCGGCATCATCGTCTACCACGTGGTGCCGACGCTGTCGGCCGCGCAGAAGGCGGTCGACTGCGGCGTCGACGGGCTGATCGTGGAAGGGGCCGAGGGTGGCGGCTTCAAGAACCCGGACGACGTCTCCACCCTCGTCCTGCTGCAGGCGGTGCGCGAGAAGGTCGACGTGCCGCTGATCGCGGCAGGGGGCATCTGCGACGGGCGCGGCATGGCGGCGGCCTTCGCGCTCGGCGCCGAAGGCATCCAGATGGGGACGCGCTTCGTGGCCTCGGCCGAAAGCCCGGTGCATGCGAACTACAAGCAGGCGATCGTCGATGCGCCTGAGACCGGCACGGTGATGCTGAACAAGACCTCGACGCCCTGCGTGCGGGCCTTGAAGACCAAGACGTCGCTCGGCTTCTATGCCGCCGGGGTGATGGACCGCTCGACGCTCAAGTCGGTGCAGGACCTCTATTTCGGCGGCGACATGGAGGCCTCGATCGGCCTCGCCGGGCAGACCGCCGGGCTGATCCACGAGGTGAAGCCGGTGGCCGAGATCATCGCCGAGACGGTGGCGGGCTTCCACGCCATCCGCGAGGAGCAGGGCCGCCGCTCTGCGCAGGCGGCGTTCTAGGATCTAACCTTCTGCCCGAGGGAGAAGGGAAGTGTTTCAGGCCGCCGGGTCGAGTGCCCGCTGGCGGAGCTTCGGCTGTTCCAGGCGGCAGGGATCGTCGAAATAGCCCATGCCGCCCATCAGCATGCTGACTGCCTCCCCGTCGTCGGAGAGCGGCAGCCATACCACCTCGTAGCCGTACATCTGGCCGCCCAGGAGGCGTTCGCTGCGCCCGACGAAGGGGGCCCTCGTCTCGATCAGGTCGCGGCAGCGGCCCTGCAGCACGGTGCGGTTGGTGAGGTTCGGCAGGTCGTCCACGGTGCGGCCGGTCATGTCGTACTGGGCATGCTGGACCAGCGCGGTCCCATGCAGGCGGAAGCGGAAGGCGAGCGGGTTCCGCTCCACGTCGAGCAGCAGGACGTGGCCGAGCGCGAAGGCGAAGTCCAGCGGGTCGAGATCGCGGCGGGCCGGCATCGGCCGGCGCCCCCGCTTCGTGTCCCAGTACCGGAAAAGCTCCCTGAGGTAAGGCGTCTCTATGTCGTTGGGGCCGACAGACATGCTGCACTCCAAGCCCAATCTTTGGGCAGGAGTGTGTCACGGAAGCTTTGCCGAACCGTAAAGGTTCAACTATGCGGTGACGGCTTCCTTCGCCGTGCTGATCACCCGTTCCACTTCGGCCGGCGTGGTCGACCAGGCGGTGACGAGGCGGAGCAGCGTGCCGCCCGGCTCCCAGCGGTGGAAACGCAGGCCCGCCTTCTCCATGCGCTGGATAGCGGTCTCGGGGAGGTCGATGAAGACCTCGTTGGCCTCGACGGGGGCGTCCAGGCGCGCACCGGGGAGAGCACCAAGCCCCTCGGCGAGGCGGGTCGCCATGGCATTCGAATGGGCCGCGTTCTTCAGCCAGAGCCCGCCTTCGAGATAGGCGTCGAGCTGGGCCGAAAGGTAGCGCATCTTGGAGAAGAGATGCGCCGTGCGCTTGCGGCGATAGAGGAAGTCCTTCGCCTTGGCGGGATCGAAGAAGATCACCGCCTCGGCAGCCATGGCACCGTTCTTGGTGGCGCCGAAGGAGAGCACGTCGACGCCGGCCTTCCAGGTGATGTCGGCGGCCGAGCAGTTGAGCCGCGCCAGCGCATTGCCGAAGCGGGCCCCGTCCATATGCAGCGCGATCTTGTGTTTCCGGCAGACCTCGCCGATCGCCGCCACCTCGTCGGGCTTGTAGACCGCACCCTTCTCGGTCGCCTGCGTGACCGAGACCGCGGCCGGCTGGGCATGATGCTGCACGCCGGCGCCGGCGCCCTTCAGGCGGCTGTCGAGAGTGGCGGCGTCGATCTTGGCATGCGGGCCGTCGAGCAGGCCGAGCTTGGCCCCGCCGGTGAAGAATTCCGGGGCGCCGCATTCGTCCTGCTCGATATGGGCGTCGCGGTGGCAGTAGACGACGCCCCATTGGGGGCTGAGCGCGGCGAGGGAGAGCGAGTTGGCGGCGGTGCCGGTGGCGACCGGGAAGACCACCACCTCCTTCTCGAACAGGGCCGAGAACTTGGCGTTCAGGCCTTCGGAGATCGGGTCGGCGCCGTAGGAGGCGGCCACCCCCTCGTTCGCCTTGAGGATGGCCGCCATGATCTCCGGGCAGACGCCGGCCGTGTTGTCGCTGCGGAACTCCATCACTCCACCCCCTCGATCTCCACGTCCTCGAACCCTCCGCCAGCCGGGCGGAAGGCCCTCGTCTCGCACTGCCGCCCGTGCGCGCAGCCGGTGACGACCCAGATCAGGTCCGGCTCGTAGACCATGGCGGCGTCGGTTGCCGAGGGACGCGCCGTCCCGTCGGGATGGCTGTGCCAGATGCCGACCAGCCGTTCGGGCGTGCCGCGCAGGGCCGCCTCCAGGCGGATGCGCTCGCCCGGGTCGACTTCGAACCGGCGGCGGCGGTCTTCCGCGACATTGGCGCAGGGCACGATTCGCAGGTGCGCCGGCGGGTCGCCCCGGCCGACGATGAGCGCGCAGGCTTCTTCCGGCCAGGCCTGCTTCGCGCGGGCCTCGACCCAGGCGAGGTCCTTCGCGGAAAGCGGGAAGCCGCTCACTCGGCCGCCGTGCCCAGTTCGAAACTGCCGAGCCGCTGGCCGGTCACCAGCGACAGGACCACCCAGACCTCGTTGCCGCCGAGGAGGCGAGCGCGCAGGAACATGCGGTCGCCCACCATGCGCGTCTCGATCAGCCGGGCGCCGGCGGGAAGCTCCACCTTGTGGTCGCCGAAGGGCCGGGTCTGCGCGGGCGGTTCCGCCGCCACGGAAGGGGCCGGGGTGATGCCCGGCGCCGCCTCCACGGCGACCGCCGGGGGCGGTGCCGGAGGGTTCATGCGGCGATAGAGGGTGACCGCGATGACGGTGACGGAAAGGATGATGAGAAGGCCGAGGATGATGACCACGGCCTTGAGCACGCGTATGTTCGGCTGCGCTTCCATGAACGACCTGACGCTACCTCACACCCTCCACCGGATCGTGGCGGGCTCCGGCGATGCGGGCGAGCGGCTCGACCGCTTCCTGGCCCGCAGCATGGGCGAAACCCTGTCCCGCATGCGCCTGAAAGCGCTGATCGAGACGGGGCGGGTGACGAAATCGGGCGCGACCTTAAGGGAGCCCTCCCACAGGGTCAAACCTGGCGACAGTTTCGAGATCGCGGTTCCCGCGCCCGTCGCGGCCGAGCCCGAGGGGCAGGCGATTCCGCTCAGCATCCTCCACGAAGACGCCGACCTGATCGTGATCGACAAGCCGGCGGGCCTGGTCGTGCATCCCGCGCCCGGGAATCCCGACGGCACGCTGGTGAATGCGCTGATCGCCCATTGCGGCGACCAGTTGTCCGGGATCGGCGGGGTGAAGCGGCCGGGCATCGTCCACCGGCTGGACAAGGATACGTCCGGGGTGATGGTGGCGGCGAAAAGCGATGCCGCGCACCAGGGCTTGGCGAAGCTGTTCGCCGCGCATGACATCGACCGGGCCTATCGGGCCGTGGTCTGGGGCCAGCCGGTGCTGCCGAAGGGCGAAATCCGGACTAACATCGGCCGTGACCCCAAAAACCGCCAGCGCATGGCCGTTCTGGCGCACGGGGGGCGGCCGGCGGCGACGCATTACAAGGTGCTGAAGCGGTTTACCGTGCGCCGCTACGTCAGTAACGCGGCGATGGTCGAGTGCGTATTAGAGACAGGGCGGACGCATCAGATCCGGGTGCATATGGCGCATTTGGGGAACCCCATCATGGGGGATCCTGTTTACGCCAGGAGACGGCCCGATCCGCCGCTGGAAGGCTTTAAGCGCCAGGCGCTGCACGCCTTCCGGCTGGGGTTCCGGCATCCGGTGACGGGCGAAAAGCTGTTGTTCGAGAGCGCCTTGCCGGCCGACATGGTCGGCCTTATTTCGGCCCTGGAACAAGGCTAAATATATCGGGCCGAGAGGGGCTTGAACCCTTCGACCGCGTTCCCCACATTGGCACTCTGAACCATCGAGTGCCAAAATCTCGGTGGATCAGGGGGCATTCCGGCTTCGGCGGAGGCCCCGATCCGTGCCACAGTCGGTGGGCGGATCGAGAAAGGAGGCATGGATGAGCAGGGCTCTGGCATTGAGCGCGGCGTCCGACGGGGGGCTGTCGCGTTATCTGGACGAGATCCGCAAGTTCCCGCTTCTGACCGCGGACGAGGAATTCATGCTGGCCAAGCGCTGGCAGGAACACGAAGACCCCGACGCGGCGCAGCGGCTGGTCACCAGCCATCTGCGTCTGGTGGCCAAGATCGCGATGGGCTATCGCGGCTATGGCCTGCCGATCGGCGAACTGATCGCCGAGGGCAATGTCGGCATGATGCAGGCGGTGAAGCGCTTCGATCCGGACAAGGGATTCCGGCTGGCGACCTACGCCATGTGGTGGATCCGCGCCTCGATCCAGGAATACATCCTGCGATCCTGGAGCCTGGTGAAGATCGGCACCACGGCGGCGCAGAAGAAGCTGTTCTTCAACCTGCGCCGGATCAAGGGCCAGCTGAAGCAGATCGACGAGGGCGACCTGCCGCCCGAGGTGGTGGCGAAGATCGCGAAGGATCTGGACGTGCCCGCCGAGGAGGTGGTGCAGATGAACCGCCGCCTGTCGGCGCCCGACCATTCGCTGAACGCGCCGCTGCGCCAGGACGGCGATGCGGAATGGCAAGACTGGCTGGTCGACGAGGATCCCGACCAGGAGTCCGTGCTGGCCGAACGCCAGGAGACGAGCGAGCGCCGCCGCCTCCTGTCGGGCGCGATGAGCGTTCTGAACGAGCGCGAGCGCGACATCCTGAACGAACGCCGCCTGAAGGACGAACCGGCGACGCTCGAGGACCTGTCGAAGAAATACGGCATCAGCCGAGAACGGGTGCGCCAGGTCGAGGTGCGTGCCTTCGAGAAGCTGCAGAAGGCGATGCGGAACGGTCTGCCGGGGCATCTGGCCAAGCTGCCGGCCCCGATCTCCGAGGGCGCACGCGCCTAAACCCCGCGTGCAGCTGAGCCCGGAAGTCGAAGACAGGCTGCCCGCGATCCTGGATCGGATCGCGGGTGGGCTGCGGTCCGGCGCGCTGATCGCCTTCCATCGCATCACGGCCGATCCCCTGGCCCAGCGGGCCGCCGCCTACGATACGCCGGAGCACCGGCAGGCGGCGATCGGCCTCGCGGCCCGCTTCGCCATCCCGCTGATCGACGAGGCCCCCAGCTCGGCCTATTCCTGGGACGGCCGGGCGCTCAGGACGCGAAGCGAGGCCTACGTGCTGCTGCATGAAGTGGCGCATTGGCAGCTCTGCCCGGCCGACCGGCTGGGACTGCCCGATTTCGGTCTGGGCGCGGGTCCGGAGACCGGGCGGCAGGCGGAGGCGAACGCGGCCCGCCGCGCCGATCCGCAGACCGAATTGCTGGAAGAACAGCGCTCCTCGCTTCTCGGCATCCTGTGGGAGACCGCACTCGGCCAGCCGGCCCTGAACGCCTTCCTGGAGCAGAACTGGCTGGAAGGCTGGGAACGGGGGGCGGCAGCGGCCCATTTCACCAGGGTGCTGGAGGATCTGGTGCGCCTTGGTCTCGCCACACCCGAGGGGCTACCCTTGGCCGCCACTGTCAGAGGCTGATGGATGCAGCGCCGCGCCTTCCTGTTCGCCGCTCTCGCCGCCGCCGCCGCGCGGCCGGCCCATGCGGCGCCCTTCCGCCTGCCGCAGGTGGAGTATTCCGCCCAGCGCTATGTCCGCCAGGGCGAGCGATGGCAGAGCATGACCGTGCGCTATGCCCCGGGGATGGAGCGGCTGGAACTGCAGGGCCCGGAGGCGGGGGGCAACGTGCTGCTGCTCCGCCACGACCTCGGCAAGGCCTGGCTCGCCATGCCGCGCATGCGCGCGCTCGCCGAGCTGCCGCCCGCGGTGCTGCAGCGCATGAACCAGATCTTCGAGGGTACCGAGCTGAAGGCGGCCGGGACGGAGACGGTGAACGGCATATCATGTACCCGGCATACGGCGAGCGGCGCCTTCCGCGGTACCGTCTGGTTGTCGCGTGCCGGCATTCCGGTGAAGATCGACGGCGACCGCCAAGCCGAGGGCGGGCGTCGGCGCGTCTATGTCGAGCAGAGCGGCATCGCCCCCGGCCCGCAGGAGGCGAGCCTGTTCGAGCCGCCGGCCGGCATGATGCGCCTGCAGATGACCGACCCTTCCTGGATGCAGTTCCTGGAGGAGATCATCGGATAGGGAGCGGCCGGTGTGGGGCCTTGCCCGACGCTCCCTGGTCCCGGGCGCGGGCGGCATGGCACGGTTCTTGATCGAGGGGGAGCGAGCCCGCAGCGCAGGAGCCCGCATCCGTGGAAGCGTCCAGCAAGACCGCCCGCCAGATCTATCTCGACCTGAAGGCCGAACCGGGGCGGCCGCGCTTCGGCTTCGGCCGGCGTGCGGCGCTGGTGAATGTCGACCTGCAATGTGCCTATACCCAGCCCGCCCGCTTCGTCACCGCCTATGAGACCGATCCGCGCCAGGCGGACCATGTGAACGTGCTGGCCGCGGCCTGCCGGGGCCGCGGGTTTCCGGTGGTCTGGACCTATGTCGCCTATCTGCCCACGGGCGAGGATTGCGGTATCTGGGGCAGCCGCACCGACACGCCCGATTCGCTGCAGAACATCCGCGACGGCTCGGAGCGCGCCGCCCTCGATCCCAGGCTGGAGATCGGCGCGGGCGACATCGTGATGAAGAAGCGCATGGCTTCCGCCTTCTTCGAGACCAACCTGCCCTCGCTCTTGGTCTTCCATCGCATCGACACGGTGATCGTGACCGGCGGGTCCACATCGGGCTGCGTGCGAGCGAGCGTGGTGGAGGGGCTCTCCCGCGGCTATCGCATGATCGTCCCGGAGGAATGCGTGGCCGACAAGCACGAGAGCCCGCACTTCGCCAATCTCTACGACATGGCGGTGAAGTATGCCGATGTGCTTCCCGTGACGGAGGTGCTGGCGGGCGTGAAGTCGATGGCGGGCTAATACTCGGTGAACATGCGCGCCAGCCCGGCCGTGTCCTTGGTCTTCGAAAGGCCCAGCATGAGAAGGATGCGCGCCTTCTGCGGGTTCAGGCTGTCGGCGGCCAGCATGCCGTGCTTATTCAGGTAGTTGCGGGGCGCGATGCGGCCCGACCCGGCGCGGGTCGACTGCACCACCACGATGCCGCTCTCCACCGCCTTCTGCAGTGCCGCCGCTTCCGCCGGCGTGGTCATGCCGGGCGCGAAGCCCGAGGATATGATGCCTTCCGCGCCGGCCGCCACGACGGCCTCGATGACGGTCGAGTCCATGCCGCCGTAGGACAGCACGATGTCGACGCGCGGCAGGCTGGTGATGGTGCTGACGTCGAATTCGGTTGCCAGCGTGTGTTTCCTGATCGGCGCGCGATAGAAGTGCACGCCGTCGGTATCGACATGGCCTAAGGCGCCGAAGTCGGGCGAGCGGAAGGTCTGCAGGCGATAGGTGGAGGTCTTGGTCACCTCGCGGGCCGCCTGGATCTCGTCGTTCAGGACGACCATGACGCCCTTGCCGCGCGAGTCCGGCGAGCCCGCCGTGCGGATGCCGTCGACCAGGTTCGCTCCCGCATCGGTGCCGAGCGCGGTCGGCGGGCGCTGGGCGCCGACCACCACGACGGGGATTTCCGTCTTCAGGGTCAGGTTCAGGAAATAGGCGGTCTCCTCCAGGCTCGCCGTGCCGTGGGTGACGACGATGCCGTCGAGGGAGGGATCATCCTTCACCGCCTTGTGGATGACGCCGACCAGTTCCAGCCACTCCTTCGGGCCGATGGCGGTGGAGGGCACGGCGGCGTAGCGGATGGGGATGGCGTCGGCCACCATCTGGCATTCGGGGAAGCGGGCGAGGAGCTGGTCCGCCTCCAGCCGGTTGCCGGTATCGGCGTAGTTGAGCGAATCGAGGACGCTGTCCCCCAGCGAGGAGATGGTGCCGCCGGTACCGATGACGCCGATGCGGGGTTTCCTCGCCATGAACCGAACTCCTGGTGACTGATTGCGGCGCTCAAACGAGCAAGGGCTGTGCCACTGCTTTTCTCCCTCCCCGCGCGGGAGCTTGGGGAGGGCCGGGGAGGGGTTTGATCTCCGACTTCGACGCTTGTCGATGCGTCAAACCCCCTCCCAGCCTCCCCCATCTGGCGACGGGGGAGGAGTTGAAAAATCAGTCCGACAGCGTCCCCGACAGGCGCTCCACCGCTTCGGCATAATCCTGCATGAAATCGTAGACCACCGAGCGGGCGGAGACCTCGGCGTTCATCAGCCCGACCGCCTGGCCGACATAGTAGGTGGCGAGCGCCTTGGCGCCGGGATGGCCGCTCTCGGCCAGCTTGTCGACGCGGGCGAGCGCCCGTTTCGCGACCAGGCCCTGGAGCGGCATGGGCAGGGGATCGGGCGCGCCCTCGGCACCCCAGGCATCGGTCCAGGGCGAGCGCAACTGCCGGGTGTACTTGCCCGTCCGGCTGCGCGAGCGGACCGTGTCGCGCGAGGTGGCGGCCAGCATCTTCTGCTTGATGGTGGGCGTGGTCTCGGCCTCGGCCGTGGTGAGCCAGACCGATCCGGTCCAGACCCCGTCGGCACCCATGGCCATGCAGGCGGCCATCTGCCGTCCCGTGGCGATGCCCCCCGCAGCGAGGATGCGGACATCGGGGAAGGCCTCCATCGCCCGCAGCACTTCGGGGATCAGCACCAGGGTGGAGATCTCGCCGCAATGCCCGCCGGCCTCGGTGCCGGAGACGATCAGGATGTCGACGCCCGCCTGGGCGTGCTTGATCGCGTGCTCGCGCGCACCGGTGAGGGCACCCACCTTCACCCCCTTCTTCCGGGCGCGCAGGAACATGGAAGGCGGCGGCACGCCCAGCGCATTGACGATCATGCCGATCGGATGGGCGAAGGCGACATCGAGCAGCCGCTCGGCACCCTCGCCGCGCATGTTCTCGCCGAAGGCATTGGTGAAGCTGCCGTCCCACAGGCCCGCCGTCTCGATGCCGTGGCTCCGGAGCAGCCCCTCGACATAGGCGCGGTGCTCGGGCGGTACGCGCGCTTCCAGCTCCGCGGCGGTGACGTTGCCTTCCTTCGCCTCCATCTTGTTGGGGATCAGGAGGTCGACGCCGTAGGGCTTGCCCTTCACCTTCTCGTCGATCCAGGCGAGCTCGATCTCGAGCGTCTCCGGCGTATGCCCCACCGCGCCCAGCACGCCCATGCCGCCGGCATTGGTGACCTCGGCCACCACGTCGCGGCAATGGCTGAAGGCGAAGAGGGGGAACTCGATCCCGAGTTCCTTGGAGAGGGCGGATTTCATCGTTTCACTCCCGTTTATGGTTGCCGGGGAGCTTGGCAGAAACCAGACCCGCATGGGAGTGGCATTGGGCGGCGGTTGGGCCTGCGCAGAAGGAGCGATGCGTGGCGTTTGAGTTTCAGTGCACGTCCTGCGGGGAGACCCACCGCGGCATGCCGGCCCTGGCCGCGGATGCTCCGGGAAGCTATTGCGCGGCGCCGGAAGCGGAGCGGGCAAAGCGCTGCCGGCTCGACAACGACGACTGTATCATCGACGAGAAATGGTACTTCGTCCGCGGGCTGATCGAGGTGCCGGTCATCGGTGTCGAAGAGGCCTTCGCCTGGAACGTCTGGGTATCTCTCAGCGAGGCGAGCTACCGGCAGTGGGCCGCCTGCTTCCACGACGCGGTGCGATCGCATATTGGGCCGTTCTTCGGCTGGTTGAACGTCTCGCTGAAGCCCTATCCGGAGACGCTCAGCCTCAAGACCAGGCTACATCTGCGGGACGGATTGATGAGGCCCCTGATCGAACTGGAACCGACGGACCATCCCCTCGCCGTCGAGCAGCGGGAAGGTATTTCCGCCCAGCGTGTGGCGGAGCTCTATGCCATCGTCGTCCATGGTGCGAGAGGCTGATCTCCTGAAGGCCGGCCTTTCCGCTACGTCAACCTGAGCGCCGGCAAATCCCGCTTCCCAACTGTGTTTCGCCCGACTTGCCCGGCGCTGGCGGAACGATCATTCTGCGCCGCAGCAAACGACACCAAACCCGGAGGAAGGGCACCATGGCTGAAGCATATATCGTGGCGGCGGCGCGCACCGCCGGCGGGCGCAAGGGCGGGCGGCTGAAGGACTGGCACCCGGCCGACCTCGCCGGCAAGGTCCTGGACGCGCTGGTCGACCGCAGCAAGGTCGATCCCAAGCAGATCGAGGACGTCATCATGGGCTGCGTCGGCCAGGCCGGAGAGCAGGCCTTCAACATCGCGCGCAACGCCGTGCTGGCCTCGAAGCTTCCCGAGGACGTCCCGGCGACCTCGGTCGACCGGCAGTGCGGGTCCTCCCAGCAGGCGCTGCACTTCGCCGCCCAGGCGGTGATGTCGGGCGCCATGGACGTCGTGATCGCGGCGGGCGTGGAGAGCATGACCCGCGTGCCGATGGGCCTGCCCGTCGTGGTGCCGGCCAAGGCCGGCTTCGGCCACTACAAGAGCCCGAAGATGGAGGCGCGCTATCCCGGCATCGAGTTCAGCCAGTTCACCGGTGCCGAGATGATGGCGAAGAAGTACGGACTGTCGAAGGCCGAGCTCGACGAGTTCGCCTACAACAGTCATCAGAAGGCGATCGCAGCGACGCAGGCCGGCCTGTTCAAGGACGAGATCGTGCCGGTGGAGATCACCACCGCGGAAGGCACGAAGGAGATGCATACGACCGACGAGGGCATCCGCTACGATGCCAACCTCGAGGCGATGCGTGCGGTGAAGCTGCTCGCCGAGGGGGGCTCGCTCACCGCCGCCAGCTCGAGCCAGATCTGCGACGGCGCCTCGGGCTGCATGGTGGTGAACGAGAAGGGGCTGAAGGCGCTCGGCATCGCGCCGCTCGCCCGGATCCACCACATGACGGTGATCGGCGGCGACCCGGTCATCATGCTGGAAGCGCCGATCCCGGCGACGCAGCGGGCGCTGAAGAAGGCCGGCATGAAGATCGACGACATCGATCTGTATGAGGTGAACGAGGCCTTCGCCTCGGTTCCCGCCGCCTGGCTGAAGGAAACCGGTGCCGACCCGGCCCGCCTCAACGTGCATGGCGGCGCCATCGCACTCGGCCATCCGCTCGGCGGCTCGGGCACCAAGCTGATGACGACGCTGGTGCATGCCCTGAAGGCGAAGGGCAAGCGCTATGGCCTGCAGACCATGTGCGAGGGCGGCGGCCTCGCCAACGTGACCATCGTCGAACGCCTGTAACCGACAACAACGAACGACCGGCGCCGGGCGAAGACCCGGCGCCGGACCGACAAGATCGACTAGGGACAAACGACCATGAAACTGGACAAGAGCATCTCCGCCGTCGTCACCGGCGGCGCCTCCGGCCTCGGCGAGGCGACGGCGCGGGCGCTGGCCGCGCATGGCGTGAAGGTCGCGATCTTCGATCTGAACGAGGAGAAGGGCAACAAGGTGGCCGGCGAGCTCGGCGGCGTCTTCTGCAAGGTCAACGTCACCTCGGACGCCGAAGTCGATGCCGCCTTCGCCAAGGCGCGCGCCGCCGTCGGCCAGGAGCGCATCCTGATCAACTGTGCGGGCACCGGCAATGCCGCCAAGACCGCCTCGCGCGCCAAGGAGACGGGCGAGATCAAGCATTTCCCCCTCGACGCCTTCGACCGCATCATCCAGATCAACCTGGTCGGGACCTTCCGCTGCATCGCCAAGTCGGCCGCCGGTATGCTGACGCTGCCGCTGCTGGAGAACGGCGAGCGCGGCGCCATCGTCAACACCGCCTCGGTCGCGGCCGAGGACGGACAGATGGGCCAGGCAGCCTATTCCGCCTCCAAGGGCGGGATCATCGGCATGACGCTCCCGATCGCCCGCGACCTCTCGGGCGAGGGCATCCGCGTCAACACCATCCTGCCCGGCATCTTCAACACGCCCTTGATGAACGGCGCGCCGCAGAATGTGAAGGATGCGCTGGCCGCTTCCGTGCCCTTCCCCAAGCGCCTCGGCGATCCGTCCGAATACGCCTCGCTCGCGGTCGAGATGTGCCGGAACAGCTATTTCAACGGCGAGGACGTGCGCCTCGACGGCGCCATCCGCATGGGCCTGCGCTGATGAAAGTCGACCTGACGGGACGCACCGCCCTCGTCACCGGGGGCAGCCGCGGCATCGGTCGCGCCATCGCCATCGGCCTCGCCGAGGCGGGGGCGGATGTGGCGGTGAACTACCGCCGCGACAAGGATGCGGCCGACCAGACCGTGGCGGCGATTGCGAAGCTGGGGCGCAGGGCCAGGGCCTATTCGGCCTCGGTCGAGGACATCGAGCAGGACCGCGCCATGATCGACTCGGTGGCGGCCGATTTCGGCGGCTTCAGCATCCTGGTGAACAATGCCGGCATCGCCTCGCGCGGGCAGTCGGTGTTCGACACCGACCCGGCCGAACTGGAGCGGGTGATGCGCGTGCATGCGCTGGCGCCGCATTTCGTCACCAAGCTGTCGCTGCCGCATCTGCGCAAGGGGCCGCGCGGGGACATCGTCATGATCTCCTCCGTCGCCACGCTGCACTGCGCGGCGAACGGCGCGCCCTACAACATGGGCAAGGCGGCGATGGAGGCGCTGGCGCTGACGCTCGCCAAGGAGGAGCGGAAATACGGCATCCGCACCAATGTGGTCGGCCCGACGCTCACCGATACCGAGATGGGCCGCCGGCTGAACGCCGCGCGGACCGGCGGCAAGAGCATCGCCGACGTCGCCGACCAGTATCCCTTCGGCCATGTCTGCACGCCCGAGGAAGTGGCTGCGGCGGTGGTCTACCTGGTGTCGGACGCGAACCCCTACGGCAACGGCCAGAAGTTCTACGTGAACGGCGGCGGCTGAGAGCAGAGGTGCAGAGGTGAAAGTATCGGAAGCCCTGGCGAGCCGGATCTCGGCGCGCGCCTTTCTCGACAAGCCGGTTGAGAAGGAGAAGATCCTGGCCATCCTGAAGGCGGCGGCGCGTGCGCCCTCGGGCGGCAACCTGCAGCCCTGGCACGTCTGGGTCATCGCCGGCGAGGAGATGGCGCGCTTCAAGGCGCTGATCGCCGAGAAGATGAAGACCAGCCCCACCGGCGAGGAGACGGAATACAACATCTACCCGCCGAACCTGGGCGAGCCCTATCGGTCGCGCCGCTACAAGTGCGGCGAGGATCTCTACGCCACGATCGACATCCCGCGCACCAACAAGGCGGGGCGGCTGATGCAGCTCGCCAAGAACTACCAGTTCTTCGGTGCGCCGGTCGGCCTGTTCTTCGCCATCGACCGCGGCATGCAGCCGGGCCAGTGGGCCGATCTGGGCATGTACATGCAGTCGGTCATGCTGGCGGCACGCGAGGAAGGCCTGCATACCTGCGCGCAGGAGGCCTGGGCGCGCTGGCATGGCACGATCGGCGGCTTCCTGTCGATCCCCAGGGAACTGATCCTGTTCTCCGGCATGGCGCTCGGCTACATCGACGAGAACCATCCGATCAACACGCTCCGCACCGACCGGGCGCCGTTCTCGGAATACGTCAGCATCAGGGGCTACTAGGCCCCCTTTGCGATCCGCTCCGGCCCGGCGGATGACGCCGGCCGCCGGGGCCGGATATGCTGCCCGCAGAAGAAATCCGGAGGAAACGATGCCCGCGCCGATGCTGTTCTCACCGCTGCGCATCCGCGATGTCGCCCTGAAGAACCGTGTCGTCATCGCCCCGATGCACCAGTATTCCGGCGATCGCGGCTATCCTACCGACTGGCACCTGATGAACGCGGGCCGCTTCGCCGCCGGCGGAGCCGGCCTCGTCATCGTCGAATCGACCAAGGTGGAGCGGCGCGGCTGCGGCACGGTGGGCGACCTCGGCCTGTGGCACGACGACTTCGTGCCGCATTTCCGGCGCCTCGCGGACTTCATCCGCAAGCACGGTTCGGTGCCGGGCATCCAGCTCGGCCATTCCGGACGCAAGGCACGCCTGACCCGGCCCTGGGAAGGCGGCGTTCCCCTGAAGGCGGACGCGCCGGAGGTCTACGAGTGGGAACGCTGGGAACTGGTGGCGCCGAGCGCGCTCGCCGCGCGTGAAGGCGAGCCGGTACCGCGGGCGCTGTCGCGGGACGAAATCCCGCAGGTGGTCGATCACTGGGCGCAAGGGGCGCGGCGGGCGCATGAGGCCGGGTTCGACGTGCTCGAGATCCACGGTGCGCACGGCTACCTGATCCACCAGTTCCTGTCGCCGCTGGCGAACCGGCGGAACGACGACTACGGCGGATCGGAAGCGGGGCGCATGCGCTTCTGCATCGAGATCGTGGAGGCGGTGCGCGCCGTGTGGCCGGCGCACAAGCCCCTGTTCCTGCGGCTCTCCGTCCAGGACGATGCCGGCTGGGGGCCGGAAGAGAGCGTGCGGCTGTCGCGCATCGTGAAGCAGAAGGGCGTCGACGTGATCGACTGCAGTTCGGGCGGCATGCAGGGCAGCCCCGTGGTCAGCGCCGGCCCGGTGACCTACGGCTATCAGGTGCCCTATGCCGACAAGATCCGCCGCGAGGCCGAGATGATGAGCATGGCGGTCGGCCTGATCGTGCATGCCGATCAGGCCGAGGCGATCCTGCAGAAGGGCGAGGCCGACCTGATCGCGCTGGCCCGCGAGGTGCTCTACAACCCGAACTGGCCCATGGACGCGGCGCAGAAGCTCGGCTGCGATCCGCAGTTCGAACTCGTGCCGCCGCCCTACGCCTACTGGCTGTCGAAGCGCGCCGGCTCGGTGAAGGGCGTAGTGCCGTCGACCTTCCGCACCGGGCTGTAGCTTCCTCTCCCGGCAAAGCCGGGGGAGTGCTCTAGGGAGCGCCCTTCAGGCCGAGCGCCGCCAGGTAGCTCCAGTTCACCTCGCCCCGCGCGAAGGCGATGTCGCGCAGATAGTCGGCGAGCGCGCGGTCGGAACGCTCCCGCGGGGGCATGACGGCATTGGTCCATTGCGAGGGCGGCCGGTCGGCGACATCCGTCACCACCTGCCAGTCGGCGGGGCGCGGGATCGACACCACGGTCGACCGGCTGTCGAGGTTCTTGAAGGTCCAGAAGCACCAGCTCACGCCGTGCCGCTCATGCAGGGACCGGAAGGCGTGCATCCATTCGTCGGTCAGTTCGCCGGACTCGCCGAGCAGGATCGGGACGTCGTGCTGATAGGAGAAGTTCAGATAGGACTGGATCGCGTCGCGCCCGGTGGACGACCAGAACTTGTGATAGGTGTAGGCTAGGTTGTCGGTGAAGGGCGGGCCGAGCGCGTCGAAGTTGGTGCTCCACTGCCCGCCGGCCAGGAAGACGATGTGGTTCGGATCGACCTCGCGGATCGCCGCCGTCACCTCGCGGTAAAACGGTTCCAGTCGCGGGTTCAGGTAGTGCGTGTCGTGATAGGGCGCGATCGGCTCGTTCAGGAGGTCGTAGCCGATCACCGTGGTCTCGTCCCGGTAGCGGCGGGCGATGTGCCGCCACAGGTCGATGGTGAGCTTGCGATGAGCCGGGACATAGAACATCAGCGGGTAGCCCGGCCCGTCATCGTGGTTGATGCCGGTCTGTCCGCCGGGCGCGGCGTGCATGTCCATCATGACCATCAGCCCGGCCTCCCTGGCCCAGCCGATGACGCGGTCGAGGAGGCCGTAGCCCTCGCCCTCGAGGCGTGGCGGCGCGCCGTCCTGCACGAAAAGCCCGTAGTGCAGCGGTATGCGGATCAGGTTGAAGCCGACCGAGGCGATGAAGCGGATATCCTCCTCGGTGACGTATGCCTCGCGGAATCGCCGCCAGAACTCACCCGCGCCCGCCGGACCCGCCAGCCGCTCGATCACCGCCCGGATCGCCCTCGGCGAGCGGGCGCCCTTGAACTTGAACATGTAGCCTTCGGGCATCAGCCAGTTGCCGAGGTTGATGCCCTTCAGGAGGACCGGCCGGCCGTCGCGGCCGATGAACCGCCTGCCTTCCGCGCGAACAAAGCGCGCGGCGGCGGCGGCCGGGCTTAGATACGGCGCGGCCGCGAGGCCGAGAAGAACCGAACGTCGGGGGAGGGGCGGAGACAAGGCGGGTCCATACGGCTGATCCACGCCACCTTAGCCGCGTGCGGCCAGGGCTCAACTCGGGATTGACGGACCCGCCCGCGGCAACGACGCTGCGGTTCCCGCCTCCCCCTTCGTTCCGGACCCACCCGCCCGATGATGCCGGCCTATCAAGCGGTTCTGCTGCTGCCCGCTGTCGCCCTCCTGCTGCTTCTGACCGGCCGCGCCCGGCTGCAGCTTCTCGCGGCCCTCCTCCTCGTCGCGCTGGCCTATGGCGCGGCGGCGGACATGGCGATGAACTACATCGGCCATTCGATCGCCACCGGCTTCGCCCAGACGCTGGAGACTGTGGGCCTGGTGGTGGTGGGTGCGGCGATCGTGTCCACCTTCGTCGAGCGATCCGGCGCGGCGGCGCGTCTGGCCGGCCGGCTGCCGGCGGGCGGCATGGTGCCGCTCGGCTATGTCGCCGGCCTGTCGGGCTCGCCCGTCTCCGCCTTCGCCCTGCTGTCGGTCCTGCCGCGCGGCACGGCCGCGACGCCGGCCGGGCGGGCGGCGGGGACCGTCACCCTCGGCCTCGCGCTGCTCGCCACGCACGGGATGCTGATGCCGGCACCGGTGCCGGTGATCGCGACCGCGATCCTGCGGGCCGACGACCTGTCGGTCCTATGGACCGGCGCCGTGGTGGCAGGGGCGAGCGCCGTGGCGGGCTGGCTCTATGCGGCCGGGGTCGCGCGCCGGCTCGACCTCTCGCCGGCCGCCGCGGCGCCGCCGCCCGCGGAACTGCCCTCGGCCGGCCGCGCCGCCCTGATGCTGGGGCTCCCGCTTCTCGTGCCGCTGGTCCTGCTGATCCTTCAATCGGTCGCCCAGATCCCGACCGAGCCACTCGGTCGCGGCGCCACGCGCGAGACGATCACGGGATTCAGCCGGCCGTTGTTCCTGCTGGTCGCCGCCGCCGGCCTCGTGATGCTGCTGGCCTGGCGGTGGGACGCGCGCGCCGTCGGCGATACGGGCTGGCTGGGCGAGGCGGTGACACGGGCGGCCGGCCTCGTGCTGCTGGTCGGCATCGCCGGCGGATTCGCCAAGGTGCTGCAGAATACCGGCATGCCGGAACTGATCGGCGAGGGCCTGCTCGATGCGCGCATCGGCATCCTGCTGCCCTTCCTGCTGGCGGCCGTGATCAAGACACTGCAGGGCTCGACGCTGGTCGCCGCCATCACGGCCGCCGGGATGCTGGAGCCGATCCTGCCCAGCCTCGGCCTGGCCGGTCCGGCCGGACCGGCCCTGGCGGTGATCGCCATCGGTGCCGGTGCGATCACCGTGAGCCACGTGAACGACGTCTATTTCTGGCTGGTGGCGGAAGCCGGAGGACTGACGCCCAGACAGGCGCTGGCCCTGCATGCCGGGGGCAGTCTGGTGCAGGGCCTGACGGCGGCGGTCCTGCTGGTCGCGGCGGCCGCGATCCTCGCCTGAGTGGACCGTTCCCGATTTGCGGTCCAGACTGGCCGAAAGCAGGAGGAAGCGGCGATGGCCTACGATCTGGTGATCCGCAACGGCATGGTCGTGGACGGCAGCGGTTCGCCCCGCTACCGCGCCGATGTCGGCGTCAAGGACGGGCGCATCGCAACCATCGGCCGCATCCCCGGAGCGCTCGCCCGGGAGGTCATCGATGCCGAGGGGCATGTGGTGACGCCGGGCTTCGTCGACGGACACACGCATATGGATGCCCAGGTGTTCTGGGATCCGCTCGGAACCTGGTCCTGCTATCACGGCGTGACGTCGGTGGTGATGGGCAATTGCGGCTTCACGCTGGCGCCCTGCCGGGGCAAGGAGGCCGATCTCGTCTTCCGGAATCTGGAGCGTGCCGAGGACATCAGCCGCGACGCCATGCTGGCCGGCATCAAGTGGCGCTGGGAAACCTTCCCCGAATTCCTCGACGTGCTGGACAGCCTGCCCAAGGGCATCAACTACTCCGGCTATATGGGCCATTCGGCCTTGCGCACTTATGTGATGGGCCAGCGCGCCTTCTCGGAAGCGGCCAGCGAAGACGAGCTGAAGGTGATGGCGCAACACGTGCGCGAGGCGATGAAGGCGGGCGCCATCGGTTTCTCGACCACGCGGAGCGTCAACCACCAGACCTCCGACGACAAGCCGGTGGCGAGCCGGATGGCGACCTGGGAGGAACTGGTCACCCTCGTCCGCGCCATGGGCGAGATGAATTCCGGCATCCTGGAAATGGCCGGCGAGGCGACCGGCGCCACGGGTGCGAAGGCGGCGAAGTACTACACGGGCCTCAAGGACCTTTCGGTGGAGACCGGGCGGCCGATCACCTTCGGTATGTTCGGTACCCGCATCGCCCCCGGCGCCTGGCGCCCCTGTTTCGACATCGTCGAGCAGGCGGCGGCCGAGGGCGGGCGCATGTTCGTGCAGGTGCACAGCCGGGCGCTCAACGTGCTGCTCTCCTTCGAGACGCATACGCCCTTCGATCATTGGGAGGTCTGGCGCGACGTCCGCGCACTGCCGCTCTCCGACCAGAAGAAGGCGCTGCAGGACCCGGAGACGCGGGCGAAGCTGATCGCGGTGGCGAGCCGGCCCTACGAGGGGCCGGAGGTGCGCGGCACCGAGGCGCGGCCGCCGGACTGGAACTGGACCTATCTGCTCGACACCATCGCCGGGCCCCACCGGTCGATGGCTGATCTGGCGCGCGAGCGCGGCGTGCATCCGGTGGAACTGATGCTCGACCTCGCGGTCGAGCGCGACATGAAGCTGTTCCTGATCCAGCCGATCGCGAACGAGGACCAGGACACCGCGCTCGAGCTGATGAAGCACCCGCGCTCGGTGGTGACCTTCTCGGATGCCGGCGCGCATGTATCCCAGATCATGGACAACTCGCTGCAGACGCATCTGCTGAGCCATTGGGTGCGCGACAGGCAGGCTTTCACGCTGGAAGAGGCGGTACGCCTCATCACGCACGATACCGCCACGCAGTGGGGGTTCCATGATCGCGGCCTGCTGCGCGAGGGCATGGCGGCCGACATCAACGTCTTCGACCCGAAGACGATCGCGCCCCGCATGCCCGACGTGGTGAACGATCTGCCCGCCGGGGCGAAGCGGCTTCGCCAGACGGCCGACGGAATCCGGGCCACCGTGGTGAACGGGCAGACGATCCTGAAGGAGGGCGAGCCGACCGGTGCGCTGCCGGGGCGTCTGCTGCGCTCGAGACTTCCCGGTTAGCGCATCTTCGCCATGAGCCGGCCCCAGAGCGCGACCGACAGCGACCTGGGCAGGAGGCGGGCGAGGAGGCTCATGGCGCGCGCGCGGAGCGAGACCATGATCACTGTCTTTCGCGCCCTTATTCCGGCGAGCACGGCAGCGGCGACTTCCTCGGGCGCCATGAGCTTCTCGCCCTCCACCTCCTTCACCCCGGCCCGCGCCTGGAAAGGCGTCTGCATGCCTCCGGGACAGACGACGTGAACATCCACACCCGATCCCGCGAGCTCATGGGCCATCGCTTCTCCGAGCGAGAGCAGCGCGGCGTTCGATGCGGCGTACATGGCCATCTGCGGCAGCGGCTGGAAAGCGGAGGAGGAGCTGATCCAGACGATGCGGCCGAAGCCGCGTGCCCGCATCTGCGGAATCAGGGCGCGCGCGAGCAGTAGCCGGGCCCCGACATTGACCCGCAGCATGGCGGTCTGCGCTGCGCCGTCGAGATCCGCCGCTCCGCCGCGCAGGCCGAAGCCGGCGCAGGCGAAGAGCTCGTCGACCGGTCCGGAACGCCAGTCGGGCGAGGACACGAGATCTGCGATCGCGGCTTCGTCGGCGAGATCGCAGGTCGCGCGGATGACCGAAGGGTCGTCGGGGAGGATACGGGCCAGTCCTTCCGCATCCCGGTCGACCAGGAGGAGGCGCCGGCCGCGGGCATGCAGCATGAGGGCCGTGGCCCGCCCGAGGCCGGAAGCGGCGCCGGTGACCACCGTGCGGCCGGGCGGCGGAAGGTCCGGATCGATGCGCCGGCGCTCGCGGTCGATGAGGCCCTCGAGCGCGGCGCGGCCCTCGCGGCGCGGCTGCCAGCCGAGCCTGCGAAGAGGCCCGTCGTCGGCGGTAAGGGCGGGATAGAGGAGTACCTTGGCCGCGAAGGGCAGCCCGGGCATCAGGGGGCGCAGCAATCCGGCGATCGGCCCCATCGGCAAGCGCCGCCGTTCCGGCGCCGCCCAGGCGAAGAGCTCGCCGAGGCGGACCGGCGCGCCGGCGGCGAAGAAGACCCTCCCCTCCGCCTCCGGATGTTCGGCGACGCAGCGCAACGCCGCGGCGAGATCATCGACGTGAAGGGTTGAGAGCGTGCCGGGCAGGTCGAACCGGGCGAGCGGGCCGCCGCGGAGCGCGGCGGCGGCGAACACGCTCCAGTGCGAACTGGCCCGCATGCGCTCGCCCACCACCATGGCGGGGCGGAGGATGGCGAAGGGCAGGCCGGATGATCGCACCAGCGCCTCGGCGTCGCGCTTGGAGCGGCCGTAGTCGGAGGTGGGGCGAAGCGGGCTGCTCTCCTCCAGCGG